>Ga0302177_10002271_pt1 | contig 13622 bp, 9 predicted proteins | sample I_Palsa_E1_2_FD_198780 | JGI IMG/M metagenome (GOLD analysis project Ga0302177, IMG submission 198780) | Peat permafrost microbial communities from Stordalen Mire near Abisko, Sweden - I_Palsa_E1_2 | ecosystem: Environmental > Terrestrial > Soil > Palsa > Peat permafrost | place: Sweden: Abisko... | reverse complement strand
CTGGACGCGCTGGTCATGAACGTTGGTGTAATCGGCGACAAGAAGTTGATGAATTTGACCGCTGACGGGGTCACCACCCTGTTCGCAACGAACGTTCTTGGTCACGTCGTTCTCCTCGAAGGGCTCCTGACCAAGAACCGACTGGGCGAGGTTGCGGTCTTGGTCGGAAGTGAAGCAGCCCGGGGAATTCCGAAGTTGCGGATGAAACGGCCATCCTTCGTCTCAACCTCTGCCGATGAACTCGCACCGTCATCGACGGCAGCTACTTCGCTGGCAAAAATTTGAACCCAGTCTAGCCTTCAGTCAGGTCAAGTACATCGGGGCCCTCTGGATAGCCACCTAGCCCGCCAACACCCCGACCGCCGATTTATCACCGTGAGCCGTGGGAATACCACCGGCACCCAAGCCCCCGACGGCCTTGCCCTACCGCTACGTATCGCGGCCAAATACGTCATGCCCCACCTGGGTATCGCCCACAGCCTTGACGTGGGCTCAAAGCGACTGGTCGACGGTGTCACCGACCCGAACCTTTTGAGTGGCACGTTCTACGCCAGCGCTGCCAACACGATCACCGGTCCCTTGGTCGACCAAGTAGACATCTTCCCCGACTTGGCCAACCTGTCCTTTCAGGACCACGCCAACGAGGCCATCCACCGCTTCATCACCTAAAGACATTCGCGTAAACACTTCAAAAATCCAGAAGAGCGACCTGATGAGCACCACTGACCTCGCAGGCACCACCGCGCTGATCACCGGAGCCACAGCGGCATCGGCACCGCCCTCTCGCTGGCCGATCGGGGCGCCCACGTGCTCGTCGGTGGCGTGACGCCGCGCGTGGCGACGCGGTCGTCGCCCCGATCCAGGCCAAGGGCGGCAACGCAGACTTCGTTGCCGCCGATCTCCGCAGCGTTGACTCGGCACGATCGTTCGCTCGCAGGGCCATCGAACTCGCGGCCACGTGGACATCCTGGTCAACTACGCCGCCATCTTCCCCATGGGTCCGACCCCGGAAATTGGCGAGGAGGACATCGACGCCGCCTCCGCCGTCAACGTCAAACCTTCCCACCGAGCGAAGGCCAGGCGTGGAGCCGCTCCCTCACGCCGAAAAGAACGTGAGGGAATAGCGGTTCACGTTGTGGCTTCGCAGGGGAACGGACCGGGCTCAGAGGCCCGCCCTGGCGGCGCGGCCAATTCGATTGTTGGTGCGTCATGTGACCTCTTGTACGTCGACGTCAAGGCCAAGCCCACGGGCGGCTTCCGGCCGGCCGTGACCCCGACTCGGCGCGGGGAAGTTGGAACGAGGAAACCAACCCTGGAAAAACAGAAATCTTCTTTATCACTTGATTTCGAAAAGACAAATGCGAATACCGTCTAAAGACGCTGACCGGCGCGACCGAAAGGACATCCGTGCAGGCTAAAGAACGCGCCGACACTCCCGCCCGGCCTTAGAGTGCTCGCGGTCCCTCTCAGTCCTTAGCATCGCGCCGCCGGAAGATCCGCTTCAAGAACGGCTCTCCAATCCCGGTGGTGCAATTCCTATGATTTGAACCGTTGACTTCTACGATGCAGGCCCCGGCCCGAACACGTACGCCGCGCCGAAGTCTGACGTCTGCGATCCGGCATTATGCTCGGGCGCGCCAGCGACGATCGTGGCGCCTGAGACCGCGACCGAGGCGCCCAGGTCGTCGCCGTTGTAACCGTTGCTGGCGGTTAGCTCGGCGGTGTCGGCGTTCGTGGTCTTCCAGCCATGGGAGGGTTGGGTGTACACGTACGATGCACCCTGACTGTCGCGCCCATCGATTTGGCGATTAAGCGCGCCGGCGACGATCGTGTGGCCCGACACCGCAACCGACCAGCCGAACTCGTCGCCGGTTTGGCCCTCGGGGGCGGTCAGCTCTGCGGTCTGTGTCCTGGTGAGCCATCGGCCCGTCGCGGGCATTACAAACACGTACGCAGCGCCCTGGCCTAGGTTCGAGCCCACCGTGTGGAACGGCGCGCCGGCGACGATCGTCTTGGCCGACACCGCGACCGACCAGCCGAGCTCGTCGTCGGACGTGGGGCTAGCGTTATTTGCTGTCAGAGTGGCAGTCTGTGTCCGGTTGCCCGACCAGGGCCCACTGAACACAAACGCCGCGCCGTGCTGATGACTGGTGTTCTCCACGACGCTCGGCGCGTAGCGGGGTGCGCCGATGACGATCGTGTTCCCCGAGATGTCGACCGACGAGCCGAACCCATTCCCGTTGGTGGGAGGCGCCCGCTCTGTCAATTCGGCCGCCTGGGTTTGCGGTCCCGACCAACCGCCGGGAGGCCGGTTGAACACGTACACCGCACCGGGAGAGAGGTACGTGGGGTCGTAGGGCGCACCGGCGACGATGGTATGGCCCGAGATCGCCACCGACCAGCCGAGCTCGCCGCCGAGGGTATTCTCGGTTTGGGGAGAGCCTGCGACGGTCAGCCGAGCGGCCGGGGTGCTTGTGCTCCTCCAGCGGCCGGTGGTTGTGAACACGTCGACGGTGCCCTGAGTGTTTACACCATTGGGGTCTCCAGGTACCTCGCTGCCCGCGGGCGCACCGGCGACGATCGTGTCGCCGTCGCTCGAGATCGCCACCGAGAAACCCAGCTCCTTCTTGGCGCCGAGGGTTGAGTCGGTAAGTTCGGCGGTCTGGGTCGCGCTCGCCCACCCAGACGCCGGCATCTGGAACACGTATACAGCCCCGCTGTCGGCCTGCGAGCGCGCTCTATGGTAGGGCGCGCCGACGACAACCGTGTGGCCCGAGGTCGCCACCGACCATCCGAACTGGTCGCCGGCGCCGCCGGGGCCGCCGCCGCCCTCGCCGCCGCCGCCGGCGCCGCCGCCGATGTGCCGGAGGGTGCCGACGCCGTCACTCGGGGTCAGTTCCGCCAGGTCACGCCCCAGCGCGGCCGAAATCGGAGCCTGCGCCGCCGCCGGCAAACTCATCAGGCCGGCCAGATGCGCACCCGGCGAGAACGCGGTGAGCACGCCAAGGCGCGCCGCAGGAGCTCCGACGCGCGCGACACCTGATCCGATCGAAGGCAGGACCGCCGCCGCGAGAACCGCGACGGTCGCTAGGGGCGCCAACAGAAGATGACGATGAGGGAGCCGTGGGGCTGCGGGTAGACGAACCGCAGCGGCGCTCCCAGCGCCGGTGTACAGCATGCATGCCGCCTTCCACCATTGTTGTCCTTAAAGCGCACGAGCCTAGCACCTCCCCCCTGGAATCTGCGTGGCCTCGATGTCGCTCGCAACAGGCCCAGGGTGAAAGGAGCGGGGCGTGGTCGCCACAAACACGCCACGTTCATTTGGACGGGGCGTGGTCGCAAGAGGACTCGAACCCTGGCCTCTCTCGCGCCATCGATCAGGCCATACCGCTCGTGGGCGCTGACCCGGTTCAAGAAGTCGGTGACGCCTCGGCGCTTCCCCTCTGGTGCCCTCGGAAGCGCAGTTGGGCGGAATGCTGCAATGGGGTGCGATGGGCGGGCGTCGTGTCACAAACCCTCACCGTTCTTTTCCTCGGGGAGGGTTTTGTGATGCGACGAGCCGCGCCAGCGCTACCCAAACGGGGTCAGCAGTGGGGCTAGGTGGAATCGAACCACCGACCTCAGCATTATCAGTGCTGCGCTCTAACCGGCTGAGCTATAGCCCCTGGCACGTGCAGCCGCAACGCCGGCGGCCCTGCCGGGCACTCAAGATTACACGGTGGGATCAGGCGTGCTTGTCGGCGGCGAGGGTCACTTGGACGCCGCCGACCGTATCGCTGATCAGGTTGTACATGATTGCGGCGAAGACATTGACCACGACTCCGAGGAAACAGAGCGCTCCCCCGATGACCGCCGCCCACCCGAGTGCGACGAGCGGGTGCAGCTTGAACGTAGAAAGAGCGAACAGGGACCGGATCGCCTTGTCGAGGTCGTCAATGACCCCGAGAGCAGCGGCTACGTTCCACAACACGACCCCAGCGATGAGCATCACTACGAGAACCCCGAAGTAGAAGACGGCAGAGACCTTGAGCACGCTCACGGCGTTGACCCGGCGCACCACCAGCCGGTTGCGCGTATCGCGGCTCACCGCCCGGCCCTGGCTACGCACCGCCGTCGCACTGGGAGGCCCTGAGCGGCCTCCTGGCGCGCCTGCGCCCGCCGGGGAACGGGGCCTTTGCCCCCCCGCAGCCGGGGCGGGCCCAGCGGGACGACTTGGCGCCCCAGCAGGGGCACTCCCTCGCGCTCCTCGGGGAGGGCCGCCCGCCCTCGTCGGCGCCGCACCCGCCACGTCCCAGGGAGGGAAATAAGGCGCCTTGGGGGGTTGGCCTACGTCGCGAGGTGCCCGGGTTGCTGGCGGGCCCCAGCCAGTGACAGCTGGCGCAGCCTCGGTCGGCGGACCGCCGGCCGGCGACCTCTCGCGACGACTTGGCTGCCGCGGGACGGGGTCGGCCATCAATCTTCCTCGACGGCGAGAACTGGGGCTACCGAGGCCACTTCCTGGCCCGGGTCGATGCTCACTACCCTGACGCCTGTCGCATCCCTACCCTGGCTCGAAATGTCCCGGGCCGCCAGGCGCACCACGACGCCCGAGGAGGAGATGATAAGGATCTCGTCGTCGAGGCCCACAGTGAACGCGGACACGACGCCGCCGCGCTTGGTGGTAAGGCGGATGCCCCTAACACCCAAACCTCCCCGGTTCTGGCGGTGGAAGTGGTGCAATTGGGTCCTCTTGCCGTAGCCCGCGCTTGTGACCATGAGGATGCTCGTTTCGTCGCGCGCTATGTCGGCGGCAACCACTTCGTCTCCCGTACGCATCCCCATCCCGCGCACGCCTGCTGCGTCGCGGCCCATGGCCCGGACATCTTGCTCCGAGAACCTGATCGTCATGCCGGCCCGGCTCACCATGAAAATGTCGTCTTGCCCGGCGGTGACTATCACCGCCACTAGTTCATCACTCTCGCGCAAGTTGAGCGCTATCAGGCCGTCGCGGCGGCTCTTGTCATACTCAGAGAAGGCCGTCTTCTTCACGTGGCCCTGTTTTGTCGCGAACAACAGGTACCTGTCGGACTGGAACTCGCGAGTGTCGACAAGGGCCTGGATGCGCTCATTGGGTGCCAACGGGAGGAGGTTGACGATGGCCGTACCACGAGCGGTGCGTTCCTGGAGCGGCACCTCGAAGGCGCGCAGGCGGTAAACGCGGCCCAGGTTGGAAAAGAACAACAGGTAGGCGTGCGCCGTCGTGTGTATCACTTTGGCCACGATGTCTGCCTCACGCAGGTTGGTGCCGCGCATGCCGCGCGTACCCCGGCCCTGCGTCCTGTACGTGGATGCAGCCACCGCCTTTATATAACCCGCCCGGGTCATCGTGATCACAAGCTCTTCGTCGTCGATCAGGTCCTCGGCCGCCATTTCGCCGGGGTCGACGGTTATGACAGCGCGCCGCGGGGAGTCAAAGCGCGCCCTTATCTCACCGAGCTCGGTTTTGACAACCCCGTTCAGCAGGCCCTGGTCGCCGAGAATGGCTTCGAGCTCCGAAATGGTCTGGCGCAACTTCGCCATCTCTTCTTCTAGATCCGCCCTCCCCAAACGGGTAAGCCGGGAGAGCTGCATATCCAAGATGTGCTCGGCCTGCACCTCGCTGAACTCGAACGGTGCCGCCATCAGAGCCTCGCGAGCCTCACCTCGGCTCTCGGACCTCCGGATGGCCACGATGATCGCGTCGATCATGTCCAGGGCTTTGAGCAGCCCTTCGACGATGTGCGCCCTGGCCTGCGCCCGGCGCAGCCTGTACTCGGACCGGCGCCTTACGACGTCGACCTGGTGGGCCACGTAGGCTTCGAGCGCCGACTTCAAGTTGAGCGTCCGTGGCCCGCCGTTGACGAGCGCCACCATGTTGACCCCGAAACTCGTCTGCAGCGGCGTCAGCTTGAACAGGTTATTGAGGACGACATTGGCGTTGGCGTCCCTTTTCAGGGGGATGACAATCTTTGTCTCGACGCCGGCGGAGAGATCCTGTATGTCCCTGATACCTTCGAGTTCCCGGTTGTTGACCAGTTCGGCAATGCGTTCCTGTACAGCACGCGGACTGGCCTGGTAAGGCAGCTCGCTCACGACGATCTGGGCACCGTTACGGGTCTCTTCGATTGTGGCCTTCGCACGCATACGTATCGAGCCGCGACCAGTCCGATAGGCGTCGAGGATCCCTTGGCGGCCAAGAATAAGGCCACCGGTTGGGAAATCTGGCCCTTTCACGAACCTCATGAGGTCCTCGACCGTCGCCTCGGGGTTGTCGATCAGGTGGGTGACGGCGTCGATAACCTCACCCAGGTTGTGGGGAGGAATGTTGGTCGCCATACCGACTGCGATCCCCTGGCTCCCGTTCACCAAAAGGTTCGGGAACCGTGAAGGCAACACCGTTGGCTCGTCGTCTTCGTTCAGGTAATTGCGGCCCATGTCGACGGTTTCCTCGTCGATGCTCTCGAGCATGTGCATCGCCAAAGGTGAGAGCCGGCACTCCGTGTAGCGTGCTGCGGCTGCCGAAAAATCCTGCGAGCCGTAGTTACCGTGGAAGTCGATCAGGGGGTCACGCAGGCTGAACGGCTGGGCCATCCTGACCAGGGCGTCATAAATGGCCATATCCCCGTGCGGGTGGAACCTGGCCATCGTCTCGCCTACAACCTTGGCGCATTTGACATGGGGCCGGTCGGGGCGATAGTTCTGGACGTGCATCGCATAGAGGATCCGGCGGTGCACCGGCTTCAGCCCGTCCCGTGCGTCGGGAAGAGCGCGCTGCACGATGACGGACATGGCGTACTCCAAGAAGGAGCGCTCCATCTCTACGTTTATCTCGACCGGCTCGATCCCGGTGCGCCCCCCGTCGCCACCGTCGTCCCCGGCGCCACCGGGTAGCAGAACGTCTGTCATTTAGATGTCCAAGAACCTTACTTCGCCGGCATTATCGACAATAAACTGCTTGCGCTGCTCCACGTCGTCGCCCATAAGAATGCTGCAAGCCTCATCGGCGATGGCCGCCTGCTCGATCTCCACCCTCAGAAGAGTTCGCTGGGCCGCGGCCATGGTCGTACCACCGAGCTCGTCGTAGTCCATCTCGCCAAGGCCCTTCAACCGTTGGAACTCCGATTTATGAGCCGGGCGTTCCGCCAAGAAACGTAGTCGTGCTGGCTCATCCTTCAGATAGATCTTGTCTTTTCCAACGGTGGTCGAAAACAGCGGGGGCTGGGCGCAGTAAACAAAGCCCTCTTCGACAAGGGGTGTCATTTGCCTGAAGAAGAAGGTGAGCAGCAAGGTCCGGATGTGACTACCGTCTACATCGGCGTCAGCCAGGATAATTACCTTGTGGTAACGCGCCTTTGAAATATCGAAATCTTCTCCAACCCCTGCACCGATGGCTGCGACGAGGGTCTGGATCTCGTTGTTCTTCAACATTTTGTCGACCCGCGCGCGCTCGACGTTCAGGATCTTCCCTCGGATCGGCAAGATCGCCTGGTTCTCGGGGTTCCTTGCCCGGACTGCTGAGCCGCCGGCCGAATCACCCTCGACTATGAACAGTTCAGCCTCCCGGGCGTCGCGTGTGCGGCAGTCGGTTAGCTTGCCGGGCATGCCGGCCCCCTCCAGGGGGGACTTGCGCCGGGTGGCTTCCCGTGCGTCTCGGGCTGCGACGCGCGCACGTGAAGCCTGTATGGCTTTCGTGACGATCAGGCGCGCCTCCACCGGGTTTTCCTCGAGCCATTCAGCCAATTTCTCGTTCGTCGCTCGCTCGACAAGGGACCGCATCGAGGTGTTCCCGAGCTTCGCCTTCGTCTGGCCCTCGAACTGGGGCTCTCGTAGCTTCACCGAGACTATGGCGCACATCCCCTCGCGGATGTCCTCGCCGAGCAGGTTCTCATCTTTTTCCTTCAGTACGCCCCGCGTGCGGGCGTACTTGTTGACGACGTTGGTCAGGCCCTTTTTCAATCCCTCGACGTGCGTGCCGCCCTCGATGGTGGCGATCCCGTTGGCGAACCCATGCAGGCCCTCGTTATAGGCGGTGTTCCATTGCAAGGCGACCTCTACCTCAGCGTCGTCCTCGGAAACCCTGAAGTAAGCGACCTTCTTGAAGAGGGGATCCTTGGTCGAGTTGAGGTGCTTGACGAAATCAATGATCCCGCCCTTGTAGGAATAGGTGACGGGGATCCCGCCGCCTTCGCGCTCGTCGCGGAAACTGATCTCGAGACCCGCGTTCAAAAAGGCATAGATCTGGAGGCGTTCGAGCACGGTTCGCGCAACAAACACCACATCTTCAAGGATCGACGCGTCCGGCCAAAATGTGACCGAGGTCCCCCGCCTGTTGCGAGGGGACGGGCCCAGGGCTTCCAGTTTGCCAAGAGGTTTGCCACCATTGACAAACTCCATCCTGTGCCGCTGGCCGTCGTAGTCGACTTCTACGATGAGCCGGCGCGACAAAGCGTTGACCACCGACACGCCTACCCCGTGAAGCCCGCCTGAGACCTTATAACCCGACCCACCGAACTTGCCGCCGCCGTGGAGCCGGGTGAGGGCGATCTCGACTCCGGAGAGCTTGTACTGAGGGTTCACGTCGGTTGGGATGCCCCGCCCATTGTCGACGACTCTGCAGCCACCGTCAGCTAAGAGCGTCACGTCGATCCGGGTGCAGTAGCCAGCCATCGCCTCGTCGACCGAGTTGTCTACAACCTCCCATACGAGGTGGTGCAACCCGGACGCCCCGGTCGACCCGATGAACATACCCGGGCGCTTGCGGACCGGCTCCAGACCCTCGAGCACGGACATGTCCTTGGCGGAGTACGTGCCATCGAAGGCCCCCAATTGCTCGTCTTCGACTTTGGTCATCACTCAGCCTTCACTTCTTGGTTTAGTGGCACTGGAAGCGCCGTTCTGTGTGCGCGACGGTAGATGGCTTTATGGTTTCGCTCGGGTTGCAAGCGCTCCTCACCAACCCAACGGCCTAGTACATTCTACCAGCTGAGCCCGCCATTACTCGGGTCTTGGGACCGGAGTAAGGCTGACCTGGATGGCAACGGCTTGGACTGTTGGGCAAGGTACCTGCAGCCCGCGGAGGATGTGCGACGAGAGCAGACGGAGCTGGGCAGCCCACGCATGGTGGTCGACGGCTATCGTAAGCAGGCCCTGGCGAAGCGCCGTCGGCCACGCGTGAACGGCCACCGCTTCGCCCGCCACCTCTACCCAGTGTGCCTGCACTTCTGCCAGCTCGACCGCCCCCTCCAAACCCATCATGCGTGTGGCCTCAGCGAGGGACGCTACGACCGGCCGCGGGCCCGCGCTGTCACCACGAGCGCCTCTGCGCCCACCACCCCCACGCCCTCCAACCCCGCCTTGGCGGCCATCGGTGCTCACCGGTTGACAACCTAGTGCCACAAAGGCACCGTCCTCGGGGCCGACAGGGGTGTGCTATTGCTCGTCGGCAGCGCTAGAGGCCAGGAACAGGACGCCGTCACGAACCAATGCGTGTTGAGCGACCGGCAGACCTTCCGGTACCGGCCCAGCCGAAGTCAGCAGCGTTTGGCCGTCCGGCAGGCACGCAGCCAAGGCGGCGCTGCGGTGGGGGTCGAGCTCGGAGAAGACGTCGTCCAATAGCAGCACCGGGCTTGAGCTCTGGCGCTCTGTCACGAGTGAATGACCTCCGAGACGCAGCGCTAAGGCGAGGCTCCGTTGCTCGCCCTGCGAAGCCTGAGTACGTGCAGCCAAGCCTTCGATCGACATGAAAAGGTCATCTCGTTGCGGGCCCACGGACGTAACACCTCGGCGCACGTCCTCGGCCCTCGCGGCTGCGAGGGCGGCAACGAGCGGACCTTCCCAACTGCGTTCGTAGCGCAGGCCCACCGCGCCGCGTTGCGCGCCTGGCTCCGCGCTTAACTTGAGGTACGCCTGGTCAGATTCGTCTTGTAGTGATGTCACGAGGGCCTCCCTTGCGTCAGCGATAGTTTCTCCGACCTCAGCCAGTTTTGTATCCCAGACCTCGAGCGTGCTCGCCATGCTCCCTCGAAGCGTGCCGGCGGCAGAGCGCAACAAAGCATTGCGTTGCTTGAGGACGCGCTCTATCTCGGCATGTGCCGCGTGGTGCTTAGGGTGCAACGCGACAAGGATCTCATCGAGGTACTGGCGCCTGCTCTGAGGGCCCCCTTTGACAACCTCAATGTCGTCGGGAGAAAAAACTGTTACGAGTACAGCTCCGAGGAGCTCGTCGTTGCGCCGCAAGGGTTGGCGGTTTAGCTGCACCTTGTCCCTGCCAGAGACGTTCACTTCGGCTTCAATGAGAAGGGCCCGGCCCTGTCTGTTCGCCCTGGCGCGCAACACCGCCTGCTCCGAACCGCTGCGCACGAGAGAAGTTGTTGGTGCCCCGCGAAAACTCCGGAGAGTCGCGAAGTAGCCGACCGCTTCCAGCAGGTTGGTCTTCCCGGCACCGTTGTCGCCCTGGAGCAACGTCACCCCTTGTGGCGCGGGTTGAAGCTCCGCCGCTACGTAGTTGCGGAAGTTGCTTATGCTCAGGTGCTCTAGGTACACCGCTCGATGCTCGGTGAAACCGGTATTTAAGCTACGCGCACGGGCATTAGCAGGTAGACGTAGTCCGATTTGTCGGTTGGCTTGAGCGTGGCGGGCTTCAAAGCGTCAATCGTCTCCAAGACCACTTCGTCGCCCGTCACGGCTTCCACGCCTTCGGCTAGGTACTGGGGATTGAACGCGATTGTCATTTCCGTACCTTCGTACTTCGCATCTACTTCTTCGACGGCCTGGCCCCAGTCGTTGGTTATAACGCTCAATTGCACAGTGTCGGTCCGCAGCGAGATGCGCGCGGGCGTCGTTGCGTCGCGGGCCACCAGCCGCACGCGGCGGATCGCGTCCAGGAACGGCTCACGGGTGATTACCAACCGGTTCGGGTAGTTGAAGGGGATCAGTTGCCGGTACGGCGGGAACTCGCCTTCAATTAGCCTGGTGGTGAGCTTGACTCGCCCGACTTCGAACCTTACGTCATGGGCACCCAACCGCAGCTCGACAGCCTCGGCCTCGCTACCTAAAAGCCTCTGCAACTCAGCCAAGGCTCTGGACGGCACCAGTACCTTTTGCCCTTCGCCGAGCACCCCTTTGGCGCGGGGAAGATCCTTCACCGCCAACCTGTACGAATCGGTGGCGACCAGGCGCAGTCCTTCAGCCTCGGCGGCCATGAGCACCCCGGTGAGCACCGGGCGCGTGTCCTCTGAGGAAGCGGCCCTCACGACCTGGCGCAACGCTTCAGCCAGGCCCGCTGTCGACAGGGAGACACTCGCGCCACTGGGTGTTGGCAGGTGGGGGAAATCACCGGGCCTATACGGGCGTAGCGTGAACTGCGAGCGACCAGCCGAGACCTGGAGCTCTTCCTCGTCCCCCTGCAGCATCACCGCTCCGGGCTCCAGAGCACGCACGATGTCGGTCAGCAACCTGGCGGGTGCAACGACCACCCCGTCTGACAACCCAGCGACCGCGACTTCGGTCGCGATGGTGAGATCCTGATCGGTCCCCGTGACCTCCAAGTGGTCCCCGGCCAGGCTCATCCGTATTCCTGGTAGCACGGCCGTCGCCCCGGAGCGTCCCGAGCCGGCACGGCCGGCTGTCGTCAACGCCTCGAGGAGGATGTCACGCTCGCATCGCAGTTTCACTGTCTGGGTGCTCCTCTACTAAGAAGTTTAAACTTTAAAGGGCTGTAGTAGTAGTGCTGTGGATTGTGCATGGCCGAGCCACCGACCTGGTGAGGGCGGCAGTCTTGTCGTCGGCCCGTGTGCACGGCGGATCTGGATCCCGGAACGCCGCGAGCGCATGGCTGTGGACTACGGCCTGACTATCCCCCGAATTACAACGCCCCGGCACACGATCGTCCATAAGAAGTGGCGCCCGGCTCAGTCGGTGGACTTGATCTTATGGATGAGGTCGGTGACCTGCTCGTAGACCTGTCGCTTCTCTGCCATCAGGCGGGCCACCTTCTTCTGGGCGTGCATCACGGTCGTGTGGTCCCGGTCGCCGAACTCGCGTGCGATGGCTGGGTAGCTGTACTCGGTCAGGTCGCGGAACAGGTACATCGCGGTCTGGCGGGCGGCAACAAGAGGCCGGCGGCGGCTGGGGCCGCATATCTCGGCGACGGTGAGGTCGAAGGCCAAAGCCGTCGCCTCGAGGATCTGCTTGGCGGTGACTTGGCGCGGGGCGCTTGCCGCTATCACGTCAGAGAGGACCACTGAGGCGAGCTGGTTGGTAACGGGGACCCGATGGATGCTCGCGTAGGCGGAGAGCCGAGTGAGCGCGCCTTCGAGCTCGCGGATGTTGTCTTTGACGTGGGTCGCAATGAGCTCGAGGACGTCCTCCGGCACTGTTACCTTTTCGCCTTCTGATTTTTTGCGAAGGATCGCAAGGCGTGTTTCTAGCTCCGGAGGTTGAATATCGGTGATCAAACCCGATTCGAACCTGCTGCGAAGGCGGTTCTCCAAGGTTGCAATTGAGCGTGGGTGCCGGTCAGAGGAGATGACGATCTGTTTTTCGGCTTCGTAGAAAGAGTTGAAGGTGTAGAAGAACTCCTCCTGAGTCTCTTTTTTACCCTCCAACAACTGGATGTCGTCAACGAGGAGCACGTCGTAGGCGCGATAGCGGCGTTTAAACGCGGTCTGGCCGCGGGTTCGTATTGAGTCGATGAACTCGTTGAGAAAAGTCTCAGTCGAGACATAGCAGACGTTGAGGTTGCTGAAGTTCTGGTAGACGTAGTGCCCTATCGCATGGAGTATGTGCGTTTTACCGAGGCCGGACGGTCCATAGATAAAGAGCGGGTTGTAGGCTTTGGCCGGCTCTTCAGCGACACGCTGTGCGGCGGCATGGGCAAACCGGTTCGAAGCGCCGATGACAAAGTTCTCAAAGGTATAGCGCGGGTTCAGAAGGGTCTGCGGCCGGCGGTCGTTCCGCGACGACCCGGGTGCTCCGACGCCACCAGGTGAGGGGCGGTGGCGGATGGAGCGGGCATCCGTCGAGGACGACCGCATCGAGGCGGTGACGGTCTCTGGCGCCCGTGCATCCTCTAGGTCCAGTACCCCGTCTGAACCGGCGGCTTGGACGACTAGTTCGACTTCGAACGAAGGGAGACCGGTTGCATCGGCAAGCGCCTGCTCGATCATGGCCTGAAAACGCGCCGCCGCCTGTTCTCGGACGATAGAGCTAGGTGCGGCGACAACGCCTCTAGAGCCCGAAACCTCGACGAGGACCAGTGAGGCCAGCCAGGCATTGTACGTAGGCTCGGGCACCTGCGCGCGCAAGCTCGTCGCACAAATCGCCCAGAGCTCCGGGAGGTCGCTCATCTTCCGCTCACGGCCATAAGCCTCATCTCACCCACAATCCTGTCGCAACTTGTGGAGATCGAGCCAGGCCCTGGGCTAGCGCCGTTACCAGCGGTTGCCCATGGTCCCGGGGGGAAGGAGCCGGTCTCTCAAACTGGGTTTTTATAGGTTGTTCTGCTGCCACCAGAGGCAGCTTGTAGGGAGTCGAGGCTAGCACCTCGCGGGAGGGGCGGGAGGAGCCGTGGGGCATCGCCCCGCGTCGAACGTAAGTGCGTCTCC
>Ga0302177_10002270_pt1 | contig 13626 bp, 13 predicted proteins | sample I_Palsa_E1_2_FD_198780 | JGI IMG/M metagenome (GOLD analysis project Ga0302177, IMG submission 198780) | Peat permafrost microbial communities from Stordalen Mire near Abisko, Sweden - I_Palsa_E1_2 | ecosystem: Environmental > Terrestrial > Soil > Palsa > Peat permafrost | place: Sweden... | reverse complement strand
TGCTGTCCGGAGCCCCGAGCGTCCCCGCCATGTCACGGTGGGTGCCCGGCGCAGGAGCGTGTGCGCAGGGTTCCCGGGCACGATCATCGCCATCACGGCCGCCGTCATCGCCATTACCGGAATGGGCCTCTCCGATGCTGGTGCCGCTGCCGGGGCGACCACCCCGGCCCATCCCGTTCTGACGCCCGCGAGCGGTTCGTACGTCTTCACGCTGACGTTCGACGGTCTGCACCGCGACTACCGGCTCCACGTCCCCCCCGCCGCCGCATCGGGCAAGCCGCTGCCGCTCGTGCTCAACCTGCACGGAGCGACCCAGAACGCGCAGCTCGAAGAGATCACGTCCGACATGGACCCCAACGCGGACATGAACGGCTACCTCGTCGCCTACCCCAACGGGACCCGTATCTCCAAGGTCCTCACACCCGATCCTGTGGCGAAGAACGCGCAGTACGGATGGAACGCAGGCATGTGCTGTGGACTCCCCGTCACCCGGCACATCGACGACGTCGGATTCCTGCTCAAGGTCATCTCGGACATCGCGGCCAGGACGCCCGTCGACCTCCGACGCGTGTACATGACCGGCATCTCCAACGGCGGCATGATGGCCTACGCCATGGCTGCGGAAGCCTCTGGGCACGTTGCCGCCATCTCATCGGTGTCGGGCCAGGTCGAGATCCCCGTCATTCACCCGACCCGGGCCGTGCCGACCATGGAATTCCACAGCGTCAACGATCCGATCGCCAAGTTCGACGGCACACCGAGCACGAACCCCCTCAATCGTCTCTCCGTGATGCAGGGAATCGACCAGTGGGTCAAGGCCGACGGCTGCGACAAGACGCCCACGACCGGTGCGGTCATCGTGGGCGCTGTCGGTTCGATCTCTGCTGGGGAGACGGCGACACCCATCACCTATGCGCATTGCCGGTCCGGCGACGAAGTCGCTCTGTGGCGCTTCACCGGCTCAGGGCACGTCTGGCCGGGCAGCCCGCTGAACATGGGGCCGGAGAAGAACTGGATACTGGCCGGTGTCGGGCGGGGCATCATCCTTGTCAACGCCGACGAGACGATGTGGCAGTTCTTCGAGAAGTATTCGCTGCCGTCCGACCCTCGGCACGAGTAGTGCGAGACAGAGGCGACCCTTGGGAGCGCCTCCTAGCTCAGCACGCCTGGCGCCTCGCTCCTCTGGCCGAGCATGTTGATCCCACTGAGGACAGCTGCGATCGCCTGCCCGGTTCTGGAAAGCCCGGTGAACTCGAGTCCGACCCGAATGTCCCCTTCGAGGGTGAACGCCGCGTCCTTGATGTCGCCCTCGAGCCTGACGCTCACCGCGTCGTCGATCGAGGTGATGTCGACGAGGATGCGGCGATCGACCAGGTCCCAGGGCTGCGGATGATGGAGCGTGATCCCGAGACCGAACATCGAGATGTCGATGACTTCGCAATCGCGCCACATCGAGGGTGATTCCCCGGCAATGTGGCAGAAGCCGGCCCAAGCCGCCGGCCGGCGCTCTCCTCGTCTGCGGTAGTCCATGAAGACCCCTCTCCGTTCTCTCCGGCGTTCCCGACTCGCGGGCGCCGTTTCGCTGTTTCTTTCGAACCGGATCCGCTATGCGTCGACCAAGACATCGCTCATGACGCTGAGGACGGCCGTGATCGCCTGCTCGGTTTCGGACAGCCGCACGAACTCGATGCCGATGCGGATGTCCCGACCCATCGTGGGGGTCGCATTCTTGATCTGGCCGTCGAGCCGGACGTTCACGCAGCTTCCGTCTCCGGGAAGGTTCACGGAGATCAACCGACCAGCGAGTTCGGACGGATTCGGGTGATCGAAGGTGATCCCGAGACCCAGCATCGAGATGTCGATGACCCGGCAATCCTGCCAACCACCAACGGGCTCACCGGCGAGGCGGTAGGACCCCGCCCAGCCCAGCGGGTGGCGATGTAGACGACGGCGATTCTCCATGGTGCACCTTCCGATCCGACGTCTTCCGGCGTCTTGTGCAGCCCTCCTGGCTGGCCACTGCCCTGACAACGAGGCGCACAAACTGGCCTTGTGCGCCCAACGGCCGTTTGGTCGCGACCATTGTGGCTGAATTGTGCGGGCTGGAGCAGGAAGGCCGGGAACCGCGTTCCGGACGCGACGGGAGACCCTCAGGGAAACCAGGTCCGGGTCACGTCCCGCCACGACTCGTGACTGACGTGGAGCGGATGTACGTGACCCGGCGCCGTGAACTTACCGGCTCGTCTGGCCCGATGGAACGCGGCGGCCCTGGTGGATCAGGGCGACCCGAAACCCCGAAACCAAGGTTCTAGAGTCCCCTCTCGCCGGGGGGAAAAGGCCGGCCTGCGTTGCGACCCTGAGCTTCCGCTCGGGGTCGCTTCGCGCATGCGACCAGAGGGTAGCGAGGCGGTGATCGCAAAACAAAATGTCCGTGTCTTCATGAAAATCCGACGTTGTCGCGACGGGATCGTCATGGACCGCTGATAGGACTGAACCAGGCCCACGGTCCCCGCTCCCCGACCGCTCCCCCCGTCGGGTCGAGCCGGGGGCCGTGGTGTCGGTTGGCGGCATTCAGCGAAAGAGTGCCGCCAGACCGGCCTGACTCCCCGCCGACCGTTCAACGGGAACCCGGTCAATGAGGGGCATCCCGGTGCCGATCGGCACACTGGCATTCCGATCTTCACGGCACTGCCGACATTCGGCGACCTCTTGCCCGTCAGGACGCTGCACCGCCCTCGGTTGATGAAGGCTCCGCACAGCTGATGCTTACGGCGGGCTATGTCCCGGAGGTAGCGAATTCACCGACCGAGTTCGCCGCGCCTCTCCGAGGGGTCGGCATGGCGTTCAACGAGATGGTTTTCAACGAGATGGTTTTCAACGAGCAACTCGGCTGTTGTCAGATTCTTCAGAGGCAACCCGATGCCGATCGGGATGCTCGGCGCCGGCCCAGCGCGACATTCCGGGCATTCGACCAACCATCTTCAGTGCCGGCGGCTGACCTCCGGATGATGGGGGCTGCGCAACGCCTTCACGCTCATCACACGTCTTCCCCGACCGGGGTGCGCAACACCTTGGATGTCGCAGTCAGCGAACGGCGGCTGCGGGAGTCCGGTGATTCTGTGCGAGGCGCTCAGCTGTCAACTTGTCGGCGAGGAGCATTCCGATGCCGATCGGCACTGATGATGTGGTCCTCGCTGCACTGCCGACACTCGAAGACCCAATGACCGTTGGGGCGCTGAACAATCCTGGGGTTGTGTGGTGTCGGACCGGCCGCCTGCTGCGTGTTCGCCAACTTCGCCAACTTCGCCAACTTCGCCAACTTCGCCAAGGGGCACGATATCGGGGGCGGCGCCGATGTCACAAGGGTACAAAGAGGGGATCCAGCGCCTGTTGTGGTGCCTCCGTTGTGTGAAGTCGGCAGATTCTGTATCTTCTGTGGTCAGCCAACAGGGGGGGGTGAGAAGTCGTGAGCACGACTCAACACGCAGTGACGCGCGATGCCACGCATGTCGGCAAGTGGAGGGTACTCGCTCTCGCTCTCGCCGTTGTTTCGTGGGCTCTGATCGCTTGGTCGATCTGGATGCTGGTCTAGCTGCTCCGGCCCTCTCGGGCCACCCTGGATACCACGAGGGACCCCCCGTTGCTGTGCGCGGTCGCCGTAAGATGCGCCGTTCAGGCAGTAATGAGACTTTCCAACAGGCTCCGCACCCGGCGGTCGATCTCGTTGATGATTGGTCGTACGTTTTCGACGCCAAGGCCGGCGGGATCTTCAAGGTCCCAATCGACAGAGCGCTTTCCGGAGTACACAGGGCACGTGTCGCCGCACCCCATGGTGACGATGAGATCCGATTCCAACGCGTCGGCATCGGTCAGAGCCTTGGGGAATTCCTGACTCGGATCGAGACCCCGTTCTTCGAGGAGTGCCACCACCGAAGGGTTGAGGTCGCTCCCCGGATCCGAGCCGGCGGAGCGCACCTCCACACGACCCTGGGCGTAGTGGTCGAGCAGCACCTTGGCGGCGAGGCTCCTTCCTGCGTTGTGCGTGCAGACGAAGAGGACGACGGGTTTGTCGTTCATGCCAACTCCTTCTCGGCGGGCACGGTCGGATACAGGACCAGAATGACGGCTAGGGCGAGCGGAACAGCGACGAGCTGAGCCACGATGAAGAGCGGCACCGAGGACGGCGCTATGCCGGCGAAGCTGTCGGAGAACATGCGGCCGATGGTGATGGCCGGATTGGCAAAACTGGTCGAGCTGGTGAAGAAGTAGGCAGCGGCGATGTAACTCCCGACCGCTATCGGAATGACCGAACGTCGGTCGGAGCGGACCAGGGCGAAGATCAAGACCAACAGGCCCACGGTTGCGATGAGCTCGGAGAGGAAATGGGCGCCCGACGCCCGGTGCTTCGTTGAGATCGTGATCGCCGCATGGGAGAACATGAGATTGGCGACAACAGCCCCGGCGACGCATCCGAGAACCTGGGCCGGCACGTAAGCAGAGACCTCCCGCCACCTGATCCGACCGAGGGAGGCGTCTGCAATGGAGACCACAGGGTTGAGGTGGGCGCCCGAAGCGCCGCTCAGCATGGAAATGATCGCCACGAGTCCCGCCCCGGTGACGACGGCATTCTCCAAAAGCTCCAGTCCCACGGCATCCGGTGAGAGTTGCTGCGCGGCAATGCCCGAGCCGATGACCACCGCCGCCAAGAAGGCGGTGCCCAGGAATTCGGCAAAGGTACGCCGGGCCAGTCCCAGCGGCGCGCTCTGTTCGGGAGCTTTGGTCAACAACAGTGCGGCGTCGTTGTCGAATCTCCGATCCGAGCCCCGGCGCGAGGGTCGCCCGCTGGGCGCACCGTGGTCGTGTTGCCTTCATCGGACGAATCCGCCAGCACCGTGTAGATCTCCCATGGCACCAGGTCGGGGTCGTCCACCCAGACCTTGTCTTGGAAGGCGTAGCAACACGTCGTGCCTTCACGAAGGTCGGTGGCCATGCCCTCGTCGGACAGACGAGTGGCCCAGTCGACCACTTCGTTTGCAGTCTGGACTTCGACGCCCAGGTGGTTCAGGGCTCCGACGACGCCGCTGCCTTGTGCGTCGGCCCGCTCTATCAGAACCAGTTTCAGGGGTGGGTCGTTGACCGCGAAGTTGGCATAGCCGAGCTGGACCTTCGCCGGCTCGACCGAAAGAAGCTTGGAATAGAAGGCGATCGACGACTCGAGATCGCTCACATTGATGGCTAGTTGCACCCGCGACATTGATCCTCCGCTACATTGATGGATATCGATATGAGAGTAGAAGTCATATCGATGTCTGTCAATGGGAGGTGTGTTGTGCCCACAAAGACCATCAAGGTGACCGCCTTCGAACCTGACTCCCTGTGCTGTGCGCCGCTTACCGAAACGCCCCTCTCGGAGGGAGACGCTGCAGAGTTGGCGGCCGTGATGGCAGCGCTGAGCGACCCTGTCCGGCTGCGCCTGTTGTCACTCGTGGCATCCGAAGGCGAGGTCTGCAGCTGCAATCTGGAAGAACCTCTGGGCAAGAGCCAACCGACCATCTCGCACCACACGCGGATCTTGTCCGATGCGGGTCTGATCGTCGGCGAAAAGCGGGGCAAGTGGACCTGGTGGCGGACGGCGCCCGAACGGCTCGAGGCAATCAGGAGGGTCCTCGGAGGAAACTGAATCCGAACTATCGACCTGCTTTACGTTGGGCCGTGAAGCATGACCGCCTCGCCCCGACCGGTGTGTGGGGTGACCTGAGCCGTCCGGTTCCTCAGTGTCCTTCCCGACGATCTCGAAGTGTGGCGCAGGCGGCCCGTGTCGCCCACCGACTATTCCGTCGTGTACTACCTGAATCCGACCATCGCCGCCTCGAATACAGCGGTTGGCCGCACGCTCGATCCCACCAGCATCGACGGACTGGTCTACGCCACGACCCCCTCGGGCGATCAGGTCCTCGCCGCTGCCACGTACGTCTATCCGTCATCGGTGGCGACACCGCCGACGCCCTACGGCTCCCTGGTGCAATGGCACCAGCGCACCGAGGTGTGCGGGCCCGGCACCACGGCGATCAAGAGCTCGAGCACGCTTGCCATCACGGGGTTTCCCCGGTGTCCTGCCGGATCAGTTGTCCAACCCACCCCGTACGTCACGATGGTGTGGCAGGTCCCCGTCGCAGGCGGACCGCTCGCGATCAAACCGCCCGATATTCAGATCGTCGAAGCAGCGACGATGCTGACGAATTCTTAGAGATTCTGCCCCCACTTACTGGCTCGAGAGACGGAGGGCCCAGATCGTCGGGGGCGTGGCGTCGCCCACGGGTATGATCAGAAAGCGACCGGCCACCGACATCCAGCCGTCGATGCCTCCCGGTGCCTTGAGCGACCAGAGGACGCGCCCGCTCGACCTGGACAGCCCGATAATCGACCCCTGCAACGTCGCAGTGAGCACGACGTTGTTGACCAGTGTTATGCCGCCGGTCGGATCGCCCGGGACATGTGTGTTCCACAACGTGCGCCCGGTTCGCCCGTCAATGGCAACGACCTGCCCTGCCATGGTGCCCGTCTTCCCGCCGAAATACTCGGTTTGGTCTGGGTACAGCGTGTCCGGGGCGTTCAACGTAGCCACGAAAACCGTACCGTTCGCCGATGCGGGAGGCGTCAGCACGCCACCGAAAGTTCCCGGGAGGATTTCCGTCGGCCCGGCGAGCGCCTTCAAGTTGTCATTCTGGTGTATCCCCACCGGCGTCCGCCACAGCAGTTTGCCACTCTTCGGATCCATTCCGATGACATAGCCGCTCTTACCGGTACCCACGACGACGGTACGCTCCGGTCGTCCGTCCGCGCTGGGCACCCGGACGATCATCGTGTGCACGAAGTCCCGATCGAAGAGATCATGCGCGTCGGCCTGGTGGTACCACACGAGCTTGCCGTTGGTGATCTTGAGCGCAACGGTCGAGTCGGTATAGAGGTTGGATCCTGGACGGCTGCTGCCGTTGGGGTACTGCGTCGTTCCGACGAAGGGCGCCGGGTTCGCGATGCCGACGTAGAGGAGTCCCGAAGCCGGCGAGAACGATGGCGGATACCACGAACCCCCGCCGGAGTTGACCGTTGGATTTCCCCACAAACTCGGCGAGGCCACCGTGTCGAAACTCCACAACACCTTGCCCGAACTCTCGCCCACCGCATCGACGAAGCCGCGGTCACCGCCGATGTAGATCCCTTTGACGCTCACCGGCACGGTCGAGGCGATCACATCCCGCCCGATCACTTGTGGCTGAACGTCGATACCATCGGTCGTAGTGCGGGTCAGCCGCGTCGACCACAACTGCCGCCCTGTGTTCTCGTCCAGTGCGAAGAGGGAAGTAGGCGTAACTCCGAATACCTTCCCCCACCCGACGGCGACGCCCTCCGGGCCGACCGAGTATCCGTTCGAGGGAGACTTCCAGACGATGCGCCCGCTCGTGAGGCTGATGTCGAAGACCTCACCGACCTGATCCTCGACGAAGACATTCTGCCCGACAACGATCGGGGACGTCGGGAGGCCACCCGTAGCGGAGACCTTCCAGGCGGTGGTCAGACGGCTGAGGTCTTTCGCCGTAATGGGCGAGCCTGTGGCCAGTCGAGAGTTGGAAGGATCATGGTCAGGGTATGGCCATGATGTGGCACCCGAACGTGCTTCGGGAGGCTGTGGCACCCCTGCCGCCGCGACGGCTGCAGATAATGAGATCACGATGGCCACGCAGAACGCCGTGACGACGGCCACCTGAGTGTGGTGGTGCATTGGCCGGTCACATTAAAGCGTCAGCGGATAGGCCATCTGCTGACCACCCTTCTCGGGCGTCCGGTTCAGGCCGCTGGTGTGGCCACCGGTTCCTGCTTCTTCCCCGGATCGGGGGTCTCGGGAGCAGTTCCACTGTCACCGAGGTGACGGCCAGCGCTCCTCTCTCCACAGGCTTTGATGACCCGGCCCGCGCTTCGGGGTCCGGGGCCTGGGTGTTCGAGGAATACTGGGCCTCGCCCAGGCGGCGAGGTTGCCGGCCGCGTTGGTGTCACGGTCTTCCCTGAGGCCACAGCCTTGGCAGGCAAAGACTCTCTCGCTCAGCGCCATGTCTTGGCAGAGCCACCCGCACGACGAGCAGGTCTTCGTCGAGGCGAAGAACCGGGGAGCCACCGCCAAGGTGGCCCCGTACCAGTCGGCCTTGTAAGCGAGCTGGCGTGCCAGTTCGCCCCAGGCGGCGTCGGAGATCGACTTCGCCAAGTAGTGGTTCTTCGCCATGTTCTTCACCGCCAGGTCCTCGATGCAGATGGCGCCGTGGGTCTTGGCGATCGTGCTCGAGATCCGGTGGGTGAAGTCGTTGCGTCGGTTGGCCACCCGCCCATGGAGGCAGGCCAGGCGAGCCCGTGCCTTGGCCCAGTTCAGTCCGGTGCTCGAGCGGCCCTAGACGCGACGACCAATGGCGCCTATCCGCTGGGCCTCTTAGGAGAAAGCGGCTGGGCCGGTCGAGAGATCCGCACTCCGAATGGATCGGAGCAATGGGGGCAGCGCCCGGATACGGGCCGAAGGCCGCGCGGAGTTAACCGCGCTCCCCAACCAGCTCTTCCTGCTGCATTTCGACGGCTAGCTCCACCCAAGAGGAGGATGCAGGTCAGGGTAGCCACCGAGGCGGTGCCGGATTGTGGCGTGAGAGTCGCGCCGTGGGCCACGCCGAATCGGCATGCGCCCGACGAGCGATCGACACGGTTCCCATCGACCCAGCAAATGAAGAAGTTGCCGTGAGAGTCCCGACGACAGTGCGGGTGGAGTTCAGCCCGGACCCCGCTCCCGCGCGCGTCCCGAAGACCCGATCGCGTACTAAGCAGCTACTGATTAGAAAGGGTTCTCACGTGTAAAGCCCAGGTTAACTTCCGGCTGATCCCAGCCTGAGAAGTTGATTTCGAGCCATTTGGCCCCAAATGTGCCCCGAAATTCGTTGAGATGCCGCTCCGCCCATGTTAAACCCCCATTGTTACTTCGTGGTCGGGTGGGGTGGCGGTAGCGGCGGGCCGATCGCCCGCATGGAGCACGAAGGAGTTGGAGCACATGAACTACAGACGGCGCGTCACGCTTAGGACTCTGGTTGTGGGCCTTTCTGCGTGCGGATTGGCCGCCAGTTTGGCGACAGCAGTCTCACTCCCGGGCAGCGTCACTACCGCCGCCGGGAGGCACGTTGATGTGGGACTGATCCGGTATCAATCCGGAACGGCCCCAAATCTGCCCGCGCCTCGACCACCGACCACACCGACCACACCGACCACACCGGCCACACCGGGCGTAACGACCACACCGACCAATGGCTACAGCTTCAACTGGTCCGGCTATGTCGCAACGAGCAGCACCAACCAGTACTTCACTGAAGTCACGGCGGGCTGGACCGTCCCAACACTGACGTGCACGGCTGAGGACCGGATTGATTCGCTATGGGTGGGCTTGGACGGGTGGACCAACAGTACCGTCGAGCAGGACGGCACCTCGGCACAGTGCTTCGAGGGCAAAGCCGTGTACTACAGCTGGTACGAAATGTATCCGGCAGGCACGGTTGAAGTGGGAACGACCGTACACCCGGGCGACAAGATTAGTGCATCGGTTACGCGGACCGGCACAAGTTACAAGATGTCGTTGCTGGACTCGACCACCGCGGGCAATAACATCAGTGTGACGAAAACCTGCGCGCTGGCCACGTGTTCTGACACGAGCGCAGAATGGATCGTCGAGCGTCCGGAGTATTCGTCGACGGGAATAGTGCCTCTGGCCCAGTTCAGTCCGATCACATTCAGCGGATCAAGAGCCACCGGCGGCACGATTACTAGCGGAGCCATTTCGCAGTTCAGTGCTACTCACATCGAGATGGTTGACAGCACCGACACCTACAACCTGGAGACGACCGGTGCCTTGAACGCTGCAGGAATCGGGTGGGGTGACAGCTGGCTCAACAGCTACTGAACCCGCGCTTCCGATGGACGAGCGAGCCCCGGCTCAAAGGTTGGGCAACAACACCAACGGTGGCTATCTGCTCACCTGATTGTGGAACCGGAGAGGCATCGGCTCTTTGCCTACAACTCGATCGGACCCGGCGGCAGCACCGCATGGTCGGCTCAGGTTCCCACGACCTCACCGGCTTGCTCTCGTTTCGCATATCGAAGTGGTGGAATAGCCGCCCGTTATTGTGCGGAGATGACCTGGATTGTCGGGGTGTGCTCAGTGGACACAGCAGCGATCTTCGCAGATACGGCTGTGAGCTACGGAGGGGCGTCGAGGGAAATGGATACGGAGTGCAGACGATCTTTCTTCTGAGCGAACTCGCGGCAGTCGGGTTTCGCTGGGGTAGTCCACATTGGGTTTGACCAGGTTCGACGGCTGGAGAGGGTGGCACGGTCGATCGGTCCACGAGCTGAGGCGCCAGAGATACTTGAGTCCTGGCATGGCGAGGCGTTGGATCGATCACTCGGGGACGCCTTGCTCCGTGCCGTAAGGCGACCGTGTTGCCCGGCTAAAACGGGCGCCAGGAATAGCGGCGGGCGGGTTCACCCATTGGTCACCACTCGCTCCGTACCGCGCATAACCGCCGGTTATCTATGTTTCCCCTGCTAGTCGGGCTGACGGGATTTGAACCCGGGACCTCTTGACCCCCAGGTTACTAATCGTTAAGCGGACTACAGGGATCTAATCGGCTCTAGACCTGTTCAGCGGACGTTTCGGACGCTCGCCATTAGGACCGCGTCGGGTCTATTCGGAACGGGTCTGAGAGAGTTTTAGTGACAAATGGGGTGACTGACAACCCCTTGGCCTCGCTGTCTAGGGGTGGCAGGGCCGTTTATCCCCTGCGAGACTGATCTTCGGCACACCAGGGTCGCCCGCCTGACCCTCGGGGTGGGATCCGCCACTCCCACCGCAGCATGTGCCCACAGCGTGACGACCCCGGCTCGGAGTTATCGAGCCGGGGCCGTCACGTCTCTATCGGCAGACTGGTGTCGTCGGTCCCTCTGCCTGCGTCGAGTTGTGCGTCCGTTGTGCGTTAGTCGGGCCGGTCGGCTCTATGTAGGCAATGTCCTCCGTGTCAGCATCCCGGATTGAAGGGCGGTGACCTAAAGGCGGGAAATGTCACCTGGGCCACCGCCCTTCGCCAATCGCGCCCTGAGACCACGTCGCCCGTCGATGGCTAGCGCCTCCGTCTACCCTCGGCCCCGATGCCACTGCCCGGCGACCGCTACGCCCAGGCGTTCACCGTCGAGCCGGGACAGTGCTGGGCGATGGTTCACGACCGTCAGGGACAGGCCACCCATTGCTCCGAAGCCCCCGCTTGGACAGGACGCTGGTTCTCGCCCAACGGCAACGGCAACTGGTGGCGAGTGTGGAGCTGCGAGAGTCACCTGGATGGGCTGACTGGGCTACGAGAATTTGGGCGGTGACACGATGCAACGTAACTTCTCACCGAGCATTGGCTGCCCACCAAGCGGACCGAGGATCTACGATCGTCCACACTTCAGCTGGACGCCGACATCATCCATCATTGGATCTTGCATGAGGAGATCGGCCTCGGTGGGATCAAGGCTCAGGCGCTCACACCGTTGCAGGTGACCAAGTGGCGAGAGGCTCTGAAGAACACCAAGACCAGCTGCGGCTGCGCCGGACTATCTCCGCGGTCCATTTCGGCGTCGGTCGGCACTCTGAAGGCGGCTTGCAAGTGGGCGGCATTGAACCGACTCATCCCCCGCGATCCCATCGCTGCGGTAGGCCGCGGAAAGTTGAACATGGCCGTCAAGCCTAAGAAGGCATGGACCGGCGCCGAGGCCAAGAAGTTCCTGGCGTTTCCGGCCTCAGACCGACTGAATCCCATCTGGCAGCTGGCCCTTGTGGGCCGCCTGCGCCGGGGCGAGATGTCCGGACTCAAGTGGGAAGACATTGACTTCAACAAGAGCACGGTGCGGATCGCCCGGACTCGCGTGACCGTCAACGGTCACCCTCAAGACTCAGAACCAAAGACCAAAGGAACTCGCCGTGTGCTGAACCTCTCCGCCGGCGATCGGTCGCCGAGAAGGCTGACCACCGCCGATCTGCCTGAGTCGTGCCGCTGGGCGACGACGTCAGTGCGGTGTACGACTGGGGAGAGCGTGACGATCCCGGATTCCGCTTGAGAGGCCGTGGGCTGTTCCATCCACCCTGATGCTCCCAGCCGAGGTCAACCGAGGGAGAAGCGTGAAGGTGCCCGACACCGGAATCACGGTCGTCTACCAACACCGTCATGGGTCGGGTCGTATCGACCTGCTTTACGTCGGGCAGTGAGGCATGGCCCCCTCGCCCCGAACCGCCAGCGTATGGGGTCACCCGAGGACGTTCATCGCCACGAACATATGGGGGCAGGCAATGACCTAGCTATGACGCTGCAACGTATTGCCGCAACGCCTTGCGAATGAGTTCCGAGAGACTCACACCCTCATCTGAAGCTCGCAGCAGGAGGTCGCGCTTCAATTCAGGATCTAGGCGTACCGATTCGACTGACGCGACCGCAGAACCCAAGCGTGGACGACCGCCTCGGCTTCTCTCCTTAGAGGAATTGACGTCGTACCCACGTTCGGCCTCATCGGCCATAGCCTCGATCATCTCGTCGCTAATCGGAGTGCCGTCCTTCAGCTTGCCGTTGGTCTTCTTCGTCATAATCCTCATTCAAGGAGCGACCGGTACTGCGGTCGCATGCCCATGGCGTGGATCACTGCGGGACCAGCCGGTCTGTCCATAACAATCAACTCAAGAAGCCGAGCAGGTTTGCCCGGTCCCAGTACGAGGTACCTGTCCGGATCTTCAGCGACCTGCTCGACCACGAGTGCGTTTCGAAGGGCGTGCTGAATGTCCTCGCTCGAGACCCGTGACGGAAGGCAGATGGCAGTTCATCCACTTTTCAATCGTACTACGAAACCTGCCTGGGCGACCCCCTCCCGGCGGCCCCAGGCCGGCGAAGTGGGGCATCACCCTGTGGAGGTTCCATCGCTCGTCCTACCGGCCTGGCGGCGGTGTACAGGGAGCGGAGTCGATGGAGGCTGCGAGGAACTCCCTCGTCGCCAGGCGTTCCTCTTCGGTTCGAGCGGAGATCACGATGCGAAGGTCAGTGGTACCGGCGTTGGCGTACTCGGCAAGCCCGTGAAGAATGTCATCGGGAGAACCGGCAAGGATCAGGTCCGCTCCACTGTCCACACCTTCGCGGTCAAGTGTGGCCCGATAACTGGGGAAGGTGTCGTACATCGCACTTTGGTGGCGCCCATGAGTGCGCAGGCCGGGTACATCATTGGTGACGCAGACGGCGACTAGCGCGAGGACCCGTGGGCGTGGTCGACCTGCACGGTCGGCAGCGGCGGTGATGGTGGGAACAATGTGCGAGGAGATAGTGCGCGGGCCACAGGAACCGACTGAGGTGCCATCTGTGAAGCGACCCGCGAGCTCGAGCATCCGTGGTCCGAGAGCTGCTAAGAGAATGGGGACTGGCTCCGCCTCGATGTCGAGCCAACCTTTCGCAAAGATGTGATCACCCTCGACGTCGGCAGGACCTCCTTTGAGCAGCGGTGAGAGGGCGGCGAGGAACTCTGAAGTCCGGGAGA
>Ga0302177_10002261_pt1 | contig 13642 bp, 10 predicted proteins | sample I_Palsa_E1_2_FD_198780 | JGI IMG/M metagenome (GOLD analysis project Ga0302177, IMG submission 198780) | Peat permafrost microbial communities from Stordalen Mire near Abisko, Sweden - I_Palsa_E1_2 | ecosystem: Environmental > Terrestrial > Soil > Palsa > Peat permafrost | place: Sweden... | reverse complement strand
CTTTGCGCAGCCAATGAACACAACCAGCAACGCTGAGCTTGTCGCAGCCGAATGGGATCAGGTGGCTTGGGGCAATTACGAGTCTAATATCGAGTTTCTGCGCCGCGCTGGCCTGACTCCGGCTGCATCCAGGATTCTTGAGATCGGTTGCGGCAAGGGCGCGATCTTGGCACATCTGCAAAAGGCCGGACATGTGGTCACCGGCATCGATGTCGATGCGAGTGCTCTTGCGTATTGCCTCGCGCCCCAGGTAAATCTGCCGGTTTCAGTCGCATCCGGAGCGAGCTTACCTTTTGCGAGCGAATCGTTTGACGCCGTACTGAGTTTCGATGTCTTTGAGCATATCCGCGATAGCGACCGCCACCTCAATGAAGTGCGGCGCGTGCTAAGACCCGGTGGATGCTATTTTCTGCAGACACCCAACAAATGGACGAATATCCCATTCGAGCTTCTGCGGCAGTGGAAGAAATATCATACGGGCCCCTTCACGAGTTATCGCACGCTCACCCAGGATCATTGCGCGTTGCATAACTACTGGCAGATGAAGCGACGCTTCAACAAGCACGGATTCGAACTCTCGTTCTTTGACGTGCCCGTGGTGAATGAGTATTTCAGATCCAAGATGCGTGCCTATCTGGGGCCCCCGGGGATCTGGATTCTAGCGGTGGCCAATCCCGATCGCTTTCCGATGTATTTGCGCACCAACTTCTACGCCAAAGCAGTCATGCGCTGAACGGCCGCAGCCGCGCTCGGTTTGCCGGGCACGGTCCTTAACAATGTGCGGGCCTTACTTCAGGCGCCCATATACCGTGAGCGAGCTTGCGCCGCCGACATAGACCTTGCCGTTGGCAATCGTCGGCTCGGTGAATTTGACTGCATTGCCGGCGGCATCGCCGGCAACGGTGGAGCTGCTGTAGAGAGTCTTTGCGAGGTTGGTCGCATCGTAGGCGCGCAGGATCGCAGGGCCCAAGGTAGTCGGTGCGCTGTCGCTAGCCGTGCCGTTGGCGGACGTGTCGAGTACCCACACGATGGCGTTGCCGCTGGGGGAGGCGGAGACAGCGGGGGTTGGGCCCGGATATTGGTAGGTCTCGGCACTCACTGAAGAGGGGGTCGCGACGCCGCCGCTTTCACTGAAGAGGCCGCCTGAGAGGGTGTAGGCGCCGAGGGTGCTCGACGTCATGCCGATGTACACCGTGCCGTTGTAGTAGGCCGGAGTGGAGTACGTGCAGTTCAAGGAACAGGCGGCGATGTTCGGTAGCGTCAGGTACTGCACCGTATTGTCGGTGGTAGGGCTGAATCGGCTCATTAACGCCCGGTCGATGATCCACAGATGTCCCTGTTTGTCCGAGCCGACGAGGGTATTCGGGTGGGCGCTCGGGCCCACCCCATCCGGAAGCACCGTGACGCCACTGGAGGAGAGATCCTCATCCTGCGCGGTCCAGGCGGCGTTCTGCGAGGGAGTGTAATAGTCCGTGACCGTGAGGGCCGAGGGATCGAGCTTGACGAAGCTCTCGCCGAAGTCGTTGTTCGGCGCCATCGGCGGCACGAGGTCAGCGGTGTCATCGAAGGTGCCATTGCCCGTGCTCACATAGAGCGCACCGCTACTGTCAACGGCGATGCCGCCGTTTGACATCCAGATGCCTCCTTCCTGCCCATTGGCCGTGTCATTCCACACGGCTACCTGAGCGAGCGTCGTCGCGTCATAGGCCATAGCCCAGCCGTTGTAGGTGCCGTTATCGCCGAAGGAGGCCCAGGCGATATAGACCGCTGTGCCGCCTGAGTAGCCGGAAAGCAGCAATCCCGGACGCTGATTCTGGGTAAGCGGGGTAAAGGACACCGGACCGCCATTGGCGGTGACGGTGGCAGTGATGTCGACCGGGGAGTGGGCTTGTTCGCTGCCCGTGGAGATGCTGAGCGCGTGCAGGCGGTCGTGGTAGGTGATGTTGTTGCTTGCATCCGTTTCCTGGGTCTTGGCAACCACGTAGAGCGTGGCTGCGGAGGAGCCGATGACCGGAGTGCCGGTGATGCCGATTTCATTGAGGATGTCCCAGTTCGCGAGTAACGCCGACTGGTAGGGAATCGAGGCCGGGACGGGGACGACGCTCGTGCCGTTCACGAAGCTTGTGTGCCAATAGGTTACGCAGGGGGAGGCGTCGGCATCAAAGGCGTACACGCTATCGTTCTCGGTCGCGACGAAGACGACATTGTGCACGGCGTTTGCGATTGTGAGATTCGCAACGTACAGCGGCTGCGCATAGGCCGATCCATCTGTCGTGCACTGGAAGAGCTTGCCAAAGCTGCCCGCGCTGCCCACTACCGTTGGCGTCAGCGCATACTCCTGCAGGTTCTGGCCGGTGCGTGCCCCGTCATCATGGCGTGTGAAGACACCCGCAAGATCCGTGACGGCCACCGACGCCGTGCCCGACTGTGACGTATTGGCAGCACTGATTGCGCCAATCGTATGCGTACCGACCGCGCTCCCCGGCGCGTACAGGCCGCTCGCGCTGATCACTCCGACGGTCGCATTGCCACCCGCAATCCCGTCGACCGACCACTGGGCCGCTGCGTTGCCCGGGACAGTAGCCGCAAATTGCTGCTTCTGAGAGAGAGTGAGCGCGCTGAATTGCGGCGCAATCGCGACTACATTGGAGCTCGTGACCGTGACAGCCGCAGTTGCCGCCATGCTGCCACCGACTCCAGTGCAGGTCAGCGTATAGCTCGTGGTTGTCGAAAGGGCTCCTGTCGAAGTGCTGCCGCTCGTCGCCTTGGTGCCACTCCAGCCTGCGGAGGCCGTGCACGAGGTTGCATCGGTCGAACTCCAGGTCAGCGTGGCAGAAGTCCCGGTCCCGATGATTGTAGGGTTGGCCGTGAGCGTCACAGCTGGCGCCGGCGCGCTAGTCCCGGAGCTGCCGCCTCCGCAAGCGGCGAGAAGGATCGCTGCCGCGAGCGCGACAAATCCGGCTGCCTGCGCGCGTGCTTGCACCATCCCTGGCCGCGATGTCCCGTAATTTGTAATCATTGACAGATGACGTCCCTTTCCTGCGCTCGCCTTCCCCAGGCATGAGCTCGAGCCGCGTGAGTCTTTGGCACGTTTGTGCCGCCTCGCCGCTGCAACTATAAACGGGCGAGCGCTGCCGCAGGCGCTTTGACCAACAAGGGCGGTGGCATATATCGGCTGAACGGCCGCATATTCAGAGTGTAGTGAGAAAAGCTTTCAGCAACCTTTCCCGTGCAGCGTCGCCGATTATGGAAAAAGGCGTCGACGGCGTCAGCGCAGCGGATGCTCAACCTTAAGCAGCGGCGCGCCGCTGCTGGTCAATAACGCCTCAATAATAGCCAGTCGGCCAACATGCGCAGCGGTGCGGCACGTTCGCCGAATGGCTCAAGAGCCGTGAGGGCCTGTGCATGCAGCAGACGAACTCGTTCCTGCGAAGCTTCAATGCCAATGACCGCCGGATGCGTGGGCTTCGCGCGCTCTCGGTCTGCGCCGGTCGCTTTGCCCAGGGTCGATGTGTCGCCGAGGACGTCCAGCAGGTCATCTTGAATCTGGAACGCCAAACCGATTGCCGCGGCAAAGCGCCCGAGCGCGGCAAATAGTGCCGCTTCGAGCGAAGGCACACACGCAGCCGCCATCAATACGCTGACGCGAATCATGGCACCGGTCTTGCGGGCATGCATGTCCTCTACCTGCGTAATGTCGAGGCGCATCCCCTGAACGGCGAGATCGATTGCCTGGCCCCCAGCCATCCCAAAGGTGCCGGTCGCCTGAGCCAGCAAGTCGATCAGCCGCAAACGGATTGCCGGCTCAGCCGGAAGCGATGGATCGCGGGCGAGCAACTGGAAAGCAAGCGGCTGCAAAGCATCGCCCACCAGAATGGCCGTCGCCTCGTCAAAAGCCCTGTGACAAGTGGGCCGCCCACGGCGCAAATCGTCATCGTCCATTGCCGGCAGATCATCGTGCACCAGGGAATAAACGTGCACGAGCTCAATCGCGCAGGCGGCCGCCTCGACCTCGTCTTCGTCGAGGCCCAAAGTCCGCGCGGTGGCAAATAGCAACGCGGGGCGCACGCGCTTGCCGCCGCCCAGCACGCAATAGCGCATGGCCTCATGCAGACGCGTCGGTACGACATCGGCTTGCGGCAGCCGCTCCGCCAGAGCACGTTCCATACGCGCGCGCCAGGATTCGAGTTGTGCAGCGAAGCCCTCAGGTTGCGCAGGCTCGTCGAGCACCTGGGGGCGAGGTTCGGCTGCGTTTTTCACCCGCGTTCTCTCCTGCTGCTCATGTGCGCGCGATCTGCGCAGCTTCCGTGCGCGTCGAGCGCCGTCAGACTCGCGGGACGGCGAGTTTCACCTGAGAGACGGGAATCGAGATCAGGGAGTACCTTGCGTCCTCGCTATAGACGACGGGAAGTTCGGGCGCCATCGGGCCCGCGACCCGCGGCCCGCGCAGAGCTGCCTTTAGCGCCTTAAGCGGATGAGCAAACGCATCATTCACCGCCGTGCCTTCGAAGCCGCAATGGGCCATACAATTGTCGCAGCGCGGGTTGCGACCCACGCCGTATTGGTCCCAGAGCGTATCGTCAATCAAAGACCGGTAGCTCGACGCATAACCTTCGTCGGAGAGCAGATAGCAAGGTCGTTGCCAGCCGAATACGTTGTAGGTCGGATTGCTCCACGGAGTGCACTGGTATGTCTGGTTGCCGGCAAGAAAGTCGAGGAATAGTCCGGAATGATTGAATGACCAGCGCGTCCCGGAGGGGCGACGCCGAAGCTTGAAGATTTCGCGGAACAGTTGTTTGCTGGCGCTGCGCCCCAGAAACACGTCCTGCTTTGGGGCATGGTGATAACTGTACCCGGGCGAAACCGTGATGCCTTCAATACCCAGTTGCATCGCCGTATCAAAGAACTCAGCGACTTCCTGCGGGTTCTCGCCGTTAAAGAGTGTGCAGTTGATGGTGACGCGAAAGCCCTTATCGCGCGCCAGCCGGATTGCCGCTACTGCCTTGTCAAAAACCCCCTCCTGGCATACTGACTCGTCGTGGCGGTGCTGATTGCCGTCGAGGTGAATCGAAAACGTGAGGTAGGGGGAGGGGCGATACTCGTCGATGTGTTTGGACAGCAGCAGCGCATTGGTGCACAGATAGACGAATTTCTTGCGCGCAACGATTGCGGCGACGATCTCGGGCATTTCCTTGTGAATGAGTGGCTCACCGCCGGGAATGGACACGATGGGCGCGCCGCATTCGTCAACGGCATTGAGCGCGTCCGTGACACTCATCCTCTTCTGCAGGATCTCCTTTGGATAGTCGATCTTGCCGCAGCCGGCGCAGGCGAGGTTGCACTGGAAAAGCGGCTCCAGCATGAGGACCAGCGGATAGCGTTTCTCGCCGCGCAGCTTACGGCCGGCAAGATACCGCCCGACGCGGTACATCTGAAGAAGTGGAATACCCATGCCTTATTCTACCAGTACCGGGCGGCTGCGGCGCGCCCAATGAAATTGATGCCAATCAGTGCACACATCGCGATGATTACCATGGATGCAGCGCTATTCATTGAAGTGCCAGCACGGCCGTGCGGTGGTCCCGCCATATGCGGGTCCATTCGAGCTTGAACCAGGGAGTAAACGTTTCCGCCCCGCTGCCCGCCATTTCCGCCTCGAGCGCTTCCGGGGCAATCCAACGCCAGCCAAGGATCTCGTTGCGGTTGGCTTTAACTTCCTCCGAGCAGCGCGCGATGAAGACCGAGCACAGCTCGTGCTCGGAACCGCGTGCGTCAAACTGCGCCTGGTACCGGAACTTGAACAGGAAATGTAAAGGGCAGCTTAAGCCAAGCTCTTCGTACAGGCGGCGCTTTACCGCTGCCGCCATGCTCTCGCCGCGTCGCGGATGGCTGCAGCAGCTGTTCGACCAATACAATGGCCAAAGGCGCTTGGTGGGGGCACGCTGTTGCAACAATAGCTCGCCCGCTTCATTGAAGATCAGGAGAGAAAATGCACGGTGCAGAGTCCCCTGACCGTCGTGGCACAGGTCCTTGCCGAGGAATCCCAATTCACGATCGGCTTCATCCACCAGGATCAGCGCGTCTGAATCAACCGATACATCATTGGCGTCGGCACGGGTGCTGCCGCGAATTGCGTCGATCAACGTAACTCCATCCGTGAATGCACCTGCAAGCCTGCCGAGCTCATCGGACCGAAAGAGTGGCTGGCGCCGGCGGCGGCGGGGAGGGTGCCCGCGACCCATGATAACTGTCCCTGAAATATAAGCGCCAGTTTTCTTCTCCCTCTTAGGGTCGGCGACCGTGTTACTTCAATCGGCGAAGCCGTCGGGCCATAGCCCGCTGCGTTGCCTCTCAGCGCAGAAGTCCGCGCTCGCGAAACCACACTAAGGCATCCTCGAACGCCGCGAGCGCCGGACGCGCGCTATATCCCAATTCGCGGATTGCTTTGGCGCTGGAATAGAACATGCGCTTGCGCGACATGCGTACACTCTCAACGGTGATTCGCGTGCTGCCGCCGCAGACTTTGGCGAATGCCTCGGCGAAAAAAGCGATGGGCAGGAGCGCGGTATGCGGCAGGCGGATGCGCGGCGGCTTGCGGCCGACGAGCTCAGCTATCATCACGAGAATTTCCCGCAGCGTCATGTCCTCGCCCCCCAGGATGTAGCGCTCGCCCGGGCACCCGTGCTGAAAGGCGAGGAGATGACCCGCCGCGACGTCATCGACGTGGACCACGTTGAGACCGGTATCAACATAGGCAGGCGTGCGGCCGCAAGCGGCGTCGAGAACGATCTGACCCGTCGGGGTGGGCTTCACGTCTCGGGGGCCGATCGGAGTCGACGGATTGACGATGACCACAGGAAACCCGCCCTGCGCCGCATCGCGGATGAGCTCCTCCGCAAGATACTTCGATCGCTTGTAGTGGCCAATCATGTCTGTCAGTGCGACCGGCGTTTGCTCCTCGCCCGGCGAGCCATCCGGCGGCAGACCAATTGTGGCGACGCTGCTCGTATAGACCATGCGTTCCACTCCCGCACGTCGCGCCGCATCCAAGATATTGCGGGTGCCGTCAACATTGTTGCGGTACAGCTGGGCAGGCTCGCGCGCACCGAGCCGATAGTCTGCCGCCACGTGATACAGCGCCGTGCAATCGCTGAGCGCGCGCTCAAGCGAAGCGCGGTCTGTAAGATCGCCCACGGCGATCTGCGCCGCGAGGCCCTGCAAATTGCGGCGGTCGGATCCCGCTCGGGTCAGCACGCGGACCTGTGCTCCGGATTGCTCCAGGGCTCTTGCGACCGCCGAGCCGACGAAGCCCGTCGCGCCAGTGACGAGCGCTCTCATGAGATGCCGGCGTCGGACAGGGCCGGGAACACGAACCGCGCGAGCGATCCTGCACGCGCCACGCTGATTAGAGAGCGACTGGCCGTCCGATACTGCTGTGCGAGACGGATGACTGCAGGGAGTTCGGCGGGTGCCAAAGCGAGCGCAGCCATCAGGCGCCAGATCTGTACCTGACCGCTGCGGCCTGCCTCAACAACGGCCCGCGGTAGCGCATCGTGTGCGGTATCAACGATGACGCGCACGGCAATGAACGGCAACCCTTCAGCTGCCGCAAGCTCGGCGATCGCGAGACTCTCCATGTCGACCGCCGACGCGCCAGTCGCGCGGAAAATCGCATCCTTCTCAGCCACAGCCGCTACGGCATGCGAGCTGCTGAGGAGCTTGCCTCCCTCGAGTGGCTGTTGCGCGCCAAGCGCAGCGGCGAGCCGCTCGCGCCAGCGGCGCGCTGTCGGCAAGCTTGTGCCATCCATGGAGATGACTTCACTGGGCAGGAAGATTCTGCCGGCGCGCAACGCGGGATCGAGCCCTCCGGCCATGCCCCAGCTCGCGAGCGCCGCGACGCCGGCATCGACGAGTGCTCGGGCTGCACGCGTGGCGGCGGCGAAGCCTATGCCACTCACCGCGAGCAGTGTGCCATCGGGTAGAGCCGTCGGTTGCGCCAACGCCGACTTCGTGGGCCCAAGAGTACGCGCCTCCGCCGCGAGCGCGGCGACGATGCCGACCACATTCAATGAGAGGTTCCGAAGCTCGTCAGATTTCGGTAGGCCGCAAGCGCCCACAGCGGAAAATATCCGCAATAGCCGTGGTATTTGAGATAGAACACGCGCGGGAAACCGGGTGCGGTGAAGTTTGGATCGCTCCAAAGCCCGTCTGCCTGCTGCGTGCGCATGAGGTAATCGACTCCGCGCCGTACTGCGTCCGATCCAGCCTCGCCCGCCGCCAGCAGTGCCAGAAGAGCCCACGCGGTTTGGTGAGGAGTGTTCGCAGAATTCGCGCCCGCAACATGTGGCTGTGCGTAGTTCGCGTTGCTCTCGCCCCAGCCGCCATCCACATTCTGCCGAGCGAACAACCAATTGACCGCGCGGCGAACGGTCGGATCATCCGCAATGATGCCAGCTTGCGCGAAAGCACTGAGCACCGACCACGTGCCATAGATATAGTTTGTGCCCCAACGCCCAAACCACGAGCCGTCCTCTTCCTGCTGATCGCGCAGGTAGGCGATCGCGCGATCGAGTGCCGCTTTGTCCTGCGGGCGCCCGATGCGCGCCAACGCTGCCACCACGCGGGCGGTAACATCGCTCGTCGGCGGATCCAGGAGCGCGCCGTGGTCTGCGAATGGAATCTCATTGAGGTAATAGTAGGTATTGTCCGCATCGAACGAGGCAAAGCCACCGTTGCTGCTCTGCATGCCGACGAGCCAGTCGAGCGCCCGGGTCATCGATTCGGAGTAGCTCGCGGAATTGCGCGCCTGATGCATGGCCCAGGCGACGACCGCAGTGTCGTCAAGATCCGGGTAGTAGCTGTTGCCGAATTGGAAAGCCCAACCGCCGCCCTTAAGATTCGGTCGGCGTACGCGCCAGTCTCCCGGTTCATCGAGTAGCTGCTTCGATTTCAGCCAGTCGAGCGCGCGGACCGACGCACCGAGTGCCGCGGTGCAACCGGTCTCTTGCATGGCAAGGCCCGCTAACGCCGTGTCCCACACCGGTGAAACGCACGGCTGGCAATAGGCGCTCGATGAGTTGGCGACCACGAGTTTCTGCAGCGCGCGCTTTGCCGTGACGCGCCGCGGATCCTCACTGTCAAACCCGAGTATCGCCAGCGCCTCAAGTGCGTTCACCATGGCCGGAAAGATGGCGCCGAGCCCATCTTCGCCGTTCAATCGATCCAGGATCCACGCTTGCGCGCGCTGTGTGGCGTGCGCGCGCATGAAGCGCGGTACAAGCGGATCGACCATGCGCCCGATTCGATCGAGTACTAAGAACAGCTTCGGCAGGAATCCTGCACGCTCGTGACTGGCGCGGAAATAGTCACGCTCCTCTTCGGGGGGCGTCGTGAACAACTCACGAATGTGCACGTTACGTGGGTTGCGGGCGACAGGCTTGCGCGTGCACAGAATGAGGAGCGGCACCATCACCGCTCGCGACCAGTAAGAAACCCTATCGAGATGAAAGGGAAACCATTTCGGCAGCAGCATGATCTCGACGGGAATGTATGGAACACCGCGCCACGGGAGCTGCCCGAACAGTGCAAGGGCAATGCGCGTGAATACATTGGCCCGCGCCGCGCCGCCGCGCTGCAAAATTGCAGCGCGCGCACGCTGCATGTGCGCGGCATTAGGATCGTCGCCGACGAGCTTCAGGGCATAGTAGGCTTTGACGGTACAGCTCAAATCAAGGTCGCCACCGTAGTAGAGAGGCCAGCCGCCGTGTTCTGCCTGGCGTGCGCGCAGATAGGCGGCGATCTTGACCTCCAAAGAGGCGTCGATCTCCGCCAGAAAATGCATCATCAAAATGTATTCGGAGGGAATCGTACAATCCGCCTCCAGCTCGAAGAGCCAATAACCCTCTTCGTGTTGCACGGCGATGAGTGCGTCGCGCGCGGCAGCAATGCTGCGATCCAGCAGCGGCGAGTCCTTAACTCGCGCAAGATTGTGCGACAGGATTTCCGGGCGCGCCTCGGCCTTTGCAGCGATGCGCGCGGCACGCGTGCGCGAGACACTCACGACGCGGGACTCCCGTCGGAGCGGCGTCTTGCTCGTTCCAGCTGTATACCGGCTTCGGGTTGAGCGCGCGCCGCGGGACGGCTGTACAGGGAGACTGACTCCAGAATCTGCTCGGCGGCTGGAGCCGCCGGCAATGCGTGGCGCAACTCCGGCGGGCGTGCCAGCGGCAGACCGTGTGCAGCCACCTCGAAGAGAAGCCTGAGCAGGCCGTTACTGCGCACCGTGAGGTTTGTCAGCAGCCGGGTCATGGCGACTGCCGAGCGCGATACCTTCACCTGCGAGCCGCTCGTAAATTGCGGGTGGTGATAAATCTTGCGCAGCGTCAGCACGGCAAGACCGATTGCCCACAGGCAGAAGCGCCGAATACCAGTCTCCTTGGCGGGAATCAGTAGCGTAAACTCAAGAGCATTGCGCAGGTGTGCGTGCGCGACTCCAATGAGCTCGCTCATGCCCGCGCCGAAACGCGCGTCGTACCGCTCCGGCGATACGTGCGCAAGATCGATGCCATGACGGATAAAAACCTCCTGCGGTAACCAGCAGGCGCCGCGACTGCGGTCCTCCCAAACGTCCTTCAGAATATTGGTCATCTGCAGTCCCTGCGCGAAGGATGCGGCGAGGCTCTGCAGCGACGCGCGCTGCTGTGCGATATCCGCGGAGTAGTCGCAGAACAGTTCGGTGAGCATTTCACCGACCACCCCGGCGACGTAATAGCAGTACTCGTCGAGGTCGCTCGAGCGTGCAAGACCGCGCACCCTGGCATTGTGCTGAAAATGCGGCATGCCGTAGCACATGAGCTCCACGCAGCGCTGGATCGCGGCGCGCGGGCGCTCATCAAGCGCCCGGGTCATGCGAATGACCCGCGCCATATTGCTCACAAGGTCGCGCTCTTCGAGCAAGGTCCGCTCTGTCAGGCGCAGCTCCAGATCCCGGGCAAGCGGCGCCGAATCCGCACTGCCCGACACAGCGGCTTTGAAGCGTTGCAAGAACGCCAGAGTCTCAGCGGCCGAGAGCGCCGGCTCATCTTCGATCGTATCGGCGATCCGACACAGCAGATAGGCGCTCGTCACCGCGCTGCGCAGAGCCGGCGGCAATTGCGGAATAGTCAGCGCAAAGGTGCGCGAGACGTAGGGGAGAATCCGATCTTGATAGACTTCATCGGAAATGACTGGATCCATGCAGGCAGTATCTCGGGAAATCGTAGGAATAGGAACACGCTAGCGCGACCCACGTTGCAAGCTAACGTAATGCGCAACCGTTCGACATACAGGTTGCATGCAATAAGTTTGCCCAAATGGGAGACCCATTGAGGCGAGAACATCCTGCGTTTCTTCGCAGCGACCCATGCCGCCTTTCGAAACGCCGCCCGCCCCCCAGGTCCGGAAGTGAAAACGCTCGTAAGCTACTGAATAAATTATAACTTTTCCCGAAGCGCGCTGCAAGCGCGCAAATTAATGCTGCTGGGGTGGATGCTCTTTTGTCTCGATAAGCAAGCCCGCGGTAAAGGCCGACGATCGGTGCCGCACCTGCAAAACAGCGCTTTTGCTACCGCACTCAATGGGTTATAGATCCCCTAATGCCCATTTGTGCTCGTGCACCGCGATGGCACAAGAAAATCCCGCGTAAAATATGTAGATTCGCAAGCGCGCCTGCTGCGCTATTTGCATTGCGGCCACCAATTATAATGTTTGAATCTCGGCACTCGAGTTTGATTACGCCACGCCCATGGGATGCGCGCTTGGCGCATTATCTCGTCGCACCACTCAAGGACACCTGGGTCACACCCAACCATCTGACGTCGGTGCGCCTGCTGATCGGCCTTGCTGCCGCAGCCGCATTTTTACCCGGGACTTATGCCTGGTCGAATGTCGCATCCTTCCTTCTTGTCCTGTCGAATTTTGCCGACCATACCGACGGCGAGTTGGCGCGCATGAGCGGCAAGACGAGCCGAATCGGTCATATATATGACCTCGCGAGCGACGCCGCGGTCACGATCCTGCTTTTTATCGGCATCGGCATCGGGGTCGCCACGAAGCACAGCGCCGCCTTCCTATACCCGCCGATCGTGCTCGGGGCGGCCGCCGGCGGCGCGATCGCCCTGATTTTCTTTTTGCGCATGCGCATCGAGGAGCGCGGCGGCAAGGCCGCAACTCAGCAGGCCTCACTTGGCGGGTTCGAGACCGAGGACGTTCTTTATTTGGTGCCGCTCGTCACTCTCTGCAATGCACTGGTACCGTTTCTGGTAGTTGCATCGATATGCGCGCCGCTATTTGCCGTCTGGGTCGTGATCGACGATCTGCGGTCGGAACGCCGACAGCGTTCGATGCGCGCTCCTGCCGATACGCGGGTACCCCAATAAGCGCCGTCATTGCCAATCCAGCGGCGCGTGCGCCGCAGGCGCACTTCGATGCCGATCAGGCATTGGCGGCGCGCTTGGCGGACTACGATTTGCAATCTTTGCGCCGTGAATATGCGCGGTGCGGCGCGTTCCTGCATATGCAGGATTTCCTGACCTCCGAGGTCACGGCGCAATTGATCGCCGCAGTCGAGAACGTCAAGTCAGCAGTGCACCGCAATTACCTGCCGCGGCACAAGCAAGGCGGCAGCGTCAGCCGTCATGTCATCGACACGCTCGCGCCTGTGGTCGCCGAGCTGTACGGCTCTGCTGCGCTCATCGAGTGGCTGGGGAAACTCGCGGGCGAAGCTCTACAGATGTCACCTGCGCAAGATCCGCACGCCTATGCGCTTTATTTCTACACCGAGCCTGGCGATCACATCGGCTGGCACTACGACACCTCCTACTACCGCGGTCGGCGCTATACGCTGCTCCTCGGAATTCTCGACGAATCATCGTGCCGGCTCGAATATGAACTGCACACCCGCGAGGCCGGTGCGACCAAGGTCCCAGGATCGCTGGTGATTCCCCCTGGTGGCATGGTGTTTTTCGATGGCGACAAATTGCGCCACCGCATCACGCCACTCGGCGCGGGTGAGATCCGCGTGTCGCTCACGTTCGAATACGTGACCGATCCTAGGATGCATCCCTACTGGCGCCTCATATCCAATATGAAAGACGCGGTCGCGTACTTCGGCTTCCGTCAGGTTTTCCGTCGCCTCGTGCCAAGGCGGGCCGGACGCGCATGACGCGTGCAGCCGCCTGGCTTTTGTCGGCGGGGGTACTGCTATTGATCGGCGTGTTGGCTTCTCAGGGCCTGCCGGCGGTGCTGGCAACATTGGCGCTCGCCGGCTGGGGGCTATTGCTGGTCGCCCTGTTTCACCTCCTGCCTCTGGTGCTCGATGGGGCTGCGATTCGCGTGTTGTTCGCCGGCTCCGCCACGCACGCCGCGCTGCGCGATGCCTTGCTCGCTCGCTGGGTGGGGGAGTCTGCCAACAGTCTGATGCCTGCCGGCCAGCTTGGCGGCCCGGTGCTGATGGCGCGCCATCTCGCGCAGCGCGGCATGCGCATGCAGGATGCCGTCGCCGCTATCACGGTGAGCACCACCGTGCAGACCTTTGCGCAGATTCTCTTCGTCCTTGCAGGGGTTGCGCTCCTGGGCGCGCACGCGAGCCATATCTCACAAGACG
>Ga0302177_10002260_pt1 | contig 13645 bp, 10 predicted proteins | sample I_Palsa_E1_2_FD_198780 | JGI IMG/M metagenome (GOLD analysis project Ga0302177, IMG submission 198780) | Peat permafrost microbial communities from Stordalen Mire near Abisko, Sweden - I_Palsa_E1_2 | ecosystem: Environmental > Terrestrial > Soil > Palsa > Peat permafrost | place: Sweden... | reverse complement strand
CGCGCGGGCTGATGCGGCAGCGCTTCCGCTGGTCGTTTGGCACGTTGCAGGCGGTTTACAAGCACCAGGCCGCATTCCTCAGGAACAAGGCAATGGGGTTGTTTGCCTTGCCCAATATTCTTATTTTCCAGATTTTGTTGCCGCTGGTTTCGCCGTTTATCGACCTGATGTTTGTCGCGGGAGTGGTGCACTACCTGATCGACCGCCACTTCCACCCCGAAGGAGCCAACGCCGCTAACTTCGAGAAATTGCTGACCTTCTTTCTGGCGTTCCTGATCATCGACTTTGTTACATCGGCGCTGGCCTTCAGCCTGGAGCGGAAACACGCGGCTAACAAAGGGGATGGATGGCTGCTGTTCCATATCTGGCTGCAACGCTTTGCCTATCGCCAGCTGTTTTCGCTGGTGCTGTTCAAGACGGTGAAGCGGGCGATTGATGGCCGGCCCTTCAACTGGGACAAGCTGGAGCGGACGGCCCAAATGTCCGCGCAGACGGAACGGCTCACGGCCACGCGATAGAGCATTTTCACGATTGGTGTAAACCGAAGTCGCAGAGCCGGACGCGGCTTTTCCCCAAGAAAAGCCGCACATCGCTACACTCAACAGGGCACAGTCATCGTGAAAATGCGTTAGAGAGTAAAATTGGGTGGTTATGCCAACCGCTCAAATCAGCACAGTGATCCAGCCGGTCGCCCCTCGCGGCGCCTTCCACAACGAACCTTTTATCGATTTCCGCAATGCGGAGAACGTGCATGCCATGAAGGATGCGCTCACCCGGGTCGGCGACAACCTCGGCCACGAGTATGAGCTGATCATTGGCGGGGAACGATCGCGCACTGCGGAAAAGATACAGTCACTGAACCCGGCGCGGCCGGCTCAGGTGGTGGGCGTCCATCAAAAGGCTGGCCTCGAACACGCGGAACGGGCGATGAGTGCGGCGCTCGCGGCGTTTGCTACCTGGCAGTATGTGGCGGTGGAAGAGCGGGCGGCGCTGCTGCTGCAGACGGCAGAGCTGATTCGCAAGCGGAAATTTGAGTTCTGCGCTTGGCTGACGTACGAGGTGGGGAAGAATTGGGTTGAGGCCGATGCGGATGTCGCCGAGACCATTGATTTCCTTGAGTTCTATGCGCGCGAGGCGCTCCGGCTGGCTGGAGCGACGACGCCGATCCAGTATCCTGGCGAGCGCAATCAGCTGGTTTATCTTCCGGTGGGCGTGTGCGCGGTGATCCCGCCGTGGAATTTTCCTTTTGCCATTATGGCGGGCATGACAGCGGCGGCGATTGTCACGGGCAATACTGTGGTCCTGAAGCCGTCGAGCGATTCGCCCACGATTGCGGCGCGATTCCTCGATGTGCTGGAAGAGGCGGGGATGCCGCCCGGGGTGGTGAATTTCTGCCCTGGGTCTGGGAGCACGTTTGGCAACGCCATTGTTGAGCATCCCAAGACGCGGCTGATTGCGTTTACCGGCTCCAAGGATGTGGGCCTCGATATTCATGCCCGCGCGGCGCAGACCAGACCGGGACAGATATGGATCAAGCGCGACATCCTGGAGATGGGGGGCAAGGATTCGATCATCGTCAGCACGGACGGCGATCTGGATGCTGCGGTGGAAGGCGTGGTGGCTGCGGCGTTTGGTTTCAATGGGCAGAAGTGCTCGGCGTGTTCGCGGGCCATTGTGGAGGATGCGATCTACGATGTTTTTGTGGAGCGTGTGCGGGAGAGGGTGCAGAGTTTGCAGGTGGGCGATCCGGCGACCAATGCGAGTGTGGGTCCCGTTGTTAACCGCTCAGCGATGGATACGATTCTTTCTTATATTGAAATTGGTAAGGGCGAGGGACGGCTGTTGACGGGTGGTCATGCGGTTGCGAACGCAGAGGGTGGGTTCTACGTGGAGCCTACCGTGTTTGTGGATGTCGCTCCGACGGCGCGGATTGCAAAGGAAGAGATTTTCGGGCCGGTGCTGGCGGTGATCCGGGCGCGTGACTTTGATGAGGCGCTGGAGATTGCTAACAATACGGAGTATGGGTTAACCGGGGCGATTTATTCGAGTTCGCGCGCGAAGCTGGATCACGCTCGGCGGACGTTTCATGTGGGGAATTTGTATTTGAATCGCAAATGCACGGGAGCCATGGTGGGTGCGCATCCATTTGGCGGGTTTAATATGTCGGGGACTGATTCCAAAGCCGGCGGCCCGGATTATTTGTATTTGTTTACCCAGGCGAAATCGATTGCGGAGAGGCTGTAAGGGGCACAGCCCTCAGGGGCACGTTATCTTTCCCGTCGTGTCGTATGCATCCAGCGTAATGTTGCTCTATCGGGACCACTTCTTCCGTATCACGAAGCTGGTTTAGGCAGGGCGCGACGAAGCGCCCAGAAGAAGACGGCAACCAGGACTGCGATCAGGAAAAGCCACAGCATCGTATGGCCGCCGCGCAGCGCCACTTGTCCCCGCAACGCGTCCGCGATCTTATCGCGCGAGTTCGTCGCGCGTTGCAACGAATAGGCAATCTTCTCGCGCGAAGGGACATCGTTACCCGCGGCAGAAATCTCCGCGCTAACCAGGCTCCCGTTGGCTCCGATGGAGGCGACATGAATCTGAGCCTTGATAATGCCGGAGTCGCCCACACCAAGGTCGCCCAGGTCCCACGAAGAGAGAGTTGGGCCGGACTTGTCACTTTTGCCCGAGCGCGCGGCGACCGGCCTTTCGCTGGCCAGATCGAGCCCGTTGGGCAGGGTCAGCAAGACCTTTACCTGGCTGGCCGGTGCATTCCCGTAATTGCCGTAGATGATTTCGAAAGTTGCATCTTTCCCAACCGGCAGCTTGCCCGGATAATCAGCTCCCGGGACGTTAAGCGCGACTTTGACGTTCGAGCCCGCGGGTTCCGGAAACCTGCCGATTTCAAGATGGCCGTCGTCCGGATTGAATACGCCGGTCGCGGTGGTGGCGTCAAACTTGAAGTTGAGGGCGCGCTGCTTGGGGGCGAAACCGTACGCGGCTGCGCGCAGAATCCGGTCCAGCGCAACTTCTACGTTGACCGAATGTGATTCAGCCGGCGCGATGTCTCCGAGTTCCCAGGTAACGACGCTCCCGCTCTTGTCGGAAGGCGATGGGTCGCTCGAGGTGAAGGTGGCCTTGGCAGGAACGGTCATCTTCAGGACGCAGGATGTGGCGGCGACCGTGCCCAGGTTTGTGACCTCGACGGTGAAATCGACCGGATTGTCAACGGTGAACGGGACGCCGTCCAGGCTCGATTGCACAGTGAGATCCGCAGCGGCACTCGCCGCCATGATGGCAAATGCAGTACGCGTATTCCCTTCATCAACAACTTTATCGGTCGTGCTTACGCGGGCCTCGACGGCGAGCGCCGTTCCTTGCTTCAGGTCAGCGGCAGCCAGCACATCGAGATCGAACATCCTGGGAAATGCGCCGGCTTCCATTACGCCCAGGTTCCACATCAGGTGGACGCCATCTGCGGCGGTCTCGGTTTTGTTGGGCGCGGGTCTGGACTCCTTCGCCGACAGACCAGTCGGCAGATGAACCGTGAGCACGGTGTTGCGAGCGGGCGCGTCGCCGCGCAGATTGCTGACCCCTACATCGATGGTAATGGTTTGGCCGGGAACGATCAGCGGGCGCCAGTCGGAGCCCGGCCGGATTATGTTGACGCCCAGGTTGGGACCGTGACCGGCAGCAACTGCGTGCGATGGATAGCCCGTACTCGCCACGAGGACCAAAGCGAGCGCAAAAACAATGGCCGGCCGGTGTGCATGTATCCGCATCAGTCCTCCACGTGCAGATGTAGCAGGGGCGGAAAATAAGTCTGCGGGGGCCCCACACCAAGCGGGTAGAACTCATAGCCGGTCGGGATGTCGCCATCGTTACAGTTGCCTGGTGCATTGATGAAAGGGCCACTGCTTGCGCCCATATCCTTGCAATCCCATTTCCCGTAGTCTTTCCCAATCTCGACCACCACCTGCGTGTACCAGATCTGAAGATTAGCGATGGTACCGCCGCACTCGACCCCAGTTTTCGACTCATCTCCCCTGAAACGATTGAAATCACCACCCCCGCCTTTGCTGTGGGTAAAGTGGCCGGGCCCCCAAGCAGGTTTTTCTTGCATCAAATCGAATATGCCCCCATCGGGAAGCGCGATATCGTTCAAACTGAGCGCTACGAAACCCCATGTCTTCTGCTTACAGTACGGGCTCGTTAGTACCTTGTTGTGTTTATCCTGATAGTCGTAGAATGCTGCCGCAAACTTAGTAAATGTGCCTAGAGTTCCACCCGTTCCATCCTTTCCGCCCGTTCCATAGAAGTTCTCGGGGTGGTTAGAGGTAGCCCCCGCTCCCGTGAGCTTTGTAGTGAACTTTGCCCGCTTAAGGTATTGGCCATCGGCGTCCTTGACCTTGGCCTGAATCTCAATGCTGGCGGGGACTGTTGTGGTTTGCAGATCCGTGGCGGTAACCCGATAGGTCCCGGCGATGCCGCTCATGTAACTGCCAGAGCCGTTTCTCGGGTGATCAACGCTGCCGGTCAGTGGGGATTTGAATTTGACCTTTGCCTTGCCGTTCTCGTCAGTCTGAACCTCGATGCAGGGGGTGTTGTCGCTGTCCCCCGGGCGGGCGCCAGGTCCCGAAATATCCGTGTCGCTTTTTCCGCAATCTGGTTCCTTGTTCCCGTCGGCTAACTTGCCTCGCGGACGAGGGTAATTCGTGCCGTTGATACTATTGCCGAGGTGATTGTGATAGCCGCTGCGTGGCTCTACATCGATCCGGACTCCGATCTGACGGCCCTTAAGCGCATCTCCATCGCAAGTCGCTGTTATTGTCAGCTGGCTGCCCGGTTGGTCAGGATCGGCCGGCACCCACTTGTCTTGTTTTGTGACCGTGCCTGGCTGATTAGGATCAATTTCACTGGGTTCCGCACTGATACTCAGCTGCTCACTGCCCGTTGCCGAGACCCTTTCGCTGTATCGCGTGCCATCTCGGTCCACCGTGCTGTAGTATCCAAAGGTCTGTCCGGCGCCGTGCGCGTATCGCAGCTGGTCTCCAGTTGCGCGGGGCCAGGGAGATGGCAATTGCACTGGGTCCGAACCTCCTATTGCGAAGAGAAAGCAACTCGCCCCTAACTTTGTTTCTGGTTTTATGATCCATACCAGTTTGCTTAAATCCGCAGCACTCATGGTTTTGAGGTCACCGTCCGTGGCGGGGAGTTCCAAGTGTCCGCCCGCCGATCTGGCGAGGCGATAGCATCCGAGGATTTCGGCCCAATATTGGCCAGACCAGAGAATGCTTCGCGAGACCCATTGAAGTTTTCCATCACGAAGCTCTTGCACGTAAGTGCCCCTCATCGAGAGGTCATAGTTATAAAGTTCCGGGGAACCCGTCGGCGAATAAACCGACAACTCATTAATCTTGGTGCTGATGTGCTGGTGGCGCTCGATCGTCACATTGTATGTTTGTCCCAGGCAACCCTGGTTCGGAGCTTTTTGTGGATCTCCATGGGCTGGAAGGGTCTCCATCACTACGACCGCCAGCGCCAAAACTCCGGCTACTGCGTTTCCGGCAATAGATTTCATGGTTGTGCCTCCTTCTGAAACGCCATCGTGATTTCCTCGGAACCATCGTTCTGGTTGAGAACTGCAAACCACATCCATGTGCCCCCGGATTCGACAATCGCGACCGGCGCCTCCGGTGTGAGCGTATTGACTGGAAAAGCGTCGGACTCGACAGGCTTGGGCGCGCCGCCGGCTATCGTCCAGCTGTTCCCGTCGGGCGATTGCAGCATCCCGAAATATCCACGAGCGTCCTCCGCGGAAAACAGCGCGCGAAAACCTGCGCGATCCGGCATAACCCAAAGCCGTTTTGGGTGGCTGCCCAAAGTCTCTATATCCGTCGATCCCGCCTGCTGCCAGTTCCTGCCATCCGAAGAGACCAGATGCATCAGCGAACCGTCCGCGGATGCATCATAGTCCGCGTACCACAGATGAATCGTCTTTCCGTCGGAGAACGTACTTTGCCAAAGATGCGCGCCGTTCTGGCAATTGGCGCTCAGCACCCATCCCTGCCGTTCCCAGGCCAGGCCATCTATGGAAGTCGCGAGATTAAGCGTCGAGCAATCGTTTCCCAGAAGCGGATTCGAATAGATCGAGTACCACAGCAGATACTGATCACCCGCGCGCACAACTGCGATTGAGTGCAGGTCCTGACTCACGACAGAGTCCTCCATCGTCAGCACCGGCCCCGGCGATTTCTTCCAGGTGATAGCGTCGCTGGATTGCGCATGACCGACCCCGCAGGTGTAGTCAGCGGCGATAAAATGGCATCCGACGTACCACATACGGTAGCGATTGCCGTCCTTGATCACGACCGGTGACATCACCTTGAAGCCATCCCACTGGTCGACCTCGCCTCTCGTCAGTACAGGCCGGACCACCGGATTCCGCGCACGATAGAGTGCGTTCTGGGCGGCCACCTCCGCTGATTGCATGGCACGGGCCTGGTCTTCCGCCTTATCACACGCGGCCCGTTTCCAGTTGGAGGCGTCAACGGTGTTGGATTCATATTGCCAATGGCAGGCTGCCGTCGATGCTGCTTCTGCCGTTTTGGCCTGCGCCTGTGCGTCGGCCAGATGGGCACGTGCGCTCGGCTCCGGCTCGACCCCAAATGCAATCCATTGGCCGGGTGCGGCTTGCTTGCGATATTCCATGAAATGCTCGGCATCGAGACGCGCTTGATCCGCCGGAGAGAGGGTCGACGGAGTCGAGGCATTGCCTGCTGATGACCGCGCGAATGGAGACTCAGCACCCGCCGTCCGATACGCGACCCGTTCGGCGGAAGTTTCGCCTCCCGTCAAGTAAGCCCGCAGTCCGAGAATTGCCGCCACCGCGAGAACGCCTGCAGCCAAGCGAATCTCCATCCGGCGTCCAATGGTGAGTGTTTTCCACGACGACCAGCGTCTGGATCTGTGTTCCCTAAGGCGGGCCATCCGCGCCTCGAGGTCACGGACGCGATCGGGAAACTTCGCTCGGGAGCGTATCAGCAGCCCAAGGCGCGCGGCATATATCAAATCAAGGATGGTCGCGCCTAAATAGACGAACGCCCGCCAGAGCAGGTGTGCGAGGTGGGCCGCGACCAACCAAGCCATCCGCACCGCGCGCGCCCCCGCCGCTGGAGGCTGTCGAGTGTCATGTCCGTCATTCCGAAAATCGCTGGTTGAGTGCATTTCGACAACCATCTCCGTTAGGGCATAGTTAGCGCGTTTTTCGCCTAAGTCTCTGAAGCCGCCAGCTTCCGCTTCCACGCGCGATGAGTCACACCACCCATCACTCCGTCCCCCACAATCCGAATTCGGCGTCTATGTAGTAACGCGACGAAACCACAGAAAAAGGTCCACTTTTCCTTGTTGTGGTCTGCATGGTCGTCCTGGTTTTCTACGCCGGTAAGGTCCAAGCTCCCTGGTGATGTGTCTCACGCAGATCGTCGTTTATCCGGAGTGAAGGGACGTAAAGCTCAACAAAGATTTGGGCTTACGGGCTGCGGAAAAAGTCCGGACCGGGCAAGAAAGACGTACCTCAGGGGCTAAAGCCCGTCATATTTTCTATCGTTGACGGCCCGACTAAAGTCGTGCCCTGATACAAAACAGAGTTTTCCGCAGCCTCTTTAGTCCCGCGCTTTTCTCTTAGCAGAGTTCAGATTGCACTATGCGTCGCGCCATGCTGATCCTGGTACCGAGAACACACCCGTGAAGCACCTGACAACTTCCACTTACCATCCTCCCCCTCCGCCACCGCCGCCTCCTCCTCCGGAAAACCCTCCACCATCGGTTCCAGAACTTGAGCCTGGCGTTGTTGAGGATGCAGCGATTGCGTTTGAAAAAGAGGCGCCAAACGCAAGGGGAAAGGTACTGATCGGGAAAACGCGGTTTCCCATATACCAGTAAGGTGCGTAATTATCGGTTTCCCTTGCACTCTCGAGCACTGCGGAAAATTGTTGCGCCCACTCGATCTCGCAGTCGAGCGCCACCGCGTAAGGAAGATACTTGTCAAACAACTCAGGCGTCTTATCCGGTGGCATGAGCTGGTTCAGGCGGTTCCCATCAACGTTCCGCAGGAACCTGCGGAAACCCTCGATTTTGTCCAGAAGGTCGCGTCCAACTGGGGTCGGCGCCTTCAACCGGTAGTGGAACAGCAGGTTAGTGCCGACGAATGCGGCCAGGATCAAGAGCACGAAAACCGAGGTACCCCAGGCGAGTACACACAGACCGGCGATCTCCGCGACGACCAAAGCAAGCGTAAACCACGTGCTGGAGCGCGCTTGTCTTAGCAGTCTTGGCTTCATGCTCCCACCCGCCCGTGTTCCCTTCCACAGGCGTAGGGTCTGGCGCACCAGCATAATAACGAAAATGTTCCATATAGCGAGCCAAAAGGAAATAACACCCAGGATAAGCCTGCGATTAAATGTCTCCGCCGCAAAAATACCCGCCAGCGTTCCAACCGACAAGATCACGCCGAGGACAAGATAGCGGCGGTTGGTAACGAAATAGATCCTGTCCTGGGCGGCGCGGAGAGCTTTCTTCATGTCAGCTAAGGCATCGTTGAGGATCGCGTGGTTCATGGTTTGCAGCCTGATCTCGGCAACAGCCTTGCCGCCGTCATCCGTCCCATTTTTCTGATGAGCGCGCTTCCTGCGTTGGGGGAACAATTTGCCCGCCGCCGCCTTCTCTTCTTCCGCCAGCGATTGCTCAGCAGCCTTGCTCCGTTTGAGGGTGTAAACGCCGTCTTTCTCTTTAATGGAGAGATAGTCTTTGACCGCCATATCAAGAATCGCCGCAGTGAAGGTCTTGTTATCAAAACCCATGCGCACCAGGTGGCGCATAGCCGCGGGAGATAGGCCGGCGGGCGGTTCGTAAATCGGTACGATCTGGGATTTGGCGGGTCCTCGGCCCACCAGGAACCACACCACCATGTAGTACAGCAACACCAAGAGCAGGCCTGCCGCGCCCACCAGGGTCGGCTGGTTGTCTTCAAGAAAATAGCGGAAGCGGGCTTCGCGGCTTGGCGCCTGGATGTAGCCCTTGGGCCAGGAGACGACCAGGGTGAACCCCTCCCCCGCAGATAAGGGATGGGTGCAGGCAAAGTTGATTTCATGACCCGTTCCGGTTGAGGAGCTGAACTCCTTCCCGCGGGCGCCCTGCGGCCCGGTGTAGCCGTCCATGCGTACGGATGAGAGGGGTATGTTTTCCAGGAGCGTCACTGTCGCTGTTGCGTGTGCGATGGGGAAGAGCCAACCGGTCCCGGTAACGTTCCAATAGAGCTCGTCGTGATCGGCAAAGAATCCGATCTCGCGATCCGCAGTATAGGTCAGCGCGTAGGTGTAATCGCCTGGCGCCAGGATTACGTTTTCATCTCCTATGTAGATTCGCTCGCCGTTGCTTTGCTCCTGCGCGTGGAATTTCTCCGGCTGCCCATCGCGCAATACCTGCACAACTTGGAAATAAATGACATACCGGTTGCCAAGTGGGTCCTTATAGCGGGTAGGAAAGTCGCGATAAATCCCATGCCGAATGTTTACCGCCGCGCTGCGCACAAGGATGGTCTCGGTTACCAGCAACGAGGCATCTTGCTGGACATGGATGTCGCTGTGGAAATCCAGGATTTCCTCGCTTCCGAATGGTGAAGTCTGCGCGCCCGCGCGGCAGAGCAGAAACAGGGAAGCGAGGACTACGCACCCAGTGACGAGAATTCGGATTGCCGCCTTGGTAAAAGAGATTCTCCGCGGCTTAGCTGCGCGACCAGTGCGTCCTTGGACACGAGACTCGGCAATCCATAGCAAGGAGAAGCTCATTGACCTATCACGTCGTTCTTGGATTGCCGGGATAAGGATCGTTGGGCGGGGCTGCCCGGGGTCGTTGCACGCTGGGTTTGCTGTTGTTACGCAATTCCACGAGCCTCTGCAATAGACCGTAAAGGATCGGGTCTAGCTGGCCGCTCCTCACCGGCGGCGGTTCGTTCTTATAGTGGAAGGACGCGAACGCGAGGGAACGTTTGGTCAAAATAAAGTTCCAGACGGACAGCGCGGCCTTAGGGGACGACAACAGACCCGCAAACGGAATCTTGAGCTCTGAAAGTGGCGGCAGACTCCTCAAAATGAAATTCAGGTCCGTCGCTAAGACCAAAATGAGTGCGATCACGAAGAAATACAACGACAACCAGCCGTGGCCGGTAACGAAATTAAATAGGTCGACGCTGACTCCGCTTCGATCGACCCCATAGTTGTGGTGACTGTGATCGATGATGGACCACAGAAGGCCACTCCCAGCAAGGAGATAGTTCAGAGGTTTGCGCGGCCGCCACAGCAGCGCGAGGCCTAAGGTGGCGCCAGCGAGACCCGTCCAGGTCGAGTGCCCGACCGTCAGGGTGGGTCCGTTGATGCGGCTAAGCGGAAACCAGTCAACGGCGCGAGTGGCACCAACGTGGAGGTGAAAGTAGGCCTCTTCGACCAGCCCAAACCCTCCGCCGCTGGCTGCCCCCAGCAACATGATGTCGCTCGCTCCCGTGGTCCAGGAGCGAAACCTGCGCCCTCGCCAAAGCATGTACACGACGGGCGCGAGCTTGAGCGATTCCTCCATGAACGGTACAAAGAATTGCCGGCTGACCGCGTCTGGCTCCGGGATGAAGCTGGTGAACACGGCGGAGATCAGCCACATCACTCCCATCACCGTCCCGCCCCAACAATAGAACACAGCTACGCGATCGAGGGTAATCGTTCGCGTGGCACTGGTGATGACTACCAACCCGGTCACAAAAGAAAGAGATGCCCACAGCTCTGCTATCCCGAACGAACCCGTGTGTAGGACCATGTTGCCCAGCCAGAATGTCACGCCTCCCCAGAAGAGCCACACACGGATTGGAATCCGGAAGCCGCCTACGGACATGCCGTGTGTAACGCCCGCGGGAACGGTTTCTATAGCTTCCGGCATAAGCAGCTCCTTCGTGGGGTAAATGTTGGCTCGGCCAGGCGTCTACTCTCCGCTGTGGACAAACGTGCGCCCCTACGTCCCTCTGCGATGGCGTTGAACATCTATTCGTTTCCCCCTGTGTAGTCGTCTCCCCCGAGTTGGCCTTGCGTGAGGTAATTCTGCAGGGCGTGATAGAGCGTATTCACGATATTGGTGGACCCACCAGTTGGCTGGGTGGGGGTTTGCGTAATGGGGTTTTGATTCATGTACTGCTGCTGCGCCTGGCGAAAAGCGGGATCGCTAAGGGCAGACTGCGGATCGGTCGGGTTTCCAACCGTGGGTGTGTAAGTGGGCATGGTAGGGGAAGTTGGCGAACCGGGCCGGCTGGGACCACTCCCAGAGCCAGAGCCTTTGCCACCCTTGCCCGAACCTTTCCCGCCGTTGCCCGAGCTTTTGCCCCCCGCCTGTCCCCCCGCTGCCGCACCCGCTCCGAACGATCCCACGGCTCCGTCTGATCCCATATTTTGGCCGACATCGAGCAACCACGTGTGCAGCGAGGCACCGTGCACCCAGCCCAAAGCCTTCAGCACCAGAACCACAATTGCAGGCGCCGCAACGATAGCCAGCAGTGCCACACCTGACGTCCACACTATTTCGTGTTGTAAAAGCGACCGAATCTTTTTCATCAGGTAATCCAACCAATGCACTCTTTTCTGAACGCACCCACATTGGCAGTGCCGTCCTATGGTCGAGCCGATGACGAGAATCGCTCCTGCAACCGGCTGCCAGGGACCATCAGGCCCGGCTACTTTTGAATGACAATCTCCACTCTGCGGTTCTTTTGCCGTCCGTCGGGGTCATCCGAACCATCGGGCTTGGTGTTCGCGGCGACCGGATTCTTGGCCCCAAACCCCCGGGTGACAAAAGAAACGCTTTGGAGATTTCCCCTGGTCTTGAACCACGTTTCGACGGCCACAGCCCGGCGTTCGGACAAGCGCTGGTTGTAGGTTTCCGATCCTTTCGCATCTGTGTACCCATCAATGCGCACAGTGCCCTTCGCTTTGTCGTGGATGAGGCCTGCGGCCTGGGAGAGAGTCTGCTGCGCTTTGGGCAAGAGAACGGACTTATCAAAATCGAACAGGACATCCGCCGACAAATCGATGCGCACTTCGGTGGCCGTCTCCTTTACTTCCAGGTCCTGCACCTTCCCACCCATATCCTCCACGCGATAAACGAGGTCGAGGATCTTAGTCTGGGGGACGGAGCTCTGCGCTTGTGGGTGCACCGGCACTGCAATCGCCAGCAGAACAATTGGGAGCTCGATGAATGGCATCCAGTGATTTTTCAAGTTATTCTCGCGCAGTTTGCATTAGTGAATCGGCACATCATCTATTGGAACGAAATGTGGAATCTCTACAGTAATCTTCTGGATATTCTCTGGAGGCGCGGGAAATTTCGCCCACAGGGACGCTTGTGTTTTTGGGTTGATATCATCCACATGCTCGCTGCACACGCAGTTACCGTCGCTATCAGCGACTGCGAAGTACTTCTTCTTGGAGACGCTATCTATTAAATGGATCCCTGAAAAGCCTCGGCTCCCATTTTCCTTGTAGCCGTCCGCCTTGAATCTCATGCCGGTATACAGCGGGGCATTTGAGTTGTTATAGATTGTGAATTTCAAAGTAACGGTGCTTCCTCCCCGCTTGAGATCGGTGATGACAGCTTTTGTTCCGCCCTGCTCGCCGTCACCCGAGCCGAGTCCTTCCTCCGGCGAGGACGTTGGAAGCGTGGCCGCGGCGGCAGGCGCCGCGACGTTACTTTCCGGCGTTGGACTGGGCGTGGAGATCGCGGGTGGTGTGGCCGACGCAGTGGCGGACGGCGTGCGAGAAGAAGCCGCCAGCAGATCGATTTTCTCTCCGCTTCCCGCAACGCCTGCGATCATCTGGCTGTAATTCCATACTCCCGCGATTCTGCGCGCTGCGACATAGACGGTGGCGTTGCCCTTGGGTCCGGAAATCGGCACCGTGAGATCGGCATCGCCTGAACCACCAGCGCCCACATTGATTGAACCGCTCGTCAACCAGCCCTCTTCGATCGGCGCGCCAAGCCGCTGCACCACCGCCGGGTCTGCCTGAGCTCTCGCGACCGCCTCCAGAGCCACGTCGGAACTTCTCATCCAACTCATGATCAGGGCGAAGATCCCCAACCCAAAGCAGACCATCAACAGAAAAGTGGCCAACAGCAACCATTTCCAGTTCCTTCCCAGCCAACTCTTGCGTTGCGCAGGAATCTGTCCCACTGCGCTTCTTTGCGGGATCGGGTTATTCGTTGCCATGTATTCCTCCTCCAAAACTCGGCTTCTATTGAGATAACGCGAACAAACCGCGGCAAAAGGTCCAAGTTTTTTGAGGCCAGGCGCCCGGCGCTTACTTTTTCCCATCCGCCAAGGGGCTAACCATCTGGAAACAAGGTCGTAAACCCGGTTGGCTCATCGCCTCAACGAAATGTGCCGTCGTTGTGTCACGTGTGGTATTGCCCTAGGTTGAGCTCTGCCCTTTAGCCGCCTGCGGTGAGAACTCGACTTACAAACTGAGTCCCGAAGGGACGGCTGAGAGTAGCCCAGGACGCTAGTCCTGGGTAGAGATGACATCCAGGAACAGTCCCGCCAGGGACGGCTGAGAATGTCCCA
>Ga0302177_10002258_pt1 | contig 13654 bp, 7 predicted proteins | sample I_Palsa_E1_2_FD_198780 | JGI IMG/M metagenome (GOLD analysis project Ga0302177, IMG submission 198780) | Peat permafrost microbial communities from Stordalen Mire near Abisko, Sweden - I_Palsa_E1_2 | ecosystem: Environmental > Terrestrial > Soil > Palsa > Peat permafrost | place: Sweden: Abisko... | reverse complement strand
GCCGTCCATGATGCGGATGGTTTCACCGCGCTGGTTGCCACCGCGAAGCAGCATGTGGCGAAGGCGCCCGCGGATGCGAAGTCTCACGCCAAGCCCGAGCATGTCCGGCATCGCGACGAAGGCTAGTCGTGGCAACGACTTTGTAGCGGCGGCCTTCAGGCCGGCGTATTTCTTTCCGGGTGCTTTTCCGCGCTGGTAGAGCCCAGTCCTATCGATGACGACCAATAACGACCCCACAGCGCAAACGCTTGAGCAGCTCGGCGCAAAGACTCCCGAAGTCATTGCGGAGATGTTCGCAGAGGCGCGCCAGCGATTTGACGAAGAATCCGTAGTTCATTCTTCCGACCGAGAAAGTTTGCAAGCGTTCGTCCTCCGCTGGACCGGCCGCAAATCAGGAATCCTCACGCAAATCACGAATAACTGGCTGAAGACTGCGCCGCCGGAGTTAAAGCCCGCTGTTGGTCAAGAGCTGAACAGGCTCAAAGCGCACATTGAATCCGTTATTGCAGAACGCCAGAGGATGGTGGAAGCCGCGTCTGAGCAGTCTGCTACCGCGCGCGACAAAATCGATCTTTCGCTTCCCGGGATCGAGCGCGCTTTCGGCACGCGCCACCTGATCCGTCAAACTTTCGAAGAGCTTCAGCGAATTTTCACCGCGATCGGTTTCAGCGTGGTCCAAGGGCCCGAGATCGAGACGCCTTACTACAATTTTGAAGCGCTCAACATTCCCGAGCATCATCCCGCGCGCGATAACATGGACACTTTTTATATCGATGGCGCGCGAAGCAGCCATCTGCTGCGCACACACACCTCGCCGATGCAGATCCGCACGATGGAGAAAGAGAAGCCGCCCGTTCGCATCGTGGTACCGGGAAAAGTGTATCGCCGCGATAATCCTGATGCGACGCACGGCTACATGTTCCATCAAATTGAAGGCCTCGCGGTGGACACCGACATCACCTTCTGCGATTTCAAAGGCACGGTGGAATATTTCGCGCGCGAATTCCTGGGGCCGAAAACGAAGACGCGCCTGCGCCCGAGTTATTTTCCGTTTACCGAGCCCTCGGCGGAAGTGGACGCGACATGCCACGTGTGCGGCGGCAAAGGCTGTCGCGTTTGCAAATTCTCCGGCTGGATCGAATTGTTCGGCGCGGGTATGGTGAATCCTGCGGTGTACGGCTTCGTGAAATACGATCCCGAGCGGCTCTCTGGTTTTGCGTTCGGCATGGGTGTGGATCGCCTGGCCATGATGAAGTACGGCGTGACTGAAGTGCCGCTGCTGTTTCAGAACGACGTGCGCTTCTTGCAGCAGTTTCCGTAGCGTGCACCGCGCGCAGCAGCGTCTTGCCCCGTTTGAAAGTGCAACGCTGGAATTTCAGACGGTTTTCGACAATGAAACTTCTCTACAACCAACTAAAAGAATTTGTGGACGTGAAAGCCGAGCCTGCTGACCTGAAGGCGCGGCTTTCTCTGGCCGGCGTTGCCATTGATTCGGTGGAAGAATCGGCGGCGGGACCCGTTCTGGATGCCGAGGTAACAGCAAACCGCCCCGATTGTCTCGGGCATTACGGTATCGCGCGCGAAGTTGCAGCTATCTATCGTTTGCCGCTCAAACCGATACAGCCGAAGTTCAGAGAATCTTCCGAAAAGGCTACGGATGCGGTGCGCGTTGAAATCGAAACGCCGGAAATCTGCGGGCGTTACACCGCTCGCATTTTGCGCGGAGTGAAAGTGCAACCGTCCCCGGACTGGCTGCGCCAGCGACTGGAAGCGATGGGTCAGAAGTCCATCAACAACGTGGTAGACATCACGAATTACGTGATGTTCGAACTGGGCCAGCCGATGCACGCCTACGACCTGGATAAATTAAACGAGGGGCGCATCATCGTGCGGCGCGCCCGTGCAGGTGAAAAACTTCGCACACTCGACGGCGTGGAGCGCGCGTTGGCGAAAGACGTGAGCGTGATTGCAGATGCAGCGCGCGCCGTCGGTATTGGTGGCGTGATGGGCGGGGCGGATACCGAAATTAGCTTCAGCACTCGGAATATTCTGCTTGAGGCTGCCTGGTTCGACCCCATTTCAATTCGACGCACCGCGAAAGCGCTGGCCCTGCGCTCCGAAGCTTCCTACCGTTTCGAACGCGGCGTCGACCCTGAAATGGCAGAGCTGGCTTCGAGGCGTGCCACAGAGTTAATTCAGCAGGTTGCTGGTGGGGAAGTTCTCGCGGGTGTCGTCGATGTTTATCCGTCTCGCGAACCGGAAAAGAAAATTCAGCTGGCGCGAAAGGAAATCCTGCGCGTGATGGGCGCGGATGTCCCGGACCGCGAAGTGGAAGACATTTTGAGCGCGCTGGGATTCCATCCCACGCGCGTGGACGCCAATCGCGGTAGTGACGGCTCGCTCGCGGCGATTTGGGAATGCAGGCAAGTTTCGTGGCGGCGTGACGTAACTCGCGGGATCGATTTGGTCGAGGAAGTCGCTCGCCATTACGGCTACGACAATTTTCCTGCGCGTTTACCAGCCGCGAAAAGACCGGCGCTTCGCTTGCCCCGCGCGGAAGCCACCGACCGCGTTGTGGAACGCGCCGTCGGCCTCGGCTATCAGGAAATTGTCGAGATCCCCATCGTAGATGCACAACGCGACGCCCTCTTTCGCGCCGCGGGATTCCTTCCCGCGGTGATCGGCAACCCACTCGCGGAAGATGCATCGGTGATGCGGTCAACGGGTATCGTCAGTATGGTCCGTGCTATTGAATGGAATCTGAACCACGGCAATCGCGACCTCCGGCTCTTCGAGATTGGCAAGACATACGAATTGCGCGACGGAGCGCCGGTGGAAACAGCCGTCCTTACTCTGGGAGCCACGGGCATGGCGCGCGAGAAAACGATCCACGAATCAGCGCGCGAATTCAGTTTCGCGGATCTGAAAGGCGACCTCGACCGAATTGGCGAGCTCGCAGGCGGATTGGACTGGCAGTCGGGAACCCCGGCTTGGTTTTCTGCCGCGCGCTCAGCTCACTTTTCTCTGGCGAAAAATGCGGGCGAGCAGTTGGGTATCGCAGGGCATCTCGTTCGCCGCATCGCAGAGCAGTTGAAGCTACGGCAAGACGTGTATCTTGCGGAGTTGAAGCTCGATCCGCTGTTGCTGGGCATTGAATCAGCACGCGCCGCCCTGCGCTTCGTTCCGTGGCCGCGTTACCCCGCGGTAGAGAGGGATTTTTCGCTGGTATTAGCGGACGGTGTTACGTTCGCGCAAGTGGAACAAACGATCCGCACGCTCGCAATCGCCGAACTTCAGACCATTCAGCCTGCCGATCTTTTCCGCGGCGGCCAGATTCCGGCTGGAAAATATTCGCTGATGATCCGCGCGAAATTCCAAAGCGCGCAGAGCACGCTTACCGACGCTCAACTCGCCGAATTTACCTCCCGCATCGTCTCTGCGCTCGAACAAAAGCTCGGCGCCACCTTGCGTGCGAGCTAACTTCGAGCGCCCCTTTCGGCATCGCATCAAGCCCATTGCGCCGGAGTGTCTGATGGCCGACAATGTCGGAAGCTCAGCCGGGAGCGCAACCGTGAAAATAGAGATTTACGACCAAAGCTATAACGTGAACGCGGACGGGAATGAGGAATACCTGAAAGAGTTGGCCACTTACGTCGACGGCAAAATGCGGTCGATTGCGGAATCCACGCACATGGTGGATTCGCTAAAAGTCGCGGTGCTGGCTGCGCTGAACATCGCCGACGAGACGTTCACGCTGCGCCAGCGCCAGCAGGAGATCGACGGCCCGCTGCGCAAGCGCGTGGAAAAATGCGTCGCGATGGTAGAAAAGGCCCTGGAACACACGAACTGATTTTTGTTCTTAAAGCAGTTATTGGCAGGCACAACCCATTTGCGCTCCCGGCCATCTGCTATATGATTAAGGCTGGGTCGCATAGACCCACAAGCAATGCGTAACCAAAAGACAATCCGGTGTTTGCTAATCCCCATCGCACTGATCGTGCTGCTGGTCTTCGTCACGACCCTGGGGAGCGTTTGGCATCACCACGCAAACTCTTCGGAAGCGAACTGCTCGATTTGCCATGTAAATCACCAGCCGATGGAGCGGCCGCTCGCTAGCGACCGCTCGCCTGCTCTGGCTCAATTGGGATTCCGGCCCGAACCCGCAGAGCCGGCTTTTACGCCGTCTCCCTTGGCGCCTCGTCTTCCGGCTCGCGCACCACCTGCCGTCTAATTGCCCCGTTAAGTTCGGCGTCGTTCGCGACGCTCCGACTCACTTTCTTTCCGTTTAGCAGAGGTTGAAAACTATGTACGTCCAACGCGTGCGACTCACAGTGCTTTTATTGGTGGTGTGTTTTTCCGGCGGGATTTTAGCGCCGAAGTGCCCTGCGCAGAACCCACCGGCACAGCCCCCCGTGCCGCCGGCACCCAAGATACAAGCGCCCGCGGCGCAAGTTCACGGTGCGGTTCGCCTAACGTTGGATGAAGCCATCCAACTGGCTCTCGAACACAATCACAATTTAAAGGCTGCACAGACGACGATCCAGCAAAACCAAGCCCTGGAAATCACGGCGAATCTGCGGCCGAACCCGGTGCTTACGGCTGACGCACAATTCCTACCGATCTTTCAGCCGGACAACTTTACCGCCGACTACATCGACAACATCGCGCAGTTTGATATCGGCGTCTCTTACCTGTTTGAGCGCGGTAGGAAACGGCAGCACCGCCTCCAAGCCGCCCAGGACACCACGGCGCAGACGAAATCCACCGTCGCCGATAACGAACGCACGCTGACCTTCAATGTGGCGCAACAATTTGTAAGCGTTCAGCTCGCCGAATCCACTCTCGATCTGGCGATCGAAGACATGAAGAGCTTTCAGAACACCGTGGACATCAGCCAAGCGCGTTACAAAGCTGGTGACATCAGCGAAGGCGACTACCTGAAGATCAAGCTCCAATTGCTGCAGTTCCAGAGCGACGTCTCGCAGGCACAGCTCGCCAAGATTCAAGCGCTTGTCGGCTTGCGGCAATTCCTCGGATACCAAACCGTTGGAGCAGATTACGACGTCTCGGCAGATTTCGATTATCTGCCGGTCACCATCAAGCTGGAAGATTTGCAGTCAAAGGCCCTGCAGAGCCGCGCAGATCTTCGCGCCGCGCAACAAGGCGTGATCGCCGCGAAAAGCCAGTACGAACTGGCGAAGGCAAATGGGAAAGTAGATATCACCGGCACTTTGAATTACGACCATGTGAGCGCCACAAGCGCGGCTTCCGTTTTCGGCAGCTTCCAAATTCCGATCTTCAATCGCAACCAGGGTGAAATCGCGCGCACGAATTACGCAATTAATCAGGCTCAGGAGTTGGAGCTCGCGGCGAACGATCAGGTGATGAGTGACGTCCTGAACGCCTACGAGGCGGTCCGTGACAACGATCAGGTGATCTCGCTCTATCGCGCCGGATACCTCGATGCCGCAAAGGAATCGCGCGACATCAGCGAGTACTCCTACAAGCGCGGCGCTGCCAGCCTTCTGGATTATCTCGATGCCGAGCGCAGCTACCGCGCAACGGAGCTAGCCTATCGCCAGTCCCTCGCGGCATACCTGACCGCAGTCGAGCAGCTTCGTGAGGCTGTGGGAGTGAGGAGTTTGCCATGATGAATTGTCGAATTATAAAACGCACGACGTGCATCGGCTCCGCCGCAGCGCTTGCGATTTTGTTGGCGGGCTGCAGCTCGGAACGAGGCGCGAACGAAATGACGTCGTTCTCTTCGTCCGAACCGAAAACTGAAACAGCCGGGTTGTTCACCATCCCTCAGGATCAGATGTCGCACGTGCAGATTGTGACCGTCCAAGCCTCAAAGCTCACCCGCACTCTGCGGCTGACCGGCGCCGTGGCTTATAACGCGTTCAGTACCACCCCCGTGATTACGCAAGTAGGAGGCCCCGTCGCCAAGATTCTGGTGGTTCCCGGCGATCGCGTCAAACGCGGCCAGCCGCTTTTGGAAGTCAGCAGCCCGGATTATTCCCTGTTGCTCGCCGCCTATTTAAAAGCGCGGGATACGTTCCGCGTAGCGAATAAGAATTACGAGCGAGCACAAGATCTTTTCGCGCATCACGCCATCGCCGACCGCGACCTGCTGCAGGCTGAGTCCGATCGCATACAAGCGCAGGCAGATTTGAGCGCCGCCGAGCAGGGTTTGAAAATTCTCGGAATACCAAATCCTGAAGATCTGGAGAAATCCCCCATTTCCGCTCAGATTCCTCTGTTGGCGCCGATCGGAGGAGAAGTCGTGGAACGCCTCGTTTCGCCGGGACAAGTAATGCAAGCGGGCACCACTCAGGCTTTCACAATTTCGGACATGAGCACCGTTTGGGTCATGGCAAATATCTATCAGGGCGACCTCGCGTATGTGAAAACAGGCGATCCGGCCACCATCACGACTGACTCCTATCCCGACAAATTCTCCGGCAAGATTTCCTTTATTTCACCGGCGCTGGATCCGACTACCCGTACCTTGCAAGCGCGGATCGTGGTCGATAACCCCGGCGGAAAATTGAAGAAGGATATGTACTGCGTCGCGACCGTAACTGCTGGAACGATCTCGAACGCGATCGCCGTGCCTGATTCTTCGATTCTGCGCGATGACGAAAACCAGCCTTTCGTCTATGTGGCGAACAATTCTAACCAGTTTGGCCGGCGCCAAGTAGACATCGGACAAACCGAAAATGGTCAAACGCAAATTCTAAAAGGGCTTTCGCCCGGAGACAAAGTGGCTGCAAACGGCAGCCTATTTTTGCAATTCGCCAATTCGTTCCAGCACTAAAGCGGCAGACTCTCGATGATTAATCGAATCGTACAATTCGCGCTGAAGCAGCGATTCCTGGTTTTAATGCTGGTGGGATTCATCGTGATCGCCGGCGGGATCTCCTTCCAGCGCATGCCCGTGGATGCCTACCCTGACTTGTCGCCTCCCATGGTCGAGATCATTACGCAATGGCCCGGGCACGCAGCCGAAGAAATAGAGCGTCTCGTGACGCTGCCTACCGAAGTGGAAATGAATGGCGTTCCGAAAATGGCCATTCAGCGCTCAATTTCTCTGTACGGCCTCTCGGATGTGATCCTCACTTTTGACGAAAACACGGACGATTATTTCGCGCGCCAGATTGTCTTTCAACGCCTGAGCGAGGTGACTTTTCCCGCCGGCGTGCAGCCCACACTCGCTCCTCTGTCCAGCCCTTCCGGCTTGGTCTATCGCTACGTCCTCGAAAGTCCTGATCGTTCTCCACAGGAATTAAAAACTTTCGAAGATTGGGTCATCGAAAGGGAATACAAGCAAGTGCGCGGAGTTGCAGACGATTCCGGATTCGGCGGAACCGTAATGCAGTATCAAGTATTGCTCGATCCCGCCAGGCTCTACGGCTACCACATCACAGTTCCGACCGTGATTCAGCAGTTGAGCCTCAATAATGCGAACACCGGCGGCGGCTTCTATTCACAGGGCGAGCAGTTTTACTACGTTCGCGGACTCGGCCTGATCCGAAACGAAGCCGACATCGGCAGCGTAATTATCGGTGCGCAGAATGGCGTGCCGGTACACGTTCGCGATGTGGGCGACGTTGTGATCGGCCACGCGCCACGCCTGGGCCAATTCGGTTTCAACAAGAACGATGACGCCGTCGAAGGCGTCATCATGATGCTCCGCGGCGACCAAACGCAGAACGTTCTGCAAGGTGTCGAGGAAAAAACCAAAGAACTGAACGAGCATATTCTGCCGCCGGATGTAAAAGTGCGTCCGTTTTACGACCGCAGCGACCTCGTGAGGCTCACGATCAGTACCGTCGAGGACAATCTGCTGCTGGGCATGACGCTGGTCTTGATCGTGCTGATTTTCTTTTTGGTCAGCATGCGCGCGGCTGTCATCGTCGCCATGACCATTCCTCTGGCGCTGCTTTTCTCCTTCATTTTCTTGCACGCCAATGGCGTAGCCGCAAATTTGCTTTCCATCGGCGCGATCGACTTCGGAATCATCATCGACGGCACTCTGGTGATGGTCGAGAACATTTACCGCGAACTGGGCCTGCGCGAGGGCCAGCAATATAATCTGCAGGAAGTGATCCTCGCGGCTGCGAAAGATGTGGATCGCCCGATTTTCTACTCCGTGGCCGTCATCATCGCCGGATACATTCCCATCTACGCGCTCACCGGACCTTCGGGCAAACTTTTCCATCCCATGGCGGACACTATGTCCCTCGCCCTGGTGGGAGCGCTAATCCTTACGCTAACCTTCGTGCCGGTGATGTGCTCCTACTGGTTTAAGAAGGGCGTTCGCGAGCGCGAGAACAAGCCGTTTGAATGGATCCGCACAAGATATGGCGGGCAGTTAACCTGGTGCCTGAACCATCCCAAGATCACCATGCTGGTAGCCACAGTGATTTTCGCCGCTTCGCTTTTGCTGATTCCGTTCATCGGCGGTGAGTTCATGCCGCATCTCGATGAAGGTGCGCTGTGGGTCCGCGCCACTATGCCTTACACCATTTCGTACGAAGAAGCGGCCAAGATCGCTCCGCAGATTCGCGATATCCTGGCCAAATATCCGCAGGTAACGGAGGTCGGCTCCGAACTAGGCCGTCCTGACGATGGAACCGATCCGACCGGATTTTTCAACTGTGAATTTTACGTTGGATTGAAACCTTATAAAGACGCGATTTGGAAAAAGGGCGCCATTCATAACAAACCGGAGATGATCGAGGATCTGCAAAAGCAGCTCGACGCCTACCCCGGAATTATTTTCAATTACACGCAGCCGGCAGAAGATGCCGTGGACGAAGCGCTTACCGGACTGAAGAGCGCGCTGGCGGTAAAAATTTACGGTTCGGATTTGAATGTGCTGCAAGACAGGGCACTCGAAATAAAGCGGCGCCTTTCGAAGGTGCGGGGCTTCACGGAACTGACCGTCGTGCGCGAACTGGGCCAGCCCAGTCTTCTAGTGCAGGTGGATCGCGACAAAATTGCGCGTTACGGCATCAACGTCGCGGACGTAGAAGGCGTAGTGCAGGCGGCCGTTGGCGGCCAAGCCGCGACGCAGGTAATCCAGGGCGAGAAATTATTCGATCTCGTGGTTCGCATGAGGCCCGAGTTCCGCGAAAACGCCCAGCAGATTGGCAATTTGTTAGTTGGCACCCCTACTGGCCAGCAAATTCCATTGAGCGAACTCTCGGATATTCGCGAAGGCAACGGCGCTTCTTTTATTTACCGCGAAAATAATTCGCGCTACATCGGCGTGCAATACAGCATCGAGGGCCGCGATCTGGCTGGCGCGGTGGAAGAAGGCCAGCGAGCGATTGCAGACGTCACAAAATCCTTGCCCACCGGTTATCGCATTAACTGGGGCGGCGAGTACGGCGAGCTCCTGGAAGCGGAACACCAAATGGTCATCGTGGGGCCGCTAGCCGTCCTTCTGATTTTCCTGATTCTCTTTGCGCTGTATGGGAATTTCAAATTCCCGGTCACCATCGCGCTCGGCGTCTTGATGACCGAACCCGTGGGCGCGCTGATCGCATTGAAACTCACTCACACGCCTTTCAGCGTGTCTTCCGTGTTAGGCCTGCTTGCGCTGATGGGGGTTTCAGTGGAAACGGCCGTGATTCTGGTGTCCTACATCAACAAGCTGCGTCTCGAGAAGAAAGATATTCGCACGGCTACGTTGGACGCTTCGCTCTTGCGGTTGCGCCCGATCATGATGACCGCACTTGTCGCGTGTCTTGGCTTGCTTCCCGCGGCACTTTCCACCGGAATCGGTTCGGACACGCAAAAACCGTTCGCGATTGTCATCGTCGCAGGGCTAATTTCGCGGCTCTTCCTGGGCTTCTTCGTGAATCCGGTTCTGTACGAGATGGTTGCCAAAGAAGGCGATGTTCTGCAGGTATGAGATGAACGAGATATTGAGACCAAAAATATCGCGCCGAACGGCATTCCGATTCCTGGCCATTCTTGTGGCGGCCGTGGTGCTGTCCTTTGCTATCCAGGCAGCGGGCCACTGGCACAATCAATCTTTCGAAGACCAGCACTGCCGGATCTGCCATTTTGCTCATTCCGTAACCGTTGACTTCTCGCATGGCACCACGCTGCCTCGGCCACATACGGTAGCTTGGTTGAATCCGACCCGGTCCGTTGACCCTCAGCTTGAACTAGTTTTCGATCAGACTTCCCCACGCGCACCTCCCGCCCAGTCGTAATACATCCGTAAGAAAAATCGGCACGCAGAGCTCTCGCTTTCCGCTCGTTCGCGAGCGCTGAGTTCCGCGCATTTCCCACCATAACGACTGGACAAGCCCAACGTGGGCCTAGGGAGATTCATATGAATTGCAGAAAGCTATCTTGGATGTTGACGTCAGTGTGTCTCTGGATTCTTTGCGTTGCGCACGCCGTGCAAGCGCAATCCGCATCTATTTCCGGCACGGTCGTAGACCCATCAAGCGGTGTAGTCGTGAATGCCACCGTGACGCTTCACAACCCGGTGAGCGGATTGGAACGATCGACCACCACCGACAGCTCCGGCAACTTCACCTTCCCGAACGTGCCGTTCAACCCCTACCACCTCTCCGTTACAGCAAAAGGATTCGAATCGTTCGCACAGGATGTGGAGATTCGATCTGCCGTGCCTCTGAGCGTTTCGATCGCTCTGAAACTGCAGGGAGCCTCCAGCACGGTAACCGTCGAAGGCGGAGGCGATCTCTTGGAGAACGACTCAACCTTTCACACCGATGTGGATCGCTCGTTGTTCGAGAAGCTACCGCTGGAAAGTCAATCTTCGTCGCTAAGTTCGCTCGTTACGCTGACCACTCCTGGCATCGCGGCCGACTCGAACGGCCTGTTCCACGGCCTTGGCGACCACGCCGAGAATTCTTTTTCGGTTGACGGCCAGCCCATCACCGATCAGCAGAGTAAGGTTTTTTCCAACCAAATTCCGATCGATTCGATCGATTCACTGGAAGTCATCTCCGGCGCGCCGCCCGCCGAATTCGGCGGCAAGACCAGCGTCGTGATCGTGGCTACCACGCGCTCGGGCCTGGGCGTTACCACTCCTCATGGCGCTATTACGGCTTCTTACGGAGCTTTTGGCTCCTCCAGTGCCGGCTTCGACCTGGCCTACGGAGGCCAGAAATGGGGAAACTTCATCGCGGCTGACGGATTGAACAGCGGCCGGTTTCTCGATCCACCCGAATTCGCCGTCATTCATGACAAAGGCAACCAGGAAAATATTTTCGACCGAGTAGACTACCAAATCTCAACCGGCGGCTCGATTCATTTGAACTTCGCCTACACGCGTTCCTGGTTCCAGACGCCGAATTCTCTCGACGCCCAGTTCGCTTCGCCTTGGTTTGGAGTTGTCGTTGACAACGCCGGCCTCGGACCAAACGGAGATCCTGTTGGCCCTACCGACCAACGCTCGAAAATCGAGACCTTCAATATCGCTCCCTCCTGGACCCGCTTGATTAGCTCCAACACCGTCTTGACCGTCGGCGCTTTCGTCCGCCGCGACGCCTACAACTATTATCCCAGCGAGAATCCCTTCGCCGATCTCGGCCCTCCAAGCCTTCAGCGGGAAACGGTCGCTCAGAATCGGACGCTCACCAACGCAGGCCTTCGCTCCAGCATTTCCTACGTGAAGGGCATCAACAACATCAAGGCGGGCGGCACCTACGAACAAACATTCCTGAACGAGAACGACCATTTGGGGATTGTTGATCCCGCCCTCAACGCCCCATGCTTGACGCTCAGTACCGCTGCCGATCCAAATGTCCCTGTCCAAGGGTTCACCAATCCGTCCCAGTGCTCGGCCGCTGGATTCGCGGAAAACGTCACTGCCCTGAATCCGAATGCGCCTAACACACCACAGTTCCCAGCATTTAACCCGGTCTTGCTGCCATTTGACTTAACGCGAGGAGGAGGTTTGTTCGCGTTTAACGGACACACAGACGTGAAAGAACTCGCTCTCTACGTCCAGGATACGATCACGTGGAAAAACTGGTCGTTCAATCTCGGCATCCGCGGCGACTTGTACAATGGTTTGACCACCGCACGCCAAGCCGAGCCTCGCCTCGGAGTCGCCTATAACATCAAACCTACCAGCACTGTTCTTCGCGTTTCCTATGCCCGAACTCTCGAATCTCCCTTTAACGAGAACCTCGTGCTTTCCAGCATCGGATGCCAGTCGGACGTCCTGAACCCGCTCCTTCTCTGTGGTTCAAACTCGCTAACGCCTGTGACTCCCGGCTATCGCAATGAATTTCATGCCGGTCTGCAACAAGCGTTCGGAAAATATTTTGTCCTCGACGGCGAGTACATCTGGAAGTACACGCACAACGCTTACGATTTCAGTGTTTTGGGTAACACGCCGATTACTTTCCCAATTGAGTGGGACCGCTCGAAGATCCCTGGATTCGCAGTCCGCGGCTCCGTGCCGAATTTTCACGGTTTAACAGCCCTCGTCGTGATGTCCAGCGTGGCTGCCCGGTTCTTTACCCCGCAGGTCGCCGGAGCCGGAGCAAATCCTGCGGCGCCCTCAGGCGTGTTTCGCATTGATCACGACGAGCATTTCAACCAGACCACCCACCTGCAATACCAACCCTGGAAGAAGATTCCTTGGGTCGCCTTCAACTGGCGATATGACAGCGGGCTGGTAGCCGGCGCCACTCCGTGCTTCGGCCTCGAATCAACCAACGATTGCCCGGGCTCGTTCGTACAAAACGGCGTCCAGATGGTGTCCTTGATAGCCAGCAACGTAGGCGGAGTCCCCTTAAGCGCCGATCAGGAGTTTGAAGCCGGATTCACCTGCAACGGTATGCACGCCACGCCGCCCAGCGCGGCGAATCCAGCCGGTATCCCGCTAAGCTCAGGTGGTGTAGTCGGAGTCTGCCCCGCTGCGCAGTTCGGGTCCTCGCTCATAAAAGTGCCGGCTCCAAACAAGGAGAACGATGACTCCAACCCTCCGCGCATCCAACAGCGCAGTCTTTTTGACGTCGCTGTGGGCCATGACAATTTATTCCGCGGGGATCGCTACAAGTGGAGCGCACGCTTGGAGGTAATTAACCTGACCAATAACTTCGCGCTCTACAACTTCCTTTCCACCTTCAGCGGCACGCACTACGTTTCGCCGCGGGCAATTACGGCTCAGATCGGTTTCCACTTCTAGGGAGTTAAGGACGCGGGGAAGGCGGGTTCTCACAGACGCCTTTCCCCGGTCCTCTCAAGTTCTGTTTTGTCGCCAGACCGAATTCCGAAAGCTGAGATTACAGAATCTTTACAATTCTGTACTTGACAGCCAGTATCAACTGGAATAGCCTCCTCTAGTTGTAATTCAGTTGCAACTGGGAGTTCTAAGGCTTCTCCTCTGCAGCGCGGGAGTGCTACTTCAGCGGCAGCCGATCCTAGGACCGGGATATATTTTTCGTGCAGAAAACTCCATCTACGTCGAAACGCTCTCGTCAGGGTGCGCGATACAAAATTTTCGCAGCTCTTTGCTTCCTCGCCCTCATTCCGTGCCCCGCCTTCGTAGCCTGGGCCGGCGTGGGAGGAAATATTTCCGGTACGGTGCGGGACTCCAGCGGAGCCGTTGTGTCGAAAGCCACCGTCACGGTGACAAATACCGACACGG
>Ga0302177_10002256_pt1 | contig 13663 bp, 11 predicted proteins | sample I_Palsa_E1_2_FD_198780 | JGI IMG/M metagenome (GOLD analysis project Ga0302177, IMG submission 198780) | Peat permafrost microbial communities from Stordalen Mire near Abisko, Sweden - I_Palsa_E1_2 | ecosystem: Environmental > Terrestrial > Soil > Palsa > Peat permafrost | place: Sweden... | reverse complement strand
CTTCAGGCCGGCGGTTAGAATGACCGGACCTGGCAGCGGTGCTGGTCATCGCTGGATGCGCTGATTGGTAGGTCGCCGATGGCTGAGCCGCCTGCGGCGGCCCCGGCCCGGGTTGCCGGGTCCGAACGGGATGTCCTGCTGGCCACCAAGCTGCACGTGCCCGGCTCGCGGCCGGGGTTCGTGCCGCGGCCGCGGCTGGCGGGGGCGCTCGGCGGAGGGCTGGTCTTGGTGTGTGCCCCGGCTGGGTTCGGCAAGACGGCGCTGCTGGCCGACTGGCTGCGGTCGGCGGGCCGGCCCGTGGCGTGGCTGTCGCTGGACGTCGGCGACAACGACCCGGTGCGGTTCTGGCGGCATGTGGTTGCCGCGCTGGACCGGGCGCGGCCGGGGATCGGCGAGCGGGTCCCGCTGCTGGGCCCGCCGCCGTCCTCGTTTGAGGGGCTGGTGACGGCCCTGATCAACGAGCTGGCCGCCGAGTCTGGCGAGAAAGAGATAGTGCTCGTCCTCGACGACTACCACCTGGTCGACGCCCCGCAGGTGCACGCCTCGCTGGCGTTCCTGCTCGAGCACCTGCCGCCGGGACTGCACCTGGTGCTAGCCAGCCGGTCCGACCCGCCGCTACCGCTGGCGCGGCTGCGGGCCCGCGGTCAGCTGGCCGAGCTGCGTACCGACGACCTGCGGTTCACCGCCGAGGAGGCGGCGGCCCTGCTGCGCGAATCGGCGGGGCCCGCCATTTCCGGCGCGGCAGTGGCGGCGCTGGTGGCCCGCACCGAAGGCTGGGCGGCCGGCCTGCAGCTGGCCGCCCTGTCGCTGCGGGGACGGTCTGACATCGCCGGGTTCGTGGCGGCCTTCAGCGGCAGCCACCGCTACATCCTGGACTATCTGACCGGAGAAGTGCTCGACGGCCAGCCGGAGCAGGTGCGCGACTTCCTGCTGGAAACCTCGGTGCTGGAACGCCTCAGCGGTGGGCTGTGCGATGCGGTCACCGGCCGGGACGATGGCCAGGCGATGCTGGAGCAAGTTGAGCAGGCAGGCCTGTTCCTGATGCCGCTGGACGAGGTTCGCGGCTGGTGGCGGTACCATCGCCTGTTCGCCGACCTGCTCCGCGCCCGCCTGCAGCAGCAACGGCCCGGCCGGGTCGCGGTGCTGCACCGGGCTGCCGCCGCCTGGTATGAGGAGCATGGGCTGGCCGATGACGCGGTCGGGCACGCCCTGACCGCCGGGGACACTACCTGGGCGGCCCGGCTGATCGAGCAGCACTTCGACGCAACCTTGTACCTGCGCAGCGAGGGGGCGACGGCGCAGCGGTGGCTTGCGGCGCTGCCCGCTGAGCTGGTCCAGACCCGGACCCGGCTGTTGCTGGCGCAGGTGTTGCTTGCCGCCACCCTCGGCCGCGCGGAGGCGATGGAGCCGCCGCTTGACGCGGCCGAGCGCGCGCTGGCTGGCGCTGCGCCCGCGGTCGATGAGCCGTTCGAGCCATCGGTCGGGAAGGCCGCCAGCATGCTGGGGAATATCCCCGCGCTGATCGCGCTCCATCGCGGCTTTCTCGCCCAGCTCCGCGGTGACGCCGAGGGCACGGCCGCGTTCGCTTCGCAGGCCCTCGCCGAGCTCGGCGGTGGTGAGCGGCTGCTGAGCTCCACCGCCCGGGGACTTCTGGCCGCGGCTGAATGGCTCCGCGGCCGGCTCGCAGACGCCGAGCAGGCCTTCGTGTCGAGCATCGCCGGGTGGCAAACCGGCCAGCCCATCTCATGGGGCGTCTACCAGCTCGGCCAGGTCCAGCGTGCCCAGGGCCGGCTGGACGCGGCCGCCGAGACCTACCAGAAGACACTGGACATCGCTGCAGAGTCCGGCCCGCCGCCCGCTGGCCCTGCGTGCGTTGGCCTGGCCGAGGTGGCCTACCAGCGGAATGAGCTCGACAGTGCCCTCCGGCTTGTCACCGAGGGCATCGCGCTATGCCGGCAGTACCTCTACCCCGCTCCGCTGGGCACCGGCCTGGTGACCCTGGCGTGGATCCGGCAGGCCCAGGGTGATCCGGGCGGGGCACTGGAGGCGATGGACGAGGCCGGCCGGGCCGCACTGGGCCCGGGCGTGACCGGCCTGCTCAACCCCGTCCCCGCGCAGCGGGCGCGGCTGCTGCTGGCCCAGGGCGACGTCGCCGCGGCCGCCCGCTGGACGGAAGAACGCGCCCTCGGCCCGGGTGACGAACCGGGCTACCCCCGCGAACCGGAGTATCTGGTGCTGGCCCGGGTGCTGCTCGCCCAAGACCGTCCGGCTCAGGCGCTTATGCTCTTGGAAAGAATGCTCGCTGCGGCGGCCGGCCAAGGCCGGACCGGCAGCGTCATCGAGATCGGCGCGCTGCGGGCGCTGGCGCTGGCAGCCTGCGGCGACCAGGACGCTGCGGTGGACGCCCTGGCCCTGGCGCTCGCCCTGGGCTGCCCGCAGGGCTATGTGCGGGTGTTCGCCGACGAGAGCGCGCCGATGGCCGCGCTGCTGGCCCGGCTGGTCACCGCCCAGAAGGCAGAACGCGCCGCCGCCCGCGGCGTCCCACCGGGCTGCCTGGCCCAGGTGCTGCGGGCGTTCGGCGGCAAGGACGAGCTGCGAGGCGCCGGTCGGGGCGCCGCTGTGGCGGTGCCGGGGCTGGTGGACCAGCTGACCGCCCGCGAGCTTGAGGTGCTGGTGCTGCTGGCCGCGGGCATGCCGAACCCGCGGATCGCCGAGCAGCTGGTGGTCACTCTGGACACGGTGAAAAAGCACGTCAGCCATCTGCTGGGCAAGCTCGGCGCGGCCAACCGCACCGAGGCCGTCAACCGGGCCCGCCAGCTCAGCCTGATCCCCTAGCCCCCATTCAGCCGATCCCCGGCCGGCACCGCAGTGCCCCGCGCCGGGCTGGCGGCACTGCCGTGCCAGCGGGCGGCATCCCGAAGATTCCACCCGCATGCGCACCTTCGGGTGACGCCCGCCCGCCGTGCCGGTTCGTAGCATCCCTCCCAGAAACCAGTTCCACCACGGTCAGGCCCCCTTGTTACCGGCCCGGACATGGCGGCCTGCCGAGGAGATGACAGTGAAGCAAATCCGTATCGAGAGGCTGAGGGCCCGGCGCGAGCACCCCGGACGTGAGGTCCTTCCGCGCGACGCGCGGGACCCGGATGTCGTCCGGGCCAAGGCGCTCGCCCGTGGCCGAAGGTCGCGCCGGAGGTGACGGGCCGTGCCGTGCAGGCAAGCCCCCAGCTCCCGGGATCACAAAGTGAGGACCATGCATCCGTACATGATGGAAGAACTCGCCCGCCAGCGCGATCGTGAACTGCGCAGGGCGGCACAGCGACACGGCCCCGTGCTGGCCCGGCGACCTGGGTGGCTGGTCGCGGTCTTTGCGAGCGGCCTGCGTGCGGCATCCGCACCCCGGCTCCAGCGGGACAACCATCCCTGTCAAGAAGACACACAGGATCTCACAGAAAGGCAGCGAAATGAGCGAGCATCCGGCCGAAGCGAACAAGGCGATCGTCCGCTACGAGGCGTTCAGGCCCGGTGACGTCACCGCTCGGCGGCGTCCTGGCCAGGGGTTTAGCCAAGGCGGGGGGATGAAGATCGCGGTGTTCGGATCGACCGGTGGTAACGGGCGGCTCATCCTCGATGAGGCGATGCGGCGTGGCCACGAGGTGACCGCGTTCGCCCGCCGGGGCGGCGCCCTGGCCGGCGTCGCCGGCCTGGCCGCTGTCGTCGAGGGCGACGGCCGCGACCGGGCTGACGTTGAGAAAGCTGTCGCGGGCCAGCGGGTGGTCATCATGACCGTGACCGGCCGGGGTGAGCCCGGAGTGGCCGCGGACATTGCCCGCGCGGTCATTGCCGCCATGGCCGCCCATGGCGTCTCCCGGCTGGTCACCACCAGCTCCTACGGTATGGTCGCCACCCGCCCTTACGTCCTAGCCTCGCTAGTGCGACGCGCCTTCCGCGCGGCCTTCGCCGACCAGGACGCCGCCGATCAGGTCATCAAGGCCAGCGACCTGGACTGGACGATCCTGCGTGCCACCCGGCTCACGCCGGGGCCAGCCAGCCGGCCGCCCCGGCTGAGCACCGGCCTGTTCACCACAGGCCCCTACAGCCTGGCCCGCGCCGCCTACGCCGCCTCGCTTGTCGACCTGGCTGGCCGAGAACGGCACCCATGTCCGCCACGTCGTCAACATCACCGGCTGACCACCTTCGCTTCTCTTTCGGAGGAACTCATGACTAATCGACCCGAGCGAAGGTCCACCAAAACAGCCGTCAAGACGTGGCCAAGAATTACGCCGGCGACTGGACGTTCGTTCCGGCGAACTCTGCTACCGGGGTCAACATGGAAACGGTCGTCACGTCCAGCGGGAAGGCATCCCAGCAGGCTGTGAGGGGCTCGGCGTCCATCACAAGAACCGGCCCGAACAGCACCTCGTGCGGACTGCGAACGGCTGCGAGTGGAAGCTGGAGGTAGCAGGAAACACTGCTGAGCTGGCTGGCGCCCAAACGTGTCATCTTCCAGATAACTCATCCCAGACCTATAGCTTCTGGGCCATGGCCGTCGATGGCTGCCACGAGTACGCGGTGATAAGCGGCAGCAACATCATCGACTAGCTTCGGTCGAGATGGCCAAGAACGAGAACGGGGACGGGGGCGGGGTTCGAGACGAGGCGGCCCCACTCGGCGCGCGGTTCGTCAAGCTCTGGGCCGCGAGCACGACGTCGGCCCTGGGCAGCGGCCTGGCCCTCATCGCGGCGCCGCTGTACGTCGCGTCGCGGACGTCCAACCCGCTGATCGTCTCCGGCGCCACCGGCGCGGCCTGGCTGCCGTGGCTGCTGTTCGCCTTGCCCGGCGGTGTCCTGGTCGACCGGGTGGACCGGCGTCGGCTGATGGTCGTGATCGACTGGACCCGGGTCGCGACGATGGCCGTCCTGGCCATCGCGATCGCCACCGGGCACGGAAGCATCGCCCTGCTGTACGCGGCGTTGTTCGTCATCAACGCCGGCGAGATCGTGTTCCGCTCGGCGAGCCAGGCGATGATCCCGGCGGTGGTGCCCCGGGCCCGGCTCGAGCGCGCGAACGGCTGGCTGACCGGCGGCACCACGCTTATGCAGGGATTGCTGGCCGGGCCGCTGGCAGGTTTCCTGTTCGCGGTGGCGGCGAGCATCCCGTTCTTCGTGAACGCCGGGACTTATCTGGCTAGCGCCGTCCTGATCGGCTTGGTCGCGGGGACCTACCGGTCGTCGCCGCGCCCGGCGGCCACCTCCAGCCGAAGCGAGGCGCGGGAGGCGCGCGAGGCGCGCGAGACGCGCGAGACGCGCGAGGTGGCCGCGGTCCGCGGGATGCGGTCGGTCCGGGCCGAGATCGCCGAAGGGTTCCGCTGGCTGATGGGCCAGCGCCTGCTGCGCACGATGGCGATCTTGATCGGGCTGCTGAACGTGACCCTCACCGCGGCGACCGCGGTGCTGGTGCTGCTGGCCAAGGAGCGGCTCGGCCTCGGCTCGGTCGGCTACGGCCTGCTGTTCACGGCCATGGCGGCCGGCGGCATCCTCGGGGCGGTCATCGGCGACCGGCTCATCGGGTGGGTCACCGCGACCTGGACGATCCGGATCGGCCTGCTGATCGAGGCCGGGACGCATCTCGTCCTCGCGACCTCGCGCGACCCGTACCTGGTCGGGTTCATCTTGTTCGCCTTCGGCCTGCATAACTCGCTGTGGACCATCGTGGGGAGTTCGCTGCGCCAGCGGCTGACGCCGCCCGAGATGCTCGGCCGGGTCGGGAGCACGACCCTGTTCGTCGCCGCCGGCGGGAACTGCGTGGGCGCCGTGCTCGGTGGCGTGATCGCGTCGAGCTTCGGCCTGACCGCGCCGTACTGGATCGGCTTCGTGGTCGCGGTCATCGTCTCGGCGGCCACCTGGCGCGTCTTCGACCGGGCCACGGTCGCCCGGGCTTACGCGCAGCCCGCCCCCGCCCAGGCCTCTTAACCAGGCCTCTTAACCAGGCCTCTTAACCAGGCCCCTTCCTAACCTGGCCGCTTCGAGCAGGTGGTACAGCAGAAGCAGCTGGGTGATGGCCAGCGGCCCGTTGCGCTGCCCGTCGGCGATACGGCCCAGGCACGTGGGTGGTTCGGAGCCCGTGCCGAGCCGGGACCAGATGGCCTTCTCGATCACCTCGCTGTCCGCCTCGACCGCGTCCCCGTGCACGTGCAGCGCGTCGACCGGCCGGCCGTCCGCGTCACGGGCGAGCTTGAGGTGGATCGCGGGCCGCTCGCCGTTGCCCCTGACGTCTTCCGGCACCACGCCGTCCAGGTCCGGGTGCCTGATGGTCGGCCGCAGCAGCAACTCGGCGGACAGCGGCGTGCCAGCCGGAACGACCCGGCCTGGCAGCGGTGCGAACCTGATCACGATGTCGGCGAACGCCCGCTGCGGCCGGATGAACGCCGCCGACTCCGGCTCGCGCTGGTCGAGTTCCGCGATCACCGCCGAGGCCGTATAACCGCGTTCAGCGGTATCCCGCTCGACCTTCCAGTCACGCCTGATCTCTTCGGGCGGGTCAAGGTACACGGTGGCGTCAAAGCAGGCGCGGCCGAGCTTGGTGTGCAGCGGCAGCAAGCCCTCGACGATGACGAACTCGCGCGGCTCGACCAGCACCGGCCGTTCCAGCTGCCCGCTGTGATGGTCGTAGACCGGCTTGAGCACCGGCTGGCCCATCGCGAGCAGCTGCAGGTGCTGTTCCATGATCCGCAGGTAGTTGCAGTCCGGGTGCAGGGCCGTGAACGGCTTGCCCCGGCGTTCGGCCCGGTCGTACCGGTGGTAGTCGTCGACGCAGACCGCGGTGCAGCGATCCGGCCCGAGCGCTTCGACCAGGCCCCGGGTGATCGTCGTCTTCCCGGCCGCGCTGTCCCCGGCGATGGCGAGCATGACCGGACGCGCGGCGCCCCGCATGGCCTGGTCGGCCTTCTGCATCCGGAACAGCTTGTGCGGCACGCGATCACCTGCCCTCTCGCGCCGAGCGAGTTCATCCAGGCTCCACCGTAAGCCGGCCCGGTGTCCGGCGGCCTCCCCCGCGCGGGGGGAATACGCAGGGGATCTCCCCAAGGTACGGGGCCAAGTTCGCACGTATCCTACGACAATGAGCCCGCTACGTATCGTGCTCGTTGATGACCACGAGATGGTGCTGCAGGGACTCACGACCATTCTCGGCCGGTTCCTCGGCCGGGTCCGCGTGGTCGGCCAGGCGCTGGACGCCGACGAGGCGCAGCAGCTGACCGCGACGCTGAATCCCGACATCGTTCTGTGTGACGTGCGGCTGAAGGGGACGAGCGGCCTTGACCTGTGCCGCAAGCTTGTCGAGCGCGACCCGGCGGCGAAAGTCGTCCTGCTCAGCGCCTACGACGACGAGCAGTACCTGTTCCAGGCCATGCGGGTGGGCGCCAAGGGCTACCTGCTCAAGCAGATCACCGGGGAGGATCTGGTCCGGCACCTGGAGCGGGTGGCTGACGGCGAGACCGCCATCGACGCGAGCCTGGCCGGGCGGGCGGTCGTCTCCGCCGCGAGGATTCATGGCGGCGAGTTCTGGCCGGGCGCCGGTCTCGGCCTCACCCAGCGGGAGAGCGAGGTGCTCGCGCTGACCGTGGCGGGCCTGTCCAACCGCGCCATCGCCGGCCGGCTCGTCGTCGGCGAGGAAACGATCAAGAGCCACCTGCGCTCGATCTACCGCAAGCTTGAAGTCAGCGACCGGGCCGGCGCGGTCACGGTGGCGCTCCGCGAAGGGATCTTCCATTGACCCCGCCTGAGCCGCCCCCGCCCCCGCCCCCGCCCCCGCCCCCGCCGAGCCCGGCCCCGTCTCCGCCGGCTCCGCCCCCGGCCCCGCCTGCCCTGGGCAGCGGCCTCGGCCTGGCCGACACCGAGGACGAGAACGCCCTGCTGGCCGGCGTCGTGAACGCGATCTCCGCGGGCCCCGAGCTTGGCCCGCTGGCCGCCAGGATCGCCGGCCTGATCGTGGCGGCGACCTCGACCGACGTGTGTTTCGTGCACGTGCTTGACGACAGCGGCGGCGCGCTCACCCTGGCCGGGGCCACCCCGCCGTTCGACGCCGCGGTCGGTCACGTCCGCCTGCTGCTCGGCGAGGGGGTCAGCGGCTGGGTGGCCCGCAACGGCGAGCCGGTGACGATCACCGACGGCAAGGAAGGGGACCCCAGGTACCGGTATTTTCCCGAGCTGCACGGCGAGGACTTCACCTCGATGGCGTCCGTGCCGATGGCCAGCCGCCCCTCTGGGCTCGTAGGCGTGCTGACCGTCCACTCCCGTAATCGCCGCATATTTACCGAACGGGACCTGGTGCTCCTGACCACGATCGGTTCCCTGGTCGCCGGGGCGGTCCACCAGGCCCGGCTGCACCGCCGGCTGGCCGCTCGCGAGCACGCGCACGAGCGCTTCGCCGAGCGGGTGATCGCCGCCCAGGAAGCCGAACGGCGCCGGCTGGCCGCCGACATCCACGACGGCATCTCGCAGCGCCTGATCAGCTTGTCTTATCACCTGGACGCGGCCGCCGACGCGCTATGGGACGCACCGGAGTTCACCGGTGAGCAGCTGGTGCTGGCCCGGCAGATGATCGACCTCACGCTGAACGAGGCCCGCGCCGCGATCTCCGGGCTGCGCCCGCCGGTGCTTGACGATCTCGGGCTCGCTGACGGCCTGGCCAGCCTGGCTCGCAGCATCCACGCCGTGCCGGTGACGGTCGATGCCGACGAGTCCGACCTGCCCGAGCACGTGGAGATCGCGCTGTACCGGATTGCCCAGGAAGCGCTGCAGAACGTGGTTAAGCACTCGGGCGCCGCCGCGGCCAGCGTCGTGCTCCGCTGCGACCCGGGCCTGGTCGTGCTCCAGATCGCGGATGACGGCACCGGCTTCGACCCCGACAGCGCGGGCGACAGGAACGGGTTCGGGCTGAACGGCATGGCCGAACGGGCCGAGCTCGTCGGCGGCCACCTCGACGTGCGCTCCCGTCCCGGCCGCGGCACCACCATCGAGGCCCGAGTTCCGGGCGGCACGCCTGCGGGCGAGGACGCGACTAAGGCGGAAGTACGCTGAGCTCTCCCAGCCAGGAGGCCGTGCGCCAGCCGCAATTCGTCATCCGTAACCTCCGCTGCGCGCCCTTGGGGGTTGACCAGCGATGCCTAGGCAAGCTCGCGAGTGTCCCGGACGCCGGGTCAGCCGGAAGCGGACGGGGATGAACGGACAGGGGGCCCGCATGAGAGTTGGCTTTATCGGCGTGGGACGGATGGGGTTGCCTATGTGCGCGAACCTGGTCCAAGCCGGTTACGACGTCACGGCCGGGGATTTGCGCGAAGAACTCCAGGGCGCCGTCACCGCATGTGGCGCCCGTTGGGGCGGTCCGGGACCCGCGGTCGCGGCAGTGGCGAACGTCCTGATCACCGTGCTGCCCGGTGGCCCGGAGCTGCGTGACCTGATGCTCGCGCCGGGTAACCTGCTGGCGGCCTTGCCGGAGACGGTCACCTGGATCGATATGACCAGCACATCCCCCGTCATCGGACGGGTCCTGGCCAGCGCTGCCCGAGCCCGCGGAATCGGGATGCTGGAGGCGCCGGTCGGCGGCGGGGTCCGGGCTGCTGCCGCCGGGAGCCTTCACTTGTTTGCCGGCGGTGACGCCGAGCTGCTCGAGCGTCATCGCCCGGTGCTGGAAGCGCTCGCCGACCCCGACCGGATCATCCGGATGGGCGGCGCCGGTGCCGGTTACGTCACCAAGCACCTGGTCAACCTGCTGTGGTTCGGGCAGGCCATTGCCACGGCTGAAGCACTGCTCCTGGCTCGCCGCGAGGATATTGACCTGGAGCTCATGCAGCGGGCCCTGGCCGGCAGCGCCGCGAGCAGCAGCTTCATTCGCGACGACCTCGGTGCCTTGTTTGGCGGCGACTACCTTACCTCGTTCGGCCTCGATCGGTGCTGTGAGGAACTCAGCGCCATCACCGCCCTGGCTCGCCAAGACCATGTGCCATTCGAACTGTCCGAGCGGGTAGAACAGACTTACCAGCGCGCCCTGGCCCGCTACGGAGCAGTCGACGGTGACCTCTTGCCCGTCGCGATGCTCGAGGAGCTAGCCGGAGTTCGGCTGCGCGACCGGCCTGATCGCAGAGCCGGGCCTTGAGGCATCGGTAGAGCTACGAGCTACGGCGCCAGGCGAAGGCGGCTAGCTCCGCTAAGGGGCTGACGGAGTGACCACCGGCCGGGGCGCGGTCGCCGGGCTGGGCGCGGTCACGGGGTCGGCGAGGTAGTCGGCGGGCCGGGTCTCGTCGTACCCGTCCTGCAGCCCGATCCGGCGGAAGACGACGGTGAGCACGGCCGAGACGACCAGGTTGAGGATGAGGGCGGTGATCGCGATGTAGGTGACGTGCCCGAACACCGGGGCGGTGGAGGCGCCGAAGTGCGCCTGACCGCCGCCGGGCGTCCGGTACGCCTGGACGGTGCCGTAGGCCATGCCCACGGCCCAGCCGATGATCAGCGCGATGCGGTGGAACCACCGCGTGTACAGGCCGATCACGATGGCCGGGAAGGTCTGCAGGATCCAGATCCCGCCGAGCAGCTGCAAGTTGATCGAGAACGTCTTGTTCAGCTCGAGCGCGAAGCCCAGCGCGCCGACCTTCATCAGCAGCGAGGCCACTCGCGCCACCCGGGTCTCCTCGGTGGGGGTGGCGTAGGGCCGGAAGAGCTCCTTGTAGATGGTCCGAGTAAACAGGTTCGCCCCGGCGATCGACATGATGGCCGCAGGCACGAGCGCGCCGATGACGATCGCCGAGTCGGCGATGCCCGCGAACCAGCTGGGGAAGATGTGCGCGAATAGCGCGGGCACGGACAGCTGGGCGTTGCCGCCGTTCGCCTTGACGTCGGCGTTCACCGCCGGTACCGCCCGCGCCATGTAGCCGAACAGCGCGATCAGGCCAAGGACCAGCGAGTAGGCAGGCAGCATGGCCGCGTTGCGCCTGATCACGTCGCGCCGGTTGGCCGCGAACACCCCGGTGGTCGCGTGCGGGTACACGAACAGGGCCAGCGCCGAGCCGAGCGCCAGGGTGGCGTAGGCCCATTCTCCGGCCGGCAGCACCACGATGCTGCCGTACGGCTTGCCGGTGGCCGGGTTGGCGGTTTTCAGGTGCGTGGAGGCGGCGCTGAAGATGTGCCCCCAGCCGCCGAGCCGGCCCGGGATGTACACGATCGCGACGATGACCGTCAGGTAGATGAGGATGTCCTTGACGAACGCGATCAGGGCCGGCGCGCGCAGGCCGGCCAGGTAGGTGTAAGCGGCCACGACGCCGAACGCGATGATCAGCGGCAGGTCCTTGATAAAGGCGTTGCCCGTGGTGCTGCCGATCCCCATCACGGTCAGCACCGACTCGATGCCGACGAGCTGCAGCGCGATGTAGGGCATGGTGGCCAGGATCCCGGTCGCCGCCACCGCGAGCCCGAGGCCCTGCGAGCCGTGCCGGCCGCGGACGAACTCGCCCGGCGTGACGTAGCCGCGCGCCCGGGCGACCGACCAGAGCCTGGGCGCGAAGACGAACACGATCGGGAAGACCATGATCGTGTACGCCAGCGCGTAGAACCCCGCGGCACCGGTGGCATAGACCAGCGCGGGCACGGCGATAAAGGTGTAGGCGGTGTAGATGTCGCCGCCGAGCAGGAACCAGCTGACGAATGTCCCGAACCCGCGCCCGGCCAGACCCCACTCGTTCAGCTGCATCAGGTCCTCGGCCGGGCGCCATCTGGCCGAGGCGAAGCCGATAATGGTGACGATCAGGAACGAGATCAGGACGATGACGAGCGTGACCGCGTTGATGTGGTTCATGTCCGCTTGGTCCTCAGCAGCAGGTAGCAGATCCAGAGCAGGACGGCGGTCATCGGGACCCAGATGAGCTGGTACCAGTAGAAGAACGGGAAGGGGCCGAGCGCCGGCATGGAGCGCGCGTAGATGGGGACCCACAGCGTGCCGATGATCGCGGCAGCGAGCAGAACCACGACAATACCCCAGGTGGCCGGGCTCTTTCCGGCCGGAGCGGGCTGGGCCATCGCATCCTCTCAGCATGTGAAGCGCGCCCTCAGAACGTGGTGCACGCGGAGGCCCGGTACGGTCCTGGCCACCGCCCGCAAAGGATTGCGCTCTCGGATGTCGGTTCACATGGTGCCGCATCACAAGCCAGGCGATATGGCTTTTCTGCGCATTGACGGCAAATGCCGGAATCCCTGATGCAGTAGGCCTGACGGGCCTCCGGGCGCGGCCAGGAGCGCGCCGTCATCGCCCCAGCCCGGCCCGCCCGAGGCGCCAGTGGTGACATAGCCTCTGCTATCAGCACGCAGTGCCGAGGGTGGAGGCTCCGCGTCGTCGCGTAGCGGCGCACCGCAGATCCCGGGCCGCGGCAGCGGTTCAGCAGCGGATGTCGCGTAGGCGCAAAACACGCAGCGTGCGCGGGCGGTAGCCTGGCGTCGAATTATTTCCAATTCGGCCAGGACGCCGGGAATGATCCGATAGGCCAGCACGCGGAGCCCTTCGGTAGAGGAATGATCTTCAGCGAGACCTCCTGACCTAGGCTCCGCCTGCCTGGAGTAACTGACTGGCGGTTGATAGGTCGCGAGCTCGGCAGCCCATGCCAGCCTGGATTTCTAGAACTTGATCTTGCCCGATCCGGTAATTGGCGAGTAAGCGTCAATTGGCGGGGTGTTGTCGTCGCATTGGTTAATATGCCGTCCGCTGGTATAGCGGGGCAAGATGAAGGCGATGGTTTCGGTAACATTCAGCGTTCCTGCGATTCCCCGATAGGTACCCTTGCCGTCTAGCACCGGAGCCGGGGCAGTTACCGAGGACACCCCGGAGCAGGTCGCCGGGTCCAGCGCCGGAGCCGACCCGCTCTCTGCGGCTATGAGCTTGGCGACATTCAGCTCGAAGGCGCCATGGTGCAAGGTGACCTTGAGATAGTTGCCGCTGGCAGCGGTGGTCCCGTAATCGCCAATCGCGCCGGTGACGATGATGTTTCCCGTGCCGTTGCTGAAGGTGGTCACGAAGAACTTTATCGGCCCGCTGGTGGATGTACTGGCGGTGTCCGTGGCGCGCGCTGCGCCACCTCCGCAAGCCGCGCACGTAAGAGCTGCGATTAGTGCGGCGCCTGTCATGGTTCTGGTGAATCTCACGTCTGCCTCCTTGTCGGCATGTGGATCTTGTCTAACTGGGCGTCAGGCTAAGCCGGGCCGTATCCCGGATAGAAGGGCAAGCTTCCCGTGTCAAAGTCGGGAGACTTTCCCGGGTATTGGGAGTTCTTCCTGGTAGATCCCCGGTCGATTTGGGGGGCATGATGGCTCCGTGCGCCACGATGACGACTCGACCGAGGCTGCGGAGGCCGCGATCTCCGAAGCGGCATCGGCAGTGGCGCGGCTGGGAGCGTGGGGAATCCTGATCATCACTGAGGCCTGTGTGGCGGTCGCCGGATGGGCGCTCGTGGCGTGCGGGCTGCCCTGGCAACTGCTGCTGACCAGTTATGCGGTCACCAATGGGTGGATGGCCGCGACGTTCGCGCCGTTCGGGATGCTGGTCGCCCTCCGCCGGCCCCGACTGGCGGTTGGCTGGTTGTTCTGCGGGTTCGCGCTGTGTTACGGATTGTCGGCGGCATGTATCT
>Ga0302177_10002255_pt1 | contig 13665 bp, 13 predicted proteins | sample I_Palsa_E1_2_FD_198780 | JGI IMG/M metagenome (GOLD analysis project Ga0302177, IMG submission 198780) | Peat permafrost microbial communities from Stordalen Mire near Abisko, Sweden - I_Palsa_E1_2 | ecosystem: Environmental > Terrestrial > Soil > Palsa > Peat permafrost | place: Sweden... | reverse complement strand
CAAGAAAACGAGATCGGCGCGGCGGTTGTTGAAGAAGCGTCGCCGCAAAGAAGCCCGCTTCGCCGCCGACATCAATCATCAAGTTTCCAAACGCATCGTGGCCGAGGCGCAACGCACCGGGCGCGGCATCGCCGTCGAACAGTTGACGGGGATCCGGGCGCGGGTACGGCTTCGTAAGCCCCAACGGGCCACGGTGCATTCGTGGGCGTTCGCCCAACTCGGCGGCTTCCTAGCCTATAAGGCGAAGGCTGCCGGGGTGGCGTTCGTCGAGGTCGACCCGGCCTACACGTCGCAGACATGCAGCGCGTGTGCCTGGGTGGACAAACGAAACCGCCGCTCCCAAAGTGAATTTGAGTGTGGCCGGTGCGGCTTCGTTGGGCACGCCGACCACAATGCAGCGATCAACATCGCCATCCGCGGTGTCGAACGCTGGGGCGAAGTCATGCGCCCAAACGCAGCGCCCACCCTAACCGCCAGTTAGGGCGGCAGCAGCAAGCCTGATTGCCGCCACCCGGGCCGCCTCGTCGCCGGACCTGGCAAATTTGTCGGGCTTCCCCTCGTGCCGCTGCCCGGCCCGCGTCCTCGCGGACTAGGTTGTGTCTCGTGCGCTTAGGTGTTCTCGATGTCGGCAGCAACACGGTCAACCTGCTGGTGGTGGATGCCCGCCGCGGCGGGCATCCGACGCCGATGAGCTCGACCAAGGCCACGCTGCGGCTGGCCGAGTCGATCGACAACTCCGGCAAGATCACCCGCAAGGGCGCCGACAAGCTGATCGAGACGATCGAGGAGTTCGAAAAGATCGCCGACAGCTCGGGCTGCGCCGAACTTATGGCGTTCGCCACATCAGCCGTGCGCGACGCCAAGAACTCCGACGATCTGCTGACCCGGGTCCGCAAAGAGACCGGTGTGCAGCTGCAGGTGCTGCGCGGTGTCGACGAGTCGCGGCTGACCTTCCTGGCGGTTCGCCGCTGGTACGGGTGGAGTGCGGGGCGGATCATCAACCTCGACATCGGCGGCGGCTCGCTGGAGTTGTCCAACGGCGTCGACGAGGAGCCCGAAGTCGCGATGTCGCTGCCGCTGGGAGCCGGACGGCTGACCCGCGAATGGCTCAACGACGACCCGCCCGGCCGGCGCCGGGTCGGGATGCTGCGCGACTGGCTGGACGCCGAATTGGCCGACGCCGCCGCCAAAATGCTCGACGCCGGCAGCCCCGACCTCGCGGTGGCAACCTCGAAGACGTTTCGTTCGCTGGCCCGGTTGACCGGCGCGGCGCCGTCGGCCGCGGGACCGCGCGTTAAGAGAACGCTAACGGCGAATGGCCTCAGACAACTCATATCTTTCATCTCTAGGATGACCACTGCTGACCGTGCAGAACTGGAAGGGGTGAGCGCCGAGCGAGCGCCGCAAATTGTGGCGGGAGCTTTGGTCGCGGAGGCAAGTATGCGAGCGCTTTCGATAGAGACGGTGGACATTTGCCCGTGGGCGCTACGAGAAGGCCTCATTCTTCGCAAACTCGATAGCGAAGCTGATGGAACCGCCTTCGTAGAGACTTCCGTGCGAGATGCTGGTAATCAGCGAGCCAATCGGAATGGTGGCAAGAAATGACCGGACCAAACGACACCACCCGACCCATCTCCGTCGCCGAGTTGCTGGCCAAAAACGGCACGCTCGGCGCCCCGGCTCCGGCCCGCCGCCGTCGTCGCCGCGGAAATTCCGACGCGGTGACCGTCGCCGAACTGACCGGCGAGATCCCCATCATCACCGACGACATGGAGCCCGAGGCGGCCGAGCAACGGGCTCCGGGATCGCATGTCCACCGGGCTCACGGAACCGCTCACGTCGACGACGAGGTTGCCGAGGCGCCTGCTGACAAGCCGGTCGAGAAGTCGTCGTACTGGTCTGAACCCGAGCCGCGCTGGCCGTCATCCGCGCCGCCCCGTCCGCGCGAATCGGCGCCCGAGCAGCGCGAGGCACGGCTCCAGCGCAGCTCCTATCCGCGCCCGGTGCGAACCAACGGGCGGCCCGCGGCCGATCGCGTTGAGGCGCGCGACGACAAGTCGCCAGACCGCGCCGGCGCCGAGGGCATGAAGCCCGACCCGCTCGAGGATTACGCGGGCATGTCGGTGGACGTGATGGACTCCGATGTCCGAGACGCCGAGCCGGTCATTGAAGACTCCGCGTACGTGCGCTCGTACCTACACTCCGCCGGCAACGACATCGACTCACGCGGTGCGGGCTACCACGACATCGCCGACGTCGCCGAGGAAGAGGACTATCCCGAAGACGGTTACGGTGAGTCGCACACCTGGTCCCGGTCGGACAGCATGCGGTTCGGCGGAATGGTTGTGCTGCAATCGTTTTTGGCTGTCGCCTTCGGTGCGGGGTTGTTCATCGCGTTCGACCAGCTGTGGCGGTGGAACAACATCGTCGCGCTGGTGCTCTCGGTGCTCGTCATCCTCGGCCTGGTGGTCGGTGTGCGAGTGGTGCGTAAGACCGAGGACATCGGCAGCACGCTGATCGCGGTGGCGGTGGGAGCACTGGTCACACTGGGGCCCCTGGCGTTGTTGCAATCCGGCTAGGCCGCAACAGAACCCACGTGCGCCCAGCTATCAAAGTCGGTCTGTCGACGGCCTCGGTCTACCCAGAGAAGACCGAGGCCGCTTTCGAGTACGCGGCCAACCTCGGTTACGACGGCGTCGAGCTGATGGTGTGGGGCGAGTCGGTCAGCCAGGACATCGGCGCGGTGGCCAAACTATCGCGGCGCTACCGGATGCCGGTGCTGTCGGTGCATGCGCCGTGTCTGCTGATCTCACAGCGGGTGTGGGGGGCCAACCCGATTGCCAAGCTCGATCGCAGCGTGCGGGCCGCTGAGAAGCTCGGCGCCCAAACCGTTGTCGTGCACCCGCCGTTCCGCTGGCAGCGCCGCTACGTCGAAGGCTTCACCGAGCAGATCGCGGAGCTCGAGGCGTCCAGCGACGTGCTGGTGGCCGTGGAGAACATGTTCCCGTTTCGCGCCGACCGGTTCTTCGGTTCCGGCCAGTCGATGGAGCGGATGCGCCGGCGCGGCGGCGGGCCGGGGCCGGGCATTTCGGCGTTCGCCCCCTCCTACGACCCGCTGGACGGCGACCACGCGCACTACACGCTGGACCTGTCGCACAGCGCGACGGCGGGCACCGACGCGCTGGATATGGCGGAGCGGATGGGCTCCGGCCTGGTGCACCTGCATCTGTGCGACGGCACCGGCCTGCCCGCCGACGAGCACCTGGCGCCGGGCCGCGGCAACCAGCCGACGGTCGAGGTCTGCCAGCTGTTGGCCGCCGGCGACTTCGCCGGCCACGTCGTGCTAGAGGTGTCCACGTCGTCAGCGCGGTCAACCCACGAGCGCCAGGCCATCCTGGCCGAGTCGTTGCAATTCGCCCGCACGCACTTGTTGCGTTGACGCCGCCGACGACGATGCAGAAGAGGAGAGCGCGAATGAGGTGGGGGCACGCCCCCTCGCCGCAGTGCGGCTGGAGGTACCCCCACCCGCTTGCGGGGGAGAGCGGCGCCATGACACCGCCGACGACCACGAACCCCAAAGGACATTCGACAAGTTGACCGCGTTATTCACCGCCGCGATGGAGCTTCGCGAGATCGACTCCGACGGCGTGCACAACGTCTACGAGGGCGAGCTGAACAAGCATTGGACCATCGGGCCGAAGGTGCACGGCGGGGCGATGGTTGCGTTGTGCGCCAACGCCGCTCGTACCGCCCACGGCGGACCCGTTGAGCCGGTTGCGGTTTCGGCCAGCTTCCTGTGGGCACCCGATCCCGGCCCGATGCGGCTGGTGACGTCGATGCGCAAGCGCGGACGCCGGATCAGCGTCGTCGACGTCGAGCTGACTCAGGGCGATCGCACTGCCGTGCACGCGGTGGTCACGCTCGGCGAGCCGGAGCATCTGGTGCCGCCGCTACTGTCGGCCAACCCGACGGTCGGCCTGATGGATCCCGAGCCGCCCGATGATGTACCGCCGATCGGCCCCGGCCACCGGCTGGCCGGTCTGGTGAACCTGGCCGAGGGCTGCGAGGTGCGGACGCTGACCTCGACGCTGGGCATCTCCACCGATGGCCGGCCGCCCGTGATCCAGAACTGGGTGCGCCCGCGTGACGTCGCGCCCGACGTGCTGTTTGCGTTGATGTGCGGAGACATCTCGGCGCCGGTGAGTTTCGCCGTCGATCGCACCGGCTGGGCGCCGACTGTCCAGCTCACCGCCTACCTGCGGGGTCTGCCGGCCGACGGCTGGCTGCGGGTGGTCTGCACGTGCGTGCAGATCGGCCAGGACTGGTTCGACGAAGATCACACCGTCGTCGACTCCGCGGGCCGCATCGTGGTGCAAAGCCGACAATTGGCGATGGTCCCCGCGCCCTAACGACAAAACCCGCGGGCGTCTGGGATGCTGGGCAGCATGGCCAGAATCGCACTCGTCGGCGGCGGAAGCATGGGCGAAGCCCTGCTGTCGGGTTTGCTGCGGGCCGGGCGGCAGGTCAAGGATCTCGTGGTCGCCGAGCGGATGCCGGACCGCGCCCGCTACCTCGCCGAAACGTACGGCGTGCTGGTCACGTCGCTGCCCGATGCGGTGGACAACGCGACGTTCGTCATCATCGCGGTCAAGCCTTCCGACGTCGGCCCGGTGGTCGGTGAGATCGGCAAGGTCGCCGCGGAAGCCGACCACGACAGCCCGGATCAGGTGTTCATCACCGTCGCTGCCGGGGTCACGACGACCTACCTTGAATCCAAGCTGCTGGCCGGGACGCCGGTGGTCCGGGTGATGCCCAATGCGCCGGCGTTGGTCGGCGCGGGTATCAGCGCCATGGCTGCAGGCCGTTTTGCGACCCCTGAGCAGCTCAAGGAGGTGGCAGCGCTGTTCGACTCGGTAGGAGCGGTGCTGACGGTCCCCGAGGAGCACCTGGACGCCGTGACGGCTGTTTCCGGTTCGGGCCCGGCGTACTTCTTCTTGATGATCGAGGCGTTGGTGGACGCCGGGGTCGGGGTGGGGCTGAATCGTGCGGTATCCACCGAGTTGGTGGCGCAGACGATGGCCGGCTCGGCGGCGCTGTTGCTGGACCGGATGGAGCAGGACCGTGGAACGGGCAGCGACTCGGGGCGTGACCTCTCGCTGGACACCACCGCGGCGCGGCTGCGTTCGATTGTTACCTCGCCTGGGGGCACTACTGCGGCTGCGCTGCGGGAATTGGAAAAGCACGGTTTGCGGACGGCTGTCGATGAGGCCGTACGGGCCGCAAAAACCCGCTCTGAGCAGCTAAGAATTACACCTGAGTAATTTATAGAATTTTATTTATTTGCCACCACCCGTCGCAATAACCACACTAGTCCCGCTATTCTCCTTGTGGTATGCACCTGTGGGTGCCAGCGGAGGGGAAGCCGCTGGGACTGCAGGAGCCTGATTGATTGGGTTGCGATGACGTCTATGAACGGGCCATCGGCTGGCGGTAAATCGGGACGAGACACGGGTTCCGCTGACGGCCAGCAGCCCCGGACGCAATTCCTGACGGTTGCTGAAGTGGCGGCACTGATGCGGGTTAGCAAGATGACGGTCTACCGGCTGGTTCACAACGGTGAGCTGCCCGCGGTCCGCGTCGGGCGATCCTTCCGCGTACACGCGAAGGCCGTGCACGACATGCTGGAGACCTCCTACTTCGACGCTGGATAGCGTTTCCAGTGCCGCAATGCGGGGCGCTGCGTGTCCAAAGCGCATCCGGAACACCCGGGTGCGCTTTGTGATGTCCTCATGAGGAGCTGACTGCTGCGCCGAATTTGGGTACCGGCGCCGGCTTTGGTGTTCGATGTGTCAACCCGGGTAGAGTGACCGGGTTATTGCATATGCCCGGCCATGGCGGACTCGGGCCGCCACACAGATAGCGGAGTTATGGGTTCAGTAATCAAGAAGCGGCGCAAGCGGATGTCGAAGAAGAAGCACCGTAAGCTGCTTCGCCGCACGCGGGTGCAGCGCAGAAAACTCGGTAAGTAACCTTCTGCCGGCCGCTGCTGTCGTTCGCAGCCGATGCCGCGGTAGAGCAAGGTCGATAGGCTAGTCAAGTGGATTCGTCGGACGGTCAGTCAGGTACCGGCACCGATGCCGTGCACTATCCGAAGGTCGTGCTGGTCACCGGCGCGTGCCGCTTTCTGGGTGGTTATCTGACGGCCCGGCTTGCGCAGAACCCGATGATCAACCGGGTCATCGCGGTCGACGCGGTCGCACCCAGCAAGGACATGCTGCGGCGGATGGGTCGCGCCGAATTCGTCCGCGCAGACATCCGCAACCCATTTGTCGCCAAGGTGATCCGAAACGGCGACGTCGACACCGTGGTTCACGCGGCAGCGGCGTCATTCGCGCCGCGTTCGGGCGGCGGGGCGGCATTGAAGGAAATCAACGTGCTCGGCGCGATGCAGCTGTTCGCCGCCTGCCAGAACACGCAGTCGGTGCGTCGCGTCGTGCTGAAGTCGACCTCGGAGGTTTACGGGTCCAGCGCGCATGATCCGGTGCTGTTCACCGAGGACAGCAGCAGTCGCCGTCCGTTCGGGGAAGGCTTTCCAAAAGACAGCCTCGACATCGAGGGTTACACCCGCGGGCTGGGTCGGCGCCGGCCCGACATCTCGGTGACCATCCTGCGGCTGGCCAACATGATCGGTCCGGCGATGGAGACCACGCTGTCGCGCTACCTGGCCGGGCCGTTGGTCCCGACGGTTCTCGGCCGTGACGCCCGGCTGCAGCTGCTGCACGAGCAGGACGCGCTGGGTGCATTGGAGCGGGCCGTTATGGTCGGCAGGCCCGGCACCTTCAACATCGGCGCCAGCGGGATCATCATGTTGTCGCAGGCGATCCGACGGGCGGGCCGAGTTGCGCTGCCGGTACCGGGATTTGGTCTCGCGGCACTTGATTCGCTGCGCAAGGCCAACCGCTACCGCGAGATCAACCGCGAGCAACTCGACTACTTGAGCTACGGCCGAGTGATGGACACCACCCGGATGGAACAAGAGCTCGGATACCACCCGAAGTGGTCGACTGCGGAGGCTTTTGACGATTATGTGCGCGGCCGAGGTTTGACTCCCATTATCGACCCTGAATGGGTACGCTCGATCGAGGGCCTTGCCGTAGCAGCATCGCAGCGCTTTGGTGGCCGATCCACAATCGACTAAGGGCGGGGGGAGGTTTACTAATGGTGGGCGATTCAAAGGCGAAAGTCATTCCGCTGCACGGGAATTCAGGTCGCGCGGCGGCTCAGCGGCGTGCCGGGCAACGCACGCAGACCTCTCGCCAACATCCCTCACTCCTCTCCGAGCCCGACACCCGCGCATCCGCCGACGAGATCGCCGCCGTCGTACGCGAAATCGATCAGCACCGTCGCGGTGCGGCCAGTCGATCCGGTGCGGAACAGCCGAACAACGAGCTCTCGCAAAAGGTCAGTGCCGTCGCCGACTTTCTGCGGCACCGGCTGGCCGGTGACTACAGCGTCGACGAGTTCGGTTTCGACCCGCACTTCAACGATGCGATCGTGCGGCCGCTGCTCAGGTTCTTCTTCAAGTCGTGGTTCCGGGTCGAGGTCAGCGGCATCGAGCATCTCCCCGACACCGGCGCGGGCTTGGTGGTGGCCAACCACGCCGGTGTGCTGCCCTTCGACGGGCTGATGGCCTCGGTGGCCGTGCATGACGAGCATCCCGCGCACCGGGATCTGCGGCTGCTGGCCGCCGACATGGTGTTCGACCTGCCGATGGTGAGCGCGGCGGCCCGCAAGGCCGGGCACACCATGGCATGCACCGCTGACGCCCACCGGTTGCTGGCCGCGGGCGAACTGACCGCCGTGTTCCCCGAGGGCTACAAGGGTCTGGGTAAGCGCTTCAAGGACCGCTACAAGCTGCAGCGCTTCGGCCGCGGCGGCTTCGTGGCGGCCGCCCTGCGCGCCAAGGCGCCGATCATCCCGTGCTCGATCGTCGGCTCGGAGGAGATCTACCCGATGCTGACCGACGTGCGGCTACTGGCGAGGTTGTTGGGGCTGCCGTACTTCCCGATCACGCCGCTGTTCCCGCTGGCCGGTCCGGCCGGGCTGGTACCGCTGCCGTCGAAGTGGCACATCGCTTTCGGCGAGCCGATCGAGACAGCGCACTACGAGGGTGCCGACGCCGAGGACCCGATGGTCACCTTCGAGCTGACCGACCAGGTGCGCGAGACCATCCAGCAGACGCTGTATCAGCTGCTGGCCGGCCGCCGCAATATGTTCTTCGGCTGAGCTTTCGAGCCTGCGCGGCTTACTCTGCCGGCTTGACCAGGGTGAACTGGGCCACGTCGCAGGCGCCCTCACGGAACAGGTTGGCGCACCCCGTCAGGTATTTCATGTAGCGCTCGTAGACCTCTTCGGACTGGATCTTGACCGCCTCGTCTTTGCGGGCCTCCAGCGCCTCGGCCCAGAAGTCCAGGGTCCGCGCGTAGTGCAGGCGAAGTGGCTGGACGAGGGCGACCTCGAAGCCGGCCTTCTTCGCGTGATCCTCGACGATGGCGACCGTCGGCAGCCGGCCGCCGGGGAAGATCTCTTGCATCATGAACAGGGCAAACCGCGCCCTGGCCATGGTGACCTTGATGCCGCGGTCTTCCAATTCTTGGTCGCTCGGGACGACGATGGTGTGCAGCATCATCGTGCCGCCGGCCGGAAGCGCGTCCCACGCCATCTTGAAGAAGTCGTCGTAGCGTTCGAAGCCGAAGTGCTCGAACGCGCCGATCGAGACGATCCGGTCGACCGGCTCGTGAAACTGTTCCCAGCCGTTCAGCAGCACTCGCCGGGAGCGTGGGGTGTCCAGCTCGTCGAACGTTGTCTGCACGTGTGCGGCCTGGTTCTTGGACAACGTGAGACCGATCACGTTCACGTCATACTTCTCGATCGCGCGGCGCAGCGTGGCCCCCCAGCCACACCCCACGTCGAGCAGCGTCATGCCGGGCTCCAGGCCGAGTTTGCCCAGCGACAGGTCGACCTTGGCCCGCTGAGCCTCCTCGAGCGTCATGTCGTCGCGCTCGAAGTAGGCGCAGCTGTAGGTCTGGCTGGGGTCGAGAAAGAGCCGGTAGAAGTCGTCCGACAGGTCGTAATGCGACTGGACGTCGTCAAAGTGCGGCGTGAGGTCAGTGCTCATTGGTTTGGATTCCCCCTGAAAGGTTCCGGCTGAGATTAGGCTCCAGCGCGGATGGATGCAATTGCCGCGATTGTCGCCTCTGCGTTCGCGTCGGGGTTTGACGACTCGCCGAGCATGGTGACGATGCTGGTGATGATGGGGTTGCCGTCGGCGTCTGTGACTTCGCTGCGAATCTCGGCAATCACCGTGCCGTGGGATTCGATGACCGAATCCAGATAGGTGTCGAAGTACAGCTTGTCGCCGGCCGTGATCGGCCGGTGGTACAGGAATTTCTGATCGCGGTGCAGCACCCGGGCCATGTTGATCGGGATGTCGAACTTGGTGAAGACGTCCATCTGGACGCGGCGTCCGGCGACCGCAAGGAAAGTCAGGGGCGCCACCGTGGTGTCGTAACCGATTTCGGCGGCCGACTCCTCGGTGTGGTGCGACGGGTGATCGTTGCTGATGGCAGCGGCAAACTCGCGGATCTTTTCACGACCCACGTCGAAGTAATCGGGGTATCGGTAGTGCGTTCCGATCAGGCCTTCGGTGCCTGCGGGCAATGACATGCGCTGCTCTCCACTCGTATGGTGCTCAGCGGCGCAGTTTATCAGCGCGATTGTCGCCGAGACGCCACCGCAGCCAGTGCGCCGCCCGCCGCGCCCAGGGCCAAAGCCGACGGTACCCCGATCCGGGCGGCCTTGCGGGCGGTCCGGAAGTCGCGAATTTCCCAGCCGCGTTTGCGGGCGTAGTCGCGCAAAGCGGAGTCGGGGTTGATCGCCACGGCCGTGCCGGCCAGGGACAGCAGCGGCACGTCGTTGTAACTGTCGGAGTAGGCGGTGCAGCGCTTCAGGTTGAGGCCCTCGCGGATAGCCAGCGAGCGCACCGCGTGCGCCTTGCCGGGGCCGTGCAGGATGTCGCCGACCAGCCGGCCGGTGAAGATCCCGTCGACCGATTCGGCGACCGTGCCCAGTGCGCCGGTCAGTCCGAGGCGGCGGGCGATGGTGATCGCGAGCTCATAGGGCGTGGCCGTGACGAGCCAGACCTGCTGGCCGGCGTCGAGGTGCATTTGGGCCAGATCGCGGGTGCCCTCCCAGATCTTGTCGGCGATGATCTCGTCGAAGACCTCTTCGCCCAGTTGGGTCAGCTCGCCGGTGGATCGGCCTTCGATGAAGGCCAGCGCCTTGCGCCGGCCGGCGGCGACGTCGTCGCTGTTCTCTTTGCCGAGTACCTGAAACTTGGCCTGCGCGTAGACGAATCCGAGGACGTCGCGATAGGTGAAGTACTTTCGGGCGGCCAGGCCGCGGCCGAAGTGAATCAGCGACGAGCCCTGCACCAAGGTGTTGTCGACGTCGAAGAATGCCGCCGCGGTCAGGTCGACGGGTGGGTGCTCAGGGCCAGAGTCCTCGTCGGCGTGGACGTCTTCCAGCGCCCGCTCGGCGCTGGCGTTGGCGGCCAGCGTCTCGAATTGCTGCTCAGCGGGGTCGGATTCTGCGTTGGGGCCGGGCTCGTCAGTGCCCGGGCCGCCGGGAGCGGTCACGGTTCAACACTATCCGCCCGCGTGGGGTTGGGGTGGGATGGCGAGGGGGTCTACTTGTCTCGCCATCCCTCGTACTCGGTGCCGGAGGTGTCGTCCCGGAACCTCTTTGGAACTTCCGTCCAATAATCGGCTTCAGTGAGGTGATCTATTCGCTCCTGACCCTCGTCGAAAAGTTTGCGGTAGTGCGCCAATTCCTCTTCGGTTGGCGGGGTGACTCCTGCTTCTTCTGGTGTGGAGAATGTTTTCCCCGCGATTTTCTTGGCCATCGCTCAATTCCTCCTACCGCTCGGCCATTTCGATGATTGTCGTGCCCATCAGGGGATCAGTCGTTCGAGCTATCACGTAAAACTGTATGCCTGATGGGAAGAGCACTTCTTGCTCGTGGGAAATCAAGGAGAGCGAGGAAATGTCCCGCCCTGTCTCCGAAACGATTCTGAACTCCACATTTCCGGCGAATGCCGGAGACCGTGCCACGGCAGGATCGACGGAGGTGCTGACGAAGGCGTCTTCGGTCACGACTGCGCCGGGCTGGTATTGGGCAAGCACTTCGGGTGGCAAGTCCGTACCTCGGTAAACAAGGCCACTGTGCGGCGGCAATTTCTCCAACGCCCGATTTAGCGCGTCAACGCGAGCTTGTTGAGATGCGTCCAATGTGCCAGTCCTCAACGCGTCGTTTAGGTCCTCGTGTCCCAGTCCAGTGTAATTGTTTAGGGCCGACAGATGCTCGGTCGTCAATGGTGCTGCGTCGTGGGCGACGGGCCCGTGATGGTCGTGTGCCAGTGACTGGGGTTGGTATGCGCTCGGTGCGCCGCCGTGCGGTTGCCCGACTCCCGGGAGCTTTGGAAGTGGCGCCGATGGTGGACTGCCGGGACCGGGCGCCGAGACCGTGGGTGTGGACGACGGCGCATGCACGGCTGTGGCCGCCGGCTGAACCGGGTAGGCCACGGGTGCAGTTGCCGAAGTCGCGGAGCCTTTCGGCTCGCCGGGTAGGTCGTTTAGCGGCTTCGGGTCCTCAGTGGCTGTTGGTTTCTTAGCAGCGGTCAGCTTGGATTCGGTTGAGCCGTATGGCGCAGGGTCGGGGTGCGGCGGGGGTGCCGGGCTTCCGCCTTTTGGCGCGTCGTTCCGCGGTGCTGGGTTGCCATGGGACGGTGCGGGTTCGGGGAGGGTCGTGGCTGGATGAAATTCCTCGGACCTTTCAGCCACGTCTGCCGCGGCGCGGCTGAGCGTGGGCAATTTCTCCAAAGCGCCGCCGGGAAGAAGCATCGTCGCGCCATCGAACAGCGTCTCGCCCGCCGCCTGGAAGGGGTTCGTACTCCACTCGTCCCAATGAACGGTGTCCTTGCCAAGCTCCTTCCACGACTCTTTGAGCCTCTGCTCGCCCTCCAATCCGGTCAGCGACTCCAGTTTGTCGACCGCGCCAGAGACGGACTGCCAGAAGCCCTTCGGGTCAATGACGGCTCGCGCCGGGTTCAAGGTCCAAAAGCTTTTGACGAAGCCCTCGGCTTCGGTGAATACGCCCTTGCACATCTGGCCGACGTGATCCAGGGCTCGGCCGACATCGGTGTCGTGCAGGAAGTGGTCCCACTCCTTTTCGGCATAGCGGGCCATCGCGGAAATGATGACGGCCGCTTCCGAAAGCGCCTTGGCGATCTCCTGACACAGCGCATCGACTTCAGCCGTGAACTGGTTGACGATGATGCGAATGTCGTTGGCGATCTTCCTGATTTCGTCTTCGTCGTCATCGGTCAGGAACTCCCAGACCTCTTTAAGCCCGGTTAGCGGATTGCAGATGCGCGAAAGCAGATCCAGGATCGCCGCATGGACCGTGTCGATCTTTCCGGCCAATGACGTGAGCTGAGTCGCGATCGTCGCGCACAGTTGCAAAATTCCGGCTGCGCTGCGGTTCGTGGCGGAGAACGCCGCAGCAATCGCTGGGCCTTCGGGGATCTGCTGAGCGCCGATGCTGCCCATCGGCCCGGCGGCTCCAAGTATCTCGCCGACTTCGAAATTCGATCCGGCGCCGGTCCAAGCGGCCGCCGCAGATCGCAATTTTGCCGAATCGCCGTTCGGCCAGATCATCCCGATGTATTTCGACACCCAGCCCCAGCCTGCCGGCGCGGCAACGCCACCACCGACAGCCGACGGTGCTGAGCCAGCCGAAATGGAGCCGGTCTGGTGTGGGGCGGGGAGGGGCTGGCCGTGTCCCGATACGTTTGACAGTGCTTCTGCCGCCGAATAGTTGTGTGCGGAGGTGCGCACTCCATCACCCAAGCGGCACAACCCATTACGAGTGGTCGCCATCGCCTCCAGCAGCTTGGACGCCGAAGAGTTGTAGGTGCGTCCGAATGCCGCACCGGCCGGATCATCACCGGCCATCCCGTTGTATCCGGAGAGCGACGCGGTCAACGTCGTGATGACCGATCCCAGCCCTTCGCCGGCCGAGATCACGGCGGCGCCGGCCTCGTCGAGGACCTCTGGGTCTACCGCGAGCGGTGCCATTAGCTCAGGACCACATAGCCACGTTCGCCGCCATCGCGTGCGTGTAGTTGTGATGCGCTGTACTGCCGGCAGTCTTTAACGTCTTCAACGCTTCTCGCATTGTTGCCTCACCCTGCGACCAGTGACGGTGCGCCTCGGCATGCACGGCCGCCGCTTCACCCGACCAGGTCTGGTGCAGATGCGTTACCAGCGAGTCGATTTCAGCGACGAGGCTCTCGGCGTGCCGCATGAATTCGCCCATGCGCTGTGTAGCATCGGCCAACGCCTCCGGATCGACGCTGAATACGTCAGCCACGGTAAACGCCGTCCGCCGTCTGGGCTGCCGTGTCATCTTGGGTCTGAAAGTCGGCCCCGACGACGCCGACCGATTTCGCTAGTAGCGACAGCCCCAGCTGGACCTCTCCGGTCCCACGATGCCAGAGATCCCAGGCCTGGCCGTAGGCGTCGCCAGATCCACCATGCCACCCCG
>Ga0302177_10002254_pt1 | contig 13667 bp, 9 predicted proteins | sample I_Palsa_E1_2_FD_198780 | JGI IMG/M metagenome (GOLD analysis project Ga0302177, IMG submission 198780) | Peat permafrost microbial communities from Stordalen Mire near Abisko, Sweden - I_Palsa_E1_2 | ecosystem: Environmental > Terrestrial > Soil > Palsa > Peat permafrost | place: Sweden: Abisko... | reverse complement strand
ACCGCAAAGAGCGCGGCACCACCGAGGACAAGCCAGGTTTCGTTACCGTCCCAGACCGGGGAAATCGAACTTATCATGATGTCTCGCTCGCCATCATCGGGAAAGAACGGAAAAATCAGGCCCACGCCAAGATCGAATCCATCCAGAGCGACGTACATGAAGAGTCCCAATGCGATGATTGCGGCCCAGATTGTCGTAATGTCCATTCGGCGCTCTAGTTCAGATGAGTTGACAGTGGGGGTAGGTTCACTCGACCGCGGCAAGGGGCCGGCGGCCACTGCTGTTTGCATTGGCGTTCGGCACCGGGGCTGGGTTCTCCTCGTCGAGAGGCGGACCCAGTCGCAGAAGCTTGAAAATGTAGTAGATACCGGTGCAGAAGACGAGAAAGTAGGCGACCACGAAGACCATCAATGAGACGCTCACGTCCTGTTGCGTCACCGGTGATACAGCCTGTGCGGTTCGCAGCACACCGTAGACGACCCACGGTTGCCGGCCTGCTTCAGTGGTGACCCACCCAGCGAGCAAGGTGATGAAGCCGGCGGGTCCCATTGCAAGCATGCAGCGTTGGAAGAACTGGCTTTCATAGATTCGGTGGTGCCTGCGCAACGTCAGGCCGATCAGCGCCAGCAGAATCATCAACATGCCGAGGGCCGCCATGATACGGAAGCTCCAGAAGACGATCAATGAGTTTGGCCGGTCTTCTTTCGGGAATTCCTTTAGGCCTCGAATTTCGCCGGTCCAGGAGTGGGTGAGTATTACGCTACCGAGGTGCGGAACTTTGATCGCGTAGCGCGTCACTTCCGCCTGCATGTCCGGGAAACCAATGAGGTTGAGCGATGTGCCTCCCTTCTCCGTTTTCCAAAGACCTTCTATCGCCGCAATCTTGGCTGGTTGGTACTTTCGTGTGTTCAGGCCGTGCTGGTCACCAACAATCGCTTGCACCGGCGCGAGAACGAGGAGCAGCCATAGGGCCATCGAAAACATCGTTTTGACCGCGGGATCACGCCTGCCGCGCAGCAAATGCCAGGCGCCCGTCGCCGCAACAACCAGCGCGCCGACGATGAAAGCGGCGATCGCCATGTGAGCGAGCCGGTACGGAAACGATGGGTTGAAGATGATCTTGAACCAGTCGAGCGGGACGACATGTCCGTTCTCGACCGCGTATCCCTGCGGCGTTTGCATCCAGCTATTGGACGCGAGAATCCAGAAAGTCGAGATCAAGGTGCCGATGGCGACGAGCAGCGTCGCGCCGAAGTGCGCGCGGCGCCCGACGCGATCCCAGCCGAATAGCATGATGCCCAGAAAGCCCGCTTCGAGAAAAAAAGCGGTCATGACCTCATAGGTGAGCAACGGTCCGGTAATGGGGCCCGCAAACCGGGAGAAGCCAGCCCAGTTGGTGCCGAACTGATAGGCCATGACGACACCCGACACCACCCCCATGCCGAAGCCGATGGCGAATACCTTTGACCAGAACACGCACAACGCCTTGTAGTGCGGTTTGCCAGTCATAAGCCACGCCGCTTCGAGCACGGCGATGAAGCTGGCAAGGCCGATACTCATCGCAGGAAAGATAATATGAAATGACACGGTAAACGCGAATTGCAGTCGCGAGAGATCCAACGCACTGAGATCCATCATGGCTCGCTCCGTTTGACGATGGCTGGCCGGGTCTAGGCGCGATTGCGGTTGCAATTTGGAAAATGCGCATTTTTTTGAGTGGCACTGACTGTTCATGTCATACCTACTTTGATCGGGGCGAGAATGAAAGCCAAGTTAAGCCTTATTAATTCCGATGAACGAGGTGGCATACTGGATCCTCTCGAGGAGACTAACGAAAATCCAGTCGTGGCAAGACGCCAGCCGTTTCCGCGATTGTCGTTGCACATCAGCAGCGCCAATTCCGCGTTGCGATCAAGCAACACGAGAAGAAGTTCGAGGTCCAAGACGTCCGTGCACAGATGATACGCGCCATACAAGGATGGAGTCATCAATCAACAGCCATTTGCTCAGACGGTTGTTGGATACATAAGAGCTAATGACATACATCCGAGCCGAGCCCTCCTTCAAATAGCCGAACCTCGGCTTAATGTCCTTAGTGATATCGACGCCCTTCTCGCCCGGCCCAAATAGTAGGAAACTACTTGTTCGATGGATACCAGCCCGCGCTATGGAGGATGGACTGAATCAATGTTGGACGAAAGTGGGCGCACAGATCAGAAGAAATCGCGTCGCAACTTGTCTATCTCTTTAGGGATACCTCCGGGATACCTCGTTAACGGGATTGAGAGGAACATTTTGAACGGAAAAGATGAATAAACCGCAGCATGATCTTATGCGAACTGTTCCTGCTTCAGAGGTCGGGTTCGAGTGCTGGTTACTTGTACTTCTGGCTTGCACTGGCATACCATACCTGTTGACAAATTATTCATATTCCTAAGTTAAGACTTATTAGCGATCTTCAAAATAGAGCGATCAGCGATAAAGGGTCGAGCTCGGGTGCAGGCGAATGGGAAATGGGACTTAGTTTTGGCATCGGACTAGCGTTGCCGTTCGGCAACGGCAGCTTTCGTTTCATTAAATGAAAGGTGGCAAAATAAAATGCTGCCGTAGCACGACATTGCGTAAGAATTTGTTAGTAGGTGTTATTGCTACTGTATTGAATGTACGTACGATAGTAGCATCGCCGAGTTTTAATTGCGTGCCCGCAAAGACCCGAAAATAATAATTTAGGATATCTAATTGTAAAGGATTCGACGTGAATTTTAGAAAAACTGTTGTGCCTTTAGTTTTAGTTGCGTTGGGTGTTGGTCACGGCATTGCGTTTGCCACCACCGGTGTGCTGAATGTGCTCAATTGGTCGGACTACATCGGAAACAACACGATCGCGCAGTACGAGAAAGAGACCGGCGTAAAGGTAAAATACGATGCGCTCGATAGTGATGACACGCTGCAGGCAAAGTTGCTGAGTGGCAGCACAGGGTACGACGTCGTGTATCCAAGCTTGACATACTTTTCCAACCAAACGAAGGCGGGGGTCTACGAGAAGATCGACTGGACAAAGATTCCAAACCGGGTAAATCTTGACCCTGAAATAATGAAAAAGGTTGCCGAGATGGATCCGGGTAATCGTTACGGCGTGCCGTACGCATACGGCTCAGATGGCATTTCGATCAATTTGAAGCAGGTAAGCGCAGCACTTGGCAAGGACGTAGACCCAGATGCGCAGGGCTGGAATCTTCTGTTTAACCCTAGCGTGGTCAGCAAACTCAGTAAATGTGGTGTTTCGCTAGTTGATTCGCCGGGCGATGTGTTCCCGATTGTTCTTGCGAACATGGGTCGCGATCCGAATAGCAAGAACTTGAGTGACTATCAGGACGCCTACAAGGTTTTGAAGACTGTTCGGCCTTATATAACTCAGTTTAGCTCAACGTACATCAATGATGTGGCAGGAGGCGATGTTTGTGTCGCCTTCAGCTGGTCGGGCGATGCTGGGATGATCAAGCGAAGGGTGAAAGAAGCGCATCGAGACTTCACGGTCGAATATCTGGTGCCCAAGGGCATTGGTGGGATGTGGTTCACCATGATGGCCATTCCCAAGGATGCGGGAAATAAGGAAGAGGCATACGCGTGGATCAACTTCATGTTGAAGCCGGACGTCTCTGCAGGCATTACGAATGACACTACCTTCGTAACCGCAAACGTGGCTGCCCGTCAACTGGTCAAGCCGGATGTGGCAAGCGATACATCCGTTTATCCGACTAGCGAGCAAGTCAAAACTTACTTCGTGATGCGCCCGATTGACCCGGATATCCGACGCACCATCAACAAGATGTGGCTGGACTTCAAGGCAGACCGCTAGTCTTAATGGGCTGCGTATATCAAGATGCCCTGTCGAGTGCATCTGGTCTCGTGAGTACGTTACGGATGAAGAGAGGTAAGTGAGTGCGAGATACACGTTGAGATGTGCAATAGCGATAATCCCTGTAAGTTTCCTCAATGGAATCGAATCGGGACTCTCTGAGGCGCGCGATAACCGCCTCAGAATCATGGGAAATTCGAGTTACTGGAAGTCAGTGGCTCAGTTTGAAACATGGCTGTGCCAACCTAATGACCCATAGTGGAAACGGGTTCGGTCCACAGAGGCTTAATAAGCTCATTTTTTTCGGCTCGCGGAAGAAAACACTGGATTTTGCGTTCTGGTGCTGCGTGCGCAGCGAACGGATCGCTCTGTTCTGTGGTATTGGCAACGACCTAATTCTATGTCTGATCCGGACGAAACTGATTGTAATTGCAACGGTAGTACCTCCGCTTACAGGAGCTGGTGATCGGATGGGGATTGCGTGAAAGCCGAGAAGTCAACATGGCTGATAAGAAAGGGGTTCTTCAACCGAAATATTGCATGAAAGTCTGTTCGATATAGCAATTGAGTAACGCATACCGAAACTCGCAAAATGCGGTCAACGGCTTGAACTAGGAAAGAGTAATGGACAATGCATTAAGTGACAAAAGGCACGCTCAGCTCGACCCAAGCGGGAGCGGCCATTCATTCAATGGACTGAAGCAGTTCGAACAACAGGTACCGAGAGACGCAGGTGCAGACTTTGTCCAGATAGTTGACTTGGTCAAGAAATTCGGTGATGCCACGGCGGTCGACGTCGTCAATCTCTCTGTAGCAAAGGGAGAATTGTTCGCTTTGCTCGGCAGTTCCGGATGTGGCAAATCTACTTTGCTTCGCATGATGGCAGGCCTTGAGACACCGACGTCTGGACGGATTTTGATCGAAGGACAGGATCTTGCGCAGATGCCAGTGCACCGTCGACCGACGAACATGATGTTTCAGTCGTATGCGTTGTTTCCTCACATGTCGGTGGAGGCCAATGTCGCCTATGGTCTAAAACAGGAGCGTGTGCGAAAAACGGACAGGGAGGCGCGTGTCAGCGAGGTGCTCGAACTTGTGCAGATGACCGCTTACCGGACACGTAAGCCACATCAGTTGTCTGGTGGCCAACAACAGCGGGTCGCGCTTGCGCGAAGTCTGATCAAGCGACCTAAACTGCTTTTGCTCGATGAGCCGATGTCTGCGCTGGATAAGAAGATCCGTCAACAGACGCAGTTTGAACTTGGCAACATCCTACAGAAGGTGGGCGTGACGTGCGTCATGGTCACCCACGACCAAGATGAAGCCATGACAATGGCGGATCGCCTCGCAGTCATGAATCAAGGCCGAATTGTGCAAATTGGAGCCCCCGAGAAGGTTTACGAGTTTCCGAACTGTCGTTTCGCCGCTGACTTCATCGGTTCGACAAATTTATTTGAAGGGCGGTTGATGGAAGATGAATCGTCTGTGCTCGAATGCGCCGACTTAGGTACTCCGGTTCAATTGCAAAGCAACGTAAGCGACAAGCAAGGTACAACGGTTCACTTCTCGATTCGCCCTGAACGTCTGAGCATAAGTCTTCATCCGATCGAGAGCAGCACGAATATTGCAGAGGGTCGGATCGAGGAATATGCATACATGGGTAGCTACACTTTGTTTTACATCCGGATGCGTACCGGGAAACTCGTGATGGTTAACGTTTCACGCATGACGTTGAAAGCCTTTGACCACGCCCTAGCCTACTCCGAGCCGGTGTACCTATCTTGGGATTCGGACAGTTTGGTGATTTTTGACCGATGACTAAATATTTTTTCCACCTAATCGATCGCATCAAGCCGTCCGGGCGCTCCGTCGTTATCGCCGTTCCATTCGGCTTTATGTTGCTATTTTTGATGGCGCCATTTCTCGCCGTGATCAAGATAAGCTTTGCCGATTTGCGGATGGCGATACCCCCGTATTCGCCGCTGACGAGTTGGGTCGATGGGGTGCTGCAGATCAAGCTTGATTTCTCGCACTATGGTTCAGTTCTGTCCGATAGCCTGTACCTGGGTGCGTATGTTAAGTCTGTTGAAGTAGCGGTCCTCACCACGTTCGTATGTCTCTTGATCGGCTATCCGACAGCGTATTTAATCGCGCGATCAAACCCGACCCGTCGCAACCTGTTGATGATTGGGGTTATGTTGCCATTCTGGACTTCCTATTTGATTCGCATTTATGCTTGGATTGGTATTCTAAAGGAGCGGGGCTTACTAAATTCTTTGCTTATCTGGAGTCATATAATTGACCAACCCTTGCGGATTTACCACACAAACTGGGGGCTCTACATTGGGATGGTGTATTCATACCTTCCATATCTGATCCTTCCACTGTACGCGCACCTTGTGAAATTAGACTTTAAACTGCTCGAAGCCGCACGTGACCTTGGTGCAAAGCCATGGAAAGTGTTTGTCACCGTTACGTTGCCGTTGTCGAGGCGAGGTGTCGTCGCCGGTTGCCTACTAGTGTTTATTCCTGCGGTAGGTGAATACGTTATTCCAGCGTTGTTGGGCGGTGCCGATTCGTTGATGATCGGCGGCGTAATGTGGGACGACTTCTTTAACAACGCTGATTGGCCGGTAGCAGCATCGGCTGCATGCGCGATGGTCGCCTTACTGCTAATCCCGATGGCATGGTTCCAGAGAACGAAGATGATGGAGCTCGAAGGAAAATGATGAGACTAAGTCGGTTCGTTCCTGGCGCGTTTCTGACCGCTGTGTTCCTGTTCCTGTACGTGCCGATGTTGAGCGTTGTGTTCTACTCGTTTAACGAGTCAAAGCTTGTCACCGTTTGGACCGGGTTCTCGCTGAAATGGTACTACCAACTTACCCAGGATGGTGAGCTATTGGGGGCAGCGGCCATGAGCCTAAAGATCGCTGTTGCCACCGCGTTTGCTTCAGTTGCCATCGGTACGTGGTGCGCCTTTGTGATCACGAATTTCGGACGCTTTCGCGGTTTCACGCTCTTCGCTTCCATGACGACTGCGCCGCTAGTCTTGCCGGAGGTCATTCAAGGGATCTCACTTCTGCTGCTGTTCCTAGGCATTCAGCAGTTGTTTGGCTGGCAAGGCGGTCGCGGAGCGGTGACGATATGGATCGGCCACGTGATGCTCTGTTTGTCGTATGTCGCAATTACGGTCCAATCCCGTCTGACGACGCTCGACAAGTCACTTGCCGAGGCTGCCATGGATCTTGGCGCTCCACCGTTTCGAGTGTTCTTCGAGGTTACGCTGCCGCTGATTTTTCAGGCTCTGGTGTCAGGCTGGTTGCTGTCGTTCACGATCTCAATGGACGACATCATTATGTCGGCATTCCTGTCCGGACCGGGTTCGACCCTATTGCCACTCGTGGTACTTTCCCGTGTGAAACTCGGGCTCAATCCGGAGATCAATGCCATGGGAACGATTGTCATCTCGGTCGTAACTGCTTCTGTAGTCCTCAGCAATGTTTTCATGCTTCGGCGAGAGCGCAGGCGCGACCGCGAGACCAGTCGTGCCTTGGCAGGCCAAGATTTTGAAAAGCCGATGTTACGTGTGCGACCCACACGACTTGATGAAGTAACTGTAAGCGCAACTTTGGAGCAAATATGAAAGCTTTGAATGATTTGGAAAAAATCCGCAAGGACGATAACGAGGCATGGTTTCATCCGTGGGAGTCGATGTCCGGCGCAGGCGCCGCGAACCGAACTGTCATCTCTGGCGCTGAGGGAATCTATATCTTCGATGAAAACGGTCGTCGGCTAATCGACGGCCCTGGCGGGATGTGGTGCATGCAGCTTGGATATGGTCGTCAAGAGATGGCCGATGCGATTTCGCAACAGGTAATGCAATTGCCTTACATGAACCCGTTCTCGCTGACCAGCGAGCCTTCTGCAAGGCTTGCGGCCACGCTTGCAGAACTTGCACCTGGGGATCTGAATCACGTATTCCTGACGACAGGCGGGTCCACGGCAGTGGACACGGCACTTCGGTTTGTGCACTTCTATAACAATATCAAAGGTAGGCAGAGCAAAAAGCACATCATTTCGCGCGCAAATGCATACCATGGCAGCACTTATCTGTGTTCGTTGGTGACGAGCAAGGATAGAGACAAAAATTGGTTTGACATTGGATCGCCCACGGTGCACTTTCTGCCTTCAGTCAATCCGTCGCTCTGTCCTGCGGAAATGAGCCCTCAATCGTTCGCTGCTGAGAAGGCTCGCGATCTTGAAGCGAAGATACTCGAACTGGGCGCCGAGAACGTCGGTGCGTTCATCGCTGAACCGATCCAAGCCTCGGGTGGCGTTATCGTTCCGCCGGACGGTTATCTACGAAAATGCTGGGAAATTTGCCGGAAATACGACGTCCTATATATCTCAGATGAAGTCGTCACCGGATTTGGACGGCTCGGACACTGGTTCGCGTCGAAAGATGTGTTTGACATTGAACCGGACATCATCACTTGCGCGAAGGGTTTGACTTCCGGATATCTACCGCTTGGCGCGTGCCTAATCTCCGATCGTGTTTTTTCTGAAGTGTCAGGAGAGCGGGCGCGAGGAGCCACGTTCGGTCACGGCTTTACATATTCAGGTCATCCGGTCTGTAGCGTTGCAGCGCTCAAAACCATCGAGATCATCGAACGCGAAAAGATCCTCGAGCATGTGCGCGAAGTAGGGCCGTATTTCCAGTCGCGCTTGCAGGAACTGCGGGACATACCTATCGTATCCGACGTACGAGGTATGGGCTTGGTAGGTTGCGTAGAATGTACCGTCAAGGAGTTGGCCCAGGACTCACTCGAATTTGACAGCAATCTCGGGGCACGTATTGACCAGCATTGCCACGAACTAGGCCTGTTACTGCGCCCGATCGTCAATCAGTGCGTCTTTTCGCCACCGCTCGTCATTACCAAGTCGGAAATCGACCAGATGGTCCACGCAATGCGGGAGGGTATTGTTCGCACCATGCGTGATATTGAAGTTGAACTAGGTATTACGATCGCGTAATTCATGCCCCGCTACAGGCGGTCCGTGAACACCCGACATAAATCGTCGGAGTAATCAGAGTGTCCAGCGAATGACTACTGATGTCAGTCGATGGCTCTCTGAAAACTGACTCTGTAGATCAATGCTACTTAGTTTGGACTACTAGCTAAAAAACTGACGCACGGGCGAACCTATACAAGCGGGGCTTAGCGGAGGCGCTCGACGACGTGAACTTTGCTTGCCGCGGATGCTTCGACTTGACGTCGTTGGCGTACATCGCGCGGGGAGGCGCAAGTCCGATTAGCCTACCGCGTCAGCGTGGCGCGTCAGCGGGGGCGTTGTCTTGGAAGGGAACCCAAAGAGCGAAGCCGGGATAGCGAACCGTACTGAGCTAAGGTCAAAAACTTTCGTTTGCGGTAGGAGTGTCAATGTTCACGGAGCTGATTGGACGTGGAAGGCTTAACTGGGACACCCGTATCTGAAGAAGAAGTTAATAACAATCCGGCGTTGAATGAAAGCATAACTCGTAGCGGCAGACACACGTGGAAGCGTTGTCCCTTGCCGCCGGCTATATCGGCCGTCACGTCCGACACTGGCACGTCGACAGCGCATCTGCAATATAAAAATAAGGAGTTTGTTATGAGAAAGACCCTAATCTGCCTACTAGTTGCAAGTACCCTACCCGCCGCCGCGAGGGCCGATGTAACGAGCGACCAGGTCGCCGCGCTGCGCGCGCAACTTGACGCCCTGAAGGGGGAGGTGAAGCAAATGCGTTCACAAATGGCGGCGGCGCCGAAAGCTGTGGCCTCGGGCAAGGAGCCGGCCGCAGTTTCTGCTGAGGGGGTAACACCCGTCGCCGTGGCGTCGCCTGACGACGGTAACGCGCCGGCCACTCTCACTAATGATGAGGTCGAGGCGATGAAGCAACATATCGCAAACCAGCAACTGAAGGTCGATTCGCTGACCGATGCAGCCAATACCGGGCCGCTTGCGGGGCTATCGGTGACCGGGTATTTGGATCCTACCTACCTGTACAACCGTGCGCAAAGCGGTTCGTCATTCCTGTTTGCCAATCACGAAAGCGCATACACCTACTACAACAGTTCGTTCGGCGACCTCTACCTAGATATTAAGAAGACGTTCGGGGTCGGCCCGATGGCGCCGTCCGCCGAAGTCACGCTGATGCCCAACCGCGGCTATGGCACGACGACGCTGGTAAACGAGCATGGTGCATACGGCGGCGATATCCTGAACACGGCAGTGATCACCGTGCCGGTGACGGCGACCACCACAGTAGTCGCCGGCTTGCTTCCGAGTTTCGGCGGCTATGAGGTGCAGCAGTCGAACCAGATGCTGACGCTGACGCACAATCTGCTCTACGATTTTTCGGATCCCGGCAGCTTTGCCGGTGTGCAGGCTAACTACACGGGTGACAATAGCAACTGGGCGTGGAAGTTCCTTCTCGGTAACGAACAGTACCGTACGTTCGGCGCGATCACGCAGACGGGTGTCAACGCGCTGGGAGACCCGATTACAACCAGCAACCGTGTGCCGTCCTTCACCGCACGCACGGACTACACTTGGTCGAGCGCACTCGATATTGGCGGCTCCTTTAACATCGGCCGACAAACCCTGCCGAGTGCGTTCGACCCTACAACGAGCACCACCAGCTACGGCGTCGGTGGGCAGGCACCAGGCGCATACGGTACTTTCTTCTTCAGCGAAGCGGACCTTACCTACACCAGGGCCGATGTGCAATACAATGCCGAGCTCGACTATGGGCAGCAACAGCATGCCGCGTTCAACGGCGGCCAGGCCCAGTGGTATGGCGTGTCGCTCCTCGCACATCGCAAGTTCACTGTGCCAGTAGTTGGCCGGATGGGCGCGACCGTGCGTTACGATTATCTGGCAGACAGCAAGAACGGGGGGGGAGGCGGGGGCATCGCGCTAAACGACCAAGGCCGCGATCCGTATAACGGTTTTGGTATAAGCACCGACTGCCTGGCGAATTCGTCGAACCAAGGCTTCGAATGCAAGGGCTCGAACCGTCAGGACGTGGCTTTGGATTTGCTATTTTTCCCGACGCAGAAGGTCATCGTCAAGCTCGAATACAGGCACGATTGGGCGAATAACAAAGTATTTTTACGGGAAGATGGCTCTTATAGTCGCTCCAATGATCTATTAGCTACGCAGCTCGTCTACTCATTTTGACGGGATTAAGCATTTTGTTTAGATCTAAAGTGAAATGCGAAAGCATGGTCTGCTGGCAGATTCGACGATGTAGAGTGGACTGCATGTGCGAGTCTTTTGAGAGGTCGGAAGCGGACTAGAGCTTTTGAAAACACATGCTTAATGGCGCCTTCTAAAAATTCGACCCTTCAGATCTCGCTGTATCGGTTTGGTAGCGACTCGGGAACGGTAACGTGGCGCCCGGAAAAATCGAGTGCTTTTGCATTTTCACACGACCTTCGGACAATAAACGCTGCTATAGGGACTCTCGAAAATTGCATGAAGATAAACGATGTAGATGAGTTGTCTTGAGCATTTGATTTTCAATATAGAAACTTATTGTGATCTTACCCTTCTAGGACACTGGAAATATTTCATCTCGCCTCGTGATTTATTGACTTCGCGAGCGATGTAATTGGAATATCTACTTTAAAAATATTTCGGATTTTGATAAATGAGCGATCTGCATTATATATCAGCGGTTGACGCACTGACCGCATTTAAGAAACGGACGCTATCTCCCGTAGAACTTCTTGATGCTGTTATTTCCCGTGCAGACCGAGTGGAACCGGTGATTAATGCATTTTACGAAACTCACTACGAACACGCGTATGAAGCGGCATGTTTAGCCGAAGCACGTTATGCGAAGAACAGCCCTGTGCCGCCACTTCCTTTGGATGGGTTGCCAACAGCAGTAAAAGGTGAAGAGCCCGTTCTGAGCCAACGTTGGACTCTCGGTTCGCTCTATCTGCAAAACGAGGTTGCACCGTTCACGTCGCCTTGGATTAAACGATTGGAGGAGGCGGGTGCAATATTTCACGCGCGTACAACTCTCCCTGAGTTTGCGATGTCATATTTTTGTCATTCAAAGATTGATGGTGTTACTCGCAATCCGTGGAACCCGGAATACACACCTGGCGGTTCGTCTGGTGGTGCGGGCGCGGCGCTCGCCGCGGGCACTACAACGCTGGCGTCTGGCAGCGACATCGCGGGCTCAATTCGCGTGCCGGCGTCATTTTGCGGAGTCGTAGGATTTAAACCTCCCTATGGCCGAATTCCGATGTGGACGCCTTTTAATCTTGATACCTATTGTCACGTGGGACCGATGACTCGAACGATTGCGGACTGCGTTCTGATGCAGAACGTTGCTGCGGGTCCGCACATGGACGACGCGATTAGTGTGAGCCCCCGGTATGTTTTGCCCTCGCGACCAGAAGACATCCGCGGGATGCGTTTGGCTGTTTCGGTGGACTTCGGTGGCTCGTGGCCGGTGGACGAGGAGATTCGAGCGAACACGCTAGCTGCAGCTGCTGCGCTACGCGAAGCGGGTGCTATCGTCGAAGAAGTCCACCTTGTTATCGAACGTGAGGATGTAAAACGAGCCTCTGCAATCCACTTTGCACCTTTAATGGGGTGGATTAACGAACATACGGCTGGACGCGAGTCGCAGGCGAATGATTACATCTTACATGCGTCGAAAGTAATTCTCGACCGCGCGCGTGGGGCGAAGCCACTTGAAGGCGAACAGCTGGAGGCGGCGATTTCATCGCGCATAAGCCATGTGTTAAAAAGGTACGATGCGCTGCTTTGTCCGACGCTGGGATCGCGAGGTTTCATAGCTGGCGACGGCTATATCGACCGCGGCCTACAGGTTGGCGAGGAACTGCTCGATTTTTATTGGGATGCGTCCCTTACCATTCCTTTCAATATCATGTCGCGCTGTCCGGTGCTTAACGTACCCACCGGGTTTGCTCGTAACGGTGTACCAACCGGAATGCAAATCGTCGGCCGAACGTATGACGACGCAGTACCCTTTCGTGTTGGGGCAGCGCTTGAGGGCATTAGACCGTGGTTCGACGTAAGAGAACGTCGCCCCGCGCTTTTGGCAGTGTGACTGTCGCGGGGAAAGCGCGCCCTCCCTGTATTGAAACCGTCCTAAACCAACGCCGCAAGCAAGATGGCGCCGTCCTCACAGCGCTAGAACCGGCAATCTCGACTGGAAAGCGTGACCCGGAAAAGCCTGAAGGTACCGGGTCACGATAATTTGAGATGCGTTTCGGGCTGAATGTTGAAAGCTATCGGCGCCGCACCGCTAGCGACAAACAGAAAGAGCGCGCATTGACTCATCAGAATTGCAACTCGTGCTGACCTGTTGCCTCACGTAGTTTGCTACCCGTCGGATTGTCCGGCGGGAGCAGCACAACGTGACAAGGCAAATCAGCATGACGACACGCAAGGAGTTGGTCGCAGCGTTGCAAGTTCGGTATCGGAGTTCGGGGTTCGGTGAGCGGATCAAGATTCTCGACGAGTTCGTGGCTTCGACCGGGTATCACCGCAAGCACGCCATTCGCCTGTTGCGGGCAAAGCCATCCGCGCCTGAGGCGACGCGCGAGCACAACCGTCTTTACGACGAGGCAGTTCGCCAGGCATTGATTGTGTCGTGGGAAGCGGCCGACAGGATCTGTGGCAAGCGATTAAAGGCGTTGATTCCAATGCTGGTTGATGCCATGGAGCGGCACGGCCATCTCGATTTGGATCCGGTCATCAGGGCCAAACTGTTTCAGGT
>Ga0302177_10002251_pt1 | contig 13674 bp, 13 predicted proteins | sample I_Palsa_E1_2_FD_198780 | JGI IMG/M metagenome (GOLD analysis project Ga0302177, IMG submission 198780) | Peat permafrost microbial communities from Stordalen Mire near Abisko, Sweden - I_Palsa_E1_2 | ecosystem: Environmental > Terrestrial > Soil > Palsa > Peat permafrost | place: Sweden... | reverse complement strand
CGCTGACCGCCCCCCGTACAGGGTGGGGCGCCCTCGGCTTTGGCGGGCTTGTAGATGCATAGAAATCGCATTGCTTCCCCTTTGGTTTGTTAGAGCATATTTGCTCGCTCTGTTGATACGTCGAAGGAGGTGTAGGGAAATCGACAGGGTGTGGCGATTATTTTTGGATTTATTTTTGGGGGCCTGCAAGCATGTGTGAGTACGCGGAAAAGAAACTGCAGGTCCCCTACAACACGCTTTTGAGCTCTAACCCCGGACCGATCGCCGGGTGCCCTACGTTCGCACCAGCGTTGCCCGGATTTCCTAATACGCATCACTAGCCACGACCACGCATGCGGCTTTCTCGCAAAGAAAGGCGCATGAAATTGCTCAACGCCACAAACCTTGACAGGAAATCCGGGATACGTGGGCCGAAAACGATGGGCGACCCGGATTTCCTACTTCACCGCACCAGCAAGGACCACGTATGCGGTTTCCCTTAAGGAAACCGCATGATGTTAATCAACGCCATTAATCTCGACAGGAAATCCGGGGTGAGCCCTCAACAGCCTTTCGTTCCGGACCCCACCGTTGTTCCTTAGGACCGGAACGGACCGTTATGAGGGGTTTCTTTTCCGAGTTCTCACACACACTCCTGCAGCCCTACCCTAATTCCCAAGAGCACCATCGTCCGCGAGTCACCAAATACGAACCCGCTGATCCGGAGCCAGATAGTAAGTCTCTCCCGGTTTGACGCCAAACGCCGCATACCAGGCATCCACATTCCGTGTCGGGCCGATCACTCGGAACGCGCGCGGTGAATGAGGGTCGGAGCTGACCTGCTTGCGTATATAGTCCTCCCGCACCTTGCCGCGCCAGGCTTGCGCCCACCCCAGAAGCACGCGCTGATCGCCGCTAAACCCATCGATCACCGGAGCAGCTTTCCCGTTCAACGACCGATGATAGGCCTCGAGCGCGATGTTGATCCCGCCCAGGTCGGCGATGTTCTCTCCCATCGTCAAATCTCCGTTGATGTGAACGCCAGGCACCGGTTCATACGAGGAATACTGTGCTCCCAACCTTTTTGCCCTGGCCTCGAAAGCCTCCGCATCCGCCTTGCTCCACCAATCGCGAAGCTGCCCCGCCGCGTCAAGCTTTCGCCCCTCGTCGTCGAAGCCGTGGGTCAATTCATGGCCGATGACCCCACCGATCGCCCCGTAATTGACCGCCGGATCCGCCGCCGGATCGAACTCAGGCGGCTGAAGAATGCCCGCAGGAAACACGATGTCACGCAGTGACCCGTTATAAGCATCGTTGGTCTGGGGAGTCATCGACCAATCCGCGCGGTCGACTGGCCGATGCAGACGAGACGTGTAAAACAGCCAGTCCGCCGCCCGCGACCGCCGCACATCCCCCACCAGGTCATCCGCGCGTATGGTCAGCCCGGAATAATCACGCGTGTGGTCGGGATAGCCCACCTTAATCTGATAGGTGTCGAGTTTCTTCAGCGCTTCCACCTTAGTGGCCGGGCTCATCCAATCGAGCCGCTCCAACCGCGCCCGCATTGCCGCCTTGACGTTGGTGACTAACTCCTCAATCTTGATCCTGGAGGATGGCGGAAAATATTGCGCAGTATAAAGCTGACCCACGCCAAACCCCATGTTGCCGAAACAGTCCACCTGCTCCCCGAGTGCGCAATCTCCGCCACCCACTGCGCGGATCGCGCGCTTCCATCGCACCTGCTCCTCCGGCTGGCCGGAAAGAGCCTTGTCACGAAATGCAAAACGCGCCTCAGAGAATGGCTTCGCCAGGTAGAAAGCTGCATTGTCGGCAACGGTGAAGGCCTGCCATGCCTTTAAAACATCGAGCGGCGTGGATTGGTAGATGGCCGCGATCCGAGGGAAGGCAGACTTCTCCCCCACCACCAGCCGATCGATCCCGTTCAGCCCTGCCCCTTGGAGGAAACGCTGCCAGGCAAATTCGGGAGCGAGACTCGCAAGCCCAGTCACCGTCAAGGGATTGTAAGTGCCCTCAACATCGCGCTGCTGCGCTTTTGTCCAACTCGCGTCGGCCACTCGTGTTTCGAAGTCCACGACCGCCGCGGCGCTTCCCGCGGGATCGGTCCATCCAACCAGGTTCAGCAGCTTGGCGACATAGGCCTGGTACGCCGCCTTCTGCGACGCAAAGGAGGGCTTGAGGTAATAATCCCTATCGGGAAGGCCCAGCCCTGCCTGGCCTGCATAAACGGCGTAGCGGCTGGTGTCTTTCAGATCGACGTCGATCCCCAGATCGAAGATCGTTGCATAGAAATCGCTTTGGTTGCGGCCCATGAGCTCTGCCATATCCTGCCGATCCTTCGCCGCCCGGATGGCGTTGAGCTGCGCTGCGATCGGCGCTGCGCCCAGTGTCTCAAGCCGCGCCTCGTCCATGAATGCCTTATAGAACGCGCCTACCTTTTGCTCCAGCGTAACCGGCTGCGCGGGTGCGGCAGCAGCCGCCTTTTCCATAAGCTCATGCAAGCGCGCTTCGGTGATATCGGACATCAGATAACGCAGCGAAGCCATGGGTTTGTCGCTGGGAATCTGTGTGCGCGCAAGCCACGCGCCTGAGGCGTAGCGATTGAAATCATCGCCCGGCTTCACGCTGGGATCCATCGCGCTGAGATCGATACCCCAACTGCCATACTGGGGCTTGTTGCCTTCCTGCGCCTTCGCTGTGCTTGCCGCGCTCAGGCAGGCGAGCGCGAGCGAAACCGAACACGTAACTTTGAACCCCATCGTTGGCTCCTCAATCCTGCCCTTTAAGGTAACAAATGGAAATCCGGTTATTCGCGGAAGGGGGTACGGCAGTCTAAGCTAAGGGTGAAACAACCAGCGGTTTCGGAGATTGACCATCCGCCCCCGACTTTGATGAGAAATCCGAACGTTTTTCAACCAATTCTGCACTCAACCAGGAGACAATCATGCCGTTTGCACGTATCGATCTGGCTAAAGGAAAAACTTCCGAGTATCGCGCCACTGTGGCCGACGTCGTGTACCAGGGGATTGTCGATGTTCTGAAGGCGCCGGACGGCGACCGCTTCATAGTCATCGGCGAGCATTCACCCGATAATTTAATTTACGACCCCCACTTTCTCGGCTGGGATCGATCGCCTGACTTCATCTTGATCCAAGTGACCAGCACTGTCGGGAATAATAAAGATTCGAAGCTTGCCTTTTTCCGATATATAGCCGACGAACTGAAGAGCAAGCTATCCGTCCGCCCTGATGACGTCATGATCAACCTGGTCTTCGTTGACCGCTCGGACTGGTCATTCGGCAATGGCGAACCGTGGAATTAGCGGTTCATAGCCAAGAGATGCTGGAGCACGCAATCGAGACGCGTAGGGGGGGATTTTCTTGAGACTGACTCCAGATCGATACGCGAAACTGAGACGATCAGTTCTCTGAGCGCTGAGAGCTCCGTACATGCCACAAATTTCGACTATACCCAAAGTCAGACGTAGCTTGCCCTCCTTGGGTTGGCTGCGACCATTGTTGCGCTCTGAAAATCCAGGCCAGCCCCTCGCCGCGGCGGCATATGGCTCTTGAGGAGTACTGGGGCGACAGGAAACCTATTGCAGCGGGTGAACGCTCCTGACGGTGAATAGGTATCATGCCGGATCGTGTCGCCATATTTCCCCTTTCCGTCTGTCCTGCTTTTTTGTGTTTAACGGCGCAAGGAGAAGTGAAAAATCTAGGGAACTGGATTGTTCCAAATCTCACGAGGGAAAGGTATCCTTGTCGCTGTATCAGGCTGCCCTGGGCTGTTTAACCTCTCGATAGGATAAGGAGATCCGATGAGGAATCGCATGATGTACCTTCCTTTGTTTTGCCTGCTTGCAGCCTCTTGTTTGTTCTCAACATCCGCCCGGGCGCAGAACGGGGGCGGTTGGCAGGTGGTGAAGGCGGATTGGGGCGCGGGCAAGCGATGGATGGACGTCACGAATCAGGTCCGCAGGCTCCTGAACGGCAACGGTGTAGTCATGGTGAACAACGGCACCATGGGCGGCGATCCGGCTTATGGCGCAGTCAAAATTCTGCGCATTCAGGCTACGGGTTCTCGCGGCCAATCACAGCAATTCACCTACAGGGAAGGTTCCACGATTAATGCCAGCCAGTTCTCCAACAATGGCCGGCCAGGGGGTGGTGGATATCCCGGGAATCCCGGATATCCACCACCGAATCCCGGTTATCCCGGCGGCGGTAACGGCTCTCTGCAAATCACACGCGCGTACTACGGCCTCAACAATCGGACCAACGACGTGACCCAACTCCTTCGTGGCATGGTGCGGAACGGAACACTGGCCGTGCAGGTGAACAACAACAACATGGGCGGCGATCCCGCTAAGGGCGGTGACAAGGTGCTCACCGTCATCTATCGCGTCCAGGGACGGGAGCGAACCTCCACGGTTAAAGAGGGAAATGTGCTCAGAATTCCGTGAGGGGTTGGAGCAACTACAGCTCTGCGGGATGAAGAGCAGGCACTGGAGGAGAGAAACGCAGCCAATATGCGGAGGCGGTTTGCACATGCAATCAACCACTGCGCTCAAGGGCGAGAAACTCCGTTGGCCGACATGGAAAGAAGTGGCGCTTTACTACGCGATTGCGTGTGGCTGGGGGTGGCTTGCCTGGTCACCTGTCGCCCTGGGATCGGGTGGGCTAAAGCTCATTCGCTGGAATCCTTCCATTGCAGTCTTTTCATGCATCGCGACGCTTGGGCCATTTTTCGGCTGCTTCATCACTCACCGTGCGGAATCAGGCAATTGGAGAGCTGTTCAGCTTTTCCCACGAAGCTCCCTACAATGGCTATGGCTGTTGATCGGCCCGCTTCTCGTCCTCGCGACATATTTCGTAATCTTTCCCGCCTTCATTTCGAAAGGTAGCCCTACCCACTGGCGCTGGCATCCCGCTGTTCTCACCGGGTTGTTTGCTTGGATGTTTAGCTACAACCTCCTGGGCGGCCCGCTTTTCGAGGAATTTGGCTGGCGCGGATTTCTGCAGGCCTGCTTGCAGCAGGTCATGCCCCCATGGGTCGCTGCAATCTGTGTCGGAGCCCTTTGGGCGGCGTGGCATGCTCCGCTCTTCCTCGTGAGCTGGAGCAGCGCGTCTCCCCCGGTTTTCATTCTGATTGAAATCGGTCTTTCGCAATTAATGGGGCTAGCATTCAATGCATCGGGAGGCGCGGTGCTGGTAGCGATCTTGATGCATTCCGCGTTCAATTCTTCCCGTTTTCTCGACCCTTTTCTGGGGGACACACCAACTCGTGAGATTCCTTCCGCCGAAATCTTTCTAGCCTTTGCGTTTCTTGCTATGGGCGCCCTCGCTGTTGTTATTACTCGCGGACGTTTGAGGACAGGCGAAACCCAGTCAACCAGCATTGTTCCTGGCTGACGCCAGTCGAGCCCGATTGATTCTAAACAGTGAAAAATCTATCTCCGACACACTCCGGAGCAATCACCAGTCGGAATTTTGGCAATTCATTGCTTCCTGATGCAATAGTGATTATTCCGTCCCCGCCAAAGTCTAATAGCCGGTGGGGTCTAGACTTCGTAAAGCTTGCGGCTTTGGTGCCATTCTATGGGCGTTGATGGTAGTGCAAAGGCGTCAGCCATGAGGCGTAGAAAGGCTTCAACCGCTGCCCGTCCCTGTTCTTCATCATCGACGATTTCGAAATGGATTTGGGCTTGATCTTTGAATTCACGTTCCTCGGGCGGTCTCAGATCCAGGATGGTTGCTATCCAACCATAAGCATTGCCTTCCTTTACTACGCCGCGTAGGAACGGCTCGTTGCCGCTGTTGAGTTCGGTGAAATACTCGATCCGTTCTCGATATTTCGGCATAGCGATAAACGTAGAGCGCTGCGTGAAAGCCTTTCAATGGTTCTTTAGAGCCATAGGCTTGATCATTCTTGTTCCAGAGCTTAGACACATAGTTCCTGTTTCCATACGCCGATAATCTTCCCGAAACGCCATGAAGAAGCAACACCAGATATTTTTCGCTAACTATTTGAAAACTAAGAACGCTAGTGCCGCTGCGCGTGCGGCCGGTTATTAAGAGGTTAGTGCGGGAACACAAGGTGGAAGCCTGCTGAAAGGGGTAAACAGACGAAACGTAACCGTTAAGAAAGGCCGTTGCTGCGGAGTGTGCTCCTTCGTCGGGGTACTTTTCGCCCTAGGTTTCCAGGGGACTTGACCGAATCGCTGTCACCGGATTTCATCCAACCTTGATTTGATCCGCCAAGCAGGCGTACATTTTGCGAGAAGCAAAAACACGAGAACGAAGTTCCCTCGAAACATTCGCTCGGCGCGAGTGAAAACAGCGCTAGAAGGGGAGACGCCATGAATTCGAAAAGAAACCCGGCATCGAAAAAACCGGCCGATTCGACGAAGGCTAGCCGAAGGAGATTCTTAACCACCGGCGCCGCGGCAGCCGCGTTGGGTGCCGTGCGAACCGCAACCGGCCAAACATCGCCTCCCGAAGCAAAGTCGCTCACGGACCAGGTCGCATATGGCGATCGGTCCCACTACGTGACCTCGCTTCGCGTGCCGGTAGACGGCAGACCTTCGCCAGACGAATTTGGGATGACGTTTCACGTGTTAGCGCCGCTGCAGGATTTGGTGGGCATTATCACACCATCGTCGCTTCACTTCATCGGAACGCATCGCGGGTCGATCGTGCCGGATATCGATCCCCAGCAGCATCGGCTGATGATTCACGGCATGGTTGACCGGCCGCTGGAGTTCAGCATGGATGATCTGAAGCGCTTTCCCTCAGTATCGCGCGTTCATTTCATAGAGTGCCTGGGCAACCATTCCAAGCCGGAAGACAAAACGGTGCAGGAGACGCACGGGCTGACGAGTTGCAGCGAATGGACAGGCGTGCTGCTTTCGGTTTTGCTCAAAGAGTGCGGTGTACAGAATCGCGCCTCGTGGGTAGTGTCGGAAGGCTCGGAAGAGGTAAAGGGTGCCGGCAGTATCCGGCTGGCGAAGGCGATGGACGATTGCATCGTCGCCTACGGGCAAAACGGCGAGCCGATACGCCCGCAGCAAGGTTTTCCGTTGCGCTTGGTGGTTCCCGGATTCGAAGGGATTTACAACACCAAATGGCTGCGGCGGATCAAGGTCGTGGACCGCTACTACATGACGTACAACGATTATGGACATATTTCGAAGGATGAAGAAGTGGCCGCTTTGACGTTCCAGTGGGGGCCGAAATCGGTGATCACGTTTCCCTCAGGAGGGCAGAAGCTCCCCGCCCCTGGGATCTACCAACTGACAGGGTTGGCGTGGTCGGGCGGAGGCGCGGTGCGGCGCGTAGAAGTTTCCACCAACGGCGGGCACACGTGGAAAGACGCGGAGATCCGAGGGGCGGTCCATCCGAAAGCGCATACACGATTTGGCATGGACTGGAAGTGGGACGGGGGGGAATGCGTGCTGCAGTCGCGCTGCACCGATGAACTTGGGCAGGTGCAACCTTCGCGCGCGCAATTGGCCGCGTTTTTCAAGGTGCCGCCGGACCATTACAAGACTCACGGCGTCCAGGGCTCGGACAACATGATTCAGCCGTGGCGGGTAGCGGGCGATGGGAGCGTGCACAATGCGATTTAGTCCTCTGCTTCCGGCGCTGATTTTGTGCGCGTGCGGCGCTACGTGGGCCCAGTCGCCGACCTATGGCGTCGGAAGGACGCCGACGCCCGAGGAGATGCGCGCCGAGGATATCACCATCAGCCCGGACGGGAAGAATCTTCCACCGGGGAAGGGAACAGCAAAAGAGGGCGCGGCGATTTACGCCCAGAAATGCGCGATGTGCCACGGAGCGAACGGTTCGGGCGGGCTGGCTCCGATGTTGATCAAGCCCGAAACGCCTGTGAAGAGCTCGACGCCATGCCTTGAGCCATGCATTGGACCGGGAAGTGTAATGGCGTTGCATGCGCCGTACGCGACGGTCATCTGGGACTACATCAATCGCGGCATGCCCTTCAGGCAGGAAGGCTCGCTCAAGCCGGCCGAGGTGTACTCGCTCACCGCGTTCCTGCTCTACAAGAACGGTGTGATTCAGGAGGAGGAAGTCCTCGCCCAAACGACGCTGCCGCAAGTGAAAATGCCGAATCGAGACGGATACGCCATACCCGACTGGAAGCCAGGCATGCCACGGCCGTTTCCCAACGGGCACTAGAGCATTTTTGCTAATGGACTAGACCAGGAAACTGAACCCGACGCGGCCATTCCGTTGAAGAATGGCCGCACATAACTGATCCCACCGGATCATAGTATTAGCAAAAATGCGTTACCCTGTGCTTTCGTTTTTCGACTAAGCACGCGGCTTGGAGAAATAAGGGGGATAGGTATCATGTCCCCTTATCTTCCCTTATCTTCCCTTATTAGTATTGATTATTTCTTGCCCTCACTTACTTGGCCGTGTCCGTCATGCACTTCATTGCCTTTGAACTGGGTGGGAGCCTTAGCGTTATGGCTTGGCGGCTCTGCTTTTTCGCCATTCTTGGGCATTGGGCCCTTATAACCTTGCTTCGGGTCGTAACGGTTGTCTACGTTACCACGGAAGTTACTGTGGCCATGGTACCACTGGCCAGCACCGATGAAGACACCGCCATTGAACCATTCCGGGCCGTAGTAGCCAGAGGGAGCACAGTTATAAGGACTGTAGTCATAGTAACCGTAGGGACATGAAGGCTCAGCTCCAACGGTGATGCTGACCTGAGCTTGCGTTTTAGGAATGGTTGCTGTGAAGCAAATTCCAGCAACACCAGTCAAAGCAAGAACTCTAAACCCACGCATAAATTAGCCTCCCTATGATCGGGGCCATCCTCTACCTACCCCTACATTACTTGTTGTACCGACTTAGATCATCCCGGTCTGAGCAATACAGACCACCTATGGCGTAACAGTCGGTAACGTTACTAATGAAATGATCTTTGCCTAGCCAGAGGAGCTCGGCATGACCGACTTTCCCTTTAAGACGCTCGCCGATTACGACGACATAGCCGTTCCCATGAAGCCAACGTTTCTACTCTTAGCCTGGCGCCATGGGAATCGCGCATCTATAAGCAGTAGCCAGGCTGTCACATGGCTCGGGCACTGGGATTGTGGTCCGGATGCTCCTCGGTTGGCGCCAGTAAGTCCCGCTGCAAATCTCCTGCAAAGTCGGGATACTGGCAAAAGCGAGGGCCCAGCCTCGGCGGCCCACACTGGTCTGGGCGGAAAAGCGGGAGACCGGAAATGACCCTAATGGAAAAGCGCCGTTTGGCGTTTACACCAATGCGTTTCGTTTTGGGGTCATTTGCGTCTGGTTACCATTTCCTCCGCCAAACGAACCAGGCACGATTTGATCCTGTCCCCGCGTTCGTTTTTGTTCCCGCGCATTGGTCGACAGGAAAGTGTGGTTAATTGTCCAGCCCCGGGTTATACTTGGCGACGTTCCGAAGGCAACCGTTGGAGACAAATGTGTTTCACTTGATCTGGTATCTCCTTATTGGGCTAATCTCGGGGGTTATCGCGAAATCGGTGATGCACGTGCACATAACAATCTTCTGGACGATCGTGCTAGGCGTCATCGGTTCGATCATCGGCGGCGCCGTTACCCACATGTTTTCGCGCCCAAAAAACGAACGCTATCATCCCGCCGGCCTCATTTTTTCCACACTCGGCGCGATCCTTGTTCTCTTCATTTGCTATAAGCTGAGGATTCATTTTCCCCATGTCTAACCGCAGCGCGAGTAGAGTGGCCGCAGTGGCAGCATACCTATTGCGGCGACTCCAACTAACCGGCGGTGACGCTGCCTGCGGATTTCGCCCTGAAGCAGGTTAATCCGGTGACGTTAATCCGGTGACAGCATGTCCCCTTATCTCCCAGGAACACTGGACTGTTGCCGATCTACTTTTCGAAGACGACATATTTACGCAGCCAAGGCACGAGTTTGTCGAAGGTGAATTGGCTTCCTTCGTAGAGCGCAAGCACGAAATTCTGCGTCCCCCGAGCGGTGGCCGTGAGCTGTGCGCCGTTGATCACGAGAAACGTATAGGTGGTGGCAAAGGCGGTGCGTTTATTCCGTATCGGGCCCATCCGAAACCCAAAGCCAGATAGATCGTTGGAAATTGTCTCGGCGTTGACGCGACAATTTTCGGGCGTCTTCGACCAGACGCATATAAAAGGGGGAACCTTCTCCCCCTTCTAACTGCTCCCTGAAGTCCGTGGCTGCAGATGTCCCTTCCGCAATGGCCGTTCTTTCATCATCACGAAGAAAACAGGCACCAGGATCAGGACGTGGATAGTGGAGGTAATCATGCCGCCGACGATAGGCGCGGCAATCGGCTTCATCACATCCGAGCCGATGCCGGATTCCCAGAGGATCGGAACAAGACTGGCAAGCACTGCGCAGACTGTCATCAGCTTTGGGCGCAAACGACGGACAGCGCCTTCGATCGCCGCGGCCTCCACGTCAGCGTTGGTCAACGATCTTCCACTTTGCAGCTTACGTTCGAGAGCTTCATGGAGATAAACCACCATGACCACGCCGGTTTCTACCGCGATTCCAAAGAGTGCGATGTAACCGACCGCCACGGCGACGCTGAAGTTGTAGTGGAGAAGCCATTGCAGTAGCAAACCTCCGCTCATCGCATAGATGGTTGGGAAGATGAGAACAAGCGCTTCAGCAACTGAATGAAAGACCAGGTACAGCAACAGGAAGATCACGAAGAAGACGACCGGAAGGATCAGTTGCAATCGCTGCTTCGCATGCAGTTCGAGTTCATACTCCCCCGACCACTGAAAGGTGTAGTTTGCAGGTAAGGCGAGTCTACTGTGAATCAGTTTGTTTGCCTGTGCGACGAAGCCCCCATAGTCGGAGTTCTTGAGGTCGATGTAGATGTATCCCGTCAGCGCACCATCTTCGTCCCGAATCATGGCAGGGCCATGCGTGAACGAGATCCGCGCTACCTGACCAAGGGGAATCTGCGCACCCGAAGGAGTGCCGATGAGCACCCCTCGCATCTTATCGACATTGTCACGAAAGTCCCTCTGGTAGCGAACATTGATGGGATAGCGCTCTCGGCCTTCGATATTCTCCGCGATATTCTGTCCGCCGATGCCCGACGAAACCGCTGTCTGAACATCCGCGATCGTGAGACCGTAGCGCGCCGCCTCCTCTCGTTTGACCTCGACATTGACGTAGAAACCCTGCGCGACCTTCTCAGCAAAGACGGATCGCACCTGCGGAAGCCCAGAGAGAGCCGTCTGAAGCTGAGAGGCCAGTTGCTGAATGCCGTCGACATTGGGCCCCTGCACCTTCATGCCGAGTGGCGTCTTGATGCCGGTCAATTCCATATCCAGGCGGTTTTCGACCGGGCTTGTCCAGGTGTTCGAGAGTCCAGGAAACTGGAGCTTCTCATCCATCTGCTGAATGAGTTTTTCATAGGTCATCCCAGCGGGCCATTGCGCCCGCGGTTTGAGCATGAGCGTGGTGTCATACATATCGAGCGGCGCATTGTCGGTTGCGCTGTCCGAGCGACCGACAGCGCCGAATACGCTGGCTACTTCCGGGAAACTGCGAAGGACACGATCCTGCTGTTGCAGGAGCACCTTCGCTTGCTCAATCGAGATGCCGGGAAGAGCCGTCGGCATATAGAGAGCGGAGCCCTCAAAGAGAGCAGGCATGAACTGGCTACCCAAACGTGATGCAAGCGGAAACGTGACCAGCAGGAAGATCAGGTTGACCACAATCGTGAGCCATCGGTGCCGCAGGCAGAACTTCAGGATTGGCAAATAAATCGCCTGAGTGATGCGCGAGATTGGATTCGCATTCTCCGGCTTGAGCCGGCCTCGAATCAGCATCACCATCAGGACTGGCACGAGAGTGATGGCCAGGATGGAGGAAGAGCCGACCGCCAGGGTCTTCGTCCATGCCAGCGGGCGGAACATGCGCCCTTCCTGCGCTTCGAGCAGGAAGACCGGCATGAAGGAAACGACGATGATAATCAGCGAGAAGAAAAGCGCCGGACCAACCTGCTTGGCCGCATTGATAAGAATCTTCTGTCGCTCTGGCTCCGATACCGGGGTGGCGTCGCTCTCCTGCCGTTCCGACAGATGGCGATAGCCATTTTCGACCATCACAATGGAAGCATCGACAAGCACACCAACCGCTAAGGCGATGCCGCCCAACGACATGATGTTCGAACTCACTCCCAGCCAGTACATCGGGATAAAGGACATCAGCACCGCAATGGGCAACGCGACAATTGCGATGAGCGCCGAACGGAAATGAAACAAGAAAATGATGATTACCAGACTGACGATCACTGCTTCTTCGAGCAGATCGCGCTGCAATGTCTTGATCGACGCATCGATCAGGCCGGAACGATCGTATCCCGTCATGATCTGGACGCCAGGCGGAAGTGACGGCGCTATCTCATGTAGCTTCTGCTTCACTCCGTTGATGACGTTCAGTGCGTTCATTCCCTGACGCATGACGATGATCCCGCCGACGGTTTCCCCATCTCCATGCCACTCGGCAACCCCTTCGCGGATATCCGGGCCGAAGCTCACCGTCCCCAGATCGCGTATCAGGATTGGCGTCCCATTTTTGCTGCCGACGGCAACCGTAGCGAGGTCATCCAACGAGCGCAGATAGCCGAGACCGCGAATCATGTAGTCGGCGCCGCTCAAGTTGAGAACGCGACCGCCGACTTCATTCGTGCTCATCTTTACTTTGTCGATGACGGCAGAAAGCGGAATGCCATAGGCAAGCAGCTTGTTTGGATCGAGCTGTACCTGATACTGCCGGACGAAGCCGCCGATGCTGGCCACTTCAGCAACTCCGGGCACGGTTTCCAGCGCATAGCGCAGATGCCAGCCCTGTAAGCTGCGTAGGTCGGCAAGACTATGTTTGCCGCTCTTATCAACGATGGCATACTCGTAGACCCAGCCCGCTCCCGTTGCATCGGGACCAATCGAAGGATGCACGTTCTCCGGCAAACGCCCGCTGATCTGTTGCAGGTATTCGATGACACGCGAACGCGCCCAGTAAAGATCCGTGCCGTCCTCGAAAACTACATACACGTAGGAATCGCCTAGCATGGTTTGCGCACGGACGGCCTTGACATGAGGGGCAGCAAGCAGGCTGGTGACGATCGGATAGGTCACCTGGTCTTCGATGACATCTGGAGGCTCGCCTGCCCACCCCGTATGGACGATCACCTGCACATCCGAGATGTCTGGAAGCGCGTCTAGCGGTACGTGCTGCAACGACCAGATCCCGGTGAGTGTGAGCAGCAACACTCCCGTGAAGACGATGAAGCGATTGCGGGCGCAAATGTCAATAATTCTGGAAAGCATTACATGCCTCCTGTCGCGTTCACGCGCAATTGCTTGGTTGCGATCACCTGGCCATTTTTCTGAGCTGAGATCGTGACCTGATATGTGCATCCCGAGCCTAGCGAACCGCTTCCTTCATACATGCCGTTGCCTTTGTCGATGAGCTTGGTGCTTGTGTTCATTGCTGCCATTCCCATCGCCGGCATCGCTGCCATATAGAACGTGACCGTAACATCAACTCCGGCAAGGGGAGTTCTGTCTGCGTTTGTGAGTTTCACGCGAATGCCGTTGCTGCCCTTTTGTGGCGGGCTGGGATCGGTGGTGAAGT
>Ga0302177_10002248_pt1 | contig 13679 bp, 13 predicted proteins | sample I_Palsa_E1_2_FD_198780 | JGI IMG/M metagenome (GOLD analysis project Ga0302177, IMG submission 198780) | Peat permafrost microbial communities from Stordalen Mire near Abisko, Sweden - I_Palsa_E1_2 | ecosystem: Environmental > Terrestrial > Soil > Palsa > Peat permafrost | place: Sweden... | reverse complement strand
ATCGACGCGGTCGATTTGTTCCTCGATGTTGGCGGGCAGAATCTTCATGTGCGTTGTCCTTTCGTGAGGGTGCGGTGTTGCGGTGCAACACCTGCGCTTGCTCACGGTGCGGTACAGCGCTTACTGGATCCTTAACGGACCGTTGACCCCGACGGCCGGCTACGGCGAGGAGGGGCCGGCTCCGGTCTCGAGCGTGAATTCCTCATCGCCGATCCGGACGCGATCGCCGTCGCGCAGTTCGGCGCTGGGGTCGATACGTTTCCGGCGCACCCGCACTCCGTTCGCCGATCCCAGATCGGTGATGAGGATCGTCCGACCGTCATCGGCGATGACGGCGTGATGGCGGCTGACCTTGGCGTCGGACAGCACGATGTCGTTGTCGGGGCTGCGACCTATCCGGGTGGCCGTGCCGGCTAACGAGTAGCGTCGCCCGTCAGCGCCGACCAGTGCGGCCGTCGCAGTCCGGCGGACTCGGATTGCGTTGTCCGACTGGGCGACAATGGTGTCCTCGGCGTGCGATTGGGCAGCCTTGCGAGCGTCCAACGGCTCTTGGCGCAGGATCCGCTCGTAGAGCTCCCGGATCGTCCAGCTCGGGTCGATGCCCAAGTCTTCCGCGAGTAGCGCTTTCAGCCGCAAGTACGCGTCCAGCGCATCTGACTGACGGTCGGCCAAGTAGTAGGCGGTAATCAGCTGCGCCCACAGCGGTTCCCGATAGCCATGCCTGGCGGTCAACGCCTCCAGCTCCGCGATCACGTTATGCGGTCGACCGCAAGCGATTTCGGCTTCGGAACGCGCGACGTAGACAAGAACCCTCTCCTCATCGATCGCTGCGGCCAGGGTCTCGACGAAATGAAAGTGGCTCAAGTCCTCGAGAACCGGGCCACGCCACTCGCCAAGCGCGGTCAACAGGTGCTGGCTGGCCCGCTCGAACTGCGCGTCGGCTGCGGCCTGCACGCCGGCATTTTTCTCGGCGATGAAGCGGCCAAAGTCGTACTGATCGTCGCTGATGGACAGTTGATAGCCCGGCGGTGCGCTGGCCAGCACAGAACGGTCAATGCCCGCGTCGCTCATCAGCCGACGCAAATTCGAAATGTAGGCATGCAGCGTGGCCCGCGCTCCCTGCGGCGGCCGCTGATCCCATGCGGCACCGATGAGCGAGTCGATGCCCACCGGTCGATTCGCATTGACGATCAACATCGCCAGCACCGCACGCTGCTTCGGTGTGCCCAACGTCAGCGATTCATCGCCCATGCGCACCTGCAACGGGCCCAATACGCCGAATTCGGCCGCCGCAAAGGACCGCCCTATGCCCAACCCATCGGCCATCATGATGTTTCTGCGCTCACCAGGTTCGCCAGCTAAACAACAGCAGCATAGCTTCCAGTTAGGATTTGCCCATGCCGGTATCGGTAGGTGAAGCGTTCGCGGGGTTCACGATCCTGCGGGTGCTGGGCGCCGGCGGCATGGGCACGGTGTATCTGGCCGCGCATCCCCGGTTGCCGCGCCAGGACGCGCTGAAGGTGCTGCCGACGCAGTGGACCGCGGACCCGCAGTATCGGGCGCGGTTTCTGCGTGAGGCCGATCTGACGGCCAGCTTGTCGCATCCCAACATCTTGGGTGTCCATGACCGCGGTGAACACGACGGTCAGTTGTGGATTTCGATGGACTACGTCGGGGGCACGGACGCGTCCAGGCTGGTGCGCGAGCACCATCCCGACGGGCTGCCCGTCGGTGAAGCGCTGGAGATCGTCACGGCCGTGGCGTCGGCGTTGGATTATGCGCATCAACGGGGCTTGCTGCACCGCGACGTGAAACCGGCCAACATTCTGCTCGATCCCCAAGCACAACGAATTTTCCTGGCCGACTTCGGTATCGCGCGTCTGATCGATGACCCATCGGGGCTGACCGCCACGAATATGGCCGTCGGAACGATGGCGTACGCGGCGCCCGAGCAGTTGAGGGGTGAAGCGCTCGACGGTCGCACCGATCAATATGCACTGGCGTGCACTGCCTTTGACCTGTTAACCGGAGCGCCACCGTACGTCGATTCCAACCCCGCCGTGGTGATCACCAAACACGTTGCGGCGCCGGTGCCTTCGCTGGGGGAACGTCGACCGGAGTTGGCCGCGCTGGATCCGGTGCTGGCCCGGGCGATGGCCAAGGCACCCGCCGACCGGTATCCCAGCTGCCGAGACTTCGCCCGCGAGCTAAGCACCCTTCTCAGCCCGCCATCCGGCCACGTCCACCAATCGCCACCCGCACCGCCGCCAGGCCCACCTGTGCCCGCGCCCACCCTGATGACCAACACTCCGCGTGTTTCACGCCCGACATTGATTGCGTCGCTGGCAGTTACCGCGTTGCTGCTCGTGGCCGCGGCAATTTTTGCGGGCGTGACGTTTGTGCAGCACCACGATCGGGCCGGTACCACGCCATCGACCGCGACCGCAGCCGCCGCCCATACGTTCAGCGGCACCTACCGGGCGGACTACGGCCCCGGCACCGACCTCGAGGGTAAAGCGGTCGCGGGTGCACCGCCCATGACTGGCACCTGGGATGTGCGCTCTACGTGCGGATCCGGCGGCTGTATCGCGACGGCGTCCTACGTCGGTGGTAGCGGAGTCGTGCTCGTCTCGAATTTGGTGTTCGATCAGGTGGGCGGTAGTTGGGTTGCCGTGGGTCTCGGCTCTACGTCCTGCAATGACGCGCCCACCGAAGTCTGGGTGGTGTTCACCCTGCAGCCGCAACCCGACGGCACGCTGTCCGGTGAAACCACCAGGTCCACCACCAACAGCTGCAGCACGGCGAAGCGAACCGTGACCTTCACCCGCACCGGCGATCCCGACCTTGCCAAAGTTCCCGATCCGGCCGCATTGCCTCCGCGGGCGGCATCCCCGTCCACGGCCCTACGCGGGCGATACCACGAAACGATCACCTACGCGAACGGCGGCTCTGCACCGGGACAAGCCGATCTCACCGTCCGTACGGTGTGTCTGCGCACCGGCGATCGGTGCATGAGCCTGTTCCATGCGATCGACGGGGTGGTGCCCCTGGTGTTCAGCGGCGGCAAATGGACCCGCGACGACGAAGGCACGGTGCCCTGCAATCTCGGCGGGACCGTGAATATCAAACTCAGCGCGGAGTACCCACTGCCCGAGCCGCTGCAAGATCCGATTCCGCTGCTCACCGGGCACGGCCACAACGTGACGACTGGAAGCGCCTGTGCCGGAGGCGATTTTGAAGACAAGTTCGAGCGTACCGGCGATTGACCGGCTGCCGATCTCTATTTAGAATTCATTCAGCGCCGCTGCTTAGCGTGATCGCCATGAACATCACTCACAATCCGAAGCGGATTCTCACCGCTGCACTGCTGTCAGGCGGCGTCGCGGTAGCCGCGCTGGCGACCGGTACTGCCCAGGCCGATACCGGTCTGGCGCCGCAAGCCCATAGCCCGTATGCCACAGACAACTTCTCGCAACCCCACCAATGGTGTCCGGGACAGTCGTTACCGATGGACGACGTCCACTGGGACAACAACGTCTGCCATACCTGGTTCTGGGTCCCGGTCGGCGGGATGGGCAATGTCGGTCAGTTCGTCTGGGACGGAGCGACTCCCCCACCGCACGGCCCGCCACCCTGCTACGGCGCCCCGATCTGTCTGCCCGGCCTGTAGCCGTAACTCATTTCTTGGACAGCTGGTGACGGGTCCGGTCCTCGCGGACCGGAATACCGTTGTGGCCACTGAGATCTTGGGCGTACAGACCGGTCGCATAGGCGACACCACCGCCGTTGATACCGAGTTCGGCATGGTCGATGTGCTCTAAGGTGTCAGTGCTCTTGTGGTAGTTCGGGTCGAACGGCTGGTCCGCTTCACCTCCCCACAGCTTGGCCTCTTGCGAAGACTTCTTGTTCTCCGCGCCGGAGAACAAGCCGCCCGACGGAATGCCGGCCTGGGTGAAGCCGTCGTAGTCAGACCTGCCGTCAAACGACGTGTCCTGCGGCGTCTTTCCGGCGGAGTTGAGGTAGGCGGCCAGCGACCGCTCGATTCCGGCGGAGCCCTCGGGCACCACCGGATTACCCCGCTGATCGGCTGGCATTGACTGGTCGCCGTCATAGGTGAAGTAGCCCGGGTTAGGCGACGCGAGCATGTCGAAATTCAGGTATAGCGCAATGTCTTTGAGCGCGTTGAGATCCAACGACTCGACATAATTTCGCGATCCGATCAGACCGAGCTCCTCGGCGCCCCAGAAGCCAAACCGCACCGCGTTATGGATTCCCGGCGAACTGCCCAGTTGCAGTGCGGTCTCCAGCACCGCGGCCACGCCGGAACCGTTGTCGTTGATGCCCGGTCCTTCGGGAACGCTGTCCAGATGCGCCCCGGCCATCACTACATCACTGGTCGACCCGGTCTTGGTCTGCGCGATCACGTTGCGGGCCGAAATGTTCTTGGTCTCCGCGGAAAGTTGCACGGTTGCAGGCCCCGTGATGGTGCGCAGCAGTGCGCCATCGGATTTGGTCACGCTGACCACTGGAATCTTGACATCAGTGGTCTCGCCCAGTGTGCCGCCCATCTTCTCCTCGACGACGTTGTCGGCCACGACCATCGCCACAGCGCCGCGTTCCGCGGCGGCCTTCTCCTTTTGGGAGAACGGGCAGGTGCCACGGTCCACCAGCACGACCGCGCCATTGACCGGGAGGTTGTCGTAGTCGGCGGCATTGCAGCCGGGGCTTGCGTCGGTCGGCACGCCGACCAGCGGACCGGTCACCCCGACCGGCGGGGTGGCGGGGCTGTACTCCAGCGCACGCGCGTCGAACTTCTTGCCGGCAACGGTCACCGATCCCGGCTCGGCGTGAAACACGTGCGCCTCGAATTGCATGGTTTGCACGTCAAAACCCTTGTCCCGCAACTTGCCCGCGACATAGTCGACGCTGGCGTCGTAGCCGGGAGTGCCGACCGCGCGGGTGTTGCCGTTGGCATTGGCGATGTCCTGCAGCTTGGTCAAGTGGGCCATCATCGCGTCGGTGCTGACCCGCCCGCGCAGGGCGGCCGCGAAGTCCGGACCCGATCTCGGGTTCATCGAATTGACGGTGTCGGAGGATGCACAGCCGCCGGTCGCCAACAGCACAGCCGCGACAGCGGTCAGGATCGGTGTTGATTTGCTCATCGCGCCCCAGGTTAGACGTCCGCGTCGACGCGCACCGTCAACTGGCGGCTTCGGAGGAATCGTCGAGTCGCAGGTACGCCTGGATCGTGGTGCCCGCGGCCGTGGAGTGCGTCCGTAACAAGTCGGCGATCGCGTTGACCACAAACAGACCGTAGGGACCTGAGCTGCCCGCGACGGGTGGTCGACGGCCTGCCAGCGGGTCGGCCCAGTAGCCCATATCGCGCGTCTCGCAGACCACGTATCCGTTCTCGTACCAGAACGCCATTTGGCAGGCACCCCCGGCGTGATCGAGGCTGTTGGTGGCCAACTCGGTGGCGACCAACAGCAGATCGGCGACTCGCTCTGCGGACATCCCGAGCAGCCGGCTATAACGTTCACCACATCGGCGGGCGCCGGCCAGATCCCCCGCCTGCTCGACGGTGTGCGTCACCGCGGCCGCACTGGTCGCCAACGGCTGGTTGCACTGGTCGAGCGCGGCGTCGACCGCATACTCCGGGCAGTGTCGCCGCGATCCATCCAGCCAGATCTGCGGATGCGTGAGGCGGACATCGGCCAGGACGCCTTCGTCCAGGCAGGACGCGTCGTAGGGGCAGAGGCCGGTGATGTCGGTACCTGCAAACGCGAGGTTGGCGAGGGCTTCGTGCTGCATGCACGCGAGGTATTCGAATGCACTCCGGCCCACCCAGGCCGGTTCGGCGACGATGCGGACACGCTGGCCGGTGTGCCGTTCGACGAAGGCCAGTTGCCCGGCCAGGATGCGTCCTGGGTTGCGGCCGAAGTCGGTGATGTCGGCCATCGTCACCTCGGCGGAGGCATCCCCCAAAGCGCCGCGCAACGATGCCAGTCTGTCCCCTGGAACCGCGACCAAGATGGGCTCCAGCAGCTCCAATCCGTCGCTGATGAATTGCGCCAGCCAGTCCACGTATTCGCGCTCTGAGTGATACAAGAGCGCCGAATGGTCGTAGCCCCGACCGTGCAAGTGTGGTCTCAGTGTCATGTCGACGGAATAATCCTCGGCATTGTTTGCCTGCATGGTTACCTCGGTAGATTTACCCAGGCGCCAAAAACCTAATCAGGCTCCGTCGATCTGCTCCAGAATCAGGCCGGCCACGGCCTGCATACCCGCGGCGTTGGGGTGAAACGGCGCCGGACGCCAGGGCAACGGCAAGCCCGCCGCCACCGCCCAGGGATCCGCGGACCAGCCGTGATGGTGTCGACTGGCGTGCCCGGCCCGCACGACCTCGCAGCCGGCGGCCTGCGCAGCCGCCGCGGTCGCTTCCGCTAGGCGCGTGGCGACCAAACGACCCAGGTCGGCGTGCTCCGCTGACAGCGGAGCAGCGGCTTCGCCTTCCGGCGGCAACAGGGTGAGGTAATCGACGAACATCACCCGTGCCCGCGGCGACCGCTGCCGCACCGCGGCGCCGACGCTATGCAACGCCGCTTCGATCCCGTCGAGGGCTTTTCCGCGGGCGTCGCGGTCGAACAGCTCACGCAGACCAGCGGCGATCGGAGGCAGTCGGCGAACGACCGCGGGCAGCGACGCGGCCATCAGTAGCGGCACGTATCCGACGTCGTTGCCGCCGATGGTGATGGTCACCAGCTCTTCGGAGCCATCCAACGCCTCGACCTGGGGCTGGGCACTGCGCTGACGGTCGGCGAGCACGTGGGCCGTAGTGGCGCCGGAGAAGGTGACGTCGACGAGGTCGAGGTTCAGTCGCTCGGCAACCAGATGGGCGTAGTTGCGCGCCGATCGGCCCGACCCGAACGGCGCGCCCGCGGCAGAGGGCCGGATTCCGGGTCCGGCGGCCATCGAGCTACCGAGTGCCACGTAGCGCCCGGTCACGAGGACGGACTCGAGGCCTGCGCCCAGAACCGCTTCGGAATGCGACCGGCACGCCGGGCCAGATATCCCGCGGTGACGGCGGCTGCCATTGCTGCGGCCATTGCGGGTGGATCGGCGGCGCGGGTCACCGCGGTGGCCAACAGCACGGCGTCGCAACCCAACTCCATCGCGAGCGCGGCATCACTGGCGGTGCCGATCCCGGCGTCCAGGACAACCGGGACACCGGCTTGGGCGACGATCATTTCGATGTTGTGCGGGTTGGCGATTCCCAGCCCCGTGCCGATCGGCGAACCGAGCGGCATCACCGCCGCGCACCCGGTGTCTTCCAGTCGTTTGGCAAGAACCGGGTCGTCGTTGGTGTACGGCAGCACCACGAAACCGTCGTCAACCAATTGTTCTGCGGCACGGACCAATTCGACGGCATCGGGCAACAGGGTGCGCTCGTCGGCGATCACTTCCAGTTTGACCCACTCGGTGCCCAGTGCTTCGCGCCCGAGTTGCGCGGTGAGCACCGCTTCGGCGGCGCCACGACAGCCCGCGGTGTTGGGCAGCGGTGTGATACCCAGTCGGCTCAACAGATCGAGCATGCCGGTACCGCCCTCGGCATCGACGCGGCGCATCGCGACGGTGGTCAACTCGGTGCCCGATGCGACTAGGGCCTCTTCGAGGACCGCAAGGTTCGCCGCGCCGCCGGTGCCCATGATCAACCGAGATGCGAAGCTGCGCCCGGCGATGGTCAGTTTCGAGTCAGCCACCTTGCACCGCCGTCACCACTTCGATGTTTGCGCCATCGGAAAGCGCTGTGGCCCAGCTGGATCGCGGTAGGACGGCTTGGTCGACCGCGACCGCGATGCCGCGGTCCGGGTAGCCCAGCGACTGCAGCAGCGCTGCAACCGTGGTGTGGTCGTCGACCTCGAGGTCGTCGGCGTTGACACGGATAATCATGTGTGCACTCCAACCGGAATGAGTTCGGACACAATCTGTTCAGCCGTCCAGGGCGCCAGCAGGAAACCGGATCGGCCGTGGCCGGCAGCGATCAACGTTCGGGCGTCCAGACGTCCCACCAGGGGCAGGTTGTCCGGCGTCATCGGACGCAGGCCGGCGATGCACTCCGCCAGCTCGTACTCGCCGAGCGCTGGCATGACCGTGCACGCGTCGTCGAGCAGATCTCGCACACCGGACACCGTAGGTGCGGTGTCGCGGCCGTGCTCGTACTGGGTCGCGCCGACCACCACGCCGTCAGCGCGTGGCACCACATAAACCTGACGTCCGTGCACCCGAGCCCGAATTACTCGTTGCGGCAACGGCATACACCCCTTTCGCCAACGTAACCTCAGCACTTCACCCTTCACCGGCCGAATCGGCAGACCCGGCCACAAGGCCGGGGCATCGATACCGTTGGCGATCACGACCGCGTCGGCTTGCACGGCGTTCAGATCGGCAACCGGCCCGTCCCAGTCGACGCCCAGTTGTTCGCACGCCGCCGACAGCCCGTCGAGCAGCGCACGGTTGTCCACCGCGAGCTCGGTGGGCGCCCGGAAACCATGCCGAATACCTTGCCCCAGCATCGGTTCCACGTCGCGCACCGCGGATTCCCAGACCACAGGGTGCCCTTGCGCGGATAACCAGTCGGCGACCGTGCGCAGGTCGGCGACGTCGGCACGGTCGACCGCGACCGCCAAGGACTCCCGCGCGGTGATCACCTGTCCGGGTAGGCCGTCGGTGAATCCGCCCTGCTGCCACAGCCGCAGCGACTCCAGACCTAGCTGCAACAGTCGCTCCTCGCCGGGCCAGCCTTCGCTGTGCGGCGCCAGCATTCCGGCGGCCACCCACGACGCACCGGGCTGGCCGGACCGATGCACCCGGACCGACCAACCGGCTTGGGCCGCGCGGCGTGCCACGGACAGCCCGATGACGCCGCCGCCGATGACGGCCAGCGTTCCCGAGTCCGGTGGCATCTTCGCTCCCTTCGCCGGCATGATCCGGATCAGGTGTGACGGTAAGGACAGGCGCGCCCACTCTCAGACCCCGTACCAGGGACTCCCGTGTCGGCCTCCCACGCTAGTCGCTAGCGTCGCGGTGTGCATCAACCTTTGGCGCGACTCGCGAACGCGCGCCTCTATCTCTGCACCGATGCGCGTCGCGACCACGGCGACCTGGCCGAATTCGCCGACGCCGCGCTGGCCGGCGGGGTCGACGTCATTCAACTGCGCGACAAGGGCTCGGCCGCTGAGCACCGGCTGGGCCCGCTCGAGGCCCGCGACGAATTGGCGGCGCTGGAGGTGCTCGCCGACGCGGCTCGGCGGCACGGCGCCCTGCTGGCCGTCAACGACCGCGCCGACATCGCCCGCGCCGCCGGCGCCGCCGTGCTGCACCTGGGCCAGGACGACCTGCCGCTGAGCGTGGCGCGCGACATCGTCGGCCCGGACACGGTGATCGGCCGTTCCACCCACGATCGTCAACAGGTCGGCGCGGCGATCACCGAGGACGTCGACTATTTCTGCGTCGGGCCGTGTTGGCCGACCCCGACCAAGCCCGGACGCACCGCGCCCGGGCTGGCGCTGGTGCGGGCCGCCGCCGAGCTGGCGTGCAACAAACCCTGGTTCGCGATCGGCGGCATCGACGCGGATCGACTGCCGGAGGTGCTGGACGCGGGCGCGCGGCGCATCGTCGTCGTGCGGGCGATCACCGGCGCGGGGGATCCCCGAGCCGCGGCCGAGCAGCTCAGTTCGGCACTTGCAGCAGCGAACTGATCCGGGAGCTCAGCTGCGACGGCGCCTGATCTGGGTGGCCCGCGGTGCACCACACGAAGACCCCTTGCTCGACCTCGACCGTGCGCGGCAGGCTGCGCCGCAGCTCGTCGTCATGGTCTAGCGGCAGGGCCTCCGGCGCGGTCCGCAGCCGTTGCCAACTGGCCGCGAAACCGGGATGCAGCGGCAGGGCGGCCACCTCGTCTTCACCGACCCAACGCATCTCGGCGCTCTCGTAATTGGCCTCCGTCTGCAGCAGTTCAGCCGCGTCAGCGACGACCGTGGTGTAGGTCCAGTCGGTGCCGCTCACCTCGGCAGTGATCACGGTTCCCCGCACGGATAGCAGCTCGCCGGGCAGACCGGCCTCCTCGTGAGCTTCCCGGACGGCCGCCTCCTCGGCGCTCTCGTGGCTGTCGCGGGCACCGCCCGGCAGACCCCACGTTCCGCCCTGATGGCTCCACGGCGCCCGGTGCTGCAGCAACACCGCCGGGGTGCCGTCGCGCAACGGCGCCCGGAGCAACAAACCCGCCGCGCCGTACCGACCCCAGTAAGGGTTGCCGGTGTCGGACACCACCCATCCGTCACCGTCGCCGCGCACGCGTTCAGGATAAGCAGCACCCGACGTCGACGCGGCCGTGTGTCGCGGCCCTGTAACAAGTCGGGAAATCTGAGTGTGCAGGTCCCCGCTTCTCAGCAAAACACTCTTAGACTTCGCTTATAGAATTCGTCATAAGCATGCCGGGAAAGATGAGGTCCGAACAGACGTGACCGTTGAGTTGGCGCACCCGTCGACTGAGCCGCTTGGTTCGCGGTCGCCGATTGAGCCGGCCCACCCCCGCTGGTGGTTCGTTGCCACGACGCCGGGTCGCATTCTGTCCATCGGTTTGGTTCTGGCAATCCTCGGCGGGCTCAGCGCGTTCGCCACCTCGACCACGATCAATCAGCGACAACATGCGCTGACCACCGTGTTGAACCACACCGAGCCGCTGGCCTTCGCGGCCGGGCGGCTGTATACCACGCTGTCGGTGGCCGACGCGGCCGCCGCGACCGCCTTCATCGCGCAGGCCGAGCCGCGCACCGTCCGGCAGCGTTACGAGCAGGCGATCACCGACGCGGCGGTGGCGGTGACCAGGGCGTCCAGCGGTCTGACCGATGAGCCGCTGGTGCAGTTGCTCGGCCGGGTCAACGCTGAGTTGGCGGTGTACACCGGGCTGATCGAAATCGCCCGGACCAACAACCGGGCCGGTAACCCCGTCGGCTCGTCGTATCTGTCGGAGGCGTCCACGCTGATGCAGTCGGCGATCTTGCCGGACGCGGCGCGGCTGTACAGCGAGACCTCGGAGCGGGTGGACACCGAAACCACGGCGTCCACCGAGATCCCGGCTCCGGTGATCCTCGTCGTCCTCGCGACGGCGGTGTTCGGCTCCTTCTCGCACCGCTGGCTGGCCCGGCACACCAAACGGCGGATCAACCCCGGTCTTGTCGCCGGTGCACTCGCGGTTCTGGTTATGGTGGTATGGGTGGGTACCGCGCTCGCCATTTCGACTGCCGGTAGCCGTAGCGCGAAAAACACTGCGGCAGAGTCATTGAAGACCATCACCAACATGTCCATCAGTGCGCAGCAGGCGCGTGCCGACGAGACCTTGTCGCTGATTCGGCGCGGGGACGAAGAAACCCGCAAGCAATCCTTCTATCAACGCATCGACGCCATGCACAAGCAGCTCGACGAATACCTCGCTCGTCAGGACGCCGTCGACAAGAACGACTTGCAGGATGCCGCTCAACTGCTGGCACAGTGGCGGCGGGCCGACGATCGGATCAACGCCTACATCTCGGTCGGTAATTATCGGGCCGCCACGCAGGTGGCCCTGGGCAGCGGAGAGAACGACTCCACCCCCGCGTTCGACAAACTCGACCGCGCACTGGTAAAGGCCATGGAGCAGAGCCGTCACGAATTGCGCGACGACATCCTCAACGCGCGGCGCGGACTGTCCGGCGCGACAGTGGGTGCCGTCGTGCTGAGCCTGGGCGCGGCCGTCGCCGTCGCCCTCGGATTGTGGCCCCGGCTAAGCGAGTACCGATGACGACGCGGCCGCTCCGCATCCTGTGCGCCGCCCTGACGACGGCCATGGTTCTGGCCGGCTGCAGCGAGACCGGTTCCATGGTGGTGCCGCCTGCTCCCACGTTGGCGCCGCCCACCCCGGCCGGTATGCAGGAGATGCCGCCGCAGCCGCCGCTGCCCCCGGACACGACCGCCGACAACTGCAACCCCACCGCCAGCCTGCGCCCGTTCGACAATCCGGTCGACTCCGACGCCGCGGTGGCCGATATCCGCGCCCGCGGCCGGCTGATCGTCGGCCTGGACATCGGCAGCAACCTGTTCAGCTTCCGCGATCCGATCACCGGCGAAATCGTCGGCTTCGACGTCGAGATCGCCGGCGAGGTGGCACGGGATATCTTCGGTAACCCATCGCAAGTCGAGTATCGGATCCTGTCGTCCGACGAACGCATCACCGCGCTGCAGAAATCAGAAGTCGACATCGTCGTCAAGACGATGACCATCACCTGCGAACGGCGCAAACAGGTCAACTTCTCCACCGTCTACCTAGACGCGAGCCAGCGCATCCTGGCCTCGCGCGACTCCCCGGTCACCAAACCGGCGGACCTGTCCGGAAAGCGGGTCTGCGTGGCGAAGGGCACGACGTCGCTGCACCGGATTCGCGAGATCTCCCCGCCGCCGATTGTGGTCGAGGTGGTGAACTGGGCCGACTGCCTGGTGACGTTGCAGCAGCGTCAGGTCGACGCGGTCAGCACCGATGACTCGATTCTGGCCGGGCTGGTTTCCCAGGACCCGTATCTGCACATCGTCGGGCCCAACATGGGCACCCAGCCTTACGGCATCGGGGTCAAGCTGGAGAACACTGGACTGGTTCGTTTCGTCAACGGCACTCTGGAACGCATCCGCCGCGATGGCACTTGGAATGCGTTGTACCGCAAATGGTTAACGGTGCTCGGGATTGCGCCGGTCCCGCCGAGCCCGAGGTACCAGGACTGATGGCCGAGCAACCGGTGGACCCGGAAAGCCAGGAACCGGACGACGTCGGTCCGGGTACTCAGCCTGTCGAGTCGATGGCGGACTCGTCCTCTCAGGGCCGCCCACTGGCCACCCAGGCAATCTTCCGGCCCGTCTTCGACGATGACGACGACGCCGCGCTGCACAGCGCCGACACCACGCCGCGGGAGCGGGTGGAGTCGGCGACACGGGCTCCGGTGCGACGGCTGGGCGGTGGACTCGTAGAAATTCCGCGGGTGCCCGACATCGACCCGCTCGAAGCGTTGATGCCCAATCCGGTTGTGCCGGAATCCAAACGGTTCTGCTGGAACTGTGGACGGCCGGTCGGCCGATCCAGCGAGGAAGCCAAGGCGCTGTCGGAGGGCTGGTGCCCGTACTGCGGAAGCCCGTATTCTTTCCTGCCGCAACTGAATCCGGGCGCCGTCGTTGCCGGCCAGTACGTCATCAAGGGCTGCATCGCGCACGGCGGATTGGGCTGGGTTTATCTGGCGCTCGACCGCAACGTCAACGATCGCCCGGTGGTGCTCAAAGGCCTGGTGCATTCCGGCGACGCCGAAGCACAGGCGATCGCCATGGCCGAGCGGCGGTTCCTCGCCGAGGTTGTGCACCCCTCGATCGTGCAGATCTTCAACTTCGTCGAGCACACCGATCAGCACGGCGAACCCGTCGGTTACATCGTCATGGAGTACGTCGGTGGGCAGTCGCTCAAACGTCGCAAGGGCGACAGGCTGCCGGTCGCCGAAGCGATCGCGTACGTGCTGGAAATCCTTCCGGCACTGAGCTATCTGCACTCCATCGGTTTGGTCTACAACGACCTCAAGCCGGAAAACATCATGCTCACCGAAGAGCAA
>Ga0302177_10002243_pt1 | contig 13694 bp, 18 predicted proteins | sample I_Palsa_E1_2_FD_198780 | JGI IMG/M metagenome (GOLD analysis project Ga0302177, IMG submission 198780) | Peat permafrost microbial communities from Stordalen Mire near Abisko, Sweden - I_Palsa_E1_2 | ecosystem: Environmental > Terrestrial > Soil > Palsa > Peat permafrost | place: Sweden... | reverse complement strand
CCTTGGTTATTTCAATCCGTTGTTGCCCAAGGATAAGCCCGAGCGGCTGAGACTCGATCTCGACAAAGTCAAAGCTTGGATCGCCAAGGGCGCGCAGCCTTCCGACCGCGTGACGCGCTTTCTCGATGCCGCCGGCATCATGAAGCGGGAAAAGCGCAACAACCCGCAAAAGGCCGTGCCGCGCAAAGAGCGCAAAGCCAAAGAAGAGGCGGCGAAAGCTGCACCGGCCGCAGCAGCACCCAGCGCGGCACCGGCCGCCGCCGCACCCGCTGAGGCCGCTCCGCCCGCCGCCTAGGAGGCCACGTAATGCCGGGCGGCAGCCCCATCTGTCTCGGCCAGATAGGCGCCGCCCACGGCACCACCGGCGAGGTTCGGCTGCGTTCCTTCACCTCCGACCCTCAAGCCATCGCGGGCTATGGGCCGCTGGAAACCGAGGACGGGCGCGTTTTCACGATCGAATCGTTGCGGCCGGCCAAGGATCATTTCGTGGCAAGACTCTCGGGTGTTGCCGATCGCAACGCCGCCGAGCAACTGACGAACAAAAGGCTCTATGTCCCGCGCGAACGGCTGCCACCCCCAAACGACGCCGATGAGTTCTATCACGCCGATCTCGTCGGCCTTTCCGTCGTCGATCCGGCGGGCGAGGCTCTCGGCACCGTTGTCGCCGTTCACAATTTCGGCGCCGGAGATTTGATCGAAGTGCGGCTCGATGGCGTGAGCAAGACCGAACTCGTGCCGTTCGACACCACGCATGTGCCGGCCGTCGATGTCGCCGCTGGGAAGATTGTCGTTGTTCCCTCTCCCCTCGCGGGAAAGGACTAAGAGGCCGACATGTGGCACGCGAGCGTGCTGACCATTTTCCCGGATGTTTTTCCGGGCCCGTTAGGCGCAAGCCTTGCCGGCAAGGCACTCACGGCGGGTGTTTGGTCGCTTGATGTGATCGATATTCACACGTTCGCCACCGACCGGCATCGCACGGTCGATGACACGCCGGCCGGCGGCGGCCCCGGGATGGTTATGAAACCCGATGTGCTCGGCCGAGCGCTTGATACAGTTGCGACCGAGGGCCGCCCTCGCCTGTTACTGTCGCCGCGCGGGGCGCCGTTGACGCAAGCGCGGATCGAGGCGCTGGCAACAGAACCCGGCGTCGTTCTCGTTTGCGGCCGGTTTGAAGGGGTCGACGAGCGCGTGATTGCGGCGCGCGGCCTGGAAGAAGTCTCCCTCGGCGATTATGTGCTGTCCGGCGGCGAGATCGCGGCCATGGCGCTGCTCGATGCCTGTGTTCGTCTTCTGCCCGGCGTCATGGGTCGGGCGGCCTCGGGAGAAGAGGAAAGCTTCAGCCAGGGGTTGCTCGAATATCCGCATTATACCCGGCCGCGGGTTTGGGAAGGCCGGCCGATCCCGGAGGTGCTGCTGTCGGGCGATCACGGCAAGATTGCCGCTTGGCGGCACGCCGAGGCCGAACGGCTGACCCGTGAGCGCCGGCCGGACCTATGGGCTCGCGGGAGGGTGACAAAGCCCGAGCGGTAGCGTAGAAGCTCGCGCAACCCGCTTAGCTCCGGCTCAAGAACGCGCTCGCAGCGCAGCCGATGCGCAGCCGTTGGAGAATTGCCATGAACCTGATCAAAGAAATTGAAACCGAGCAGGTGGCGAAGCTTACTGCCGGCAAGGACATCCCTGACTTCAGGCCGGGTGACACGCTCATCGTTAACGTCAAGATCGTCGAGGGCGAAAGGACGCGCGTGCAGGCCTATGAAGGCGTTTGCATCGGCCGCGCCGGGGCCGGCTTGAACGAGAATTTCACCGTACGAAAGATTTCCTACGGCGAAGGGGTCGAGCGTGTGTTTCCGCTGTACTCGCCGATGATCGACTCGATCAAAGTTTTGCGCCGCGGCCAGGTGCGCCGCGCCAAGCTCTATTATCTGCGCGGCCGGCGCGGCAAGTCGGCGCGCATTGTCGAGCGGCAGGATCACAGCGGCGCCGAAACCGGGGCGGCGCCCGCCAAGGAGAAAGCGGCGGAGTAGTCCATGGCGAAGCCGCGAACTCTCTACGACAAAATCTGGGAAGATCATCTCGTCGACCAGGAGCCGGACGGGACCGCTCTCATCTATATCGACCGGCATCTCGTCCATGAGGTGACGAGTCCGCAGGCCTTCGAAGGCTTGCGGATGTCCGGACGCAAGGTGCACGCGCCCGACAAGACGCTCTGCGTGGTCGATCACAACGTGCCGACGACCGACCGGCGGCAGAAAAATCCCGATCCGGAAAGCGAGCAGCAGATCGCCTGTCTCGCCGACAACGCTAAACTGTTCGGCCTCGAATATTTCAACGAGTTCGATAAGCGCCAGGGCATCGTCCACATTATCGGACCTGAGCAAGGCTTCACGCTGCCCGGCGTAACGCTGGTTTGCGGCGATAGCCACACCGGCACGCACGGCGCCTTCGGCGCGCTCGCTTACGGCATCGGTACGTCCGAAGTCGAGCACGTCCTGGCGACGCAAACATTGATTCAGAAAAAGTCGAAGAACATGCGCGCGGTCGTCGACGGCGTCTTGCTGCCGGGCGTCACCGCCAAGGACATCATCCTGGCCATTATCGGTGAGATCGGCACCGCCGGCGGCACCGGCTACGCGCTGGAATATGCCGGCGACGCCATCCGAGCGCTGTCGATGGAAGGCCGCATGACGGTCTGCAACATGTCGGTCGAGGCCGGCGCCAAAGCCGGATTCATCGCGCCCGACGAAAAGGCTTACGCCTACCTGAAGGATCGCCCGAAGTCGCCGAAGGGCGCGGCCTGGGACGACGCGCGGCGCTTTTGGGACACGCTCACCTCCGACGACGGCGCGCACTTCGATCGCGAGATCAGGCTCGATGCGGCAAAACTGCCGCCGCTCGTGACCTGGGGCACGAGCCCGGAGCAAGTGGTGTCCGTCACCGGCCGCGTTCCGCGCCTCGACGAAGTTCCCGAGCACAAACGCGAAGCGGCCGAACGCTCACTCGATTACATGGGGCTGAAGGGCGGCGAGAAGCTTACCGACATCGCCATCGACCGCGTGTTCATCGGTTCGTGCACCAACGGCCGCATCGAGGATTTGCGCGCCGCCGCGCGTGTCGTCGCCGATAAGAAGATACACGCCAACGTCAGCGCCATGATCGTGCCCGGCTCGGGCTTAGTCAAAGAGCAGGCCGAGGCCGAAGGGCTCGACAAGGTCTTTCTTAGTGCTGGCTTCGAGTGGCGCGAGCCCGGCTGTTCGATGTGTCTCGGCATGAATCCCGATAAGCTTGCCCCCGGCCAGCGCTGCGCTTCGACCTCGAACCGCAATTTCGAGGGCCGGCAGGGCTACAAGGGCCGCACGCATCTGGTCTCGCCAGCGATGGCCGCAGCTGCCGCGATCGCGGGACATTTCGTCGATGTCAGAGAGTGGAAATAACGCGCTACCTTAAGCCCTTCAGGCTTTTCGGCTAAGTTTCCCCTTGTGAGACGCCTCAGCAGACGGCGCGTTGAGCTTCGCACGCTGTTGCGGCGGCGGCGGGTACAATTGGTGCTGTCCGTCCGGGTGACGGTTGCCGCGCTGGCCGCGCTGGCGCTGTCCCAGCTTCTGCATATGCCGTTGCCGTTATGGGCGGTCATCACCGCCCTGATCGTGACGCAAATGAGTGTCGGCCGGTCGCTGAAAGCGTCGTTCGATTATCTGATCGGAACGCTGGGCGGCGCAATCTATGGCGGCGCGGTCGCGGTACTCATTCCGCACAATAATGAAATTGCGCTGCTCGTTGTTCTCGCTGTTGTTGTCGGCCCACTCGCCTTCATTGCCAGCATCAATCCCAGATTTTCCGCCGCGCCGGTCACCGGCATCATCGTATTGCTGCTCCCGGAACTGACGCATGGGGGCGCCGTCAGCTCGGCCATCGACCGCATCATGGAGGTGGCGCTTGGCGGCGTCACCGGCGCCGTCGTGTCGGTGCTGTTCTTGCCTTCGAAAGCCCATCCGCTGGTCATCGGCGCGGCGGCCCGGACGCTCAATGAGATGGCGCGCGCGCTCGGCGAATTGCTGAAAGGGCTCGCCACGGGTCTCGACTTCGAGGCGCTGCATCGCATCCAGGACGGCATCGGGCGAGCTCTGGTGCAGATGAACGAGGTCAGCGCCGAGGCCGAACACGAGCGCGCGGCCGGGCTGGCCATCGGGCCTGATACCGGCCCGCTGTCGCGCATGCTGCTTAGGCTGCGCCATGATCTGGTGATGATCGGACGAGCGGCGACGGTGCCGTTGCCGGAACCATTTCGCACACGGCTTGCGCCGACGCTGGCTCAAGCCGGCGCCGCCGCCGCGGACTATCTGCGCGCGAGCGCGGCGGCGCTTCAAGCGAACCGGACAGCGCCGCCGCTCGAGGCGACCGACGCGACATTGAAGGGCTACGCCGTCGAAATCCAGGCGCTGCGGCGTGAAGCGCTGACGCGAAGCCTTTCCGCCGAGGACGTGGAACGCTTGTTTGCGCTCGGCTTCGCGCTGGAGCAGATTCGCAGCAACCTCAAAGATCTGGAAAGCCGCGTGGCGGAATGGGCCGGCGATGCCAAAACCGAAGCGCGCGGTTAGACCGGCGCCTACCGGCACTCCCTAACCGCGCACCCACCAGCAATGCTTTTCCGGAAATAGCACTTGGCCGCTCGGCCGGTATTGCACCACGTACCAACTGCTGCAGCGCCGATAGAGCGGCCGCGGATTGATCCGGAGCGTCGGCGGACCGACGATATGGGAAAATGACGGCCCCCCGCTGACCGTCGAATCCTGTGCCTGCGCCACCGGCGCCGTGATTGCGGCCAGTACAAGGGCCAGACCGATAACTCGTTTGCGCGACACCACCACCATGACCGCTTGCCTCACACCGCTCCAGGCTCCCGCCGCGGGAGCACGCCGGTTAAGCGCGACCGCGCGTTTCCAGCCTCGCTAAAACATTCTACAACATCTTATGTCCAACACGGCATCCGATTTGGCATCCGATCCGCTGGCCTGGCGACCGATCAAGGCGCCGTCGCTCGTCGAGCTCGAAATCCTCGCCGCCGAGATTTTCCGCCGCTTGCCGCGAAGATTTCGCGACTTGTGCACCGACGTCGTCATCCAGGTCGACGATTTCCCGACCGAGGAAGCGCTCGACCAAATCGGCGCGGAAAGCGAATTCGACCTGCTCGGGCTGTTTCAGGGCGTCGGCCTGCCCTTCCGCTCGGAAAGCGCGCCGGTGCAGATGCCGAATATGATCTGGCTTTACCGCCGGCCCATCCTCGACTACTGGGCCGAGCACGACGAAACGCTCGGCGCCATTGTCAAACACGTACTGGTGCACGAGATCGGCCATCATTTCGGTTTGTCGGACGCCGACATGGAGGCCATCGAAGCAGCGGCCGACGACGCAAAGGGAACAGTCTCATGAAGGTCGACGGCGCCTGCCATTGCGGCTTCATCCACGTCGAAGCGGAAGTCGATCCGGAAAAGGTGTCGATCTGTCACTGCACGGATTGTCAAACCATCAGCGGATCGGCGTTCCGCATTTCCATTCCGGTTCCCGGCGACGCCTTCAAGATGACCGGCGAGCCGGCGATCTACATCAAGACCGCGGAAAGCGGCAACCGCCGCGCGCAAGCTTTTTGTCCGAAATGCGGGACGCCGATCTATTCGACGACGCCGGGAGATGGGCCCAAGGAGTCATACATGCTGCGCGCCGGCATCCTGCGTCAGCGCGACCGCTTGAACCCAAAGCAGCAGATTTGGGCTCGTTCGGCTCGGACTTGGGTGGCGAACCTCGCCGATCTGCCAAAGACCGAGACGCAGCAGGGCACAAGCCATCTGCGCTGACAAATCTCGCGATTGTGGTAGACAGACCGCCTGAGCCATACGACTCGCAACGAGGAGCAATGTCATGATTGTGACGGTGTTTCGCTCCCGCCTGAGGCCTGGAGTTGGCGACGAATACCGCGCGCGGGTCGGCCGCATGATCGAACTTGCCGAGACCATGCCCGGCTACATCTCACACAAGGACTTCACCGCCGACGATGGCGAGCGGGTGACTATTGTCGAGTTCGAGCACGCAGAAGGCCAGCGCGCCTGGCGCGCAAATCCCGAGCACCTGACTGCGCAAAAGCTGGCGCGGGAGAAATACTACAGCGAGTACCATATCCAAGTCTGTACGCTCGACCACGAGTCGAAATTCAACGCGCAGGAAAGCGCAGAACCGCCAGCGGCAGCGCAGGGTTGACCGCCGCGCTTGGCTGTACCATTTAGCCGAAGCGGCGCACCCGCTTACTGGGAAAGACCATGCAAAAGTTCACAACACTTGAAGGCGTCGCGGCGCCGATGAAGATGATCAACGTTGACACCGACATGATCATCCCCAAACAATACTTGAAGACCATCAAGCGCACGGGCCTGGGCAAGGGATTGTTCGCCGAGAAGCGTTACCGCGAGGACGGCACCGAGAATCCCGATTTCGTGCTCAACAAGCCGGCTTACCGCAAGGCGAAAATCCTCGTGGCCGGCGACAATTTCGGCTGCGGCTCCTCGCGCGAGCACGCGCCCTGGGCGCTCTTGGATTTCGGCATCACCTGCGTGATCTCAACTTCGTTCGGCGACATTTTCTACAACAACTGCTTCAAGAACGGCGTCCTGCCGGTGCAGGTCTCTCCGGAGGACCTGGACAAGCTGTTTGACGACGCCGAACGCGGCGCCAATGCGACACTCACCGTCGATCTGGCGAAACAGGAAATCCGCGGCCCCGATGGCGGGGTGATCAAGTTCGAAATCGATCCCCACCGCAAGCATTGTCTGCTCGAAGGCCTCGACGATATCGGCCTCACCATGGTCAAGAAGAGCAAGATCGATAGCTTCGAGCAAAAGGCCAAGGCGGCGCGGCCTTGGATGTGAGAAAAGCCAAGTGGTGCATTCGCTCGTCATTGCCGGACTTGATCCGGCAATCCATCTGTCCTCCCGCAGCAGTTAAGATGGGTCACCGGGTCAAGCCCGGTGACGACGGCAATACAGCGCAATGACCTCCGCCATCTCCGTCTCACATCTCAACAAGACCTATGCCGGCGGCTTTCGGGCGCTCAAAGACATTAATCTCGAGATTGATCACGGCGAGATTTTCGCCCTGCTCGGCCCGAACGGCGCCGGCAAGACCACGCTGATCAGCATCATCTGCGGCATCGTGAATGCGAGCAGCGGGCGCGTCGCCGTCGACGGCCACGACATCCTTTCCGATTATCGCGTCACCCGTTCGCTGATCGGTCTGGTGCCGCAGGAACTCGCCAACGACATGTTTTCGTCGGTGTGGAAGACGGTCTCGTTCAGCCGCGGGTTGTTCGGCAAGCCGGCCTACCCCGCCCACATCCAAAAGGTGCTCAAGGACCTGTCGCTGTGGGAGAAGAAGGACAGCAAGATTGCCACGCTCTCCGGCGGCATGAAGCGCCGGGTGATGATCGCGAAGGCGCTGTCGCACGAGCCGCGCATTTTGTTTCTCGACGAGCCGACGGCAGGCGTCGATGTTGAGTTGCGCAAAGACATGTGGGAGATGGTGAACGCGCTGCGCGCCTCGGGCGTCACTATTATTCTCACCACGCACTACATCGAAGAAGCCGAGCAGATGGCCGACCGCGTCGGCGTCATCAACCATGGCGAATTGATCCTGGTCGAGAACAAGGCCGAGCTGATGCGCAAACTCGGACAGAAGCAAATGACGGTCGAGCTGCGCGAACCGATCGCCGCGGTGCCGGCTGAACTCGCGCGCTACGACCTGACGCTCTCCGACGATGGCGGCAAGCTCATCTACACCTACGACACGCGCGGCGAACACACCGGCATCACCGATCTGCTCGACGAGATGCGCAATGCCGGCGTCGCCTTCAAGGATCTGTCCACAACGCAAAGTTCGCTGGAGGACATTTTCGTCGGGCTGGTGAGCAACCGCAAATGAACCTTTACGCCGTCGCCGCAATCTACCGGTTCGAGATGGCGCGCACCCAGCGTACCTGGCTGCAAAGCATTGTCTCGCCGGTGATTTCGACCTCGCTCTATTTCGTGGTGTTCGGCGCCGCGATCGGGTCGCGCATCAATACCATCGAGGGCGTAAGCTACGGCGCATTCATTGTCCCCGGCTTGATGATGCTGATGCTGCTAACCCAAAGCGTCAGCAATGCCGCCATCGGCATTTATTTCCCGCGCTTTTCCGGGACGATCTACGAAATTCTTTCGGCGCCAGCGTCATCGCTCGAGATCGTGCTCGGCTACGTCGGCGCCGCCGCCACCAAATCTATTGTGCTCGGTCTGATCATTCTCGGCACTTCGGCGCTGTTCGTGCCGCTGAAGATCGACCATCCGTTCTGGATGCTCGCTTTCCTGGTGTTGACAGCGGTAAGCTTCAGCCTGTTCGGCTTCATTCTCGGCATCTGGGCCGACGGCTTCGACAAGCTCCAAGTTTTCCCGCTTTTGATCATCACGCCGCTGACATTTCTCGGCGGCACGTTCTACTCGACCAATCTGCTACCGCCGTTCTGGCGCACCGTGACGCTGTTCAATCCGATCGTCTATCTGATCAGCGGTTTTCGTTGGAGCTTCTTCGGGCTCGCCGACGTCAATATCGAAATCAGCGTTGCCGCAATCCTGTTCTTTCTCGTCCTATGCCTGGCGGTGGTGTGGTGGATTTTCCGCACCGGCTACCGGCTGAAGACCTAAAAGCCGGGCTCGGTTCCAACGGCCGCCTCACTGCAGCGCCGCGACCAGACGCGCCACGCAGCTCTTGTATTCGGCGCGCGCCTCGAGCGCGCCGTCCATGTCGACGGCAACAAATCGCGCCAGATTGTTGGGCTGCATCTGGGCGACGCGATCCATGTCGGCGCTGATCACGGTGCCGATCATGGCATAGCCGCCGCCAGAGACGGCGTCGCGATGCAGAATGATCGGCTCGAGTCCGCCCGGTACCTGGATCGAGCCGTAGGGATAACCGGCATCGACAATGTTGGAAGGATCGGAACCGGCACCGAACGGTTGCTTGCGCTCGCGAAACGCAAGCGGCGTACCGTTGCGGTAGCGATAACCGATGCGATCGGCTTCCGGCGCGACGGTCCAGGTATCGGCGAAGAACGACTTCGCCGACTCGTCCGTGATCCGATGGAAGTACAGTCCGGGCAGCACGCGCAATTCGAGCGATTTCGGGTAATTCGGAACGAGCTCCTTCGGCAATGCGCGGCCGGCACGCGCGCCGGAGCGCGGCTGGCCGACCGGCATTACGTCGCCAACGGCAAGCTTGCGGCCGGAGAAGCCGCCCAGCGCGCCGAGCGCATAAGTCGAGCGGCTACCGAGAACCTCCGGAACGTCGATCCCGCCAGCAACAGCGATATAGACGCGCGCGCCGACTCTCATGAAATCGAAGCTGAGCCGGTCGCCGGCTTTGACGGCGAAAGACTCGTTGCGCGACCGCGCGTCGCCGTTGAGTTTGGGCGCGGCTTCGGCGCCGGTAACGGCGACGATGGCGGGTGAGCGAAACACCAGCTCGGGCGCCAGCAAGGTCGCTTCCAGCGCCGCCGCGCCCGCCTCGTTGCCGACCAACAGATTGGCCGCGCGCAAGGCGTATTGATCGAGCGCGCCCGAGAGCGGAATGCCGATATTGTAATAGCCGGGCCGGCCGGCGTCCTGGACGCTGGTGGCGAGGCCGGGCTTGACGACTTCAATGGCCATGGAGCACCTCCAGCAGATGCCGGTTGTAGCCACCGGGATCGGCGAGAAAGGATTTCAGCGAGAAATTCACCGGGCGGATGGTCAGATCGAACGTGCCTGCCTCGACCGCCTTGATGTCGCGGTCGTATTCCTCGCGCGAGATCGGTTTCCACTTGACGATGTCGCCGGGCCGGAAAAACGCCATGAAGTCTTTCAGATAAGGCAGCTTCTGCGCCGGATCGTAGATCGGCGCCGGCGTGATGCCGAAGAGCTGATAGCCGCCGGCGCCGCGCACCGAATAGATGGCGGTAAAGCAGCCGCCATGGCCGACCGTGAGCTTGGGCGTGTCGGTGCGCGGACGGAGATATTTCGGCACTTCAAGTTGTTTCTCGCGCTCGACCATCTGGAACAGGAACGGCAGCCCGGCGACGAAACCGACCATGGAGACGAACCATGGGGCACTGCCATGCGCGGCAATGAAGTCGTCGACCGATTTGTAGCCGTTGATGCGCGCACCGTATTCCAGATCGGTGCTGTTGGGATCCTGATGGCGCTCGCGAAAGCGCATCAGCGTCTCGTGCGTCCATGGATCGTTGTACAGCACGGGTATCTCAATGATCCGCGTCGGCAATTCCAGATCGGCGCTACCAAGTTCGGCCTCGATCTCCTTCAGCTTGCCGAGCATCTTGTCGGGATGAATAACATCCGGATCGAACCGCACCAGATAAGACGCGTTCGACGGACAGATTTCCGTCACACCCGGAATGCGGCGCTTCTGCAACTCGGTGCAGACCGCCATGCCCTTGAAGAAGGCTTCAAGCGACATTTCCTCGTCAATCTCGGCGAAGACGTGCTCATCGCCGCCGAAGGAATAACGGATCGCGCCCATCTTTGCTCCCTAACCCAACCGTGCCGCGGCCGGCAGCGACTCAAACTGCCGCCAGTAGCCGCTCGAGAAATCCGGTATCGAAATGCCCCGCCTGCACGTCAGCCGTTTGCGCCAAACGTTTATGCAGCGCTGCCGTGGTGACCACCCCTTCGATCGCAAACTCGTCCAGCGCACGGCGCAACCGCGCCAGCGCGCCCTGCCGAGTTTCCGCATGCACGACGATCTTGGCAAGGAGGGAGTCGTAGTAAGGCGGCACGGTGTAACCCGGATAAAGCATGGTATCGACACGAATCCCCGGCCCACCGGGAAGCGTGAGTGCGCTCACCTTGCCCGGCGAGGGCCGGAAATTCTTGTCCGGGTCCTCGGCATTGATTCGCACCTCGATGGCGGCACCTCGTGCGGTCACGTCCGACTGCGCGCGCTTGAGCTTTTCGCCCTGCGCGATCAGAATCATCTCGCGCACCAGGTCGACGCCGGTGATCATTTCCGTAATCGGGTGCTCGACCTGAATGCGCGTGTTCATCTCGATGAAGAAGAATTCACCCGTTTCGTCGTCGTAGAGATATTCAAGCGTGCCGGCGCCGCGATAGCCGACGCGTTCGGCGAGCCGCACCGCCGAGGCGCAGAGCGCCTGGCGCGTGGCATCGTCGAGCGCAGGTGACGGCGCCTCCTCCCATATCTTTTGCCGCCGACGCTGCAGCGAGCATTCGCGCTCGAAGAAATGCAGCACCCGCTCACCGTCGCCCATGACCTGCACCTCGATATGACGGGCACGGTTGAGAACCCGCTCGAGATAAAGCGCGCCGCTGCCGAATGCCGCCGTGGCCTCGGCTTGCGCGATGTGAAAGTGATGCTCGAACTCGGCCTCGTTCGCGGCAACGCGTATGCCGCGTCCCCCGCCCCCGGCGCTGGCCTTGAGCATGACCGGAAAGCCGATCCGGCGCGCCTCACCCAGTGCCTGCTCAAGATCGGCGACCTCGCCTTCGGTTCCGGGCACGATCGGAACGCCGGCCGCTTGTGCGGCAGCGCGCGCCGCCGCCTTATCGCCCATGACGCGGATGGTTTCAGCGCTCGGGCCGACGAACACGAGGCCCGCAGCCGCGACCGCGTCGGCAAACCGCGCGTTCTCAGACAGAAATCCGTAGCCCGGATGAATGGCGCCGGCGCCGGTTTGGCGAGCGGCGCCAATAATAGCCTCGCCGTCGAGATAGCTCTTGGCCGCTTGCGGCGGACCGATGCGGACCGCTTCGTCGGCAAAACGCACCGCGAGGCTGTCCTTGTCGGCGTCGCTAAAAACCGCGACGGTGCGCAGGCCAAGCTCCTTGGCGGCGCGGATGACCCGCACCGCGATCTCGCCGCGGTTGGCTACCAGGAGCTTGTCGAACACGCTCAGGCGGTCTCGATGAGCAGTACGGCATCCCCGGCTTCGACCGGTGCCTCGTTCTCGACCAGAAAGCGCACGACCTTGCCGGATGCGTCGGCGTTGACCTCGGTGAACTGCTTCATCACCTCGATCAAACCGATGACGTCGCCTTCGGTCACGCGATCGCCGGCCTCTTTATACGGCGGCTTGTCCGGCGCCGGCCGCCGATAGAAAATTCCCGGCAGCGGACTAAGTACCTGATGCTCCGCCATCCTCGCACCCCTTTCTGAATCGATTAAGCCAGATAGTCCGCGACCGCCGCCTTCACCGCCTGTGCGACGGCGACCGCGTTCGGCGTGTCGGAATGGACGCAAATGCAATCGGCGCGCACGCTGACTTTCGCGCCGTTGACAGACTCGGCGATGCCCTCTTGCACCGCGCGTAACGCACGCGCGGCGGCCCGCGCCGGATCTACCGGCAGATGCTCCCGCGTGATGATCAGCGTGCCGTCATCGTCGTAGTCAAGGTCCGCGTAGTATTCGGAAATAAAATCTAGCCCTTCGGCGGTATAGACCTTCTCGTGCATGGTGCCGGCCATGCCAAGCACCGGCACGTTGAAGATCTTCGCAGCGTTCGCGACCGCCTTCGCCACCTCCGGCGACTTCGCCGCCATGCCGTAGAGCGAACCGTGCGGCTTGACGTGAAACAGCTCCATCCCCTCGCGGCCTAGGAAGCCCTTGAGCGCGCCAACTTGATAAACGATGCAATCGGTCAATTCCTCGGGCCGCATTTTCATTTCGCGGCGGCCGAATCCCTGCAGATCGGGAAGCGACGGATGCGCGCCAACCCTGACGTTGTGCTGCTTCGCGAGCCGTACGGTGTGCGCCATGACCGACGGATCGGAGGCGTGAAAGCCGCAAGCGACGTTGGCGATGGTGATATGCGGCATCATGCCCTCGTCGTCGCCGATTTTGTAAAGGCCGAAGCTTTCGCCCATGTCGCAGTTGATCGCGAGCTTTGTGTTCGACTTGGCATTTGAGCTGGCGGCCATTCCGTTTCTCTCCTCACGCTACAGCGGCGAAAACCTTATCAGCCGCCGTCGCCGGTATCCTTAAGTTCGATCTCGATGAAAGTCATAAGGCCCGCGCCGGCATTGACGACGTCGTGCTCGACGCCGGCATTGCGGAAATAGGATTTACCCTGCTCGAGCCGCGCGCGCGACTTGCCGCCGTCCGGCCCGATCAATTCAAGCTCGCCGTCGACCACGGGCACGACCACGTAATCGTAGGCGTGGCGATGATAGCCGGTGGCCGCGCCGGGCGTGAAGCGCCACTCGGTGACGCGCAGATGGTCGTTTTCGACCTGTACGGTCGCCACCGCGCGCTTATCGGCCATGCCGGTCACCATTGCTTCGCACGCGCGATCCTAATCAATCCGGCCCGCCCTGCACGAGACTCTAATCCTTCAGCCGCAACATGACGAATTGCCGAAGCTGATCGGCGATCACCGCCAGGATGAGCAACACGCCGATCACCACTTCCTGCAGGTAGGACTGGATTTGCGCGAGGTCCATTCCGTTCTGGATCAGCCCGATGAAGACGGCGCCCAATACGACGTTGCCGACGCGGCCGATGCCGCCGCGCAAGCTGACCCCGCCAATCACGCAAGCGGCGATCGAATCGAGCGGCATTGAGGCGCCGATATTGGCTTCGCCGGTCTCCAACCGCGCGGTCAGCAGCGC
>Ga0302177_10002241_pt1 | contig 13706 bp, 10 predicted proteins | sample I_Palsa_E1_2_FD_198780 | JGI IMG/M metagenome (GOLD analysis project Ga0302177, IMG submission 198780) | Peat permafrost microbial communities from Stordalen Mire near Abisko, Sweden - I_Palsa_E1_2 | ecosystem: Environmental > Terrestrial > Soil > Palsa > Peat permafrost | place: Sweden... | reverse complement strand
CCATGGGCGTGCCGCCCAGGCTCACACCCATGCCCTCGGAGAGAGCGATCACCCGCTCGGGATTGTCGGCGTCGACAATCTCCGCCCGGCTGAACCCCATCGTTCGGCCTATGTGGATGACCTGGCTGCGAATCTCGATTTCACGCACATCCCGCGCATCGTCGAGCACCTGCATGGAGGCGATCACCGGATTCGGGACGTAGTGGTCGTCGGACATGCCGCCCGACTCCGGCGAGGCGATGCACAGCGGCGCGGCCATGATGCCGCCGGCTGGGTTACGCATATCGTGACGAAGCAGCATCACGTCGCGGTCACCCGCCTCCTTGTCGAGCGACTTGTGCCGCCGACCCAGATAGCGGTAGCTGAGAAGGCTGGTCCACTTCGACTCGAAGGTGTCCCAGTACTGCTCCGCCGGTACCTCGCGAATGTCCTCGGGCATGGCCGAAACTCCTTGGAAAGAGAGCCCGCAGGTACCCCACAGGTCGCGTGATCTAGTCCGCGAAATGTAGCGCTGGGCATCGGCCCGGCACAACCGGAGTGAGGCCCCCGGCTCGGGATACGACGATGGACGGCGCCATTCCGACCCGTCGCACGCGGGCGAGCGGTATGGGGCTCCAGGACCAAGCGCGCCTGCTTAGAGCTAAGCTTGGCGCCATCACGACCAAGAAGGGGAGGGTCTCTGTGCCATCGCGCAAACTCGACTTTCCAGTTTTCGACGCCGACAACCACCTCTACGAGACGCGGGAGGCCTTGACCAAGTATCTGCCCGAGGCCCAGAAGCACGCCATCGATTTCGTTGAGGTGCAGGGCCGCACCAAGATCATGGTTCAGGGACAGGTCAGCAATTACATTCCTAACCCCACCTTTGAGCGCATCGGGCGGCCCGGGGCCCAAGAGGAGTATTTCAAGCTCGGCAACCCCGACGGCAAGTCATATCGCGAGATCATCGGTCGGGGCATCGACTGCCCGCCGGCATTTCGTGAGGCGAGCGCGCGACTCGAACTGATGGACGAGCAGGGTGTCGACTACGCCATGATGTACCCGACGCTCGGCAGCTTGATCGAGGAGCGGATGAAGGACGATCCCGATCTGTGTGCCACCGCCATCCACGCGCTGAACCTGTGGATGCTGGAAGCGTGGCCGTACGCGTACGAGAACCGGATCTTCTCGGCACCGGTGATCACGCCGGGGATCCTCGATGCCGCAATCGCAGAATTGGAGTTCGTCCTCGAGCACGGCGCGAGGGCGATCCTGATGCGCCCCGCCCCGGCCTGGGGTTACAGAGGCCCCCGCTCGTTCGCGCTGCCCGAGTTCGACCCGTTCTGGCAGCGGGTCGAGGATGCAGGCATCCTCGTGGTCCTGCACGCATCCGATACGGGATACACGCGTTATTCGAACGAGTGGGAAGGCGTGCAGGGCGAAGCCCTGGCCTTCGGGCAGCCACAGCCTTTCAGCTCGACCGTCGCCTCCGATTATCGCGATATCCGAGATGCCGTCACCGCCATGATCTGCCACGGGGCACTGACCCGGTTCCCCCAATTACGGCTGGCGTTGGTGGAGAACGGTTCGGGGTGGGTACCGCACTTCTTGGAGCAGCTGGATCACGCGTACGACAAGATGCCCCAGGCGTACGCCGAGAAGCCGTCGCTCACGTTCAAGCGCCACTTCTGGATGCATCCGTTCCACGAGGAGGACCCACGCGACCTCGTCAAGCTCCTGGGTGCGGACCACATCATCTTCGGCTCGGACTTCCCACACGTCGAGGGACTGGCCAACCCGATCTCTTGGGCGGACGAACTCCAGGGTCTGCCCGAGGAGGACATCCGCCTGATCATGGGGGGCAACATGATGGAGCTTCTGGGAGTGGCGGCGAAGGTCTGACCACGCAGGCGGTCAACCGAATGTGATCTGCCGGCGCGCCAAACGCCAACGACCGGTTTGCCTCGCGAAGGTGTCGTGATACCAACCCATGTTGAACAGTGTGGGTGCGGTGGTGGTCTGCTGGAAGAACAGGAAGTAGGAGTCAGCGCTCGCGACCTCTGAACCATCGACTGTGACCGCCACCGTTGTGATGACGTGGCGCGTGTTGCTTCCCGGCCCGGTCGTTCCCCCCGCTCGTCGTTCAACTGCTCCCGCCCGGATATCACCTCGTCCGGTCCTCTCTCCACCCGGAAACTCCCATGCTGCGTCCTCGGTGAAATGTTCGATGTACTCGTCGAGGTCGCCGTGGTCGGCCAGGATGGCCAGGCGCGAGATCAGGTTTCTGATCTCCAACTCAGCGGCGACCCGCTCGATGAGTTCGTCTGCCATCTTTCCCCCTCGTTCACATCGCGCCGAGGTATCAGTTTGCTGCAATCGCTGTCAGGACGTCGAGCCTTGCGGCACGACGAGCGGGCCAACTGGCCGCTCCCAGGCCGAGCAGGGCCGAAAGAACCAGGAAGAGGATAAGCCTGGATTCCGGTATGACGATGTCGGTAATGCCCTGCTGCTTCAGGGATGACGCGAATGCCGCACCGAGCGCGGTGCCCACGAGGATGCCGATGATGGCACCGAAGACGGCCAGGATCACCGATTCCGAGCGGATCATGGATCGCACCTGGCGGCGCTTCATCCCTATGGCGCGGAGAAGACCGATCTCGTGGGTCCGCTCGAAGACGGAGAGCATCAACGTATTGACGATGCCGATCAGCGCGATCACGACGGCCAAGGCCAGCAGCGCATAGACCAGTCCAAGGAGTTGATTGACCTGTGCTTGCTGCGATTTCTCGAACGCCGCCCGGGTCTGTATCTTGAGATTCGGATAGGGATGGAGGCCGTGGTCAATGACGTGACCGGTCGCCGCGCCACCGCCTTCGGTCTGCAAGAGCACCGCCACCGGTAGTGGATTGTTGTAGTGACTGCGGAAGAAGGTGTCGCCGACGAGGTAACTCCCGATGAGCGCATTGGGCTGGAAGATCCCGCCAATGCGCAGGGTGGACGATCCCGTCTGTGCAAACGTGACCGGCACGACCGAACCGACGGAAAGGTGCTTGGAGGTCGCCGTATTTGTGTCGATGAGCAATTCGCCGGCGGCCAGAGCCGAGGCGCCGTGCCCATCTTCCATGCGGAGGATCAGCGTGCGGGACAGGTGGTCGGTGGAAACGGCCGTCAGGTTGGACAGCGAGTTTCGAATCTCGAATGCACCCTGGTACACAGTGGACACCGAGGACACTCCGGGGAGTCCGGCCGCGACGGTGGACACCGAGGCGCTGAACTGACCGGCACCGCCCTGTGCGGAACTGGTGACGATGTAGTCCGCGTTGATCGCGTTGTCGACGCTGCTCGTCACGGATTTCGAGAGCGAAGCGCCGAACACGGCGATGGTGGAGACCAGGGCCAGCCCGACCATGAGTGCGGAGGCTGTTTGCGCGGTGCGGCGAGGGCTCCGCATTGAGTTCTCCCGGCCGAGTCTCCCCGATATGCCGAACAGGCGGGCCAGCGGTCGGCCGATCACGCTCGCCATCGGCCGAGCCACAAGCGGCGCCAGCATCCCGATCCCGATGAAGAGGGCGACGGCTCCGAGCCCGACCGCTTGAATGGCCGGCTTGGACAGCCCGAAGACCAAGAGAGCGACACCGAGCACGGCCAACACCAGGCCGACGGTGATCCGACGGCGGGATGACTCTTGCTCGTCGACGCGGTAGTCAGCCAGTGCGGCCACGGGAGGAATCCGGACAGCGCGGCGGGCCGGGCTGATGGCCGAGACGACGGTTACACCGATGCCGACGAGCAACGCCACAACGACGGTGCGCCCTTCGAAGACGAAGGATCCCGAAGGGAGCGTGATACCGAGGCCCTTGAGCAATTCCTCGAGGCCCACCGCGGCGGCCACACCCAGACCCAGGCCGATGAGGGAGGCCACGGCACCCAGTATGAGGGCTTCGGCGATCACGGAGCGAAATACCTGACGGCGGCTGGCCCCGACAATCCGGAGCAGAGCGAGCTCGCGCGTGCGTTGGCCGACGGTGATCGAGAACGTATTGAAGATCGTGAAGCCGCCGACGAAGAGCGAGATGAATGCGAAGACGAGGAGGGCGGTGGAGAAGAAGGAAAGGGCTTGGTTGATGTCGTTGGATTGCTCGTTGGCCACGGTCTGGCCTGTCACGACTTCCACACCCTTCGGAAGTGCGGCGGCGATGGCCCGTTGCACATGCGCCTTGTCCGCTCCAGGAGCGGTCAGGACGTCGATGGCGTCGAAGTGCCCTTCCTCACCGAACAGCCGCTGAGCCGTGGGCAAATTGAAGGCCGCGATGGTTGCCCCGGCCAGATTGTTGGCCGTTCCGAACTTGACGATCCCGCTGATGGTGAAGGTTTGCGGCGGTCCCGCCAGGAGCATCCGCACGCGGTCGCCGATGGCGTAGTGGTACTTCTCCGCGGTACCGGCATCCATGACGACGTCATGCGGTGAGGACGGGGGGGATCCGGCCGACAGGTCGAGAGCGGACAATTGCCGATTGGCGTCGTACGACAGTCCCAGATTCGGGGCGCCGCCGTTGCTGATCGCCTTTCCATCGGGAGCTATGAACTGCGCGTAGCCGCTGACGACACCGTCGGCATACGTCACACCGGGAATCCGCCGCACGGTGGTCGCAATCGATTGTGGAATCGGCTTGCGGACCGCGCCGCCGTTCGAGCCGTTGTTGGAGAACGCCGCTGTCCCACGGATCTCAAAGTCGACATTTTGGTAGATGTGGCCGAACAGTGTGGTGAACGTGTTGTGCAGGGTGTCGGTGAGGACCAACGTTCCCGAGATGAACGTCACGCCGAGGACAATGGCCAGACCGGTCAGGGCCAGGCGAAGCTTGTGGGCCAGCAGGCCTTTGAGAACCACCCTCCTCATGTCAGCTGCCCAGCCGTTTCATGTGCTCGAGGACGGAGTCGGTCGTCGGCGAGAGAAGCTCATCCACCACGGTTCCATCGGCCAAGAACACGACCCGATCGGCGTAGGCCGCCCCCCGGGCGTCGTGCGTGACCATGACGATGGACTGCTGCATCTCTGTCACGGAACGCCGGAGGAACTCCAACATCTCAGCGGACGAGTTCGAGTCGAGGTTGCCCGTAGGCTCGTCGGCGAATATCAGGTCGGGATGGGCGATCAGCGCCCGGGCGCAGGCGACGCGCTGCTGCTGGCCTCCCGATAGTTCGTTGGGGCGGTGGGACAGGCGGTTCCCGATCCCGAGCTGCTTGACCAGGTAGTCGAACCATTCCGGATCGACCTTGGTCTTTGCCAGATCACAGGGGAGGGTGATGTTCTCGCGCGCGGTCAGCGTTGGGACAAGATTGAAGGACTGAAAGACGAACCCCACCTGGTCCCTCCTCATCTGCGTGAGACCGGTGTCGTCGAGGTGCCCGATCTCCCGGTCTCCCACGAAGGTGCGGCCCGAGGTCGGCGTGTCGAGGCCGGCCATGCAATGCATGAGTGTGGATTTGCCAGAGCCAGAAGGTCCCATGACCGCCGTGAACCGGCCGCTTTCGAACTCGACGGTGATGCCGTCCAGAGCGTGCACGACCGCATCGCCCTTGCCATAGGTCTTGACGAGGTCAATGGCCCGTGCTGCAGGGAGCGGTGCCGGAATGGCAGCGCCGCTCGGCTCGTGCTCAATGATGGACATCACATCTCCTCTTCAAGGTTGCGCACCTGTTTTTTGCCGCGCCTGACCCGGCACGGTGTTCGCTTATGGGGATCATCCTCGGCGAACTGGGCCCCCGAGGCAATCAGGGACTTCCCCCATTGAACCCTTAGTGCCTCCCCCACGACCGTTGGCCGCGCAGGTTCGCCGTCGTCGTGGCCCAAGGCCTTCCGGGCAAAAGCTATCGTGCTGGTCGGGGAGGACACAGTGGAACTCGGTTTGACGCCAGAACAGCAAGAGCTCAAGGACCAGTTGCGTGCGTATTTCGTTCGGCTGGTGGAGGAAGTGGAGGCATCTCACCAAGAGGAGTCGACCTACACCCACTACATCCGACGGATGGGCGAAGACGGTTGGCTCGGGCTGGGCTGGCCCGCAGAATACGGAGGTCAAGCCCGGGGACCCATAGATCAGATGATCTTCGTCGAGGAATCCCACTGGGCCGGGGTGCCGCTTCCCCTACTCACGCTGAACAGCGTGGGGCCGACCCTGATGGCACTGGGCACCGACGAGCAAAAGAGGCGGCTCCTGCCGGGCATCCTTCAGGGAAAGGTCCACTTCTCCATCGGCTACACCGAACCGTCGGCCGGCACAGATCTGGCCTCGCTGAAGACCCGGGCGGTGCGTGACGGTGACGAATACGTGATCGATGGCCAGAAGGTCTTCACCAGCGCCATCCAATACGCCGACTACATCTGGTTGGCGGCCCGCACCGATCCCGATGCCCCCAAGCACAAGGGTCTCTCTGTCTTCATCGTGCCGGTGGACACCCCTGGGCTCTCGTGGACCCCCCTCCCAACCATCGCCGGCGACATCACCAGTTCAACGTTCTACGAGGGCGTGCGGGTTCCCGCCGAGAACCTTGTGGGTGAGGAAAACCAAGGGTGGAAGCTCATCACCAATCAGCTCAACCACGAACGTGTGGCCATCTGCCCCGCCTCAGGGCTGCTCCGGAGTCTCAGCGACGTGCGCCGATGGGCGCAGGAGCACAAGCTCAGCGACGGCAGGAGGGTAATCGACCAGGAATGGGTGCAGCTGGTCTTGGCGAGGGTGCACGCCAAGATCGAGGTGCTCAAACTCCTCAACTGGAAGGTGGCCTGGGCTGCGGACAAGGGGCTGAATCCGGCCGATGCGTCGGCCACCAAGGTCTACGGTACGGAGCTCGCGCTGGAGGTCTACAGCCTCCTGGGCGAGATAGTGGGTCAGGCTGGGTACCTGGCCGAGGGGTCGGCCGGAGCCGTTCTACAGGGTCGGCTGGAGCGCCAGGCGAGGGGCCAGACGATTTTCACCTTTGGAGGCGGAACCAACGAGATCCAACGTGACATCATCGCCATGGTGGGATTAGGCATGCCCCGCGCTCCCCGCTGAGGCGTGATGTCGAGCTTGCCGAAATCCCGCCCCGGGTGACCCCGTTTCCCGTAACGACGGCAGCCGAGCTGATCCGACAACGCCGCGACGACGACCATTGTGGCCTGCTCTTCGAAGGCGACCAATGGTCGTGGCGCCAGGTGATTGCAGAGTCCGAACATCGAGGCGCTCTCCTGGCCGCACTGCGGCGTCCGGGGCCCTTTCACGTCGGCGTACTCCTCGAGAACACGCCCGACTACCTCTTCTTCCTGGCCGGGGCAGCTTTGGTGGGTGCCGTGGTCGTCGGGATCAATCCAACCCGGCGCGGCGCCGAGTTGGCTGCTGACATCACCAAGACGGACTGCCAACTTTTCGTCACCGACTCCCGGCAGAGGTCGCTCCTCGACGGGTTGGATCTGGCTGTGGGCCCTGACCGGGTGCTGGTCGTGGACAACGCCGACTACGAGCACCGGCTGGCGCAGATTGCTGCCGAGCCGGGGGGTCCCGCTGCCGAGCCGTCACCGTCAGACCTCTATCTCTTGATCTTCACCTCCGGGTCGACAGGAGGTCCAAAGGCGGTCATGGTGACGCAGGGACGCGCCGCCCGCGCCGCCGCCCGCTCCACGTTCACCAGCAGTGATGTCCTCTATTCGGCCATGCCACTGTTTCATGGCAATGCTCTCTTCGCGGCGGTCCTTCCCGCCTTCGCCAGCGGAGCGACGATTGCCCTTCGACGACGATTCTCGGCATCTGGCTTCCTTCCCGATGTACGCCAGAACGGTGCCACGTTCTTCAACAGCGTGGGGCGGGCCATCGCCCACATCGTGTCGACCCCACCCACCGAACACGATCGGGACCATCACCTCCGCTACGTGCTCGGGCCGGAGACATCGACGCCGGACAAGACGGAGTTCACCCGTCGCTTCGGCGTTCCTGTGATCGAGGGATACGGGTCGAGTGAGAACGCCATCGTGTTGATGCCGATCGCCGACGGTCGTCCGGGAACGTTGGGGCGCGCCAATGACGAGGACGACGTCGCCGTGGTGGACTCCGACACCGCCGAGGAGTTGCCCCGAGCGATCTTCGACGAATTCGGCCAGCTCGCCAATCCGGCCGAGGCCATCGGTGAACTGGTCGGGCGCCGCGCCGCCTCGAACTTCGAGGGGTACTACAACAACCCCGATGCGAATGCCGAGCGCACGCGGAACGGCTGGTACTGGTCAGGAGATCTTGCCTACCGAGACGAGCAGGGCATCTTCTACTTCGCCGGACGGACGGCGGACTGGCTCCGCGTGGACAGCGAGAACTTCGCGGCCGCCCCGATCGAGCGGATCATTGGTCGTTGGCCCGGCGTGCGCGGCGTTGCGGTGTACGCAGTCCCCGACAGCCAGACGGGTGACCAGGTGATGGCCGCACTCGAGATCGAGCAGGGCAGAGAATTCGACCCAGGCTCTTTTGCTGGATTTCTTGCCGCGCAACCCGACCTTGGAACCAAGTGGGCACCCCGGTACGTCAGGATCGTCACCGCGCTTCCGGTAACGGCCACCGACAAGGTGGACAAGAAGCCACTCCGGAGAGAGAAATGGAACACGGTGGATCCGCTATGGAGGCGCGTGGGTCGCGACGACGTGTTCGTTCCGATGACGGAGGCAGATGTCGCCGAACTGCTCGCTCGGTTTACCGCCACAGGGCGCCTGGACCTGCTCGGCCCCTAGGCGAGCCGCTTGCTACGGTGCTGCCGAGCAGGGTGCCGAGGAGGACCGGATCGCCGGCACCGACGACCACGAGCGAGGGGGCAACCATGGGAGTGCGGACTGCTGAGGTGTTTGCCCAGCTGCTGGCCGAGCTCGGGGAACAGCAGCGCCGGTTGGTCGAGCAACTGTCCGGACCGGGCGATGAGCAGACCCTCCTCGAAGCGCACAAGTGGCTGTTGTCGATCTTGCAGGTGGCGACCGACACCCAGGTGTGGGCCGACTCCGCGCACCCGCGGTTTGTGGAGATCGTCGGCCCCTACAAGAAGTGGGGTGGGGACAATGCCGATGCTTTCTATTGCTTTGCTCCCGTTGATCCGGCCAGGTCGTATCGCGTTCGCGCGAAGCGAGGTGACGCCGTCTACCTGTCCCTCACCGTCTACGGAGGACCTCGTGACGGTCACTACTCGGACCGGATCGTCGGTAGCCTGAATGATCGGCAGGCACCGCCGGATTCGGACGGCTACATCGATATGGTCCTCTCCCCCAGCGACCCCGGCCTTGGCATTCCTTGGATCAAGCTTGAGCCCGATGCCGTCGCCATCATCACCCGCGACTACCTGGCCGACCCGATCCGCGACGTCCGCGCCAGCTGGGAGATCACGACCACCGCCCCGCCGCCCGCCTACAGAGAGGATGATGCGGACTTGGCGCGCCGCTTCGGCGCCGCCCTCACCTGGCTGCGTGACCAGGCCGCGATGGTACCGATCCCGATGGGCGAGCCCAACAGCGTGGATGAGCCCTACCCCGTCCCGACGACGACCTTCGGCTGGGCCGCCGGTGATGCGGCATACGCCATGGGCAGCTACCTCCTCGACGACGGGCAGGCGTTGGTGCTGCGGGGACGTTCACCGGATTGCGTGTTCTGGAATCTCTGCCTCTGGAACCCCTTCCTCCATACGTACAACTACGACTATGAGCGCGTCACCATCAATGGGGCGCAGGTGCAGTACGAGGAAGACGGCTCCTGGGTGATCGTGATCGCGCCCACGGATCCCGGACATCCCAACTGGGTCTCGACCGCGGGCCACCACAAGGGCCGGATCTGGTTTCGGTGGTTCCTACCCGAGACCACGCCCGAGGGGCCTGTGGCGGAACTCGTGCTCGCGAGCGACATCCGATGAGCAACGGGGTCCGACCATCCTCCATTCGGCTGGAAGATCTCGCTCGCCCTCGTTTCACGGACGACGCCCGATCGATCCTGGACTTGATGGCCGAGGCGGGAGCGTCCGTACTCCTCGAACCGGCACCACTGATGGAGGCGGCGGTCTCCGAGACGGCTTTGGACGGCTTCGGGTCCGACGACTTCATCCCCCGTCTGGAGGTCCTCTGCCGCTCCCTCCGAGAGGAGGGCAGGCTCAACGGAGCCGGGATCCTTGCGCAGTCGATGCTCCTCACCGGCCTGCTTCGCAACCGGCTGTTGCTCGAGGACCTGATCGAACGTCACCCGGAGATACTCGACGTGGAGATTGAGCGGCCCATCATCATTTGTGGCCTGCCGCGAACGGGCACAACGCATCTTCACAACCTGATGTCCAGCGACACCGCCCTGCGATCCCTCCCATACTGGGAGAGCGTGGAACCTGTGCTGGCCGAGAGGGAGCGTCCCCCGGCGGGATCCCCCGATCCGCGCGTGGCGCGCACGGAAATGGCCCTTGGCTTCGTGCATGCCGCCATGCCCGAATTCCAGCGGATGCACGAAATGACCGTGGACCATGTGCACGAGGAGATCCAACTGTTGGCGATCGACGTCTCGACCATGCTCTTCGAGACGATCGCCCCGATACCAACGTGGCGTGACCATTACCTCGAGCGTGACCAGAGAGCGAGCTATGCATACCTGAAGCGGATCCTGCAAGCCCTCCAGTGGCTCCGGGGCGGATCGCGGTGGATCCTCAAGTCGCCCCAACACCTCGAGCAATTCCCCGCTCTCCTCGCCACGTTTCCCGATGCGACGTTCGTCGTCACGCACCGTGATCCGGTTTCCGTGACCACCTCGATGGTCACCATGCTCGCCTACTCCGCTCGACTCGGCCATGACGTCGTCGATTTGCCCTGGATCGCGGACTATTGGCTGGATCGGCTGCAGCGGATGCTGAAAGCTTGCGTCCAATCGCGAGATGTCCTACCCGCGAGCCAATCGATTGATGTCCACTTCGACGAATTCATGAGGGATGACGTGGAGATGGTCCGGCGCATCTATGACCTGGCGGGGCAACCCTTTTCCAATGAAGCGCAAGCGGCCATGACCACGTTCATGGCCGAGCATCCGCGGGGACGCCACGGTGGGATCATCTACGACCCGGCGCAATTCGGATTCGACCGCGCCCTGGTCACGAAATCGTTCCGGTTCTATACCGATCGCTTCGGGGTCTCTCAAGAGGATTGAGTCAGGCCCTTCGGATCCTGGGCCTGACGCCATGCGTAGTCGTCGCGCCAACGTACCTCTCGGTAGTCGGCGCGCCGGAACGCGGCGCGCATCGGGCTGTTGGCCCGATCGGTGTCGGCCACGATCCGCTCGGCGCCGGACGTCCTGAGGATATCCGTCGCCCACGCGAGAAGGTCGTCGACGTAGCGCTGGCCCCGGTGCGCGGTTGCGACGCCGATTTCGCCCACGATCGGAACGCCACCGGCAAGGCCGGGAACCACGTACCCCACCGGTTCGCCCCGGGCGGTAAACCCGACGCTGAACCAGGCCGGTTCGCCACCGTAGGACCGAACGGCTCCGAGCCGTCGACGAGCCTCGCCGTCGGCACCCAGACGAGCACGGTCGACGATCATGCCGTGGTCGAGCGAGTCGGCACCGACGGCAACGAACAGCGCCAGAAGCAGGTCGTCGTCAAGGTCGCGGGCCGGACGGAACGACAGACGATGGCGGTCTGGCCCGGGGGGGCTGCTGGACGTCCATTCGACCGTTACCCGGGCCACCTGAAATCCGAAGCCGGCGCCCCGCAGAACGGCGACGAGCGGGGCCCGGATTGCGCTCGGACTGTCGCCGCGGTGGGTCGGAACCGTGATTTCGCTACGGGCTTCGAGAACACCGAGCTGACCCCTGGCGTACACGACCAAGGCAACGGCGGCATCGTGATCCTCGGCGCTGCGAAGATCAAGGCCGATGGGGTAGGGCAAGCCGGGTCGTCCCCACCAGGTGTGGCGAGCCGCGGCGTGGCCCGCTGGGTCCCAGGCCGTCCAGCACCATTCGGGGCGGGTCGAACCAGCGGCGAGGGAGCGCTCCAGCACCCGTTGTAGCTCTTCGGCCTCGTCGAGCCCCAGGACGAAGGATGCGATGCTCGCGTCGCGCAGCGGCGTAAAGGCGTAGGGCATGTGCCCTCCTTTAAAGGCAGCGCCCCGGCGCTCAGCGGTTGGGTGGGGCCAGGAAGCGCTGGGTGCGTTGACGTCGGGTGATGACCATCGTCTCCCTTCGTGTCAGCACCGCCGAACGGCCCTCACGATGCCACGGCGGAAGCATCCGTCACAAGGACCACATGCTCGGCCCAAGACCCTTCCCCGGACCTCGCGATGAATTCCCGCAGGACGGTCCGTCGTAAGGCCGTAGGAATGAACCGGCGCTCGGAAACGGAGAAGGAACCAGATGACGGATTACACGGCCAAGCCCATTTCGATATCTCGAACGATTGCGGCTCCGGCGGGCATGCTGTTCGCGTTCCTCTCCGACCCGGCCGAACACCCAGCGATCGACGGCTCGGGAATGCTGCGGGAAGGGACGACCAGCCCGGTAATCCGCGCCGTAGGGGATGCCTTCGCCATGAGCATGCACAATGATGAGATGGGCGACTACGAGATGACGAACCACGTTGTTGCGTACGAGTTGGATCGTCGAATCGGCTGGGAACCGGTCCTGAGTGTTGCATCCCGCGCCGAAGACAGTGCAGACATCGGGCTCAGGCACGGGCACATCTGGTCCTATGAGCTGACACCCGTGGGCGAAGACGCCACCGTTGTGACGGAGAGCTTCGACTGCTCCCGTGCGCCCGAGTGGTTGCGCAAAGTGGTGGGCGATGGCAGCAGATGGGCTGAAACCATGACCACGACCTTGGAGAACCTGGACAGGAAGTGCACCCAAACATAAGGGTGGCCCCGACCTGAGAGCGTCTCTGATCCAGACGACACGGCGGTCCGTCGGTTTCATCGTCTCCGAAATTCATGGAGACTGAGCCCATGGCAGATCCCCTCGTTACGTACCCATCGGGTCAACCGTTCCCCGGATCGATCGGTCGAACCCTTGAGGCCTCGTCCCCGGCCTGGCCGGCCCGGCCTATCCCACCCGAGGGCGCTCCCAATGTGGTGGTACTCGTGCTCGACGATGTCGGATACGGTCAACTCTCTGCCTTCGGTGGGCTCTGCGAGACCCCGAACATCGACAAGATCGCAAACCAGGGGCTTCGCTTTTCCAATTTCCACACCACGGCACTCTGCTCTCCGACTCGGGCATGTCTTCTGACCGGCCGCAACCATCACACCGTCGGGCTGTCGTCTGTCACCGAGCTCTCACTCGGTTACCCGGCGCACAACGCGACCATGGGTTTCGAGCACGGGATGCTCTCCGAGATCCTCGTGGGCGAGGGCTACAACACCTTCTGCGTCGGCAAATGGCACTTGACCCCACCGGAGGAGACGACCTCAGCAGGCCCCTTCAACCGCTGGCCACTGGGTCGGGGGTTCGAGCGTTACTACGGGTTCCTCGGAGGGGACACCGATCAGTACCACCCTGAGCTGACCTATGACAATCACTCCGTCCGGCCGACGAAGACCCCCGCTGAGGGATACCACCTCAATGCCGATCTGGCCGACCACGCCATCGGCTTCATACAGGACGCCCACGTGGCGGCGCCCGACAAACCGTTCTTCTTGTGGTACGCCACGGGTGCCGGACATGCCCCACATCAGGTGGAACCGGCGTGGGTTGAGCCCTACCTCGGGC
>Ga0302177_10002238_pt1 | contig 13715 bp, 11 predicted proteins | sample I_Palsa_E1_2_FD_198780 | JGI IMG/M metagenome (GOLD analysis project Ga0302177, IMG submission 198780) | Peat permafrost microbial communities from Stordalen Mire near Abisko, Sweden - I_Palsa_E1_2 | ecosystem: Environmental > Terrestrial > Soil > Palsa > Peat permafrost | place: Sweden... | reverse complement strand
GTCCCGGTCGGGCGAGCCGAGGCCGGCGGTCCCGAACCGAGCTGGGTCGCCATGAACCCCGCGGTTCGTGCCAGGGGCGTTCCCCTCCGCCGAGCATCGCTATGAGCGTTTCCGTTATGAAAACCGCGCGCCGATCGCCCGCGAATCCTGCTGCTCGAAAAAGCCCGCCGTTACGCCGTTTTCCGGATCCGTGGCGGGAGCCGGCCTGGCGTCACAGGGGAGCCGTTTCAGCCCGTTCGTCTGTGCCCGTTAGGCGGCGGCGCCGTGGCAGCGTTTGAATTTCTTGCCGCTGCCGCACGGGCAGAGTTCGTTGCGGCCGACTTTTTCGGCGCCGGCTTGTCGCGGTTTTGCCGGCTCGCCGTCGCCGCGATTCGTGTGAATTTGCGTCGGTTCGTGTTTGGGCGCAGGGCCGAGGAGGCGCTCCGCGGTGGCTGCGTCGACGCGCGGCTGCGAGGCCGCCTGCGCGACCGGCTGCGGTGAGAGATCGCCGCTGGGCAGGGGCGCGAACTGAGGCGCGGCATGACCATTCGCCGCGCCGACGCCGTTGGGTCCCGCCGTCAGCGGCTGGGCTCCGTCGGGCGGCGGGGCTTCGATCTCGACGCGCATCGTGAAGATCGCCTTGATCGCTTCGTCGGCGATGTTGTTCTTGAGATCCTCGAAGATCTCGTAGGCTTCTTTTTCGTACTCGACGCGCGGATCTTTTTGGCCGTAACCGCGTAGGCCGATCCCGCTCTTGAGCGCATCCATGATGTAGAGATGATCGACCCACATGCGGTCGATGATCGGCAGCATGATGTACTGGCTCTCGATCGTGCGCATCAGCTCGGGACCGATCTCGGCTTCCTTCGCTTCGTACGCCGCAAGCCCAAGTTCGAAGATCCGCGCCTTCATCGCGTCGCGGTCGAGCTTCTCCAACTCGTCGACCGTGATCTTGTCCTTGATGGGGACGACCTGGTCGAACTCGTCGATCGTCGCCTGGAGATTCCATTCTGAGGGATGCTCTTCTTCGGGCGCGCCGGTATCGACCGCGTAGCCGGCCTTGCGGCGCAGCGTGTCGACGAAAAAGTCGCGCAGGCTCTCACCTTCGAGGACGCGCCGGCGTTCCCCGTAGATGATCTCGCGCTGCTTGTTCATGACGTCGTCGTACTCGAGCACCGACTTGCGGATCTCGTAGTTGTGGTTCTCGACCTTCGACTGCGCGTTCTCGATCGAGCGCGACAGGATCCCGGCTTCGATCGGCGTCTCGTCAGTGAACTTGACGAAGTCCATCATCTTCTGCAGCCGTTCCTGACCGAACAGCCGCATGAGCTCGTCTTCGAGCGCGATGTAGAAGCGCGTCGTCCCGGGATCGCCCTGGCGGCCGGCGCGGCCGCGCAGCTGGTTGTCGATCCGGCGCGACTCGTGGCGCTCGGTGCCGATGATATGCAGACCGCCCGCTTCCGGAACGCCCTCGCCGAGTTTGATGTCGACGCCGCGGCCGGCCATGTTCGTCGCGATTGTCACCTTGCCGGGGATACCGGCGTCTTTGATGATCTGCGCTTCCTGCTCGTGGTACTTGGCGTTGAGGACGTTGCACTCGACGCCGCGGCGGCGCAGCATCAGCGCCAGGCGCTCGGACTTTTCGATCGAGCGCGTGCCGACCAGCACCGGCCGGCCCTTCTCGTGCTCGGCGATGATGTCGTCGATGACGGCGTTGAACTTCGCCTCCTCCGAACGGTAGACGATGTCCGCGTTGTCCTTGCGGCGCATCGGCATGTTCGTCGGCAGCACGACGACGTTGAGGCCGTAGATCTCGCGGAACTCGCGCTCTTCGGTCTTCGCCGTACCCGTCATCCCGGCCAGCTTGTCGTAGAGGCGGAAATAGTTCTGGAAGGTGATCGTCGCGAGCGTCTGGTCCTCGCTGCGGACCCCCAGCCCTTCCTTCGCCTCGATCGCTTGGTGAATGCCGTCCGAGTAGCGCCGGCCTTGCATGAGCCGGCCGGTGAACTCGTCGACGATGATCACCTCGCCGTCCTTGACGATGTATTGCTGGTCCTTATGGAAGAGGTGCCACGCCTTGAGAGCCGCGTTGAGCTGATGGGTCAGCTCCAGATTGCGCTGGTCGTAGAGATTCTGGACGCCGAGCATCTTCTCGACCTTGGCGACGCCCTTTTCCGTGATCGGAACGGCGTGCGCTTTTTGGTCGACCGTGAAATCCTCGTCCTTGACGAGCCGCGGCAGAATCTTGGCGAACTGCCCGTAGAGCTCGGTCGCGTCATGCCCTTGACCGCTGATGATCAGCGGCGTGCGCGCTTCGTCGATCAGAATCGAGTCGACTTCGTCGACGATCGCGAAGTTGAGATGGCGCTGCACCATCTGATCGAGCGACCAGGCCATGTTGTCGCGCAGGTAGTCGAACCCGACCTCGTTGTTCGTGATGTACGTGACGTCGCTATCGTAGGCGGCCTTGCGCGACGGCGGATCGAGGTCGTGCTGGATGACGCCGACCGTGAGTCCGAGGGCCGTGTAGATCGGCCCCATCCAGTCGGCGTCACGCTTGGCAAGGTAGTCGTTGACGGTGACGACATGCACGCCTTTGCCGGTCAGCGCGTTGAGGTAGACGGGCAGGGTCGCGACGAGCGTCTTTCCTTCACCGGTCCGCATCTCGGCGACGTTTCCTTCATGGAGGGCTTGGCCGCCCATGATCTGCACGTCGAAGTGGCGCATACCGAGGACCCGCTTGCCGGTCTCCCGGACAACCGCGAATGCCTCCGGCAGGATGTCGTCGAGGCTCTCGCCTTCGGCGACGCGGGCCTTGAACTCGTCGGTTTTCGCCCGCAGCTGTTCGTCGGAGAGCGAGGCGACCGACGGTTCGAGGGCATTGACGCGCTCCACCGTACGGCGCAGCCGCACGATTTCGCGCTCGTTACCATCGAACAGGGTCTTCAGAAAGGCCATACGAGGATAGAACCGTTCGGCGGGCGGCGGGGTTCCTCCCGACCGGTCAGGTGCCCTCGGGCACCGCGACTTTTGCCGGGTGATTGATCTCATCGGGCGCAGCCCGGCGCAGGAGCGTCCCCACGGTGACGAACCGGAAGCCGGCCAGGCGATAGTCCGCGACGAGGGCCGGCAGCATGGCGATCGTCGACACGCGCCCGCTGTGCAGCAGGATCACCTCGGGCGCGGTCGCGCGGGTCGTCAGGTGCGCGCGCAGCGCGTCGGGTGCGATCGTGCGCCAATCGCCGGGATCGTCGTTCCACAAGATCGTGTCGAAGCCGGCCGCTTGCGCGACGCGAATCGTGTCGAGCGTGTAGCGCCCGTGCGGCGGGCGGAAGAGCCGATGCTCGCCGGCCGCGGGCGCGATCCGGTGCAGCGTCGTCGCACCTTGCAGCAACTCGACCCGAACCGCGGCGTCGTCGAGGCGATCGAGGTCCGGGTGCGTCAGCGTGTGGTCCCCGATCTGGAAGCCGTCCGCCGCGATCGCTTGCGCGAGGGCCGGAAATTGCTGTGCGTCACGCCCGATCAGAAAAAACGTCGCCGGCACCTTGAGGTCGTGCAGCGTCTGCAGCAGCAGCGGCGTCGTGACGGGATACGGGCCGTCGTCGAACGTCAGCGCGACGAGCCGCGGCCGGTCCTCCGCAGGCGGTGGTTTCCCAAGCAACGCGGCCAGACGCGTCAGCAATCCCGGCTGCACGAGCGTTCCCGCATCGGCATTGCGCAGCACGACGACCGGCTGCAGCAGGTCGGACGACTTCGTCCAGAAGCGCCACCCACCGTACCCGACGCCGACGCCGAACGCGATCGCTGCGATGACGATCAGAACGCGGAGCGGGCTCACGGTGCGTGCACGGGCGGCGATGCGGTGGACGTACTCACCGTTTGCGCGAGGGCAAAATCCTTGCCGACGATCACGGTCACGACCGAACGCGGCCCGGGTGTGGCGTCGGTGGCCGGCGAGACGCGTGCCGCGGGCACACCGAGGTCAGCCCGCACCCGTTCACCGACGAGCGGCTGCTTCGACGCCGGTCGAATCTCGCTCACGTCGTAGCTGAACGCGTCGGCGTTCCCGACCGAATCGACGATATAACCGGCGGCCTTCAATTTTTGGGCCGCGCTCCCGGCCAGGCCGGAGATGCCGCTGCCGTTTTGGATCACGACATGGATCGTCGACGGCTTGATAGCAGCAAGCGCAGCGACCGGAGCCGGGGTCGCGTTCCCGTATTGGCCGAACAGGCCCGCGACGATACGCTCTTTCTGCGCCGCGTCGGGGACGAGCAGTTCGCCGTTGGGCGAATCGATCGTGCTCGAGTACCCGATCGTCTGGGCGTTCGAGAGGTCGGCGACGTTGGCGTTCCGGAACGCCCACGCGACCGACTTCTCTTCGTCGAACGTGAAGTTCGTGCGCACGTTGCGGTTCAGGATCCCGATGTACTCGCCGATGTGCAGCAGGTCGTCGAGCTTATTGGCTTTCAGCTTCGCGATGACGAGGTGGATGATTTGATCCTGGCGCTGGGTGCGGCACGGATCGCTGCACGCGTCGTGACGGAAGCGGCTGTAACCCATCGCCTGCGTTCCGTTCATGTGCACGAGCCCCGGCTTGAAGTGGATGTGCAGATGACCCCAGCTGTCGTCGTAGTCCATCTGCTCGGTTACGGGGACATCGAGGCCTCCGATCGCGTCGACGAATTCCTTGAGGCCGTTCGGGTTCACGATGATGTAGCGATCGAAATGGCGGCCGCTCTCGAGGACCGGCATGCCGATAAAGTCGCCGATCACTTGGTCGGAGAGCCGCTCACCGCCGTCGACGTAGGCTTCGTTGATCTTGGTCTGCCGGCCGTTGATCGTGGCGCCGGTGTCACGCAGAATCGACACCAGCTTGATGCTGCGCGATGGGAAATCGATCCCGAGCACTTTGATCGTGTCGGTGCGCGAGTGCGAAGAGAACGGCTGATCGTTGGCCGTGTAGTCGTAATCCAGCCCGAGCAGCAGCACGTAAATGCGGTCTTTGCCGAAGATCGTGGCCGGTTCCGGAACGTAGAACGGCAGCGTCTTGCTGATGCTTTGCTGGAAGCTGTCGTGGTCGTGCAGCATGCGGTACGCGATGACGCCGAACACGATCCCGACCGCGATCAAGATCACGCCGGCGGCATACGGAACGATCGTCAGCCAGCGGGCGGCCGCTCTGCCGTCGGGAGCCGGGTCCGGCCGCCGCCGCGGACCGCCGGGGACGTGAGGGTCGGCGACGAGGTATTTGCTCACGCGCCGACCGCCGGTGCGACCAGCGTGCCGAAAAAGTCGAAGGCAGTATTGCCGTCGAGCCGCACCTCGACGAACTCGCCCGGCTCCGCGCGTCCAGCGAATGCGACGATGCCGTCGACGCCGGGTGCCTCGCCCATCGAACGTCCGACGGTTACGGCGCGCGTTCCCAGACCCGCGGCAAGCCCGTCCGCGGCGCGGAGCGTGCGGCGACCTTCGACCAGCACGCGCACCGTCTGGCCGATTCGCTTGGCGCGCGCCCGCTGCGACGCCAGCCGCTGCGCTTCGCGCAGACGCAGCAGGCGGCGGCGTTTCTCCCGCTCCGAAACCTGAGCATCGAGTTCGGCGCCCGGCGTGCCGTCCTCGCGCGAGTACGCAAAAAAGCCGACACGGTCGAGCTCGGCGCGCGCGATCCAATCCTCGAGTACGGCGACGTCCGCTTCGGTTTCGCCGGGGAAGCCGACGATGAACGTCGAGCGCATCGTGACGCCGGGGACACGGCGCCGAAATTCTTCGATGATCTCCAGATAGCGCTCGCCGTTCGAGGGCCGCAGCATCCGTCGCAGTACCGGCGCGCTGGCGTGCTGCAGCGGCATGTCCATGTACGCGCAGACTTTCGGCAGCGCCGCCATCGCATCGATCAGCTCATCGTCGACGGTCGCCGGATACAAGTACAGCAGACGGATCCAGGCCAGGCCGTCGATCTCGTGCAGCGCGCGCAGCAAATGCGCCAGCCCGCCGCGGCGGAAGCCGCGGTCGCGGCCCCACATCGAGGTGTCCTGCGCGATGAGGATCAGTTCTTTTGCGCCGCCGGCCACGAGCGCACGCGCTTCGGCGACGATCGACTCCTCGCTGCGCGAGCGGAACCCACCACGCAGCGCTGGGATGATGCAGAACGTGCACGGATGATCGCAGCCTTCGGCGATCTTCAGGTACGCTGTTGCGGCGGGTGTCGTGATGAGCCGCGGTAAGAACGCGTGCTCCGGTTCGGGCTCGAACTCGAGCCGCACGGGCTTCATCCCGGCCGTCGCGTCCTCGAGCAGCGCCGCGATCGACGGATAGGCGCCGGTCCCGATCACACCGTCGATCTCCGGGATCAGCGTCTGCAGTTCGTCGCCGAAGCGCTGCGAGAGACACCCCGCAACGATCAGCATCTGACCGGGGCGCTTGCGCTGCGCGTGCTCGAGGATCGTCTCGGTCGACTCGGCTTTGGCCGGATCGATGAAGGCGCAGGTGTTGATGACGACGGCGTCAGCAGCGCCCGCATCGGGGACGAGCGACCACCCGGCCTCGCCGAGGCGCGCGATCATCACTTCGCTGTCGACGAGATTCTTCGCGCATCCCAGCGACACGAACGCGACGGTCTTCGCCGGAGCGAGCAGAACGCTCATTCAGCGATAGTTCACGAATTGCAGCGGCAGGTCGAAATCGAGCCCCTTGAGCAGTTGAATAACCTTTTGCAGATCGTCCTTGGATTTTGCTGAGACGCGGATCTGCTCGTCCTGGTACTGCGCCTGCACCTTGAGCTTCGAGGCCTTGATCGCCTCGATCAGGGGCTTGGATTTGTCCTTGGGTATCCCGGCGCGAATCGGAATCTTCTTGCGGAAGGTGCTTCCCGAGGCCGGTTCCGGCGTCGACGAGACATCGAGCGCTTTCAAATCGATGCCGCGCCGGACCGCCTTGGACTGGATGATGTCGACAACGTTCTTGAGCTTCAGTTCGTCGTCGGCCAGGACCGTGATCGAGGTCGCATCGTTCTCGATCGACGCCATCGAGTTCTTGAAATCGAAGCGGCCCGCGATTTCCTTGCGCGCCTGATTGAGCGCGTTGTCGAGTTCCTGCGGGTCGACTTTCGAGACCACGTCGAACGAAGCATCGGATGGCATGCTATTTCCTATTCGGTTGATTCGGGTGGGAAGCTGACGACTTACAGCGTGTAGCGCTGTTCTACGACGTCGCCTTCCTTCCCAAGCCGCAGCGGCCGGCCGCCGTCGACGGAAACGACGACGCCGCCGGCATTGCCGGCCCGCACGTAGGCGCTGTGCCCGTTCAGCGTGCGCGTGGTCCCGGCTGGAAAGATACCCTCTACGAGCGGGACGCCGTCGACGGTGACGTGTAGCCAGGAGCGCTCGGTCAACCGGATGACGAGTTGGTGTGCCGGCGCGACGCGTTGCGCTCCGGTCGCCGAACCCGTGGCGGTGGGGGTGGGTTGCGCGGGCGCCGCCGGCGCGACGGTGGCGCCCGCCGCCGGAACGACCGTCGGCACCGCGGTTGCCGGCGCGACGGTCGCAGGGGGCGTCGTGGAGGCTGCGACGGGTTCTCGCTCACCGCCGCCTTGCGCGTACGACCACCACTCGTAGCCGACGAAGCCGACCAGACCGATCGCGACGACGACGGCGATCACGGCCCACAGTGAGGGTCCCGCGCGGTCGTCGTCATCGGAGATCGCCGCCACCGCCTGGCTCGGGCGTTCGGCCGGCACCGTTTCGTTGTATTGGGCGATCGCGGACTCGGCGTCGAGTCCCAGGAACCGCGAATACGTCCGAATGAACCCTCGGATGTAGACCGGTGCCCCGATCGCCTTCCAATCCTCGGTCTCGATGGCGTTGAGATAGACCGAACGGATGTGAAGCTGTTCGGCAACGTCCGAGAGCGTGAGCCCGCGCGCTTCCCGCGCGCTTCGGAACTCATCCCCGAGCGCAGGCATGTGACCGCACGTTTGCGGGCGCACCCGGTTTCCCTTGTACGTGGTTCTGGTGACCGACTGATGTCCGAACGAGTGCGTGTGGTTGCGGCGATGAGCGGCGGAGTGGATTCCGCCGTCGCGGCCGGTTTGCTCAAGGAGGCCGGGTACGACGTCGTCGGTGTGACGATGAAGATGTATGCGCCCACACGCCCGGCGCATGCGAAATCGTGCTGCGGTGCCGACGACTTCGACGATGCGCGCCGCAGCGCGGCGACGCTGGGGATACCGCACTACGTCCTGGACTTCGAGCAGACGTTCCGGCGCAGCGTGATCGACCGCTTCGCCGCCGACTACCGCAGCGGCCGCACGCCCAACCCGTGCGTCACCTGCAACAACGAGGTCAAGCTCGGCACGCTGCTTGCCTATGCCGACCGGCTCGGTGCCCGCTACGTGGCGACCGGGCACTACGCGCGGCTCGAGCAGCGCGACGACGGACCGCACCTCTTTCGCAGCCGCTCGCCGAAAGATCAGGCCTACGCGCTCGCCCAGTTGGCGCCGAGCCAACTCGCACGGCTGCTGCTTCCGCTCGGCACGTTGTCGAAGGACGAGACACGTGCGAATGCCGCACGGTTGGGTCTTTTGGTCGCCGACAAGGCAGAGTCACAAGATATCTGCTTCGTCGAGGGTGGTGACTATCGCGACCTCCTGGCACGGCTCGAACCCGAGACGGCCGCGCCGGGCAACGTCATCACGACGGCGGGCGAACTCGTCGGAACGCATGCCGGAATCGGCGGCTACACGGTCGGCCAGCGGCGCCGCCTGCCCGCGGGTGACGACGCACGCTACGTCACGCACATCGACGCTACGACCAACACGATCGTCATCGGCAGCGCCGCCGACCTCAACGCGGATCGTCTGATCGCGGACGAAGTAAACCTGATCCGCGCCGAACGCTTCGCCCGCGGCCCGGTCGACGTGCTGGCGATGACGCGCTATCGCGCGCCTGCCGTCAGCGCAACCGCGTCGATCGCCGCCGACGGCACGCTCGAGGTGCGATTCGCCGAACCGCAGCGCGCCGTCACGCCCGGCCAACTCGTCGCGCTGCTCGACCTCGACGGCACCGAAGTCCTCGCCGGCGCCACCATCCGCGAAGCGGCTTGAAGCGCGCGCGCTTCGGCGCGCTAGGCGGTTGCGAGCGCCAGATCGGAGCGCAGGTTCCAGTACGTGTCGCGGATGACGGGGTTGAACCCGGCACCGCGGATGATATCTTCAACTTGTGCGCGAGTCGCCTCGTTGGTCGAGCCGGCGTCGTGCACGACTTGCTCCTCGATGATCGTGCCGCCCATGTCGTCGCAGCCGTAGAAGAGCGCCATCTGCCCAAGCTTCAGGCCCGGCGTGAGCCACGACGCCTGCAAGTGCGGCACGTTATCGAGGAAGAGCCGCGAGAGTGCGAGCACGCGCAGGTACTCGAGGCCGCTGGCCTCTTTGCCGCGCAGCGGTGTTTTGTACGGCACGTAGTACCACGGGATGAAGGCCGTGAAGCCGCCGGTCTCATCCTGCAGGTCGCGGATGACCTGCAGGTGCGCGATGCGCTCCTCATCGGTTTCGATCGAGCCGAACATCATCGTCGCCGTCGTCGGCATGCCTAGCTGCTGCGCTTCGCGCATCACGCCGATCCACGCTTCGGGGACGACCTTGCGCGCGCTGATCCGTTTGCGCACCCGTTCGACGAGAATCTCGGCGCCGGCGCCCGGCAACGATTTCATCCCGGCCGCTTGCAGCCGCGCGAGGATCTCGCGCGACGGCAAACCCTCGACCTGCGCGAGCCCCGTGATCTCCGAGACCGAGAGCGAGTGGATGTCGACGTTCGGAAACTCGCGTGCGACGCGCCGGAAGAGTTCCTCGAACCAGGGCAGCCGCAGTTCCGGGTTGACGCCACCTTGGATCATGATCTGCGTCGCGCCCTGATCCGCGGCGTACTTCACGCGCTCGAGCACCTTGTCGTGCGACATCGTGTAGCCTTCGGCGTGGTGTTCGGGCCGGAAGAAGGCGCAGAACGTGCAATGCACGTTGCAGACGTTCGTATAATTGATCGTCGTATCGACGACGTAGGTCACGTCGTCGGTCGGGTAGAGCGACATCCGCCGCGCGTGCGCAGCTTCGCCGAGCGCGTGAAAGGGCGCCTCGCGATAGAGGCGGACGCCTTCGTTGAAATCGATGCGCCCGCCGCCGGCGGCGCGGTCGAGGACGTCAGCGAGCGACACAATCCTCCTCCGTGAGCTCGGCAAAGCGTTCCAGCCCGCGCCGTGCATCGGCATCGAGGACGTGCGTCAGCCGGTTGAAGTAGTCGACGTACAGTCCCCGGTGGAACGGCAGCTGCGCGAACGCGCTGTCGATCACGGCCTCGCGGTGTGCGGCGCCCCACGCGCGTGCCTCCGCGAGCGCGCTCGCGAGTGCAGCAACCTCGACGGGGCGCGCCGTGAGCGCATCCTTGCGCACCGCCCACACTGCATAGACGAACGGCAGCGACGTCCAGGCATACCAGGCCTCGCCGAGGTCGTAGATGCATGCCGGCGGCGAGGTCCGGCGCGCAGCGAGCGCCTCATCCCCGATCAACAGCGCCGGCCGGCCGGCGCGCACTGCTGCGGGCGCATCGTCGACCTCATCGTAGCGCGGACGCACGCCCTGCACGCGCTCGAGCAGAATCTGCAGCAGCGCCCGCGCCGTCGCCGACTGCGCGGTGAGGGCGATCGGGACGCCGTCGAGCAGCGCCGGCGGCACCGGCGAGACGAGCAGCACCGAGCGCACCGGACCGGCTGCTGCGATGCACAGATCACCGAGCAGCGTGAGCTCGTCGCGATGCGCCACATACGCCGCCGAACTGATCGCCGCGACGTCGAGTTCACCCGCCAGCAGACGCGCGTTCAGCCGCGTCGGGGTGTCACGGACGACCGTGACGTCGCGCGCGACGGCGCCCGCATCGAAGGCGGTTTCGACCGGAGCGACGTTGACGAAAGCGATGCGCCCGTACCGCAGCGGCGCCGCCGGGTTCACGACGGTGCGACGCTCACGCCGCGCCGGCTTGCGCGTAGGGCCGGATCGGGTTTCCGTCCTCGGGCTTCCAGTCGACGGGGAACACCTCGTAGGTCGAGTTGCGCCGCACCGCGACGTAGCCCGCCTCTTCGATCAAGCGCCGAAACTCGCGGTCGTCGACGTACTGGCCCGAGGTCGTCCCGGCGCTATGATAGATGCGCTCCTCGTCGGTCGAACCGTGCGTGCCGTCCATGTCGTCGGCGCCGAAATGCAGCGCGAGCTGGCACACCTTGAGCCCTTGAATCATCCAATACGCTTTGATGTGGTCGAAGTTGTCGAGCATCAGGCGCGCGACCGCGAACATGCGAATGTCGTCGAGACCGCTCGTCCAGCCGAAGTGCGAGAGCGCGTTCCCGTCGGGATGGAATGCCAGCGGGATGAAGGCGTTGTAGCCCGGCGAGCGGCGCTGCGACTCGCGCAGCATGATGAGGTGCTCGACCCGCTCGGCGAGCGTCTCGATCGTGCCGTAGAGCATCGTCGCGTTCGAGGCGATGCCGTGCCGATGGAGCGTCTCGTGGATCTCGAGCCAGTGCGCGGCATCGACCTTGTTGGGACACACTTCCTTGCGGAAGCGCTCGGAGAAGACCTCGGCTCCGCCGCCGTTGACGTTGTCGAGCCCTGCCTCGCGCAGCGTGCGGCAGATGTCGTCGTACGACATGCGGTGCCGGCGTGCCAGGTAGTCGAGCTCCGCCGCCGTGAACAGCGACAGCTGCACGTGCGGCAGCAACTCCTTGACGCGCCGCATCAGCGGCAGCCAGTAATCGAGGGAGAGCTGGCGCGGATCGTGGCCGCCCACGATGTGGAGCTGATTGAAGTTGGTCCCGGTCTCCAGCGTCTTCGCGACGACTTGCTCGGCCGACATGCGGACCATCCCCTCGTCCTTCTCGCCACGCGCAAACGAACAGAAGGTACAGTTCGCGTAGCAGACGTTCGTCGAGTTGATGTAGCGGTTGAGGACGTAGTAGACTTCGTCGCCGCTCTTCCGCTCTTTCGCAGCTTTCGCCAGGCGGCCCAGCGCGTGCACGTCGGGGGTGGTGAAGAGGGCGAGTCCGTCCTCGAGCGAGAGCGATGTCCCGTCTTCCAGTTTGTGTTCGATGGAGCGCAGCGAGGGGTCGGCCGTAATCACCAGGGATGGATCCTCCAGGGACGTCGTTTGCTACCGTACGTAACGGGCGCAATGCGCGCAAGGACGTTCGTCGGGCTCTTCGCCTCCCATCCTCGGCCCACCGGCTCGTGCGAGGGACGGCCTTGCGGTCGCGTGAACGAACGCGGCCCGTGACCTCGACCACGCCGACCGAGCTGGAAGCGGCGGCCGACTTCGACCCACCGCCCCGCAGCTTTGCCGTCGACGTGTGGCGGCGTTTTCGACAGGCGCCGGGCGCGCTCGTCGGCGCCGCCGTGGTGGCAACGATCGCCCTGATCGCGCTGTTCGCCGGCGTCATCGCGCCAAGTGATCCGCTCGCACAGAACCTCGCGCTTGGCGCGCAGCCGCCGTCGGCCGCCCACTGGTTCGGCACCGACAAGCTCGGCCGCGACCTCTTCTCGCGGATCGTCTACGGCGCGCGCATCTCGATCAGCATCGGCTTCGTCGCGGTCGGGCTCGCGATCACCGTGGGGACCCTCATCGGGCTCGTCGCCGGCTACGCGGGTAAACGTACCGAGGCGATCCTCATGGGCGCGATGGATCTGATGCTCGCCTTTCCTTCCATCATTCTGGCGATCGGCATCACGACGATCCTCGGACCGAGCATCACCAACCTCATGATCGCCGTGGGGATCGTCTACGTGCCGCAGTACGCGCGCCTGGCGCGCTCCTCGGTGCTGGCCGTGAAGGAGAACGAATACATCGAGGCCGCGCGCGCCATCGGCGTGCCGACCCCGGCGATTCTCGCGCGCCACGTGCTGCCCAACATTCTCGCGCCGCTGCTCGTTCAAGCGACGCTCGGGATCGCTACGGCCGAATTGGAAGCGGCCGGCTTATCGTATCTCGGGCTGGGCGCCCGCCCGCCGGCACCCGAGTGGGGCGCGATGCTCAACGATGCGCGCGACTATTGGATCGGCGCGCCGTGGGCGCTGATCTTCCCCGGCCTTTCGATCACGACGCTCGTGCTCGGCTTCAACCTGCTCGGCGACGGCTTGCGCGACGCGCTCGACCCCAAGCAGCGCTAGATGGTCGTCGCCCTGTCGGTCGCGTGCGCAGTGTTCTACGGCGCGGCGGACTTCTGCGGCGGTTTGGCGACGCGCCGGATGCCGACGTTCGTGGTCGTCGTCTGGTCGCAGGCGGTCGGACTCCTCGTGCTGCTCGCCGCGCTGCCGCTGGTCGGCGGCGTACCGCGCGCAAGCGACCTCGCGTGGGGACTGGCCTGCGGCGTCGCCGGCGCCATCGCCGTCGCAACGCTGTACCGCGCGCTCGCCGTCGGAACGATGGGCGTCGTCTCGCCGATCACCGCGGTTCTCGCAGCAGCCGTACCGGTCGTCTTCGCGCTGGTGCGGGGCGACCGGCCCGCGACCCTCGCGCTGGGCGGTATCGCACTGGCGCTCGTGGCGGTCGTCCTGGTGTCGGTCGCGCCGCCCGCGCCGAACCAAGCCGACGCACCGCTAGCACGGATACCGAAACCGAATCTGCTGGGACCCGGAATACCGGAAGCGCTGGTCGCCGGGTGCGCCTTCGGCTTCCTCTTTATCGCCTTGGCGCAAACGC
>Ga0302177_10002233_pt1 | contig 13741 bp, 15 predicted proteins | sample I_Palsa_E1_2_FD_198780 | JGI IMG/M metagenome (GOLD analysis project Ga0302177, IMG submission 198780) | Peat permafrost microbial communities from Stordalen Mire near Abisko, Sweden - I_Palsa_E1_2 | ecosystem: Environmental > Terrestrial > Soil > Palsa > Peat permafrost | place: Sweden... | reverse complement strand
CACCAGCTACGCGCTCTCGAACTTCACGCTGGAGCCCGCCGAACCATCGCGCTTCTTCGAGCCCGCCACCCTCGCACGCCTCGAACACGTCAGGCGCGCCACCGATCCGCACGGCGTCTTTTCATCCCTACGACAGGCCTAAACCGCGTCTCTGCCTCTACACACTCCCCAAGCCGCGGAATAGCCCCGTCTCACCAAGGACCCACATGACAAGCCAACTCCACGCAGCCGTCGCCCGCGAGCTCATCGCAGAACGCCACCGACTGGCGGCGGCTGCGCGCCGGCACACGGCGTTCACGAAGACCAATCGGTCGCCGTGCCCACTGCCACGGCGACCGACAGGCCGGTGGGGGCGCCCCCAAGTCAACACGCCCGATCCCGCAACGCGGGAATCACCCATGGGCTCACCCGCACCAATAGTGCCACCAGCCCGCACGCTTCGCAGTGGACTGCCCCGTGACCCACCAACCCTCGCCGCGGTCGTGCCGTCTCCATCGGCTAGGGCTATGGGACCCTCCCGGTGCAGTGGCGGCTCTGATCGGCATGTCGCTCCTCAGGGTGGGTGGGGTTCCGTGTCTCGCAAGCCGATGCCGAGCGCGGCCATCACGAACGCCAGGCCGGCGGCGAGTAGCGACGCGACGTGGAAGCCGTGCACGAACGCGGTGTGCGCGGTGGCGAGCACCTGATCGCCGAGCCCACTGCGTAGCCGGTTGCTGGCGCTGACGGCGCCGGCGAGCGTCTCGCGTGCCTGTGGGGGCGCACCGGCGGACAGCAGCCGTGTTCCGAAGTCGCCGCGATAGACAGCGGCGCCGATGCTGCCGAGGATCGCGATCCCGAGCGCTCCGCCTAGCTCCGTTCCGGTCTCCGAGATCGCGGACGCGGCGCCAGCGGCCTCGGGAGGGGCAGCTCCCACGATCAGGTCGGTGGCGAGCGTGCCCACGGGGCCGACGCCGAGGCCGATCAGGGTAGTGCCGGCCACGATCGCGGCGAGCCCGGAACTGGGTCCGGCGAGCGTCAGCACAAGCAGCCCGACCGTGGCGAGAACGAGTCCCGAAGTAACGATCCGCGCCGGGGTAACGACCAAGGACAGCCGCGGCGCGATCATCGACCCGGCGACTATGCCGACGGCCGACGGCACGCTCCAAAGGCCGGCTTCGAACGGGCCCATCCCGAGTACGAGCTGGAGGTACTGGGCCGTGAACAGCTCGATGCCGATCGCCACGAACGCGGACACGCAGTTCGCTCCGAACGCAGCGTTGAACGTGCGCGCGCGAAACAGGCTGAGGTCGACAAGCGGCTCGCTCAGGCGGCGCTGCCACACGACAAAGATCACACCGAGCACGAGACCCACCGCGATCGAACCTGCCTCGGCCGCCCCGAACCCATGCTCCGCGGCGCGCGTTATCCCGTAAACGCCGGAGAGCACGGCACCGCTCGCGAGCAGCGCGCTCGCGGGGTCAAGGCGCACGCCGGTCGCGCCACACGAGCGCGGCAGCGTCCGCGGAGCGACCGCGAGCAGAAGCGCCATCGCTGCGACGTTGGGCAGGAACACCGATCCCCACCAGAAGTGCTGGAGCAACGCCCCGCCCACCAGCGGCCCGACCGCCGCGCCGGCAGCGAAGCAGCTAATCCAGATCCCGATCGCCGTGGCTCGCTGCCGCTCATCGGTAAACATCGCCGTGATCAGCGCCAGCGACGACGGAGCGAGCGACGCACCCGCGATCCCGAGCAGCGCCCTAGCAGCAATCAGCATCACCGGGCTCGTCGAGAACGCAGCTAGCAGCGAACCGACCGCAAACGCCGCGCCGCCGGTGAGCAGCAGCCGCCGGTGACCAATCCGATCCCCAAGCGCGCCCATCGTGAGCAACGAGCCGGCGATGAAGAAGCCATAGATGTCGGTGATCCACAACAACTCGGCACTCGAAGGATGCAGCGCGCGCGTCAACTTCGGCACGGCGAGAAACAGCACCGACATGTCCATCGTCACCAGCAGCGTCGGCAGCGCCAGGACGGCCAAGCCGATCCACTCCGGGCGCCCCGCTCGCCCCGCGGGCCCCTCCGCTGCGACCGTCACCCGATTTATCAGCCGGCCAGGGCCACGTCGAGGTTGTCAAACGAGTTCTGCCAGCCCTCGGTCATCTCGCCGCGAGCGTCGGCGGCAATCCCATGATGGTTCATCACCACCGTCGTCGCGCCGCTGTGCTCGGTCAGCTCGAGTTCGATCAACTGGCTGCCCGGGACGTCGTCCCACGACCATGTGAACGCGAGCTGCCGCGGCGGCGCGATCACGGTGAACTCACCGCTGCCGCCGTACTCGGTCCCATCGACCGGGTTGTGCATCACGAGCCGGATCGTCCCACCGACGCGCAGATCCACCTCCGCGTGAGGCGTCTCCCAGTCGTGCTCGGCGTGCCACCAGCGACGCAGCACCTCGACGCTCGTCCACGCATCGAACACCGCCTGCGCGGGGGCGGCGAACGTCCGCTCTATCCGCAGCGCCGCCGACCGATGATCCGGCATCTCGCTCATCCGCTGTCCTTCGACTCTTTGAGAAATTCATCCACGGCATCGAACACGCGCTCCCAGCGGGAGCGCAACAGGCCAATCCACTCCGAGGTCTCATCGAGCGCCCGCGCGTCCAGCATCAGCCTGTGGGTCCGGCCGTCGATCACCCGCGTCACCAAACCCGCCTCCTCCAGAACCCGCAGATGCTTCGTGATCGCGGGCTTCGTCACCCCAAGCCCGCTCGTCGCCTCGCCCACCGTCGCAGGTCCGCTCGCCAACCGCTCGATTATGCGACGCCGGACCGGGCTGGCGATCGCCCTAAACGAATCGTTCACCATAAGGTGAACAATACACGGTCGGCACGCCGCTGCTGCCTGCGCGCGATCCGGGAGCGGCACACCCGTGAAATCGTCGCCCGCCGTCGGTACTACCCCCGCAGAGGCCGCAGCGACAGCCGCGGGTGCCGCAAGGCCTCGCGCCCGAAGACATGGCAAGGGGCCGTCGGATCGAGGTCTCTGTCGGCGACCTCATCATCTAATGGTCGTGGAGCACCCTTGACAGCAAGACCCCTGTCAAGCTACCTTTCCACTGTCAACCAGGCTTTACATGACAAAGGGTGTTGGTGGGCGATGCGGAAAAGACCGGCGCGGATCCTGATTCTGGCGCTCGCGGTGGCCGCCGTCGTGGGAGCGGCCGCGATCGCGCAATCGGTCAGGGACCACAGCCTGGAACCGGTCTGGACGGTCGGTTGGATCCCGGCTGCACTCGTCGCCTCGATCGCACGGCCGCAGACAGCGGGTCAGTGTCGGCGTCGCTTGCATCGGCGATCGCGCTCGTAGCCATCGCCGGCGACGGATGCGAAATACGGTGCGAGAGTTGCGAACCGAGCAAGGCCTATCGCAAGGCCAACTCGGTTCCGCGATCGGTGTCTCGCGGCAGACGATCAACTCGATCGAGCAGGAGCGCTACACCCCGTCGCTACCCCTCGCCTTAGCGCTGGCACGATTCTTCAAGACCACCGTGGAGGCGATGTTCGATGCCGGTAACTAGATCGAAGTGGTTTGTGCCGCTGTTCGCGGTCCTGCTCGGAATCGTCGTGTTCGTGGCGCAGTGGATCGGCGGGGATCCCGGCAGCGGCCTTGAGTCGTTGGCGATCATGACTGCGTTCGGAGCCGTGCTTCTGTTCGGGGGGCGCAGCGAGACGGTCCGCGGACTGCGGGGTGACGGACGCGACGAGCGCTTCCGCCAGATCGACGTCCACGCGACCGCGCTCGCCGGCCTGGCGATGATCATCGCGATCATCATTGCGTTTGTGATCGAGCTCGGACGCGGGCGCACCGGCTCTCCTTACGCGTGGCTTGGCGCGATCGGCGGTCTCACGTACCTGGTCGCGATCGTCATCTTCAGATTCCGAGGCTGAACGAACGCGGCGAGAGAGTCCCGCAACCGGTCTGGCACGCGCAATGGTGAGATGGTCGCTCAGCCCAGGATCGACCGGAGACCAGAAGGTTTAGCGTATGCCCTGTCGTGGGTTCAGCATTGCTCCGATTCCGAGGCGGATGGCAACCTGGCTCTGTTGTGCGGATGGTTCGGGTGCGGTTGAGCGGTTGGGTCGGGATTGTTGCTGCTGCCCAGTGTGTGGTGTTGGTCGCCACGAGCGCGCGCTACGGATATCACCGCGATGAGTTGTACTTCATCGTGGCCGGGTCGCATCCAGCGTTTGGATATCCCGACCAGCCTCCGCTCGTTCCGTTGCTGTGTTGGGCGATGAACGCGCTCGCCCCGGGATCGCTGCTGCTGCTGCGGACGCCCTCGGCGGTGGCTGCCGCCGCGACGACGATGCTCGCGGCGTTGATCGCTCGAGAGGTCGGCGGCGGCACGCGCGCGCAGCTGATCGCGGCGGCTTGCACGGCTTGTTCTGGCTTCGCGCTTGCGGTCGGTCACTTCGTGACTACAACAACCTTCGACCTGTTGAGCACGACTGTCGTGGGGTGGCTTGCGGTGCGAGCGGTCGTCAGCGGCAGTGGTGCCTGTGTGCTGGCGGCTGGTGTGGTGGTGGGCGTTGGCGTGGAGGCCAAGCCCCAGGTCGGGCTGGTGGCTGCGGTGCTGGTCGCGTCATTGTTCGTGACTGGTCCGCGTTCGCTGTTGCGGTCCCGGTGGGCTGCCGGTGGTGTGATCGCAGCGGTGGTGCTGGCCGCCCCGTACGTCATCTGGCAGCAGCAGCATGGTTGGCCACAGCTGACCGTTGCCGGCAACATCGCCGGCACCCAAGAGGGCGGACGGGCGGGCTTCTTCCCATTCCAGCTCGTGATGGTCAGCCCATTCCTCGTGCCGGTCTGGGTCGCCGGGCTGCGCGCGCCGTTTCGCCGCGCCGGATGGCAGCAGCTGCGCTTCGTGCCGATCACCTTCGCGGTGACGGGCGTCCTGTACTTCGCCGGCAACGGCCACGCGTACTACCTCGCGAGCCTCTACCCCGTTCTGCTCGGTGTCGGCGCGCTGCCCGCCGGTGAGTGGACGATGCGCGCCCCAAAAAACACACGCCGCCTAATCGCAGCGCTCGCGCTCAGCGCTGCCATCAGCTCCGTCATCGCCCTGCCGCTGCTCCCTGAGCGCGACCTCCAGGGAAGCATCGTGATGGCGCTCAACCCGGCCCAGGGCGAGACCGTCGGTTGGCCCCGGTTCGTCCAGACCGTGTCGACCGCATGGCACCAGATCCCAATCCACGAGCGCCGCCACACAGCCATCTTCACCGGCAACTACGGCGAAGCCGGCGCGGTTGATCTCCTCGGTCCGGCACTCCGGCTCCCACGCGCCTACAGCGGCCACAACGGATTCAGCGCATGGGGAGAGCCACCGGCCGCCGACATCCACGCCCTAGTGCTGGGCTTTAACAACGCCGCGGACGCCGCCCCCTACTTCGACCGATGTCGCACGCTCGCCTTCGTCAACGACGGCGTCGGTCTCGACAACAACGAGCAAGGCCTCCCGGTGATGCTCTGCCGCGCCACAGGACCATGGCCGGCACTCTGGCCGCATCTGAGGCACTACGACTAGTCGAACCGCCGCCAGTGCCACCTCTCAGGCCGGGCATGTCGATCGATTAGGCACCATCAGGGAGGCCGCCGCGGGCTGGTAGTACGGGGCTCTTGCCAATCGTGAGAAGTCGCTTGGACGCGTGAACAGCCGGCGCTGTTTGAACGAGCCAGCGTCTTCGGTTGGTCGCGGTCTGAGACGTAACGACCACTGGTCGTTCGGGGAGGCTCAGGGTGAAGCGGTGATTATCCGGGTGCGCCGGCGGCGATCCAGCGGTCAAGGACGTCGATGTGCTCTGGCGGCCAGGTGCCGTCGCAGGGCATCGTGCCGGCGTGGAGGCGCTTGAGGATCTCGTCGGCGTGGCTGCGTACGTCGTCGCGTGACCACAGATCAAACGCGAAGCGCATCGAGTCGCGGTCGCGTTGACGGAACATTGGTTTGATGTGCGACGCGAACGACAGCGGCTGATCCGGTCCGGGAAGCGTGAGCTCCGGCTCAGGTTCGATCTCGGCGGTGGCATGCGCCCGTGACCACGGGTTCGCGTCGCAGACCCACCACCAGCGCGGGACGGGCATCTTCGGCGGCGGGTGCACGCCGGGCTGTGAGTTCTCGACCGCGATCCTCGAGCCCCACTCGAGATAGGCCGTGAACGCCGCGCGGAACTCCGCGTCGGCTGGCAAACCCACGTCGTCAGCCGATCGGATCAGGAGCGTCACCCAGAGTGTCCGCTGCTCTGAGGTTATCCCCTTGTCGAGATGCTGGGAGATCATCCGCTCGTAACCGCCGTAGCGATCGCTGTAGGCCGGCGGGCCGCCGAACACCTGCCCTAGCCACGCCGCTACGCGCTCGGGGTGATCGGGCGACATGCTGCCGAACAGCGTCGCCAGCAGGGGCGCCTCGGGGACATGGGTCTCGTAGAAGCGGCGCGCGACGCGCAGCAGGGCCGGGAATCCGCCAGCCCATTGGAACAGCGTGGGCTGCTCGGGCGCTAGCGGATCGTGAAAGTCGGCGTACCAGTGCATCCCGCTGCAAAACGGCTTGTTCTGTGACTTGCCGCAGCGACAGAGACTGAAATGCTCAAGCGACGCGCCGGTGTTGCGCGCCTCCGGATGGCCGTCAGCGTCGAGGAGATTGATGCCTCCGGTCACCCGATACGGGCCGTCTTTGGATACCTCGACCGCTGGCTCGCGGCTCTGATCGGCAAAGCCGGAGGGCTCGCGTCCCCCCGGGGCATAGCCCAGCGCCCCCGAGGGACAGTCACGCGCTGCGCGCGCGATCTCGTCTGCCCGCGCCCCTGACGGTGCGACGAACGGCTCGGTGTTGGCGCGAAAGGCCGTCGGCGCCCGATCGGTGCAGAACCCGGAATGGGCACAGGTACCGCGGTTGTCGGAGATCGTCACATGCTGACCTTGGTAGGTGTCAAGCCGGTCTGGCACGCGGTCTGGTGCCTTGGCGGCCTGGAATCCGATCACGCTATGCGAGCCGTCACACCATGGTTTGAGCTCAGACGCGCCGCAACGACAGAGCGCCGCCTGGGGCAACGGATCGAAGGAGACGCCGAGCCAGTCAGTCATTCGGCTGACGTTGGTCACCAGGTAGGGGCCGTTGGGCGCGGACTGGATGCTTGCGGCTAAGGGTTCTTGCAGCGTCAGGAACTCCCCGCGTCGAGCTGCGAGACGCTCCATGTCGCCGGCGACGAGCTGGCAGGCGAGATCCTGCAGCGCTGCGGTCGCCTCCAGCAGCGCCGGCGGGCCACCGACACCGACCCGCAACCGCGTCGCGTCGCATGCCAGCGTGTGTAAGGCCACGGCGAGCTCAGCCTCACCGCCGGGGTGCAATTCGCCAGCTGGGACGGCTCCAAGCGCGCCGCTGATGGGTCGTACCACCGAGGCGGCCAAACGACCTGCAGCCCGGGCGAGCGCGGCACGGCGGGCTGTGTCGTCGCTGGCGGCGGCGAGCGCCTCGAACGCACGGCCGATCGCGTCAGCACGGGAGAGCAGCTCGCGTCCCGCCGCGGCTGCGCCGGCGACCGAGCTCACGATAGCTCGCGATCGATGAACAGCGCTGCCAACGACAAGAACGGGCGTAGCTCGATGAGCTCGAAGTCGACGATCTGATTAGCGACCAGCGGCAGCGCATCTAGCACCGCTTGGGCGGCGGTGATCGATTCTGCCTCCAGCATCAGCACCGCCCCCGGCCCCCCTGGCGAATACATCTCACGTACCGTACCCGACGCGTAAAGCTGCCACAAAGCTTCCAGCTCCTCGACCGCATGCGGGGCAATCGCGCTGCGCGGGTCGATCCCGGAGCGCGGCCGCCCGACCGCCAGAACCCTCATCGCGCCTCGATCGCGGTCACCATGAACCGGCGTCTTGGCGCGGGCCATCCGGTCCAGTAGCGGGTCGACGATCCGCAGGCACTGCGGCCCGTCAACGGTGCTCACCAGCGGCTTTCTCGATCGCGAGTTCGGCGATACGCCGATCCTCGGCGCCCGTCATCGCGCCCGCTACCCCGATCGCGCCAGCCACCCTCCCATCGACCACGATCGGAAGCCCACCGGCGATCAGCGCCAACCCGGGTCGTGTCCCGAATTCCGCCACCGCGCCCCCGTCGGATTCGATCGCCGCATAGAAATCGTCGGGGGGCATCCCGATCGCTGCGGCCGCGTAGGCCTTGTTGATCGCGGTCTGGATGCTCACCAACGGCGCGAGGTCCATCCGCAGCATCTCCTTGGTCACTCCCGACTCGTCGACGATAACTACCGTCACCGGGACCGACATCGCGTTCGCCTCGGCGACAGCTGCGTCGATCATCAGCCGCGACGCTTGTCCCGACAAGGTCGGGCGCGTCACGGATAACGCGCTTGATGCTGGCACCGGTGGACCTCCTGATCATCCAGATGGGCTGAGCGTTGCAGCGCTATGTCGTCGATCGCGCGGGAGCTCATGCCGCTAAGGATCGGTTGCCACGCGCACAAAGTCCAAGACCAGTTGCCCCCACATCAGTAGGCTGCGCCTATGGAACGGCTCGACCTTCGCCTCGTCGAGTACTTCATCGCCGCAGCGGAGGAGCTGCACTTCGGCCGTGCCGCCGAACGACTGCACATCGCACAGCCCTCGCTCAGCCAACAGATACGGCGACTCGAGACCCAGCTCGGCGTCACGCTGCTCGAGCGAGACAGCCGCAACGTCCAGCTCACCAGCGCCGGCGAGACACTGCTGCGCGAAGGCCGCAAGATCCTCAGCCAAGCTCAACACGCGATCCAAGCCACCCACGCCGCCAGCTCCGGACAGCTCACCGTCGGCTTCTACGGCTCCGCCGCCGCCGCCCTGCTACCCAGCGTGCTGCGCTCTTTCAACCAGCACCACCCGGCTTTCGATGTCTCCGTTCGCGAACTCCTGCTCGGCAACATCGACGAAATCCTCGACGGAAAGGTCAACCTCGCGTTCACACGGCTGCTGCCCAACCAGACCGAACTCGAGGTTGAGGTGCTCACCGAAGAAGCACGCCTCGTCGCGCTGGCCACCGCCCACCCACTCGCTGCGCGTGACACGCTGACATACGCAGACCTCGGCAACGAGAGATTCGTCGTCAACCCCGTCGTACAAAAGCCAGGCACCCCAGCGAGATGGACAGCGGAACAGCGTCGCCACGGCCTTACCGGCCGAGTCGCAGCCGAGGCAAGCAGCATCCAGGAAATTCTCGCCCTCGTAGCGGCAGGCTCCGGAGTCTGCCTGGTACCGGCAGTAGTCGCACAGCACTACCCGCGCACCGACATCGCCTACGTTCCGGTCAGCGACGCCGAACCAGCAGTCGTCTCCCTCGCCTGGCGCCGCGGTCAGCTCAGCCCCGCTGCCCAGGCGTTCATCCAGACCGCACAACAACACGCCGTCGAAACCGACCTGCAAGCTAGCCCGGATCTTGCGGTAGGAGTGTGGGAGTGACCGCGAGATGGGGTTGGCTTGTTCGTGAGCTGTGGATTTGCTTTGTGGGTTGCTGATCCGGTGTCCGCCGACGTTCCCGCGGGAGATTCGGCGTGTGTTGGGATCGTTTCAGGGCAGCGGTGAGCGTGGCCCGGGGCCGGGCCGTCTGCTGGGTGATGAGGGCGCGGTGGCGGCGGGTGTTCAGCAGGCCGGGGCGGGCAGCGTCTTGAGCTTCTCGAACGCGGCTGTGAGCGCTTCGGTCCATGCCCAGGATCGGGCGAGGTGTAGCTTGCCTTGACGGCCGGAGAACGCGAGCCGGCCGGCGACGTGCAGCAGCCGGTAGCGCAAGCGTTTCGGTTCGGCTCTGGCGAGCTCATCGTCGAGTAGGAGCGCTTGGGTCCAGATGATCAGGTCGTGCGCGAGCATCACGATCTCGACCCACACCTCGTTGAGCGCGAACGCCTTGAACGGCAGCTTCTGAAGGCCGGTGTCCTTGTCGTCGCGGATACGATCCTCGACGCGGGCGCGTTGGCGGTGACGCCGTTCGAGGATCGCGATGTGCGGGTCGGTCTGGTCGGTCAGGATCGCTTGGAAGCGGTAGCCGTCGTGGTCGGTGAACGAGAACTGCGCGCCGGGATGCGGACGCTCTCGCCGCACGATCACTCTGGAGTTGGCGGGCCATGTGCTGAGATCGACGTGATCAGTGAGCTCAACGACCTGCCCGTTGGGGCGCTCGGAGTCGTCCTGATCCAGCGCCGGAACCCATGCATCGTCTGGGGTTGTGAGGATCGCGGCGCGGACCGCTTCTGAGAGTTCGTAGCCGAAGGAGAACCGCAGACCGGCCTGGTGGCAGTGATCGGCGGTCCCGTGCGTGGCGCCGGCCGTGTCCGCGCGGATCAGGATCTCCAGGTGCTCGACCTGCGCGTCGGGGATCTGCGCCAGCGCCCGGTCGATCACGGTGACGTGATCGACGGCGGTGTTCGAACCGGCGTTCCCCGGACGCAGCAGGATCGCGAACGCCTCACGCGTCTGGTCCGTATAGGCGGCGAGCGGGTGGAACCCGTACCCATGCTTGTAGTTTCCGGCCGCCTTCTCCTTCTCTGAATGCGCCGTGATCAGCGTCGCGTCAACATCGATCGTCAACCGCTCCGGCGCGCCGGACAGCTCCCAGAACCGTGCCCGCGCCTGGGCGTGCGCACAGCGCAGCGCGTCCAACATGCCCGGCTCAGACGCGATCCGATCGATCATCCGAAACGCGGTCGCATCTGAGGCCACCGACCCAAACAATGCCTCCTGCTCCCGGACCGCGCCGAGGTCAGATACGCACTCCCCGCCGTCAGCGAGCATCACCGCAAGATCAACGATCACCCGGCCTGGGTCATGACCACGCCGCCGCCGCTTGATCGGCGCCAACCGGGTCGACAGCGCGCGCGTGAGTCCAACCTTCCCGGCGACCTGCCCGAGCAGCGCACTGCCGGCGTGCGACACCAACCCGGCTCCGTCCGCCGTGACTTCTACGGTTACCACGCGTCCGTCACGCATCACCTTCAAGGTGAAACCCCCAAGCTCGAGATTCAACGACTTCAGCAATCCAAGAATCCCTGCTGTGCCGGACGTTCCCGCGCCCTCGGTCACCCCGGGGGCGCGGGTCTTACTGCACGATCCGGGCTAGCGCCCCCGACCAAGCAACACCCCAGATCTCGATCAACCCAAGCTCCGCTCGGGCGAGCTGAAGGGCGTCCGGCGCCGCGATCCGGCTCGACCGCTGCAAGAGCACCCAGACGACGCTGACCGGACGGCCCATCCACACGTACCGGTTCGCCACCCCAAGACCTGCTCAAAGCGTCCTCCCGAGGACGCGATCACGCTCAAAGGACGGCGCGCAACCGTATCGGCATCGGGCTCCTACTGCGCGAGTAAACGCACCAGGGCTGGTCCGCCAGCCCGTATGTCAAGCTGCACGCTGTGAAAATCGGCGCACCGCTCGCTGTGCTGGCCGACGTGCATGGCAACCGCTGGGCGCTAGAAGCCGTGCTCGAGGACGCCGACCGCGCAGGAGTGCAGCGCTTCATCGATCTCGGTGATTGCGTCGCCGGCCCCCTGGACCCCTCCGGCACAGCGAGACGGCTGATGGCTCTGGATGCCGTAACCGTGCTGGGCAACCACGACCGCGCCGTGCTCGAAGGCGACCCGAGCCCAAGCGCGGCCTTCGCCCGCGAGCAGCTCGACGGTGTCCAACTCGACTGGCTGGCCGCTCTCCCAAAGACCGCGCAACTCGACGGCGACGTGCTCGCCTGCCACGGTAGCCCCGCTGACGACACCTTCTACCTGCTCGAGGAAGTCGTTCCGGAAGGCGTGCGCCGACGCGATCCAGCGAACGTGCGCGCGTTACTGGAGAACATCCCGGCCCACCTCGTGTTGTGTGGACACACCCACCTGGCCCGGATGCTGCCCGTGGCGCCGGACAAGCTGGTCGTCAACCCGGGCAGCGTGGGCTGCCCAGCTTACGACCACGACGTGCCGCACCCACACGTGATGGAGAGCGGCAGCCCGCACGCCCGCTACGGACTGCTCCACCCGCGACGCGGCGTGTGGGAGGTCGAGCTACGGACGGTCGGGTATCGCTGGCATGAGGCAGCAGCCACCGCTCGCGCGCATGGCCGTGAAGACTGGGCAGTCGCCCTGGAGACCGGGCTCGCGTTGCCCACCGTCACACGCCACGTCCCTGAGCCGCACTCCCCAAACGCTGAATCGGGCGAGGCGACGTTGCGACATGGCCGGTAGGGAGTCGCACGCGTCGCCGTCGGTCTGCCGTTGTCGGTACTGCCACTGTCTCTTACCCCGTCCGGGGAGTTTCGCGGCGAGCGCCGTCTATTCGAACATCCAATGCCAGCGCGAGGCGGGTTGACGGTCTGGACATTGACGCCTGATCGGTTAGGGAACTGCCCTTCCCTCACCCATGGCGCGCGACCACCGCCAAGAAGAGCGGGGACCACGCCCGAGAAATCTCCGGACCAAACACACCTATTCGGCTGGGATATGCCGCCCGGAGGGCGGTGAGCTCTTACCCGGCGCAGCTTCTCAGCGGTCCTGCTTTCACTTAGCGACGGGCATCTGCGCGTAGGCGAACAGAGCCCTGCTCCGCGCGGATTCGAGGTGCCACGACGCTTCCAAGACGGGCCGGCGAGTAACGGCTCGGCCTTCACCGCCAAGTCGCGTTACTTCCGTGGCCCGCGATCTCCCAGGGCTGGATGATGGCGACGTCGCCGTGGGCCTCGCGGGCGGCTTGCTCGGCCTGCAGCTCCGCGAAGGTGAAGCCGGTCGAGCGGACGGCCTTGAGCCGGCGGATCTCGTCCGACGCGTCCGCGCGTGTGAGAGGTGTGACGAAGGTCTGGCCGGCGCGGCCAGCGAGCGTGCGCAGGTAACGCAGCTGCTTATGCGTGGGTGGAAGCTCGGTGCTGCTCATCTCGGCTCCTGTCGGTCGGGGTGTGGGCATGCCCTGCCCTGACCGCGACGACGGACGGCTGTCAAGCCGTTGAACCGGACTCTCGTTGTAGCGCCGCCACGGATGGCGGCGGGGCCCTCATCGGCTTGACAGCTATGGCCGGCGGCGCGGTAGGGCTTCAAGGGCTGCCCGCACCTCGAACCGACCGGAGAGTTCCACGTGGAACAGTGTCCGCGGCTTCCAACCCATGCGAACATGCGTTCGATGACCTCGGACGGCCACGCGATCACCCGGCTCCATCGCTTGCTCGCCTCTGGCCGCGGAACCTCAGCGCAGATCCGCGGGCTCGTTTCGGAGCTTCCTCGTCGTCCGGACCTTGAGCTCGCCCTAGCGATCTGCCTGGCCTTGCTCGACCGCGAGCCCGCCGTCTATCCCCGCGCCGCCGCCCGGTGGGGTAGCCGGTTCGCCCTGGAGCGCAACCTTCCCCTCGTCGACGCGCAGCTGGCGCTCGCTGCGCTCGCGGTTCTTCCCGGTGACGGTGGCCGTGCCGGCGCGGAGGCACTGATCGACCTCGCCGACCGGTACGGCCTTCGTCGCGTCGACGAGCTTCTCTCCCGCTGGATCGAGCGCCGCGGACTCGCGAGCTAGCCCTATCGGGTGTTACACGCGCGGCAGACGCAGTCGAGCGTGCGGGTGCACTCGATCGTGCGCCGGCCGTTCCGGTTGAACGCGGGTTGTCCGTAGGGGATGTCGCTCCAACCCTCGCGGCGCATCCGCGCCCAAAGCGTCACGACGGTGTAGAGGTCGCCGGTCGCGAACAGCGCACCGTGTCGGC
>Ga0302177_10002228_pt1 | contig 13750 bp, 7 predicted proteins | sample I_Palsa_E1_2_FD_198780 | JGI IMG/M metagenome (GOLD analysis project Ga0302177, IMG submission 198780) | Peat permafrost microbial communities from Stordalen Mire near Abisko, Sweden - I_Palsa_E1_2 | ecosystem: Environmental > Terrestrial > Soil > Palsa > Peat permafrost | place: Sweden: Abisko... | reverse complement strand
TCTTGCGATGTAGGGGAGCTTGTTGTTATGGATTTAGAAAGCAGCGACCACCAGAATCCTACCCAACGACCTTCAATATTGTAGCCCAACTGAGGTACGGGCGTAGTTAGTACCGAATTGAACCCCTAACCCTAACCCTTCGCCAATCCCAACCCCCTGCATATTCTCAATCAAAAACCAACCCCCCCTACACCCTTTACCCCAAAACCTCACTTACAACTTCCCTTTCCACTCTACTCTCCTACCCCTTCTCTTTCTTACCTCTCTTAAAACCCCCTCTCTACTTTAACTAACACTCTCTTCTAACAACTACTTCCTTTACTTTATTACTACTTCTTAAAAACTCCTCTCTTTCTTATCTTTCTTCCCTCTCCCTTTTTAACTACTCTACTTTTACTCTAACTCTTACTCTTTTCTTCTTTTTACCTTTTTCTTCTCTTTCTTCTTCCTAACTTTTTCCCTTTTTCTTCTCTTTCTTCTTCTTACCTTTTTCTTCTCTTTCTTCTCTTTTTTTCTAACTCCTTTTCTTCCTCAACTTAACCTCTCACTAACTTCTTTCAACTCTACCCTTCTTTTAACTTTAAAAACAACCTTTACTTAACTTAACTTATCCCCTCTTTTTCCTTCCCCCTCTCTTACTCTTTTTTACTCCCCTCTTTAACCTTTCTTTTCCTTTCTCCTTAACCCTTTCTTCTTTACAACTCTTTTTTTCTCCTTCTTCTTTAACCTTCTCTTCTCTCTTAACTCTTCTTCTTTTCAATACTTCTTTTTTACTTCTCTTTTCATTTTTCTTCTACTTTCTCTTTTTAACTCCTTTTTTACTAACTCTTAACTTTCTTTAATCTTTCTTCTTAACTAAACCTCTTTACTTCAAATTTTTACTTCTACTTACTCTTTCGTTTTCCTTCTTTCTTTCTTTACTTTCTTATTTATTTCTAATCTTTTATTCTATTTACTTCCTTCTTAACTTCATCTTATCTCTTTACTCCTTTAATTCTAATCTTTTCTTTCAACTTTACTTTTAACTTTTACTACCTCTTTCTTTTCCTCTTTTCAACTTATCCTTCTACTCTTTCTTATCTTTTTCTCTTCTTCAACCCTTTCTTTAACTTCTTTAATTCTTTTTACTATTTACTAATCTTACCTCTCTTACTTCTACCTTCTCTTAACTTTTCAAACTCTTCATGTACTTCTTTACTTAATCCTCCTTTTTCTTCCTTGCCTTTTACTTCTCCTCCTTCTTTTTATTTCTTTTAAACCCCCTTTTTCCTAACCTTCCTGCCTTCCTTTTTATTACTTATCTTTTAACCTTCTCTCGTTTCACTATAACCTTTCTTTTTTCTAACTTATTACTTTAACTCTTTTCCAACCACCCTTCTCCAACTAATCTTTTTACTTCCTTCCTCCTCTAACCCTCTTTTCTTTCTTTTATCCTTTTAACGTACTTTTTAATCTAACTCCTTTTTTTTTCTCTATCTCCTTTTTCATCTTCCTTCTTCTCTTACCTTTTTTTTCTACTTCTCTTCTACTCTATCTCTTTTCTTTTTTAACTCTTACTTTACTTTTCTTTATCTAACTTATTCTAATTCTTTTCACAACTTTTATATCCTCTTCCCTCCCTTCCCTCCCTTCTTTCTTTTATCTTTACTCTTCTTCTTTACTTTTATATTATACTTTTACTTCTTAACCTTCTCTTATTTAACTTACTCTTTAACACTTCCTTTTTTTCCTTACTATCTTTACTTCTTTCTAATCCTACCCCTTTTTAACTCTTTACTTATCCTTTTTCTACTCTTATCTTCTTAACCTTTTCTCCTTCTTATTTCCCTTTTTACTTTTTACTCTCTCTCTCTTCTTCTTCTTCTTAACAACCCCTCTTTCTATTTAATCTTAACTTTAACTCAACTCTTCCAAATTCTATTTTCTACTTTAATTCTATTTTTTACAACCTTTTTCTTTTTCTTAATTCTACTTTTGACTCTTCCTTTTTTTCTATTCCTTAACTTATTCTTTAATTTATTCCTCAATCGTTTTCTTATTTAACTCTTACTCTTTTAATTCTTTTTTCTTTCTTTTTCTCTTTAACTTCTTATCTTTTCTTTTTACTCTCTTTTTAATTTTACTCTTTTACTTTTTCTTCTAACTCTTCTTAATTCTAATATTCCCTTTCTTTTTCTATTCTAACTCCTCCCTTTTTATTTCTCATTCTTATCTTTCTTTTCTTCTCTTTCAATTCTAATTCCTATTTCTTTTTAAACCCTCTACTTATTATTTCTAATCTACTCTATAACTCTACTTCTTTCTTTCTTTTTTTCAACCTTACTTTTTTAATCTATTCTTTTTCTTACTCCCTCTTAATTATTGTCTTTACAATCCTCTTCTAATTTTACCTCCTTCTCTCTTAACTCTTTTACTCTTTTTAACCTTCTTTTCAACTTATCCTCTTTCTTACCCTCTCTCTCTTATTTTATCTTTCTTAATTTATTTACTTTTCAATTCACCTCTTCGTTCTTAATACCCCTCTTTTATTCTTTTTTATTTTTTAACCCTCGTTATCTTTACTTTCTTTACATCTACTTCCCTTTATGCTTCTACTTAAAACCCCTTTACTTTTCCTTTTTTTCCTTTTAACTTATGTTTAAACATTTCTTATTCTCTTCTTCGTTCAACAAACCCTTGCCTCTCTATTCATTTTAACTCATACTTACGCTAATGCTTACTCTTCTCTCAAATACATTTACGTTTGTATATTGTATTTCGAAATGTAACTCTACTTTTCGTTTTATACTCGAAATAAACCCTACTTCTGCATCTTATATTTACAAATCCATACTAACCTTTATACGTTATGTTTCTAAATCCACTCTACGTTTATACTTACATTTTAAATTGATTCTGCGCGTCGTACACCTCGGTATTGGGCCCCAATACCGCTCGCACACCCAACTTGACGGTATTGGGGTCCAATACCATTTGTACCACGTAACGTGACCATTGGTATTGGGCCTTAATACCGCTCGTACATCCAACTTGACGGTATTGGGGTCTAATACCATTTGCACCACGTGACGTAACCATTGGTATTGGGCCTTAATACTATTCGGCATGTGGTATTCAAATGGGATTGGGGCCGTTAATATCTTAATAATCCAATACTAAATACATTCTTCAATACGATGTATATATATTGCTACAACTGGGCTTTATCTCTGGGTATTCCTACAAATGCATACAATCCTCGGGACCGTGCCTATCTATGCTCGGCCAACCCCCTTATTCTAACCCCCTTATTCTTATTTACCAACATGTAAAACACGCGCACGATCTGCGCCGCTTCCACTTCCATATCGTCCCACCACCTCCCCTGCCGGAACCACTCGAATGCTTCGGCTGGCTTGGTCCCTATCACCCCATCCCGATCCATCCAACTCTCGACGACCGCCCACCCTTCGTTGGACCCATCCATCAACATCGTAACCACGGCCGGGATCAACATCCCCGTGTATTGACACTGCTGTCCTGGCACTTCTTCCCAATCCCCGTCTGCCTTCACTTGCCACCCTTGACAAATTGCCCGTGGGACGCCACACCGCGAACAACCTCCCCTACCCCGAAACCCCCCAACCCTCTCGACGTGCTGCTGCATAACGACGGCCTGCTCGATAATCTCAACCGTGTCACGCCGCCAACAATCCGTTATATGGTGTGTCTCGCCCCCGAAATCCCCGGCCAAATGACATGCCGGGCACGTCCGACACCACTTCTCCAACCGTTTCCTCAACTGGTCTAACCTCCACTGCACCATTCCACCATCGCCACCGTGGACGGCCCTGGTCATGGTTTTGGGCGACCCCGGAAATCTCAACTTGTCATCGACCACCCCTTGCCTTCTCCCAATCATCCATGCCGGAACGGGTGGGCTGCTGGGCGGCACGATGCCGTCATGCTGGCTACTGGGCCGGATTTCGCTGTCATCCTGACTGCTTCCCATTACGACTCCGCTGTCATCAAACCTCGGCCGCTTCGTGGCCCTCCGTCTCCTCCCCCTGAACCCTGGACTTAAATCCCGATATGTGTCATCCTCGGAATCAATGCCTCCTACCCTACCATCCTTCCATTTGGACTGTGTCTTCCGCTTCCTGGGATTGCTGCCCTTACTCTGACCGGGCCGAACTGCAATCACCTCTCCGTCATCATCTGCCACCCGACTGCTCCCATCCTCGTCATCACTCCTATCAACCCTAACCTCGCTCAATCCCTCGTCGTCATTCTCTGCCACCCCGCTGCTCTCCTCATAATCCTCGTCATCACTCTGGTCGGCCGCAACCTCACTGCTCTCTCGATAATCCTCATCCCCACTGTCTTCAAAATCACTTAATACCTCCTCGCCATCATCAACCACTACCTCGCTAATCTCTTTATCAACCACCGCTTCGGCAACCTCCCCGTCTCCGGCATCCATCACGATAGCCTCCTTAACCGCGCCGCTCCCTCTGTCGGTGCTAGTATCTGCGACATCCTCGTCCCCTCTCGACCTCGACCTGCCTGGGCTGTCCTCTTCCTGATCACGGCCACCCCCCCTCTCGCTCTCGTCCACCACCCAATACCGCTGTCGATGATCTTGAAACCATGACTGCAAGCGGACCTTCTCAAACAATTCATCATCGTCCACCCTCTGCTGCTTGTGCTCCTTGTTCCCATGCACCTTCATGCTCTTCCGGTTGCTGGATTTGAATGGGCACGTCCGACACTGGAACCCGTCGACCACTGGGATGATTGGCTGTGGCCCGGACCCATCCCTGGGCAATTGGATGGACGAAAAATCGTAATCCCAACCGAATATGCTTACATACTCCTGTACTCGCTCACGATCACGAAGTGGGGTCTGATGCTGGACGCGTAAATGCTCACTGAACGCGCGGGGCTGGACCGCCTTGCAGCACTCGTTGTGCGGGCAGATAAGCACTCGATACGCGATGTTCAGCTGGACCAAGTGTGTCAATTCGGACGGGATATCTTCGGGGCGCTGGTCGTCCATATTGGAACGCGTTATGTGAGGTGCAGTAGAATGTGGTATTGGGCCCTAATACTATTCGCGCGTGTCGCCCTCACGTGACCTCGCTAATGGTACTGGGCCCCACTACCGAACGACGGAGCACCTTACCAGCAATGTATCATACGGGATGGAAATCGAGCTTACTTAGCCTAAGTAAAGTAACAAGGAAACCGGTAGAAAACCAGACTACCCCTTCTAAACTCTTTTCCGCGAGGTTCTTATTTATATTACAAAAGATATCCTAATATTATATTAACTCTGAGCGTAAAGAACTGTACATTTTATAAAACCAACTCGAGTCCAATGATAATTAGACCTCTGACGGTACAAAAACGCTGCCACTGCTAACTGTTATAGTCGTAACGCTTTCATCCAACTCACTGCCTTGACTATTCGATTTCCGGGCAAAAGCGGCCATGATACTCCTGCCAGTTCCAGCAGATCGAGACTGACGTCGGCCACTACTGTCCCGCTCGTCAACCCTAACCTCTGCTCCGAGCTCATCACCAGTATCTGAACCGTCATATTCAATGTTATCATCAGCGTGCTCCCGGCTGAACCCACCCATTAAGTCCTCTAGTTCATCCAAGCTCTTGCTCTTGGTCTGCTCTAACATCTTTAGCCTTGGTGGCTGCGTCCGCTCCCACACTGGTAGAAACCCTTTCAGCCCGGCACTCCTCTTTCCAACTAACCAATGCTCAGCGGTCTCTTCTTGGCCATGCATCTTAAGCCCTTGAATCCGACATGCTCTGATCAGCTGGGACGTACTCCACGCATACTGGTCCCGGCTGTCACCAAATGCCTGCCGCCGTGCATTCCAGAAGATACTATACAGAGTACAAGGGTGGGCATGGTAAGGAAGCTCTACCTTCTCAGGATCGGCATAGACAGCTGAGAACCACATCATTCGCCCTTTCAGGCCTTGGTTGCGGCTCGTCTTGGTTGTCGTAATGAAGGCGGCATTCGACGGGTAAGGGAGGACCCAATGCGTTAGTCGGACGAGGTGGAAGAACTCATCCAGCCATTTGTCTGCTCTCCGATATCCCAAACGTCGCTCGATCAACTCAAAGCTCTTCTGGAGGATGGCCCGGTATGGCTTATTACCCCACCCAGGGCGGTCTTCACCGTCTTCCCACAAAAACAGAAAGTTCAGCAGGTCTCCGACCCTCTCGAACCGCATCTTGTTCCCCGTTACAAAATGGGGCGGACAAGGAACTCGATCGACTCGAAACATTCGCTTCATACCATCGTAGCAAAACCGGATCTCGCCTTGCTGCTTGACTGCATCTGGTGTCAGCTCAGGACAACGCTTGTTGGACTTAAGCATAGCCTTCCAAATATCTATATCAAACTGCTCGAGGTTCAGAGCATGGAGGTATTCCAGCCACTTGCCCAAAAGAGGTCTGCTATGCTGGACATTATACCGATCATACCAACACTCAGCCTGGTTAAAGCGGATATAGACGTCCCGAAGATCTTTGACCGCGCGCCACCTGCGTTTGTACTCTTCATGCATCAACATGTTCCCAACGAGGATATTCTCCCCATGCGGTGGTGCTAGACGCCACGTAGCCCAGTTGAATTTGGGTAGGAACCAGCCAAGTCCGCACCGTTCCATCGTATCCCGCATCCCTAAGCCCTCTTTCACAATCTGCTTCTGGTTGCGGGTCTGTTCCCAGCGATCCTTGTATAATAATGACTCCCGCTGGATCAGGTTACTGCCGTAGCAGAATCGGAGGGCCCTCAAAGCCGTGACCATAACAATTGTCTCGGGCAGCGAGTATGTCATGGCCGTGTGAGCAAGAACATGTTCAAAGAGGAAACAGTATTTGTTAATCTGAGCAGAGAGAAAATCAAGCAGCTCTTGAGTGGTGGCAATGTAATAAGGGAGTACAGGCTGGCCAATATCAACCTCATCATCGTACAGATCCCATTGGTGCCATTGCTGATAGATCTCTTCCATTATCGTCAAAGAGATACGGTGTTCTTCTCGAATCCCGTACGACTTCCCACGATTATCAACAAGATTTGCGTAGGCCCGCTTCTTGCTGTGTAGGTAGCCAAACTCACAAACAGCCTTGGAGAAGGTGATTCCGCCGCCTTCTTGCTGTAGTGACCGGATGTATCCGGGGTCTAGGGCTAGGTTCTCTACAGAGTCATTGTCAAAGACGTATACTTTCGACGAATCAAAGGGAGTCTTGATCAACCCGTAGAATTGAGAGTAGATCAGCCCGTCTCTGCTCTCTTGCCCATGTGGGGAAGCAAACATAGTCTGGCCCACCGTGTCCCGCATCATCGCCCAGGGGTATACCGTGCGTTTGGGGTTCCCTTTTGCCTGGCTCCCGTCCGCATTGAGAACCACCCGGCTCTTGGCATACGCCTCGAGGCAGCACTTCTTCCAGAGAAACACTTCTGCTTCGTGGTCTTCCGGAATATTGTCGTACGGCAGGGCACTATCTTCTGAGGTTACCTGCTTTGCAAGATCGACAAATGTCCGGTCCTTGTTGTAGAACTGTGGGTCGGCCACCTCAGACCACTTCGCCTGCCAGCTGTCATACGCTTGAGTCAGACTAGCATCCATGAATTCTAGCTTGGTATTCTTCGCATGAACAAACAGGGTTGCACCTCGGAACCGATCGAAGCCGCGATTCTCGTCGATGGTCTGAAGGATGAGACGCCAGAGTGAGTCAAGGTAGTAAGGCTGTATGGCGTGTTTAATAAGCTGTTCTCTCGCGGACTGTTTCCGGGCAAGGCCCTCTGCCGAGATCGCGGTCGAATCCAAGTTTGCAATATCGGCCGACGCAGGGTAATGCTGCATGATGTTAGAAGACTCGATTGTCTTGTTTAATGCCGGGAGGATAATAGCATCAGACAGGAGCTGTTCGTCTTCCTCGCTCAGGTAGGTGGAATGCTCATAGTCACTCTCTAGGTGGAGAGCGGGAAAGAAGATAAGAATAGAGAGCGAATCCATGCCGACTACAGTGCCAAAGCAGTAGTGGGGGATCTTGTGGAGAGGGGTGTATTTCTGCGTTAACACATCGCGGCCATTATACACCGGAACCTGCAATCCAAAGTGGATATCGGCCGCTAGGTTGAGAATGGGGTGGGCTTTGGGCATCCAATTGATGCCGCGCCTCGCAAATGCCAAGCTGGTAGGAAAACAACAAGTGCTGTCAATGTCAAATGTTACGTTGGGACGGCGATTCTTCTTGCTGGTTATGTGGTGCTGTGATAAGCACAAGTTCTTGGGCAGATTCTCATTCCGCGTCCCGACGTCTTCAGGAGCAGCTGATACACTCGCACCTTCAAATGCCGCTTGGCAGTCTAAGCCGTTGTAATCTCCCGGCTTCATCAACTTAGGGCTGCTCAAGACGTTGGGTAGAGGCGTTCCACCGCCATAACCCCCACTGAGAAGAGCAGTAATTTGCTGCAGAGACGAGCATTCAGAATGCACATCAGGTCGTTGGTGGTTCTCGTGATGTAATTGGTCAGCTTCATAGTGTTGTTCATGAGTGCAACCTTGGAAATTCCGAAGCTGTTTGGCTAGTTTAAATGCAGTACGTTCAGCTGGTGCAGGAGAGGCTGATGCAGCTGGGACAGAAGCGCGGGTTGGGGCTGCGAGGGCTGGTAACGCATCACGTACAGACTGGGCCGGTGTAGAAGGGACGAAATTCTCAATAGGATGGAAGGGTGAAGGCGAAGCATTGCGAATGGGTGTTGGCGTAGGTGCATGGAAAGATGAATTGCTTGGTGTTCTTTCCGGTAGAGATTTCACCCACGACAAGAGGTTGTTCCGCTGTGCTGGGAACGGCGTGCTCCGTCTGCTAGTGCCTTTCCTGGTGCTGCTCTTATTTGACGATTGCAAAGATGGTGAGCTGTACCGAGCCGGTGCTTGAGATGGAACCCTACTCTCCATTGACCTTTGGATATCGACTGATCTGTTGGAAGCGTACGAAGCACCAATGCTATTATGATCCTCTATGATCGGCTCATTTATATCGCTAAAGTTCAAAAGGCAAGAACCCTGGGACTCTTCCTCGCTTATTCTCTCTTCCCTAAACGTTGCAACTGTCTGCAAGCCTGATATATCCGGGGTATTTGCAGCTCCTGCTTCGTTCGCTGATTCTGGCATGTCCAATTCCTCCCCACCAATGTCCTCTGCTTGTTCGGCGGCTCGCATTCCCAGCAAGATCTCTGCGATTTCTGCATCACGCTCTGCTTGCTCAGTATTCATTTCCTGCTCCTTTGTTTGAATGCGCCTGATCTGCTCGTTGATTTCCGCGTCTTCTTCTGCAGTAGGCTGTTCCGCAGACGGCTGGGGGTCTGGCGGCGGCCTCGGTCGAGCATTGTCCTGTTGGGTATTGGGGTCTTGAGGAATTCGGATGTTCGTTCGAAGCCCGGTTTCGGGAGGGGTATCTGCTGGGACATCGCCGTGGAGTGGAGGCTCGTAGGCAATAAAGTCAGCTGGACCATTGGGTTGACGCGACTGCCGACGCGCGCGGTGATATGAACGCAGCTTGCTCTGTCGCACTGCCTCTGCTGCATCTGTCTCGGTAGCATGCTTTCTAGGTCTGCCGCCGCGTTTCTTTGGAGATTGGTTGGGAGCCATTGGATTAAACGTAAAGAAGTAAGCAGCTCTTGAAGTGGTCGTCCACGACTAGAAAATAACCCCGATTCGGTTAGCGCATCGCCTCAGCATTTCCATACAAGGAACGTAAGCTTATAACTCAACCAATTCTATTCTTGAAATTAAAAACTATTAGATATGATTATAGATTTATAATTAGAGTATTTCCCTTTATTTACCTTCTTTATTATTTTAATAATTGATTATGCTAAAGGTAATTGAAGTAGGACTAGAAAATAACCTCGATTCGGTAAGCGGTCAGGGCGGGCAATATCTCCAGGTTTTCGCCAAATCGAGAAAGCAGCTTAACATCACCCATCTTTAATCGGCCATATCTCCCGCTACAACGTCTCAATAGCTAAGCGGATTCCTGGAGCATTAGTCCCGAGTGATTCTGGATCGGGACATACCTGAAATACGCAAATCCCGTCCTGACCCGGACCCCGATTTCGAGCTTCAAAACGATGCCGCCATCGCTTTTTAAAACCTATGACCCTTACCCTTACTATGCTCTACAACCCTGACCATCACTATGCTCGATAACCCTAACCCTCTCTTTGCTCGATAACCCTAACCCTCTCTTTGCTCGATAACCCTGACCCTTATGATACTTTGTAACCCTAACCCTCTCTTTGCTCGATAACCCTGACCCTTTATGATACTTTGTAACCCTAACCCTTTTCAAAAACCCTGACCCTGACCCTCTCGACCTTCGACTAATCTCACCCCTTTTACATATAAATATATATTAATATTTCCCTCTTTATACTTGATAATTACTATTCTCTTTATACTTAACCCTATCCTTTATTTAACTTTCTTGCCCAACTCTTAAAATCCCTTCTGACTCTTCAATACCTTATAACCCTCTCGTCCAAATTCTATTTCAATTCGCTTTGTCCCCCTCGAATATCACCTCGTTTATTCCATTTCTTCTCGACCTTCCCTCTGTTCTACTTAACCCTAACAATTCTTTCTACTCTACCTATTAATGCAATTCCCTTCTAACACTACTTATATACTCGTCTATATTCAATACATCATCCCTTACTTTATGTGATTTTTCAATTCATTTTTCGCTCCTTTATTTACTGCTCCATATTCTTCGCCATACGAATACCTGCCTTCAACCATCAAAACTCAATTATCTGCATAATTATTAATCAAACTCTGCTATAACTTTCTATATACTTATTCGTAACTCTTGATATCTCGTCTGCTTTTTTTCTTTCAATTCCATTCATGTTTTGTTGCTAAATAATTCTCTTTCTATACATCGCTAATTCCCATTTCGCTTCCTAATCCTCCTCGTAAATTGTTCCGTTTTTTAAATGTCCTTCCTTTAAATCTCAACTTACAACCCCTTTTCAAACCGTCTATAAAAAATCTTACTATCTATTTATGCTTCTTATATATCATCCCTTTAATCTGAATCGAATTGATTAACAAATACGTCCATGATATCTTGTTAACGTTCAAACTTCCGTCGCGACCCCGCCTTTCAAATCACGTCAACTCGACGAAATGTAATAATTCTTTCTACAACAACTACTAATCCAAATTACTCTCCAAAATTCTCCTCTATGATTCTTTATCAAATGAATCCATTTCTGCTCTGTTCGATTTGTAAATACTTTTTCGCGCCCGCTATTTAATTTCTAACTCTCGACGTTTGCCGCGTCTTGGAAACCGCCTTGATTTAACGAAATGTAATAATTATTTCCACTCGAATTACTAATACAAATCGTTATCGAAAAAACCTCCATCTTCTGCTATATCAAATAAATCAATTCCTACATTCCTTCATTTTTCATTCTATTTTTGCCTTCGCCATTCTATCTTTAATTCTCCGTCTTGACTTCGAAACTCGTCTCGCTTACGACCCCGCCGTCGGAACTACATCAACTCTTCGCAATGTAATATTTCTTTCTGTAACAACTACTAATCCAAATTACTACCCAAAACTTATGCATCCTCTACTATACCAAATAAATCGATTTCTACGTCGCCTGATATTTGTTTCGATTTTTACTCTTGTTATTCAATTCTTGATCTTGGTCGCGTCTTCGAACCACGCCAACCCTTCCAAATGTAATTCTTCTTTCTACTACAACTACTAATACAATTGACTACTGAAAATTTCCTCGTGCTTAACAATATCAAATAAATCAATTCCTGCCTTCTCTGATTTTTGATTCTTTTTTTGCCTTCCTTATTCCATTCTTAACTTTCGGTCTTGGCTTGGTTTTCGCTTCTCGGTCGCAACCCCGCCTTCGGAACTACGTCAACTCGACGAAATGTAATAATCCTTTCCGCAACAACTACTAATCCAAATTACTACCTAAAAATCTTACGTTCTCTGCTATATCCAATAAATTAATTTCTGCGTTGCGCGATTTTTGCTTCGATTTTTGCGCTTGTTATCCAATCCTTAATTCTGATCCTTGTCGCGTCGCCGAAACTACGCCAATTCCTCGAAATGTAATAATTCTTTGCACGACAACTACTGATACAAATTCCTATCCAAAAATCTCGTCCATTCTCCTATATTAAATAAATCGATTTCTGCTTCCTTCGATTTTTGCTTCCATTTTTGCGCTCGCTATGGAATTTCCAATTCTTGATCGTTACCGCGTCTTCGAAACCACGCCAACTTCTCGAAATCTAACTATTCTTTCTACAACAACTACTAATTCATTTCACTACTACAAATTCGTAAATACTCTACTCTATCAAATAAATCAATTCCCATCTAATTTCATTTTTGCTTCTATTTTTGCCTTCGTTGTTGAAACTCGAATTCTCTGTCCTAACCCTTTTCTTGTCTCGCTGTTAACCCCGCCTTCGGAACCACGTCAACTCTCGAAATGTAAAATCGCTTTCTGTCCTAACTACTAACCCAATTAAATATCCAAAAAACCCTTATACTCGACAATATCAAACGAACCAATTTCTGCTTCATTCGATTTTTGATCCTATTTTTACGTGCGCTGTTCAATTTCTGCCTCTTCGTCTTTGCTGCTTCCGACCCTTTCTACTCTTGTTGATCCTCTTCATCCCCTACTCCCTTAACCTGCCTGGCCATATGAACAAATGCCTGAATCGACCGGTTCCCCTCGATGCCTCCCCACTCGACCTTTAATCCTAACCATTGTAAAAACTCCGCATCGTTGTCTACATCGTAACCCTCCTTTGCACCCCATTCCCGCAACCAATTGGCTACCCTATCCTGCCCTTTAACCACCATGCTTCAAAACGCCGGTACCATACCATCCGAAAACTTACACGTCTTGGCTACATCCTCCTCCCATCGCCTACCCTCGGTCTTGGCTACCCAATGCTGGCATATGGCTTGCGGTACGTAACAATAAAAACAACACGAATACTCCCCACGTAACAATAAAAACAACACGAATACTCCCCTATGCTTCGATGCTGCTGCACACTCCTAATGAACTCCTGGCAACTGTCCCGTACGGCACTGGCTCCGGAAACGCTGCAATCTTCTAATGCGTGCCTGCTGCTCCCCGTCAATCGTACAAAACCCTATGCACACTTGTGCTGGAACCTCTGCAACTGCCTCTCTAACCTTCTCTCGCATGCCTCCTCTCTAACCTTCTTACGTATCGACCCAATCCTGCTGCCGCTGGTCCTGCTCGAACCCGCTTTCCGCGGACACGGCTATACAATCCAATACCACTCTATTGCTTGCCTACCATTCTTAACCCTAAATATTGTACTACGTTAACTAACACCCACCTGATTAAACCCAATTTGGACCTAACCCTTTGCTTTTCTTAACCCAAACACCACCGTCTCTATCCGATTTTCCTATTCATCTCTACGAATAACTCCATGAACCGATTCCCTTCAACCTTGCCCCATTCAACCTTGGCCCCAATCCATTTTAAAAACTCCTCGTCGCTGTTCTCAATATTATAATACCCGTCCTTTGCTCCCCATTCCCCCAACCATTGCATCGCTTTCTCCCGCCCGTTGAAAACAACCATACTCCAAAACGCCGGCACGATCACGTCAATATATTGACATCTTGTTGAATCCTCCTC
>Ga0302177_10002227_pt1 | contig 13754 bp, 14 predicted proteins | sample I_Palsa_E1_2_FD_198780 | JGI IMG/M metagenome (GOLD analysis project Ga0302177, IMG submission 198780) | Peat permafrost microbial communities from Stordalen Mire near Abisko, Sweden - I_Palsa_E1_2 | ecosystem: Environmental > Terrestrial > Soil > Palsa > Peat permafrost | place: Sweden... | reverse complement strand
TCCAGCAGCACCGTCCGCTCCGCGTCGTCGGTGCCGAGGTTGTCGAGTTTCCAGTTGCTGTGCACGAACGTGTGCGGTGTCGCGGCTAGGGCCTCCACCAGCGGACCCGGGTCGTGCGCCAGCGGGGTGACCACCGCGGCCGCGGCGGGAGCGACCTGCGCCAGCAGCGGCCAGCCCTTCGCGACCAGCCGCGGCACCAGGTGCGCCGAGCCGACGGTGGCCTCCGCCGCCGCCATCCACGGAGAAAGCTCCAGGTAGCGGTGCATGACAGGGACCACATCGAATTCGGGGCCGCACTCCCAGAACTCCGCGTGCAGGGCGGCCATGTGCCGCAGGAAGCGCGCATGCTGGTCCAGCGTGATCGGGGCGTCGGTGGCAGGAACCAGCCACGGCGTGACGTCGCGCATCAGCAGGGCACAACCTCCCGCCGGGGCGGGAGGGCTTGAGGGGGCTGATGGGAGCGGCGAGGTTGGAGTGTTTGGGGTGCTTGGGGTGCTTGGGATCGTCGCGGCGGCGCCCACGATCGGCTGGTTGAAGCACTCAGGCAGACGGGACAGGATGCCCCGCTCCCACAGCATCAGGGGGGCGCCGCGCAGGCAGCCGGAGGCCCGCATGGTCCAGTCCTGGGCCAGATCAAGGTGCTTGAGCACGTAGTCCTGACCGCCGATAACCACCCGTTCCAGCGTGGCCCCCGACTTACCCGGCGCCTCGGCCAGGACCGTTCGCTGCGTCGCGCCGGCCAGCAACTCGGCCACGTCACCGTACCGGCGCCAGGCGCCGGCCGCCCTCGGATCACGCACCAGCGGCCTCCATCTCGGCCAGCAGCTTGGCCGGCCAGCGGCCACCGCAGAAGACCGTGTCGGCGACGATGCGGTCATCGCGCACCGTCAGCAGGTGCATGTGATGGGCCGCGTGCGGCACGCCGTCTTCGGACCAGCTGAGCGTGTACTCCACGACCTCGCCCGGCCCGCCATCAACCCGATGGCGGCGCAGTTCGTCAAAACGGGCCGGGTCGGCGAACCAGCGCGCGTATTCGGCCCGGATCGCGTCGGCACCGGCGACATGAATTCGCCAGTTGGGCACGGTCGCGTCCAGCGTCGCGTCCGCGCTCCACACGTCGCAGTCGGGAATGGTCGCGCTCTGGACCGCATCCAGGAACTTGTCGATAACCGGTGTGCTTGCCATGGTCGCCTCCTGACGGGCTGGGATCGCTGCTATCGTTCCGGTCCCGGTTTGCAGTCAGGTTGCAGCCTCAGCGGGAACCTCAGTCCAGCGCGGGCCGTTCGTCTTGAGCGGGCAGCGTGCCGCGTTCGGCCTGCTTGGCCAGGTGGCGAGCTTCCTTCAGTGACCGGCCGCGGGCCTGCGGCGGGAGCCGGTAGATGGTGGCGCCGCCCATCAGGTTGTACACGCGGATCCGGACCGCCGGGGCGCCCGGGCGCGGGCGGATCTCCCGGCCGACCTCTTCGTGCCCGCCCATCAGGGAGAATCCGCCCACCTCCAGATCGACGGAGTCGGGCACGTAGATGTTCGCGCCACCCATGATCGCGACCAGGTTGAGGGTGAGCTCGCCGCCCTCGATTTCGGCCTCACGCAGGTCGATCTCGTCGCCGCCCATGATCGCGACGGCGTTGATGCTGCCGACGGCGCGGAACCGGCCGCGCCGGTGTGAACCGCCCATGATGGCGACCATCCAGCGCACCGGCCGCTTCGGCTGGGCGTCTCGGGCTGGCGCAGAGGCGGACCGGCTACCCTGCGCCCCCTCGACGGGCAGGTCGCTGGTCAGCGCCGCGAGCTCGCCCCGCGTCTTGGCCGCCAGGACCTGGCCGGATCGCTCCTCGAGCTCGTCCAAAGTGAGCCGCCCGACGGCGGCATGGTCACCGAGCGCGCGCAGCGTGACGTCACGCTCGGCGTCGGAAACGCGGAGGGATTCGTCGGATTCGCTCACCACAGGCCCCTTGCAGAGTTAGCGTGCCGGTCAGTAAGAGTACGCCGCGCCAGTGTGGTGAAGGAAGGTGCGGCGGCGGAAGGCACGACGGGCGTCCTCACCGGTCCGCGTTGGTGTTGAGCCAGGAGGTGAGAGGCATGACCGTTCTGAAAAAGGAAACAATACGGTCCTTCGCCAACGCGGTTTCCAGCCAGGGTTCCACCGGCCATTGCTGCCACGCCGTCAGGCCCTTGTTCCTGAGCAGGCCGATGCGGGGGTGATCGGCCGGGTAGCCGCGGGGCGCGGACTTGAGTACGCCGTGGCCGTGGACGGTGATCCCGGCCTTCTCGATCGCGGCGACGATCTCCTCGAGCTCGGAACCGAGCCGGTCGCCGACCACCGCCTCGCGGTAGCGGGAGAGCTGTTCCGGGCTCATCTGCCACATCCCGGCCCCCGCGGCGAGGCCCTCGGCGGACAGCTGGATGTAGCCGGTGCCGCCGACGACTGCCCCGATATGCGTCTTATAAGGCGTTTTGTCGGCACTGAACCTGACGTCCCGGTAGGGCCGGAAGAGCTTCGGCTCGCCGAACTCCGCGGCCAGCTCCTCGGTGAGCTCGGTCATCGGGCCCAGGATCTTCTCGGTGTAGACCGCCTTGTGCTCGGTCCAGTAGGTCTTGGTGTTGTCGGCCACCAGGCCGTCGTAAAAATCCAGCGCTTCCTCAGGCCACCCGCTGAACGACATCGCCCTGGCTCCCTTCGCCGTGGGCCTACAGTAGCGCCATGACAGAAGGTGTCACGCTGACGCATCTCGACGAGCCGCTGTTCGACGAGGCGGGTGCGACCAAGCGGGACCTGGTGGACTACCTGGAGGCCGTCTCGGCCTTCATCCTGCCGGAACTGCGGGAACGGCCGCTGTCAGTCATCCGGGTCCGGGCCGGCCAGCGCCCGTTCATGCAGAAGAACCTGCCGGACTACGCACCGCCGTGGATCCGCTTCGTGACGCTGTGGGCGGAGTCGTCGCATCGCGAGGTGCGGTACGCGCTGTGCGACGACTGGCGCACGCTGCTTTGGCTCGCCAACCAGCGGGCGGTGGAGTACCACCCGACTTTGGCTCTGGCCGGTCAGCTGGACCGGCCGACGCAGGTGATCCTGGACATCGACCCGCCGGAAGGTGGGCCGTTCGGGCGGGCGGTGGCGGCCGCCTTTCTCGTCCGGCAGGCGCTGGTGGACGCGGGGCTGGCCGGGGCGGTCAAGACGAGCGGGTCGAAGGGGCTGCACGTGTATGTGCCGGTCGAGGGGGTGACCTCGGAGGAGGCGGCCGCCGCGACTAGGGCGCTGGCGGCGCGGGCCGAACGGCTCGACCCGGGGCTGGCCACCACGGCGTTCATCCGGTCGGACCGGGAGGGGAAGGTCTTCCTGGACTCGACCAGGGCGGGGGGCGCGACGGTGGCGGCGGCGTACAGCCCGCGGGTTCGGCCCGGGGTGCCGGTGTCGTTTCCGGTGCGCTGGGAGGATCTCGAGGGTGTCGCGCCAGGTGACTTCACCGTGCACAGGGTGCCGGGGCTGTTGAGCGGGCATTCCGCGTGGGCGGGAGAGCTGCCCGCGCCGCAGCGGCTGAGCGAGGCGCTGGTGGAGGAGGGGCGGGAGATCCCGATCGCCCGGGTACAGGCCATGCACGAGGGGAAGCGGCGGGCACGGGCGGCGCGGCGCGAGTCGTAGCCGAGCTCGAGGCTGTCACCCACCGTGCCGTCGCCGCCCGAGCCGGCCTGTCTGTGGGGCTGGTCACCTACCACTTCGCCACTCGTGACGCGCTACTCGCCGCAACCTATGTGACGCTGTCAGCCGGAAATGCGGGCGAGATCGCGGCCCTCGCCCGTGACGTCATCGACCGGGGTGAGTCGGTTGACGAGGTGATGGCCGATCACTTCGAGCTCATGCTCACGACCCGGCGCACGGCCCAGTCCGCGTTGTTCCAGCTGCTGCTGTTTGCCGCGCGGCAGGCGATCGAGGACGACCTCCCCGAGCTCGCCGAGGAGCCTCGCAAGGCGCAGGGGCGCATCGTCGCGGTGATCCGCCCTTACACAAGCAGCGACGACGACGCGCGAGACCTGGCCACCGCCCTCATCGGTTACACCTTCATGACCCTGAGTACCGGCGATCGCCTTGGCGCAGGCCTCGTCCCATCCGGAGGCCGCCGACCGGGAGCGGTTGACCCCCGGATGCCGGTTCGCCGGCACCCTCCGCCCCGGCGACGCCTACTGGTTCAAGGGCCAGACCCTCGGGGATGACGGCAAGTACTGCTATCAGCAGGTGCACCGCGTCATCGTCGTGTGGGGCCCCCGGCTTGACGCCAGGCCAGCCCATCCTCGGCGCTCGCAGTTGTCGTCCGCACCGCCGTCGACATGGCCGTCCGGGAGATGGGCTGACCGGCGTGCCGCGCCTCAGACGTACTCGTCATGGCGGCGGATCCAGGTCTGGAACCCGTCGCCCTCGTCGCGCCCCTTGGGCACCCGGTCCAGGACCGGGTAGTAGCCCATCAGGAACTCGACCCCGCGCCCCGCGGTCGTATAGGTCTGGTAGACCGTGCCGTCCTGGCGCGTGAAGACACTCACCGCCGGTGACTCCATGAGGTAGCCGGGGACATCGGTCCCGGCCGCGGCCGCGTTCAGGGCCACGATCGGCGGTAGGCGGCCCTCGTCGAGGGCCCACGAACGTACCTGCTCCTCGGTGTAGGAGCCGCCGAAATCGAGGTTGAAGCCGGTGTTCGCCGAGGAGACCCAGGGAACGTTCCAGCCCATCCGCTGCCTGTACGCCTGAAGCTTGGCCAGCGGAGCCTGCGAAACGAGCAGCAGGGTTACGTCGCGGGCGTGCAGGTGCGGCAGCAGGCCATCGAGGCCGTCGGCCATCGAGGAGTTGACCGGGCACCCCGCCTCGTAGCTCGGTCCGAACATGAAGTGGTAGAACATCAGCTGCGAGCGGCCGTCGAAGAGCTCGGCCAGGGTCCGCGTCCCGTCGTCGGTGTCGAACCGGTACTCCTTATCGACCGTGATCCAGGGCAGCTCGCGCCGCTGGCGCGCCAGCTCGTCCCCCATCCTGGTGTGCTCCTTCTCCCGCTGCAGCAGCTCGTCACGAGCGGCCTGCCACTCCTGGCGGCCGATCACCTTGTGCTCCGTCATCGCGTCTTGTCTCCCTCTTTCCAGGTGTGTTCTGCTCAGGCCGCGGCGGGTTCGGCCACGAATGCCGCGTTCTCGCGCTCCATCGCCTTGACCGCGCCGTTGCGCCAGCTGTCGGTCAGCGACTGTGACATGGGATCGGGGAAGATGTCCTCTTCGCCGTTCTCCACTCCGTCGAAGATGGCGCGCGCGACGGATTCCGCCGAGGCTTTCGGTATGTCGAAGCCCCGGGTCATGTCGGTGTCGGTGGGGCCGGTCAGGACCGCGTGCACCCGCACGCCGCGCCCGGCCAGCAGCGCGCGCAGCGATTGGGTCAGGTTGAACGCGGCCGCCTTGGAGATGGCGTAGGCCGGAGTGAACGGGAAGGGGGCCAGGGCCATCGTGGACACGTTGTTGACAATTGCTCCTCGCGATTGGGTCAGCAGCGGCAGGAAGGCCTGCGTCACGCCGTAGGTGCCGAAGAGGTTGACAGCCAGGTGCTGCTCGAGCACGGCACGATCGCTCAGGTCATCGTAAAGCGCAATGCCGGCGTTGTTGATGAGGACATCGAGAGACCCGACCTTCTCAGCCGCGGCCAGAATCTGCGCCGGGTCGGTCACGTCCAGGGTCAGGGGCGTGACGCGCCCGTCCGGGTGGTTCATGGGCTGCCGCGTGCCGGCGTACACCCGCTCCGCGCCCCTGCTGAGGGCTTCGGCGACGAGCGCCTGCCCGATACCTCGATTGGCCCCGGTTACCAGCACCGTCTTGCCGGCGATCGTCATGTCTGCTGCTCCATTGTCGGTCATGTCTGTTGCTCCTGTTCTGTGGTGTCGTGCGTGATGGCGGAGTTAGGGCAGTGGGCGTAGTCCTGCGGCGGTGAGCAGGTAGGCGTCCTGGTCGTAGCCGGGGCTGGTGATCAGTTCGGTGATTGCCTGGCCGGCCTGCTCGGGGGTGAGCGGCGGGCCGCTGGTGCGGGCAGCTGCGGCCGCGCCCTCCCGGGCCGCGTAGGCGGCGGCGAACACCGCGCCCAGCTGAGTTGCGGAGGTGAGCTGCGGCAGCAGCGAGACGAACCGGATGCTCAGGCCGTCCCGCCGTGATTCCTCGGCGACGTAGGCGGTGAGGAACCTGATGGCGGCCTTGGCGCCGGCGTAGCCACCCGACAGCGGCGAGCCGAACACCGCCGCGCCGCTGGACAGCGCGATCACGGTGCTGCCGGGCGCAAGCGGGGCGAGCAGCGCCTCGCGGGTCCAGTGGAACGCGTGCGCGACGTCGACATCCCAGTTGCGGCTGAACGTCTGCCACGTGTGGTGCTGGATCGACCTCGGCAGCGGGGTGGCGCCGGCGTTGAGCACCAAGATGGCCGGACGCTAGGCGTCGATGAGTTGCCCGGCCACGTTCGGGTCGGCGGCATCGGCGGATACCGCGGTGAAGGATCCGCCGAGTTCTGCGCGCAATTCGTCCAGCGCGCCGCGGTCGCGGGCGACTCGACGACCTGCGCGCCCGCGGCGCTCAACGCGGTGACGATGCCACGGCCAAGGCCCCGGCTGGCGCCGGTAACCAGCGCCGCCGCGCCTGCTAGCTCATTCTGGGACATAACGATCCTCTCGGGTCTAGTAGGTTCCCGCGCCGCCTGTCTAGGCGGCGCGGTGCTGACTGTCTCGGCATGGGTGGCGGGTTCTGGTTGCGGTCGCACGGGCGGTGGGGGACCGATGGGCCGGGCCGGCGCGGAGCACGCCGCGCACCTGGTCCAGCGACACTGCTTCGGGATCGAATTCGGTCAGCCACCAGGTGGCGCCTGCCTTGGCATAAGGCGCTGGGTCGGTGCCGGGCGGGAGGGAGATGGCGATGTCATACGGCGCGGTTGCGTGCTCGCGGAGGCCCGCAATGGCGGCGGTGATCTCGGCGAGCTGGTCGGGGTGCTTGAGGTTGACCGGGAAGAAGCCGTCGTACCGGGCTGCCCGGCGCAGCGGCCTGGAATTTCCCGGGAACCCCGCGACCCACACCGGCACTGTGGGCTGCTGGGCCGGCCGGGGGAGAAACTGGATGCCGTCGACGGTGTAATGCTCGCCGCGGTGGTGCACGGGCTGGCCGGACCAGGCAGCAGTGAGGATCGCCAGTGCCTCATCGAGCATCTGGCCCCGCTGCCGGTCATCGAGCTGCTCGCCGGTCGCAGATAGCTCGCCGCCGAAGCGGTCGCTGCCAAGGCCGGCGCCGAGGGTGAGACGGCCACCGCTGAGCACGTCCAGCGTCGCGGTTTCCCGGGCGACCTTAGCCGGACGGCGGCGGGCAAGAGGCACGACCATCGGGCCCAGCCGCAGGCGTTCGGTAGCGGCGGCGACCGCCGCCAGGATGATCCACGGGTCGGCCACCTGCCGGACGGGCGCCCGCCAGCTCAGGTGGTCCCAGACGAAGAACCCGTGCCAGCCGGCCAGCTCTGCCTCAGCGGCCAGCCGTACGACCACCGCAGGGTCCGCGAGATCATCGAAGATCGGCAGCCACAGCGCCGAGCGCAGCTGGGTCATGGCTGGCCGCCCGGCGCAGCTGGCGCCGGGAATCTGCTTTACTGCGGACGGGTGCTCGGTCATGCAAGCCACGCTAGGCCGCGGGAAGCATCACGAAAAGCGATAAATTCCGATCAGCTCAACCGTAAAACGCGATGCTCTTCGGCTAGTCTGGGAGCCGTGTCCGACGTCGAGCTGCGGCATCTCGCCGCCATGGCCGCCATCGCCGATGAGGGCTCGTTCGGCCGGGCCGCAGCCCGGCTCGGCTACACCCAGTCGACGGTGAGCCAGCAGATCGCCGCGCTGGAGAAAGCCGTCGGCGGGGCGGTATTCGACCGGCCGGGCGGGCCCAAGCCCGTGCGGATCACCCCGCTCGGCGCGGTAATACTGGCACACGGGCGCGACCTGCTGGCGAAGGCCACCGCGATGGCAACCGCGGTGGACCGGTTCAAGGCCGGGGATGGGCGGGTGGACATCGGCACCTTCCAGAGCGTGTCCAACGTCATCTTGCCGCCGGTGGTGCAGGCGCTGCGGGACGAGCACCCCGGCTGCGACATCAGGCTGTTCGAGGAGGAGACCGACCAGCCGCAGCCCAGCAAGCTCGACCTGACGTTCTTCGACGGCCGCGTCGACGGCGACGTCGAGCACCTCAAGCTGCTCGACGACCCGTACCTGCTGGTGGCCAGGCCCGGCACTTTCCCCGACGGCCCGGTCCGCCCGGCCCAGCTCGACAGCACGCCGATGGTGGCGTACCCGCTGGTCTGCGATCAGGTCCGGATGGAGCAGGCGCTGGCACACGCCAGCGTCCGGCCGCACATCGTGTTCCGCACGGTCGGCAACGAAGCCGTGCTGTCGATGGTGCGAGCCGGAATGGGGACAGCACTGCTGCCGCGGCTCGCCATCCTCAGCCCCGACACCCGCGCCGACACGACGCTCTCCGTCCACCGGCTGCAGCCGCCGCTCCCGCCACGCGAGATCTTCCTGCTCTGGGAGAAGGGACGCACCCACTCGCCACTCGCGGCACGAGCCATCGAGATCGCCGTAGACGTTTCCCATCGGCTTACTCATCACGACGAGGTGGGGCACGATGCCGTGCCGCTGGAAGCCCCACATGGCAGCGCGGTCACGGTCACGTCACCGAAGTCGATGATGCCGCCCGCGGCGACATCGTTCGGGATCACGTTACCGGCCTTTCTGGCACGCCGCCCATAACAGGTTCCCATGTCAGTGCGGCTGAAATTACCGTCCCCCTAGGTGTCGAGGGTTGAGTAAGGTCCTGATATGCATGCGGGCGAGCGGTTTCCGGGTGGTTCGGAACTAGTGGACGGGCGGACCCTGCTTGCGCCGAAGGAAAATCTCCGAACGCGTCCGGCGGCGCGCCGGTGGCAGGCCGTGGCGGCGTGGGTAGCCGGCGGCCTGGTGCTATTCGCATTCTTCCTGCGGATCTCGTTCAGCGAGCGAGTGGATTCTGACGGCGCCAACAGCGCGCTGCAGGCGTGGGACCTAGTGCACGGTCACCTCATGTTGCACGGCTGGATCTTTGGCGACGCGACCTTTTACGCCTTCGAACTGCCGCTGAACGGGATCGTCGAGCTGCTGTTCGGGGTGGGCAACCTTGCCGCCCATGTCGGCTCCGCGCTGACCTACCTGATCGTCACCGCCTGTGCCGTGGCCCTGGCCGTGACCAGCAGCCGCGGTCCGGCCAGGGTGGTTCGCGGTGCGGTCGTCGTCGCGGTGCTGGCCATGCCGCTGCTGGCCGCGCCGAGCGTATTGGTGCTGCTAGAGGAACCCGACCACATCGGGACCTCGATGTTCTTGCTGGTGTCCTTCCTGCTCATCGACCGTGTGCCGGACCGGCGGTTCACGGCGCCGGCGGTCGGCCTGATCCTGTGCGCCGGCCAGCTCAGCGACGCCACCGTCCGCTATGTCGCGGTGCCGGCCGTCGTCGCCGTCTGCGGCTATCGCGTGCTGGCCGGGCGGAAGCTCCGCTCCGGCGACACGGCGCTCGTGGTCGCCGCGGTCGTGTCCGTGCCGCTTGAGTCGGCGCTGCGGGCGGCGATGGTGCATTTCGGTGCGTTCGTGATGGTCCCGCCCAAGGCACGGCTCGCCTCGCCGAGGCTATGGCCCCAGCACGCGTCGGTGACGTGGCTGGATGTCCGCATCCTTTTCGGGGCGGCCAGCGAGGCGGGCCACAGGGTGAGCGTCATCAGTGCTGCTTTCGGGCTGATCTGCCTGCTGGCCGCCATATTCGGCCTCGCCCGGGTGATATGGAGCTGGCGCAGGGCCAGCCGGGCCGAGCAGTTGCTGCTCGCCGCGATCGTCTTCAACGTCGGTACGTACCTGGTCTCCGTGATGACATTGCCCAACGTCGCCCGGGAAGTAGCCGCGGTGCTGCCGTGCGGGGCGGTGCTCGCGGCGCGGGCCAGCGTGCCCGCCCGGATCACCGGGAGGCCGCGGGCGTTCGCCGCGGTCGCCGCGACAGGGCTCATCGCGCTGCTACCGCTCGCCACCGCGGCCACGCGACCGCCTCTGCGCCCGGCCAGCGCGCCACTGGCCGCGTGGCTTGAGGCGCACGGGCTCACGTACGGCATCGCCGGGTACTGGGATGCCTCGATCGTCACGCTGCAGTCGGGCAACCGGGTCCAGATCCGCGCGGTTAACCTGTGGGGGAACGTCGAAGCGGCCGACTGGGAGACGAACGCGCTGTGGTTCAACGCGTCCCGGTACGACGCCACGTTCGTGGTCGCCGACTACCACGGCCAGTACCCGGCGGCCCTCTTCGAACGCTACCTCGGCAAGCCAGCGGCGACCCACCGGGTGGCAAGCTGGTTGGTCCTGGTCTACCGGACAAACCTGCTCCGGCAGGTCTTGCCGGGTCCTTGAGCAGACCGTGCTGGGAAGCGAGGCAGGTAGGAGCCGAGGATCTGCCCGCCGCGCGAGTACTACTCGGTCTGCCAGTAGACGGTGTAGTACTCATGTGCGGCGCGGCTCACCGGGATCAGCCTGATGGGCTTGCCGCGGGCGGCCTGGCCGGCCTCGAACGCCATCGGCTGCGCGGTCGTCCGCTGGACCGAGGCGGCGTCGAGCACCGGTGTCAGGTCGCCGGGGCTGGCGGGGTAAACGCCGCTCAGAACGACCGGGCCATAGAGCGCGGCCTGCACGGCAGGGTAATCGGGGGTGGGCTCGAAGACCAGCTGCATCGGCAGCGTGACCTCGAGCACGTCACCCGTCTGCCACCGGCGCCGCAGCGCGATCCACCCGCCCGCCTGCGCACCCGGAGCCGCGCTCGGGATCACGGTCTCGGCGAGCACGGCGCCGTTGAGCTGGATCACGGGCGAGCCGGCCACCCAGTTGGGCACACGGACCCGCAGCGTCAGCGTGGCCGCGCCGGAGACCACGGACAGGCTCGTGACCGGCTCGTCGGGGAAGCCGGTCGCCTGCCGCAGCACCAGCCCGTGGCTCCGCACCTCCGACGGGATGTACAAGTTGACGTAGATACCGTCCGCGTCGCGGGTATAGATGGTGTCGGCGAACTTGGCCTGGGTTTCCAGTCCGCTGGCGGTATCGCAGGTAAAGGTGTCCCAGTCGGTGGCGTAGATGTCCGGGTTGCCGCCGGGGAAGTAGTTGAGCGGCTCGCGCTTGAACGCGCCCGCCGACAGGCCGGTGTAGTAGCAGTTGAAGCCGTGCGGCGAGGTCGGGTCCTGCTCCCCCAGCATCTGGTTGAACAGCGTGCGCTCGTAGTAGTCGATCATGTCCACCCGTTGTGGCTGGTGGAAGTGCAGCAGCCTGGTCAGCTTGAGCATGTTGTAGCTGGCGCAGTTCTCGCAGGTGAAGTTGGACAGCTCGGCGGCGACCACGTCGGGCTGCTGGAAATGCTCGAAGTTGCCCACGCCGCCGATGACATACACATGATGCCCGGTGACGATGTCCCAGAAGTTCTGCGCGATGTCGTGATACTTGGCGCTGCCCGTCTCCTCCCACATCCGGACGCACGCGACGATCTTCGGGGTGGTCACGTTCGCCTGCAGTCCTGGCAGTACGTCCTCGCCGTCGGCCAGCGGGTCGAGGACCTGCGCGTGGTAGAAACGCTGCGCTGTGGCCAGGTACCGTTCGGCGCCGGTGATCGTGTAGAGATTAGCCAGGGCTTCGGGCATCCCGCCGAATTCGGTACCGAGGACCATCTGCATGTGCGCATAGGTCAGCCGCGACGTGCGCCACTGCACCCAGTCGGCCAGCTTCATGGCCACGTCGAGCGCCTGGTCATCGCCGGCCAGCTGGTACTGGTCGATCAGGCCGGCCAGGTACTTGTGGATCATGTAGTACGGCGACCACACCGGCTTGCCCTGCTCCAGCCAGTCGAAGTAGACCTCGGGGAACGCCGACAGGTAGCCGGGGTGGAAGCCCGCATCTGCGGCCCGGGCCTGCAGCGCCGCGAGCTGGCTGACCAGGTACCGGCCGCGAGTTCGGGCCGCGTCGTTGCCGGTGTTGGCGTAGGTCAGCGCGAGGCCGGACATCAGGTGCCCGGTGGTGTGGCCGCGGATCTGGGAGGCGGGCCGCTCCCAGCCGCCGATGGGCTGAGCTGCCGACGGCTGCCCGTAGTTCAGGCGGAAGGAACGCAGCATGCGTTCGGGATCAAGGAAGAGCAGGTAGCTGGTGTTCCTGGCCTGGTTGTCCTTGAACGGGCTGTCCAGGAGTTCCACGTGGTTGAGCGGCAGCGCGGCGAGACGGCCCGCCGTACCATCCGGCGCGTAGCCGCCGGGCACCGCGGAGGCGCCGGGTTTGGCTGGTGAGGCGCTGCCCTGCGCGCTGACTCCCGGGGGAATCCCGCCGGCGGCCAGGGCCTGCTCGGCGACCAGGGCGCCGACGCCGACGCCGAGCGCGGTCAGCGCCTGCCGCCTGCTCAGACCGCCGCCCTCGTTCACATCTGTGATCCTTTGCCGGTCCTCATCCTGGGCAAGATCGTACCCAGTGGGGGTGGCCGGGAAGCGATCGCGCGGCGAGGCGTAAGCGTTTCCGGAGGCAGGCCCTTACCCGGGGGTAGGTCTTGGCCTGGAGATATGTCTTACGAAGTCATTACGCCGGGTCAGGCCGTCGAGCCGGAGTCGGCGGCGGCCCGTAGTCCTGGGTAGTGGTCAGTGCACGCGGCGGCCAGATCATGAGCATCGTTCCCGAACGCTCCCCTAAGGCTCATGGTCGATCGTCTCCCCTATCCGTGCGGGCGGTCGGGTGCACTGGCCACTGCCACTGTCCGGGGCCCGGTTGGCTCTGTCCTTCTTCAGCCGCGCAGGACCAGGGCGCTAAGAGCGGCCAGGACGAAGGTCAGCGTGGCGCCGGTGCCGTGCAGCGCTACGAGGCGGCCACGGAAAGACGGCGCGGGCTCCTCGGCGTCGCGGTTCTCGCGGTTCTCGCGGTCGTGGTTCTTGGCGGCGCGGACGTTGATCGCGAACCAGGCCAGTCCCGCGCAGGCCGTGGCGGCCGCGAGCGCGAACCCGATCCAGCCAAGCACCCGGTTGTGCACCAGCGAGAACCCCAGCCAGAACGCCAGGCCGATGATGCCGAACGCGGGGTGAGCGAACTCAAGCAGCGCTCGCGCTCCCGGCACCACCGGCGCGTTCCTGGCCGCGATGAGGGAAGGCGGAGCGAACCGATCCTGGTGGGTTGGCTTCGCCTCTCGCGTTCCCTGCTTCTCCTGTGCCTCCTGCGGCGAGGCGGACGGCGGCGCGGAGCTTGCTGGTGCGGCGGGAACGGGTGCGGCGGGAACGGGTGCGGCGGGAACGGGTGCGGCGGGAACGGGTGCGGCGGGAACGGGTGCGGCGGTCCGGGCCTCGGCGGAGACTAGCTGCGCCGCAGGGACGGCGCGGTCCCGCTTGAGATTGCTGGTAATCAGAACGGAGAAACCGGCACCCGCAGTAAGCAACCACAGCACCAGTACCACGATGGCCATCGTCGCTCCTCTCCGCAGTCCCCGGATCCGCAGCCCCCGAATTTACCCGAGCAACCTGAAAGCCCAGGGCGGCCAGGGCCCTTGAACCAACCTGGAACGGTATGCGTTACATAGCTAGTCAGAACCTGGACCATATGGTCACCGCGACGGGACAGCGGTTCCACCAGGCCGACGACCAGCTCGCCAGCGACCTGACCAAGAAGTAGCAGCGCGGGGAGGACCAGACCAGATGG
>Ga0302177_10002225_pt1 | contig 13761 bp, 12 predicted proteins | sample I_Palsa_E1_2_FD_198780 | JGI IMG/M metagenome (GOLD analysis project Ga0302177, IMG submission 198780) | Peat permafrost microbial communities from Stordalen Mire near Abisko, Sweden - I_Palsa_E1_2 | ecosystem: Environmental > Terrestrial > Soil > Palsa > Peat permafrost | place: Sweden... | reverse complement strand
CGCATCTCGACGCGCTGTTGTCCGCGGCCCTGCTGTTATGCCTCGCGATGTGACGCAGGAAACAGGGTCTCCGGGTTCACGCAAGTGGTGGATTCTTGCCGTGCTGTGCATCAGCGTCCTGCTGGTGGCCATCGACAACACGATCGTCAACGTCGCCCTGCCCACGCTCAACCGGCGGATCAACGCGTCAACGGCCGACCTGCAATGGATCGTGACCGCGTACTCGTTGCTCTTCGCGGGGCTCCTGCTGGTGGCCGGACACCTCGGCGACCGGATGGGCCGCAAGCGGATACTGCAGATCGGGCTGGTGCTCTTCGCGTTGACCTCGCTGGCCGCCGCCCGGTCGACCTCGGTGGATCAGCTGATCGCGGCCCGGGCCGGGATGGGTGTGGCCGCGGCCCTGATTTACCCCTCGACGCTCGCGCTGCTGTCCAGCACGTTCACGGACCGCAAGCAAAAGGCCGCCGCCATCGGGATCTGGTCCGGGGTCTCCGGGCTCGCGGTCGGGCTGGGACCGCTAGCGGGCGGGCTGCTGCTCGAGCACTACTGGTGGGGCTCGATCTTCATGGTGAACATCCCCGTGGTGGCCGTGGCCCTGATCGCCGGCTTCCGGCTGGTGCCCGAATCCCGCGATCCGGCCCCCGGCCGCTTCGACCTGGCCGGAGCGCTGCTGTCGGTCGCCTTGATCAGCTTGCTGGTGTGGGCCGTGATCGAAGCGCCCGTCCGCGGCTGGACGGACGTCACCACGGTCCTCGCTTTCGCCGGCGTTATCGTGCTGCTGGCGACGTTCATCTTCTGGGAGTCGCGACGCCAGAACCCGCTGCTTGACGTCAGCTTCTTCCGCAATCCGCGCTTCTCCGCCGCCGCCGCCGCTATCTCCATGGCCTTCTTCGGGTTGTTCGGCTTCATCTTCGTGATCACCCTGTATTTCCAGCTCATCCGCGGCTACAGCACGCTGCACGCCGGAGCGGCCACGTTGCCCTTTGCGCTGGTCATGGGCGGCCTTTCGCCGGTCGCGATTCTCATCATGAAAAAGATCGGGACGAAACTTGTCGTCACGGCCGGGCTGCTGCTGATGTCGGCGGGCTTTATCGTGGCCGCGAGAGCACCGCTGGAAGCCAGCTACTGGCGGATCATCGTGGTGGCGATGGTCCTCATGGCCGCTGGTCTGGCCCTGTCCACCGGGCCGGCCACCGATGCCATCCTGGGCTCGCTGCCAGCCGCTAAGGTCGGCGTCGGATCCGCGGTCAACGACACCACCCGCGAGGTCGGCGGCGTCCTCGGCGTGGCCATCACCGGATCGGTGCTGAGCTGGTACTACGGGAACCGGCTCGGCACGGCGTGGGGCGCGCTCGGCGTACCTCATGCCGCCGTGCAGATCGGCAAGGGGTCGGTGGGCGCCGGCCTGGCCATAGCGCAGAAGGTGCCGCCCGCGCAGGCCTCGGCGGTCACTGCGGCCGTGAAGAACTCGTTTATGGCGGGCATGCACGCCGGGTCGCTCACGGTCGCCGCGGTCACCTTCGCGGGCGCGATTGCGGCCTGGCTCTTCCTGCCGGGCCGGGACCTGGTCCCGGCCGCGGGCCCCCGCGTCGCGGATGAGGACACCGGGACCGGACGCATTGAGCGACGGCAACCCGGTCGTCCCGGCTGCGCATTCGGTCGACCTGCGCAAGACGTACGGGGCGGGACAGGCCGCGGTGCATGCCCTGGCCGTGGTGAGTGTGGCCTTGGAGCCGACCGCTGTTGCTCGGTTGGCTGACCGGCCGGGACCGCGACGTCCGGGTCATCACCCCGCACGGCGGCCTTCCCGCGGGTGCCCCGATGGTTGTGATCGGGCATCAGCGGCTGATACTAGAGCCTTACAGGGCCCTGACTGACTTTTAGAGTTACGGCGGAAGGGATGCTGATGCTGGAAGATCTTGATCCGGCGGAGACTCGTGAGTGGCTGGAGGCGCTGGACTCGGTGCTGGCGTATGAGGGCGCGGATCGGGCGTTCTTCTTGCTGGATGAGGTGGTCGGCGAGGCGCGGCGGAAGGGCGCGGCGGTTCCGTACAGCGCGACTACGCCGTACCTGAACACGATCCCGCCCGAGAAGGAAGACCGGCTGAGCCCGCGGGAGCTGACGATGGATCACCGGATCCGGTCGCTGATCCGGTGGAATGCGCTGGCCATCGTGCTGCGGGCGAACGCGGAGTCTTCCGAGCTCGGCGGTCATATCGCTAGTTTCCAGTCCGCGGCGACGCTGTATGACGTGGGGTTCCAGCATTTCTTCCGGGCTGCGTCCGGCGGGCACGGCGGTGACCTGCTGTTCCTTCAGGGGCATTCGTCGCCGGGCATTTACGCCCGCTCGTTCGTGGAGGGCCGGCTTTCTGAGGAGCAGCTGGGCAAGTTCCGGATGGAGACCGGTGGCGGCGGCCTGTCGTCTTATCCGCATCCGTGGCTGATGCCGGAGTACTGGCAGATGCCGACGGTGTCGATGGGCCTGGGCCCGATCATGGCGATTTACCAGGCGCGGTTCCTGAAGTACCTGGCCTGCCGCGGGCTGGCCGGCACTGCCGGCCGGAAGGTGTGGGCGTTCCTGGGCGACGGGGAGACCGACGAGCCGGAATCGCTGGGTGCCATCGCGATGGCCGCCCGGGAGAAGCTCGACAACCTCATCTTCGTGGTGAACTGCAACTTGCAGCGGCTGGACGGCCCGGTCCGCGGCAACGGCAAGATCATCCAGGAGCTGGAGGGCATCTTCCGCGGCGCGGGCTGGAACGTGATCAAGGTGATCTGGGGCAGCGGCTGGGACCCGCTCATCGCCCGGGATTCCACCGGGCTGCTGCTCAAGCGGATGGAGGAATGCGTCGACGGGGAGTACCAGGACTTCAAGTCCAAGGACGGCGGGTACGTCCGGGAGAAGTTCTTCGGCAAGTACCCGGAGCTGGCCGAGATGGTCGCGGGGATGACCGACGAGGAGGTCTGGGCGCTGAACCGCGGCGGTCATGACCCGCAGAAGGTGTACGCCGCGTATGCGGCCGCGGTGCGGACGACCGGGCAGCCCACCGTCATCTTGGCCAAGACCATCAAGGGCTACGGGATGGGGGAATCCGGTGAGGGCCAGAACATCACCCACCAGCAGAAGCACATGGCCGCCGCGGCCCTGGCCAGGTTCCGGGACCGGTTCGGGCTGCCGCTGACCGACGAGCAGCTGGCGCAGCTGCCGTTCCTGCGCTTGGCGGAGGACAGCCAGGAGATGGCCTACCTGCGGGAGCGGCGGGCGGCCCTGGGCGGGTACCTGCCCGCCCGCCGGCGTCGGTCGAGCCAGACGCTGGCGGTGCCCGGGCTGTCCGCGTTCGGCGGCCAGCTGGCCGGGACGCCGGGCCGGGAGATCTCCACCACCATGGCGTTCGTGCGGATCCTGAACACCTTGCTGCGGGACAAGGCCATCGGCTCCCGCGTGGTGCCGATCGTGGCGGACGAGTCCCGCACGTTCGGGATGGAGGGCATGTTCCGCCAGTTCGGCATCTTCAGCCAGGCCGGCCAGCTCTACCAGCCCGAGGACGCCAGCCAGCTGATGTACTACCGCGAGGCGCCGGACGGCCAGATGCTGCAGGAAGGCATCAACGAGGCCGGCGCGATGGCGTCGTGGATCGCCGCGGCGACGGCCTACAGCACCAGCGACATCCCGATGATCCCGTGCTACATCTTCTACTCGATGTTCGGCTTCCAGCGGGTGATGGACCTGATCTGGGCGGCCGGGGACTGCCGGGCCCGCGGTTTCCTGCTCGGCGGGACGGCTGGCCGGACCACGCTGAACGGCGAGGGGCTGCAGCACCAGGACGGCCACAGTCACGTGCTGGCCTCGGTCGTGCCCAGCTGCGTGTGCTACGACCCGGCGTATTCCTACGAGGTCGCGGTCATCGTCGCCGACGGGCTGCGGCGGATGGTCGCCGAGCAGGAAGACGTGTTCTTCTACGTCACCTTGATGAACGAGAACTACGAGCATCCCGCGCTGCCCGAGGGCGCCGAGGCCGGGATCTTGCGCGGGATGTACCTGCTCCGCGAGGCTTCCGGGGGCCGCGGCGATGGTCCCGCGGTCCAGCTGCTGGGCAGCGGCACGATCTTGCGGGAGGTGCTGGCCGGCGCGGACCTGCTGGCCGCGGACTACGGCGTGGCGGCCGACGTGTGGAGCGCGACCAGCTTCACCGAACTGCGACGCGACGGGCTGGCCGCCGACCGGTGGAACATGCTGCACCCCGCCGAGCCGCCCCGGCGCAGCTACGTCGGGGACTGCCTGGCCGGGCGGCGCGGCCCGGTCATCGCCGCGACCGACTACGTCAAGAGCTTCGCCGACCAGATCCGCGCCTTCGTGCCCGGGCGTTACGCGGTGCTGGGGACTGACGGCTACGGCCGTTCGGATTACCGCCGCAACCTGCGCCGCTTCTTCGAGGTCGACCGGCACTACGTCGCCGTGGCCGCGCTGGCCTCGCTGGCGCAGGACGGGACGATCCCGGCGGCCACGGTCACCGACGCGATCGCGCGGTACGGCATCGATCCCGGCACGCCCGACCCGGCGCGGACATGATTCGCCCGCGCCATCACCCCGACCACTGACGGGAAGCAGCCATGCCCGCTGTCACTGAAGTCAGCGTTCCCGACCTCGGCGACTTCGCCGAGGTGCCGGTCATCGAGATCCACGTGACGGCCGGCGACGTGGTCAGCGCCGAGGACCCGCTGGTCACCCTGGAATCGGACAAGGCCACCATGGACATCCCCTCCCCGGCCGCAGGCACCGTCCGCGAGCTGCGGGTCAAGATCGGTGACCTGGTCAGCCGCGGATCCCCGATCCTGCTGCTCGACAGCGCCGGCACCGACGTCGAGCCGCCGCCGCTGACCGACCAGCAAGAACCGCCGGCCCTGGACGCGGCGGACCCGGACGCGGCGGCGCGCGAGCCCGCGGCCCGTTCGGCCGAGGCGGCGCTGGCCACCGGTACCGGGACGCCGGCCACGGCCGGGACGCCCGGCCCCGGTACGCCCGTGACCGCGGTCGAGGCCGGGCCGCCTGCCGACTTCGACGGCGTGCACGCCGGGCCGGGCGTGCGGCGGCTGGCCCGCGAACTCGGCATTGATCTCACCGCGCTTACCGGTACCGGGCCGAAGGGCCGGATCACGAAGGATGACGTGATCGCTGTCGTCCGCGGACCCGCAGTCGCTCCGGCGGCCGCGACCCCGGCACAGGGCGGCGGCATCCCTGAAATCCCCGTCCAGGACTTCTCCAAATTCGGCCCGGTTGAGATCCGGCCGCTGTCGCGCATCCAGCGGCTGTCCGGGCCCGCGCTACACCGGTCGTGGCTCAACGTCCCCCATGTCACCCACCACGACGAGGCCGACATCACCGATCTGGACGCCTACCGCCGGGAACTCGATACCGTCGCCAAGGCGGAGGGCTACCGGGTCACGCTGCTGGCCTTCCTGATGAAGGCAAGCGTCTCGGCGCTGCGAGAGTTCCCTCGGTTCAACAGCTCGCTGACGCCGGAGAAGGACGCGCTGATCTACAAGAGCTACTACCACCTCGGCGTGGCCGTGGACACGCCCGAGGGCCTGGTCGTGCCGGTGATCCGCGATGTGGACCGCAAGGGCATCCGGGAAATCAGCCAGGAGCTCGGCGCCGTCTCGGCCAAAGCCCGAGACGGCAAGCTCGGCATGGCCGACCTGCAGGGCGCCTGTTTCACGATCTCCAGCCTGGGCGGCATCGGCGGTACCGCCTTCACGCCCATCGTTAACGCCCCGGAGGTGGCGATCCTCGGGGTCGTCCGGGCCCGGACCGCGCCGGTCTGGGACGGTGCGGCGTTCATCCCGCGGCTGGTGCTGCCGGTCTCGCTGTCCTACGACCACCGGGTCATCGACGGGGCGCTGGCCGCACGGTTCGCCCGGCACCTATGCCAGCTGCTGGAAGACATACGCGGCCTGCTGCTCTGAGGAGGATGAGATAGAGGCTGACGTGGAGAATCAGACCGCAGAGGTGCTCGTCCTCGGGGGCGGGCCGGGCGGCTACACGGCCGCGTTCCGCGCAGCCGACCCGGGCAAGCGCGTCGTGCTCGTCGATCGCGAGCCGGCCCTCGGCGGAGTCTGCCTCAACGTCGGCTGCATCCCGTCCAAGGCCCTGCTGCACGCGGCCAAGGTCATCGCCGAAACCAAGGAGCTGAGCGAGAACGGCATCACGTTGATCACCATCGTCGAGCTGCTCGATCAGCTCATCCCGGGCACCGACAAGGACCTGATCAGCCCGCTGGCCAAGCGGATCACCAGGCAGTACGAGAATATCTACGTCAAGACCAAGGTGACCGGCGTCCAGGCCAGGCCCGAGGGCTGACGGTGTCCTTCGACCCGGGCAAGAACACCTTCTTCGACGCCCGACATCGCCCTGAGCATCCATCCCCACCCCACGCTGTCCGAGACCGTCGCCCTGGCCGCCGAGGCGTTCGAGGGCACGATCACCGACCTGTACCTGCCCAGACGGTAGCCCAGTGGAGCCTGCCTGGACCGGACGCGGCTATCCCTATTCTGTTTCACCGGACGACCCGCCGGACCGCAGCCGGGATACGGCTCCGACGTCCATGACGCGGTCCTGTCGGCGCGGGCTTCGGGTGATCGTGGCGCGGGTCAGCTGAGTAGTGAATTCGGCCAGCGCCCGCCCGGTGCCCGCAGCCCAGTCCTTGAACTCCTCAGGAGTGATGGGATATCTCGCCGTGTTACCGATCCCGTCTGGGGTGGGGTGCACAGGCTGCCCGCGGCGGCCGGGGCGGTGCCATGACGCTCCGGCCGGCGAGGGGACGAGGGCTTGTCCGAAGATCTTGGCGGCCGCGCCGGTGCCCAGTGTGTTGACGGCTGGGGTAAGTCCGGACAGGACACAACCGACACGGTAGGCGTAGTCCGGATCGGTCCTCGCCCGTGCTGCGATGGTCCGCAGGGCGCGCAGCCAGACATGGTTCAGGTTGCGGTTACGGAAGAGCTGGACGACGAGCCGGGAGAACGCCATGTCCGTCCGCAGGCTTCGATGCACGCGCTGCTGGTAGCCCTGCAGGTAGGCCGCGTCCAGCCGATCTGAGGCAAGGCCATCAGCCGCGATGCCGGCGGCCCAGCGGGCGCTCTGCAGCGCGTACTGGATCCCCTCGCCGTTGAGCGGATTGATCAGCCCGGCAGCGTCGCCGAGCAGCATCACGCGGTCACCGGTCAGCGGCAGCCGCGGATTGTAGGTCGTCAGCGGGTGCCCGAGGATTTTTCCGCGCATCCGGGCACCCCGGAGCCGGTACTGCAACGAAGCGTCCTCGGCGATCAGCCGCTGCAGCATCTCGCGCAGATTACGGCCGGACTGCGGGTAGGTGGACACGAGCATGCCGACGCCCAGGTTGGCCGACCCGCCGCCGGCCGGGAACAGCCAGTAATAGCCGGGGAAGCTGTCGCTGCGAAAGCAGACGTCGCCCTGGCCGGCCGGGCCGTCGACATCATCGAAGTAGGCCCGCACGGCCACGATCCGGTCCTGGCTGGGCGGCACGGCTCCACGCAGCGTCCGGGCGATGATCGAGTTGCTGCCGTCGGCTCCCAGCAGCAGCCGGGTGCGCAGCTGCCACGGGCCCGCCGCGCTGTGGCCCAGGACGGTGATCGCGTCGGGCGCCTGCTGTACCGCGGTCACCTTACGCCCGTCCAGGACGGTGGCCCCGGCGTGCCGGGCCGCGTCCAGGATCCAGGCGTCCAGCTGCAGCCGGGGAATGACCCGGCCGTAGCCAGGAAGCCCGTCAACCTGCGGGATACCCATCACGGTGAGCTGGTCTCCATCGACGTGCAGAGCCAGGTCAGCCATCTTGCTGGTCGCGCGGAACGCCTGTGCCTGGGCCACGCCGAGGTCGGCTAGTTCGGCGAGCGCCGCCGGTCCGACGAAGTCGCCGCATACCTTGTCGCGCGGGAAGCTGGCCCGGTCGATCAGCACGGTCCGGAACCCTCGCGCGGCCAGCCGCGCAGCAGCAGCCGCCCCGGCGGGGCCGCCGCCGACCACGATGACATCTGCATCGTGCCCCGGTGCCCCGATGCGCACCGGCTGGGCAAGCCGACCAGCAGCAGGCTGTCTGCCGGGTCTCATGGTGATCCCTTCACGGCGGGTGCGTTGCATTCGGCTCCGAACTCCGATCGTCTCCGATTTCCCGCAGCAGGGAGCCCTGGATGGCAGGATTAATCGTTGTGGCTGTGAACCGGATGCCGACCGCCGAGCCGCCGACCGGTGACGGCGGCCGCCGTCACCGGCGCGACAACATCATCTGCTCCCCCGTCACGCCTTGATGAATTCGAGCAGGTCGGCGTTGATGATCTCCGCCTGGGTGGTGGGCATGCCGTGCGGGAAGCCGTGGTAGGTCTTGAGCGTCCCGTTCTGCACGAGCTTCGCGGACAGCGGCCCGGAGTCGTCGTAGGGCACGATCTGGTCGTCGTCGCCGTGCATGACCAGGACCGGCACCGTGATCTTCTTCAGGTCCTCGGTGAAGTCAGTCTGCGAGAACGCGACAATGCCGTCGTAGTGCGCCTTCGCCCCGCCCGTCATCCCCTGCCGCCACCAGTTCTCGATAATGGCTTCCGAGGCTTGGGCGCCCGGGCGGTTGAAGCCGTAGAACGGGCCCGCCGCCAGGTCGCGGTAGAATCGCGAGCGGTGTTTTGCGACTTGGTCCTGGAACCCGTCGAAGACGCTCTTCGGCAGGCCGTCGGGGTTGGCCTCGGTCTGCACCATCAGCGGCGGCACCGAACTGATCAGCACCGCCTTCGCCACCCGGCTCTCACCATGCCTGGCGATGTAACGCACGACCTCGCCGCCCCCGGTCGAGTGCCCGACATGAACCGCGTCGTGCAGGTCAAGATGCACGGTTACCGCGGCCAGGTCATCGGCGTAGTGGTCCATGTCGTGGCCGTCAGCGACCTGCGCGGAGCGCCCGTGGCCGCGCCGGTCATGGGCGATGACACGGTAACCGTGCAGCAGGAAGAACATCATCTGGGTGTCCCAGTCGTCGCTGGACAGCGGCCAGCCGTGGCTGAAGACAATCGGCTGCCCCGATCCCCATCCCCAGTCCTTGTAGAAGATTTCCGTGCCGTCGGCGGTAGTGATCGTAGGCATGCTGAGCCTCCTGTGAAAGCGCTAGTCGCCGCTCAGGTAGCGGACAAAGAGGGGTGTTGTCGCTCACCCGGTAGTTCACACGGTGTGTCCGCTACCGCCAAGGCGCTGCCATCTATCGCGGCATCGGTCCTGGCTATAGGGCCCAACAAGCCACGTCGCCTGTGGTCTTTGCCATGACATGCCGTGGCCGGCAGCTATGCCGCTATAGGCGGTAGCTGTTGGCCAGAAGCGCCCGTCGTCGTGTCTGCTGAACATGACAAGCACCACGGAGTTCCCGGATGAATGTGGTGCGGCTGAGGCAAGCGGAAGGAATGCCTGTCATGTTCAAGTCGTCATCCACCTCGTTGATCCTGCTCGGCATTCTCGCCGTCATCGTCGGGATCTTGGCCATCGCCTGGCCGGGCGTCACGATTCTCGCGCTGGTCATCCTCTTCGCGGTCTACGCGTTCATGGACGCGGGATTGCAAGGCGTGAGGGCCTTCGGCAGCCGGACCGCCGGCCCGGTCCTGGGTCATCTGCTGCTCGGGCTGATCGACCTGGCGGCCGGGGTGTTCGCCCTGGCCTGGCCGGCGCCTACCGCGTTCGTCCTGGTCATCGTCGTGGCGGCGTGGGCGCTGGCCGGCGGCGTCGCCGAGTTCTCCGCCGGTTTCGGCAGCGGGGAGACCACCGGCACCCGCGCGCTGTTCATCCTGTCCGGGCTGGTGTCCGTCGCGTTCGGCGTGCTGCTATTCGCCCGGCCCGGCGTGGGCGCGGTCACGCTGGCGCTGCTGTTCGGCCTGTACACCCTGATCTACGGGTTCTCACAGATCACCGCAGGCATCCAGGTCCGCCACCTGGGAGGCGACGTGACGTCGCTGTCGGAACTGCGCAGCGCGGCCTGAGCGCCCGGTTCAGGCCGCGGGCGGGCGAACATCCGATGAGCGCCGCCAGGCCAGGCAGGTCCGACCCGGCCGAAGCCGGGCCTGCCCCGGCCGACGATGCGAACTACGTGCTGGTCCGGCACGGACGCCTGCGGGACGCCGCGGCCAAGCGCGGCGTCCCGCTGGCCACGATCCTGGTGACCGTCGCCGTCGTGGTCCTGGTGTATCTCGCGGGCAAGCTCGCGTACCGGATCCGCGATGTCCTGTTGATGATCGCGGTCGCTGGCTTCGTCTGCCTGATCCTGAATCCCCTGGTGGTGGCCCTGCAGCGGTGGGGGATCCGGCGCCGGGGCTGGGCGGTGGCCATTGTGGCCACCTGGACGGTGGCGGTCTTCATCGGCCTGCTGGCGGCGTTCGGCTATCCGCTGGCGCACGGCGTGACCCATTTCTCACAGCGGCTGCCGTCCTACGTGCAGGCGGCCGAGCACGGCCGCGGCTGGATCGGCGGCCTGGTCACCCGCTTTCACCTGCAGGCCTGGGTCAACCGTAACGCGCCTAAGCTGCAGAGTCTCGGGACGACGCTGGCCAAGCCGGCCTTGACCGCCGGGAAGGGCGCGGCGTCCTTGCTGGCCACGCTTGCGACCATCTTCGCCTTGATCGTGCTGTTCCTGCTTGAGGGACCCAAGATGCGCCAGGGACTGCTGCAGTTGATGCCGGCGGACCGGGCGGCGTACTGCACGCGGGTGGCGCGCGAGATCGGCCAGTCCGCGACCGGCTACGCGCTGGGCAACCTCCTGACGTCGCTGGTCGCCGGCGTGGTCGTCTTCGTCACGCTCGCCCTCCTCGGAGTCCCGTTCCCGCTGCTGTGGGCGCTGTGGGTCGCCCTGGTCGACTTCCTGCCGATGATCGGCGGCGCGCTGGCCGGCATCCCCACCGTCCTGTTCGCCCTCGGCCACTCGCTCACCGCGGGCATTGTCACCGCGGCCGCGTTCATCGTCTACCAGGAGATCGAGAACCACGTGCTGAACCCCGTGGTCATGAGCCGCACGGCCAACGTCAACCCGCTGCTCGTCCTGCTCTCACTGCTAGTCGGGACGTCGATCGGCGACTGGGTGGGCGGCTTCTTCGGCAGTTTCGTGGCCGCCCTGCTCTCCATCCCGGCCGCGGGCGCCCTGCAGGTCATCAGCCGCGAACTGTGGCAGGCCAGCGCGCGGCCGCAATAGCGCACGCCAACATCACGAGAAAGGAATACCGAAAATGGGAACCACCAGGGATATCCGCGACGCGGTCCAAACAGAGCTCACCTTCGACCCGCTCGTCGACGCCGCGGACATCACCGTCAGGAACATGAACGGCGAGGTGGGGCTGAACGGCACCGTGCCGAGCTATCCCCAGTACCTGGAGGCCGCCGCGGCGGCGCAGCGCGTCTCCGGGGTGAAGAACGTGCACAACCACCTGGCCGTCGTGCTGCCGGACGAGGACTACCGCGACGACGCCTGGCTGACTACCGCGGCCAGCAACGCGCTGACGCTGAACGTCACCGTCCCGGACGGTGTGGAGGCCACCGCGCGGGACGGCAACCTGACCCTGACGGGCCCGGTCGAGTTCGGCAGGCAGCGCGAGGCGGCCGAACACGCGGTCGCCGGGCTGACCGGCGTCCGTAACGTCAAGGACGAGATCGAGATCACCTACGACGCCGATCCGGTCGACGTAACCGGGCTCGTGCAGGACGCGCTGGACCGCAACGCGCTGGTCGAGGACGACAGCGACGTCCACCTCGACGCCAGCGGCAACACGGTGACCCTGGGCGGGCACGTCCGTACCTGGGCCGAGCATGACGCGGTAGTCGGCGCCACCTGGATGGCCCCGGGAGTCCGGCAGGTCCGCGACTACCTCGACGTCACCGGCTGACCGGGCGACCGCGGGCACCGGCGGTCCGGCATGACGGCTCAGCACAGCGCGGACACCCCGCCGGACGCGGGTGCGGACCGCGCGCCGCCGCGACAGAGAGCCCGGCGGCGCCCGCCCGTACGCTGGATCTTGCACGGCGTGCTGCTCGTGGCCCTGGCTGCAGGCGTCTTCGGCCTGCTGCCGCGGCTGGGCGGGCTGACCCGCGACGCCGCGGGCCTGCGGCACGCCCGCCCGGCCTTCCTGGCCGCGGCGATCGTGGCCCAGGCGGTCTCCCTCGGCGCCTACGCCCAGCTCTACCGGCGGGTGCTGGCCGCACTCGGGGCGCGGATCCGGTTCCGACTGGCGGCGGACGTCATCATGGCCACCTTCTTCGTCAGCCACCTCACCCCGTTCGGCTCGGCCACCGGCACCCTGGTGAACGCCAGCGCGCTGGAGGCCGACGGCATCGCCGCTGCCACGACCGGCGAAGCCATCGCACTGACCAGCTTGACCTCCACGGTCGCGCTCATCGTCCTGTTCGGGACCGGGCTCGCAGCCACGGCCGGCCGGCACGTCTCCAGGCAGTAACTCGTGATCGCGGGCGTCGCGCTCTTCGGTGTCGTAGCAGCGCTGGCCGCGGTGCTCGCCGTAGGCGCCCATCCCGCCATCGCCGGCCGGGCCGGGCGCTGGGCCGCGAGCATAGCCAAGCACGTCCGGCCGGGCATCAACCCCGACAAGGCAGGCCAGACCAGCAGCCGGCTCGCCTCCCTGGCCCGAACCGCGCTGACCGGGCGGGGCTTCGCGGTCAGCTTCGGGTTCGCCTCGGGTGACCTGCTCTTCGACCTGCTCTCGCTCGACCTGGTGTTCCTCGCGCTGAGATACCAGCCCGGTTTCGGCCCGCTGACCGTCGCCTACGCGGCGGCGAACATCGCCAGCGCCATCCCGCTGACCCCCGGCGGGCTGGGCGTCATCGAGGTTACGCTGGTAGCCGTCACGGCCGGCTTCGGCGCACCGCGCGCCACGGCGGTGCTGGCCGTCCTCGGCTACCGGATCGTGAACTACTGGCTCCCGCTCATCCCCGGCGCCATCGCCTATCTCCGCCTCCGGCTGCGCCGCGCCGCCAACGGCAAAACAAAGCCCGCGACCGCGCAGTCAGGCACGCCTGTCACATAACAGTGGGCGCCTTCACTTCGGGCAAGCTCGAGCCTGCCGTCCCGATACAGCCGCGTGGGCGCCACCATGTCCCGGCACTGCGAGCCTGCGGCATTCGTGCGGCCGGACGGCGGCGGGGTCATCGTGTTCCCCTCACTTCAGCTGGGATCTCCGGCGAGCCTTCGGTCGACGCGGTGACGCGTCCGGAGGCGACGGCGGCGGTGAGGGCCTGGTAGTCACGCTCGTTCTGGTCGGCGTAGGCAGCGGTGAACTCGGCGATGGCCTGGTCGAAGACGGCGGATTGGCCGAGGTAGGCCGCGATGGCGATACGGTCCCCGGACCGGGCATGCGCCCGGGCCAGCGTCCAGCCGCATAGCTCGCCGTAGGCGCGCATTCCCGCCGCGGTCATCGCTTCGATGTCGGCGGAGAACTTCCCGTCCCGTAGCTGGCGGACATAGAAATCATGCGGCCGGCCGTCGGGATCGACCTGACTGCGCTGCCAGCCGAGGAAGATATCGCTGGCGGCCTGCATGAGCCGCTGCCCGGCCACCACCCGCTGGCCGTGGTTGACGTATTCGCTGGTCCCGGCGAACTCCTCGAGCACGGACCGTTCGGCCTCCTTCACCTGCAAGAACAGCGGGTCCGAGGCGTCGCGCCCGAGCATCAGGACGATCCAGCAGCGGGTCCCGACGCTGCCGACGCCGACCACCTTGCGGGCCA
>Ga0302177_10002224_pt1 | contig 13767 bp, 13 predicted proteins | sample I_Palsa_E1_2_FD_198780 | JGI IMG/M metagenome (GOLD analysis project Ga0302177, IMG submission 198780) | Peat permafrost microbial communities from Stordalen Mire near Abisko, Sweden - I_Palsa_E1_2 | ecosystem: Environmental > Terrestrial > Soil > Palsa > Peat permafrost | place: Sweden... | reverse complement strand
GGCAATGTCGATCCGGACGCGCAGCCGGGAATTGTTGCTGCCGCTGCTGCTGTTCCCAATCTTCATTCCGGCGCTGTTGTGGATGACCACGTCGGCGTCGTCAATTTTGACAGGCGAAGGGAACGCCGTGGCATCGATCAAGATGCTGGCGGGCTACGACGTGGTTTTCACGACGGCGTGTCTGATGTTGTTCGAAGTGATTCTGCACGCTGAGTAAGACGCCGGTTCGGCGGGCTTCGACTCGTCGGCTTAGTGGTGATGATGGAGGAAGTGGGCGGCGGAGAAGGCGATGGCCCAGAGGGCAACGACGAGCGAACCGACGGTGAAGATCCAGTTACGGGTGTGCCGGTCCTGGGGGGCGAGGGAGGAAGATTTGCGAATGCCGAAAATCTGGCCGCCGATGCCGATGGCCATGAGGAGAACGCCGAGGATGAGGGTGATCCAGACCATGGTTTTATATTTTTACCCTAATTGAGGTGGATGCGGGAAGAGGCCGCTGGGGTGGGCAGGGGAGTAAGGTTTGTGTACAGCGGTCGGATTACCCAGAGCCGGCGCGCGGTGCGATGGAGGGCAGGAGCCATGATGATGTTTCGAAAGAGGGTTGCGGTTCTGGCATGCATGCTGATGGCGGGCCTGCCGGGGATCGCATCAGCGCAGAGCGCGGCGCCGGTGGGTGCGAAGGGTGGAGGGCAAACGCAGACGCCTGCGACCGAAAAAAAGACACCAGCGCCAGAACCGAATACCGTGTCTATTGGACTTGCAGGGCAGGTCCCGCCGGAAGACCGGAAGAACCTGAAGGACTACTGGCCGGCTCTGGAGAGTCGCACCAAACAGCAGTGGCTGACGGTGTTGCCGGCAGAGGCCAGGCCGCCAGTATCGAGGCCGGGAACGGTCGTCATCGAGGGCGTGGTGCACACGGATGGACGGGTGACGGGGATGGCGCTGAAGCAGCCCTCCGGCCGGCCGGCGCTGGATCGAGCAGCGTGGGCGGCGATTACGCGCTCGATGCCGTACGAAGCGTTTCCCTATGGCATTGCCGTGGACGAAGCGAAGGTGCGCTTTACGTTTGTCTATAACCAGGGATCTGCCACGCCTGTGGGTGGGCCAGGCGGGGCGAGTCCGATTCGTTAGCGGTGATGCTTTTGAGTCGTAGCGGGCCCGGATGGGTGAAGGAGGCTGGCATGAAGTTGTGGCGATGGCTGTGGTTGCTGGTGACGCTGGGCGTGCTGGCGGAAGGATTTCGGGTAGCGCTGTTTGTGGTGCCACCCGATTCGGCGCAGGGGAATGTGCAGCGGATTTTCTACTACCACATTCCTTCGTGGGCGGGGATGGGGCTGTTCTTCGCGATCAACCTGGGCTGCAGCCTGGTGTACCTGGCGGTGCGGAACCGTAACCATGCGCTGGCGATGAAAGCAGATTCGCTGGCGGTAGCATCGGCCGAGATGGGCGTGGTGTTCTGCTTCATCGGACTGGTGACGGGGTCGCTGTGGGGGCGCGCGGTGTGGGGGATCTGGTGGACGTGGGATGCGCGGCTGACATCGACGCTGGTGCTGTGGCTGATTTATGTGGCGTATCTGCTGCTCCGGCGATTTGCGGCGGGACCGCAGATGCGCACGCTGGCGGCAGTGATGGCGATTTTTGGGTATCTCGACGTGCCGCTGGTGTATATGTCGACGCGCTGGTGGCGGACACAGCATCCGGCGCCGGTATTTGGGGGCGCGCCTGGATCGGGGATCGACAAGAGCATGATGCCGGCGGTGTGGTGGAACCTGGCGGGCTGGCTGATGTGGGGAATTTTTGTGGCGAGCCTCCGGTATGTGTCGGAGTATCGGGCGCAGAAGGCGGAGCAGGATGAGGCTCTGCAGTCGCTGGAATTCGCGCCGGCACCGGTGCAGATGGCGGGAGGGAGATAGCGATATGAGCATGGGAGATCGTCATCTGATCATCGCGTATGCGGCGACGATTTTGATTCACCTGGTTTATTTGGGATTTGTGGCTGTGAAGGCGAAGAAGCAGGCGAAATAGCGGCTTTCGGTTGTGCGCGCACCGCGCGCCTACTGGACCTTTACTTCCTGGACGTCCGTCGTGGGATGATGGCGTTCTTTGTCGACCCACTCCCACACCTCATCTTCGCCCACCTTGAACGCTCGGGAGATATGGCGGACGATGTCCGCAATCAGCATCCCATAATGCTCGTGCGTGAACTTTCCGGGATGAAGATGGGTGATCGTTTTTCCATCGTGCTCGAAGCAGATGATGAGTGGGCTTTCGATTCTCATTTCTTTGCGCATGGTTCAGCCTCCGACTGTGTCCAGTTAAACCTGTTCTTTTGGTGAGCGCCAGATAACGACAGTTTTGCCATCGGCAGGCGAGACGGTAGACTCGAAATATGGCTGGAATGCACAAAATTGCTTTGTTCGGAATGGGTTTGTTGATTGCGGTTGCGGGCTCGGCGCAACAGGCGCCGTTGATGCCCAAAGACACGTCGGCGCTGCATCCGCCGCAGGGCGCGAAGGTGGCGATCGTGGAGTTCGCCGATCTCGAGTGCCCGAGCTGCGCGATGGAGAATCCGGTGATCATGCAGGCCGTGGAGAAGTATCACGTGGCTTGGGTGCGGCATGATTATCCATTGCCGCAGCATAACTGGAGCTTCCAGGCAGCGGTGAATGCTCGCTGGTTCGACACCAAGTCGAAGAAGCTCGGCGACGATTATCGCAACGCGGTCTTTGCGAATCAGGCGAGCATCGAGTCGAAGGACGATCTGCAGAAGTTCACGCAGAGATTTGCGCAACAGCACGGAGCTGCACTGCCGTTCGTCATGGATCCGCAGGGCAAGCTGACGGCGGATGTGAAAGCGGATGGGGCGCTGGCCACCAGGATTGGGATCAACGAAACGCCAACCGCCTGGGTGGTGACGGAGCACGGCTACAAGCAGATTACGGATTTCAAGAACTTGTACTCGATGCTGGATCAGGCGCTGGCGGGGCGTTAGGTTTTCAGCGGAGAACCCTCACAGCAACAAGTTGCAAGCCTGCGCATGGGCCGCATCCAAATTTCCGACACAGAGAGAGTTGATCAGCATGGGCAGCACTGAAACCGCGACCCAGCCGCCGGTAGCGGCGCGCAGGCATACGGAGAAAACGGTCCACGGGCACGCGCTGGTGGATGATTATGCGTGGCTGCAGGAGAAGGAAAACCCCGAAGTGATCGCGTATCTGGAGGCGGAGAACGCGTGGTGCTCGCAGGCGATGGCGGGGACCGAGGATCTGCAGAAACAGCTCTACGAGGAGATGCGGAGCCACATCAAGGAGACGGATATTTCAGTGCCGTTTCGCGATCGCGACTACTGGTATTACTCGCGGACGGAAGAGGGCAAGCAGTACGAGTTTTTTTGCAGGAAGCGCGGGACGGCGGAGGGGCCGACGGGCGAGGAAGAGGTTCTGCTGGATGTGAATGAGCTGGCGGAGCACGAATCATTCATGGCGCTGGGAACGATGGTGATTTCCGATGACGGGAATCTGCTGGCATATTCATGCGACAACCGCGGGTTCAGGCAATACAAGCTCTACGTGAAGGATCTGCGCACCGGTGAGGTGCTGAGGCAGCATGTGGATCGCGTGGGGTCGGTGGTGTGGGCGGCGAATAACAGGACGCTGTTCTTCACGGTGGAGGACGAGGAGCAGAAGCGGCAGTTTCAGTTCTTTCGGCATGACATCGACAAGCCGTTTACGGAAGCAGAGCTCATCTATGAGGAGAAGGATGAGCGCTTCAACATTGGCGCGGGGCGGACGCGCGACGACAAGTACATCATCCTGGAGAGTTCGAGTCACACGACGACAGAGGAGCAGTTCTTACCGGCGGACGAGCCGCGGGGGACGTGGCGGATTATCGAACCGCGGCGCGAAGAGATCGAGTACTACGCGGATCATCGCAATGGTCAGCTGTATATCCGGACCAACGATACGGGCAGGAATTTTCGTTTGGTGACGGCTCCCGTGGACGCGCCGGGACGGGAGAACTGGACGGAGTTGATTCCGCAGCGGTCCGAGGCGATGCTCGAGGAAGTGGATTTATTTGCCGGGCATGCGGTGGTGTGGGAGCGCAGAGAGGGACTGCAGCATCTGCGGGTGGCTCCGTTTGCGGGGGCTGGACCGGAGATGGGTGCAGGGCGGGAGATTGAGTTTCCAGAGCCGGTGTATAACACGAATCCGCATGCGAACCGCGTGTTCGACACGGGGAAGTATCGATATGCGTACCAGTCACTGGTGACGCCAGGTTCGGTGTTCGAGTATGACGTGGCGACGGGCGAGTCGAAGCTGCTGAAGCAGCAGGAGGTGCCGGGCGGTTTCGACCGGACGCAGTATGCGTCGGAGAGAATTTTTGCCACTGCGGCCGACGGCGTGAAGGTGCCGGTTTCGCTGGTGTGGCGGAAGGACAAACGCGAGACGGGGAAAAATCCGCTGTGGATTTATGGATATGGGGCGTATGGATACTCGCTGCCGATCGGGTTCAGCAGCAGCCGGCTGAGTTTGCTGGATCGCGGCTTTGTGCTGGCGTACGCGCATGTGCGTGGCGGCGGCGATATGGGTAAGGCGTGGCACGATGCCGGGCGGCTGATGCACAAGAAGAACACGTTCACCGATTTTGTAACCGTCACTGAACATTTAGTAGCACAGGGATATGGGGCTGCGGACCGTGTAGCTGCAGAGGGTGGGAGCGCGGGTGGATTGCTGATGGGGGCGATCGCGAATCTGCGTCCGGATTTGTATCGCGCAATTGTGGCGCATGTGCCGTTTGTGGACGTGATGAACACGATGCTCGATCCCACGCTGCCGCTGACGGTGCCGGAGTATGAGGAGTGGGGCGATCCGAACCAGAAGGCGGCGTTCGAGTACATGCTGAGCTATTCGCCTTACGACAACCTTGAGGCCAAGAATTATCCGGCGATGCTGGTGAAGACTTCACTACATGATTCGCAGGTGATGTATTGGGAGCCGGCGAAGTATGTGGCGAAGATGCGGACTTTGCGGACTGATGCGCGAGATCTGGTGCTGCATACGAATCTGACGGCTGGGCATGGCGGGGCTTCGGGGCGGTATGACTATCTGAAGGAGATTGCGCTGGATTACGTGTTTTTGCTGCGGGAACTGGACTAGCCGTCCAGGCGGGCGCGCTTCGCGCAATTTGTCGCTGTTTCAGTGAGCGGCGATAGCGGCTTCCGGAGTCGGATCTGACTCGCGTCGTGTCAGGTACGAGAGCACGAAGAGGCTGGCGGCGGCGAGAGCTCCATCGGTGAGGAGACTGGCGGCGGCCGCTCCTCGCCAGGACCAGCGCGGAATGAGTAACGCATTCAGGCACAAATTAAGGGCCGCCGCGCCGAATTGGGTAGCGGTGCGGTTCCACTGCGAGGCAGAGGCGGTGATCGCCGATCCCCAGGCGTAGTGAAGGGTGCGCAGGACGGGCAACAGGCAGAGCCAGCGGAGAGCGGCGACCGATCCGTGGAATGAAGGTCCGAAAAGCAGAGGCAGCAGCGGCGCGCCGATGGCAAGCAGTGCTGCGGCGGCGATGGAATAGGGCAAGGTGCGTTTGAGCGTCGTGCGGGAAAAGTCGCGCGCGTGGCGGACTCCTCGAGCGCCCTCTCGGAAAAAGCGCGGAGCGGCTGCGGCATAGACGGCGAAGATGGGGGCGCTTGCGGCATCGACCACGCGATAGGCGGCGGAGTAGATGCCGGCGGCATAGGTCTGGCCGAGGCTGACGAGGAAGGCCTTGTCGATGTCGTTGTAGACGGAGATGGACGAGGCGGAGAAAGAGAAGCTGAGGCCTTCGCTGAGGTCGGCGCGGCGGATGCGGACGAAGCGCGGGAGTCCGAGTTGGAGCGTGGCGACGACCAGCGCAAAGAGGGCGACAGAAAGTGTGGAGAGCCAGTAGACCCGGACCCAGAGCAGCGCGGTGACGTGGATATTGTGGGCGCGGGTGAAGGCGAAGACCACCGCGGCGGTGAGGGCGCGCGCGATGTTGATGAGGGCAGTGAGGCGCGCGGTCCACGCAAGACGGCCAGCGCCTTGAAAGGCCCGTGCGGCGAGCTGAATGAGTTTGCCGAGGAGGCCGTCGGAGAACGCGATCCACGGGACGAGGGGACGGAGCTCGGGGCGCAGGGCGAAGTGCGCGTAGAGCATCGCAGCGGCGAGAAGCAGAAGGAATCCCGCGGCGGTGATCGCAAGGGCGTGGCCCCAGGTGCGCGGGAAGGATGCGCGGTCGCGGCTGACGTTGCGGACGAGGATCATCTCCATACCGAGCGAGCTGAACTGACTGAGGGCGGCGACGAGGGCGGCGACCCCGACTTAGGCGCCGTATTCGCGGCTGCCGAGGGCGCGGCCGATGAGGATGAAATAGAGAGCCTGCGCGGCCATGGCGACACCCTGGCCGGAGATCATCCAGAGCGCGCTTTTGCGGAGGGATTCCTCGGGCACGTTCAGCTCAGAGATTCGGTGTAGAGGTCTTCGAGGCGTGCAGTCTGCGTTTCGAGGTTGAAGTGCGCTTGGGCGCGGCGGCATCCCGCAATGGCGAGGCGTTTGGTCAGGCACTTGTCGGAGAGGAGGCAGGAGATGGCCTTGGCGAGAGCGCGTTCATCGCCGGCAGGGGCGAGCAGGGCGGTTTCGCCGTCGATCACAGCTTCCGAGACGCCAGGGCCCTGGAAGCCGGCGATGGGCAGGCCGATGGCCTGGGCCTCGCAGAGATTGATGGGGAGGCCTTCGGTGTCGCCGTTGGCAGCGACGATGCTGGGGACGGCGAGGAGGGTAGCGCGGTACATGAGGTCACGGACAACGGAGGGCGGCTGCGATCCAAGGAAGGTGCAGTTGTGGAGGGCCTCGCGAGCCTGGGCGCGGAGCGGGTCGAGGAGCGGGCCGTCGCCGACGATGAGCAGTTTGGCGGCGGGGTGGCGAGCCTCGATGAGGGACATGGCGCGGATGAGATGCGCGCAGCCTTTCTTCTCCACCAGGCGGCCGACGAAGAGGACGATGGGGTCGAGGTCGCGGGAGCGCAGCGGGTCGGGCGCGAAGAAGTTGAGGTCGACTCCGATGGGGATGGTGCGGAGTTTCGAGTCGGGGACGCCGCGTTCGAGAGCCTGGCGGCGGATGTGGTCCGATACGCAGACGAAGAAGCGCGCGCGGGTGCGAAGTTCCGTTTTGCGGCGCAGGTAAATGCGGCCGGCGGCGTAGCTGCGAAGGGTCTCATCATCCATCGTCGCGTCGTAACCGTGGAGGGTGACGATGAGCGGCACATTGAGCCGTGATTGGAGAGGAAGCGCGGCCGCTGCGTCGATGGCGAAGTGGGCGTGGAGCAGAACGGGGCGCTTCAGCCGGAGGGCGCGGACGAAGTCGGGCGCGAAGCCGGTTTGGAGATAGAAGCGGCGACGGAGCCTCTCGGGGAACTTGTCGCGGTGAGTGAGGACGGTGGTTTCGCAGGGGTCGAGGAGGAGGCTGGCGGGGACGGGACGGAGTCCGGCGAACCAGGGCGTGTAGCGACGCAGCGCGTGGGCCTGGGCGGCGATGAAGGTTTCTGAGGCCGGGAGAAGATCGGAGCGGTAGATGAGGACGGTCGGGTTCACAAGACTTCCTGAGGGATGGATTGCGGTCCCTCGACTGACAGTGCCCGGGATGAGGCTGTCGACAGGATTTCACGGGGCGCGGTGGGGTGGGTGTGATGGAGGTCACTAGCCGCTAACTCTATGCTGGTGAGGGCGGTGACGTAGAGAATCCAGAAAAGGCCGTTGTAGATAAGGAGGGTGTTCTCGTCGAGGTCGTAAAGGGCAATGAGGACGAGGATGGCGAGGGGCCAGGCGATGCGGTCGATATCTCCGCGCTGCCAAAGGGGCCAGAGTCCGCCCCAGCCACGGAGCCAGCTGAGGACGAAGAGAAGGAGTCCGGCGGCGCCGAGATCGAGGGCAATTTCGAGGAAGCCGTTGTGCGCGTGGGCGACGATGAAGTGAACGGCAGCGGCGACCTGGAAGGATGGGCCCCGCATGCCGCGCCAGAAGGCGTCGTAGCCGTAGCCGAAGAGGGGGCGCTGGGCGATGAAGTGTGCGACCTGGGCCCAGATGGCAGTGCGTCCGGTGAGGGTGACGTCACGGCCCAAAAGTGGGGCAAGCTCTCTGAAGCCGAGGATGAGGAAGGCGCCAAGGGCGATGCTTGCGAGCGGCGCGCCGACTGCCAGGATGAGGCGGGCGCGCTGTCCGGCGCGGCGAGCGAAGGCCAGCAGGAGCCACAGGAGCAGCAAAGCAAAATCGATCATCCACGCGCCACGGGAGCCGCTCATGATGAGGACGAAGACGAAGAGGGCGAGGGTGGCGAGGCGGGAGGGACGAAGGAAGCTGCGGCGCTCTCCGCAGAGGATGACTGCGGAAGCGAGGACCATGATGCGGCCGCACGCGTTCTTCTGCGTGAAGACGCCTTGCCAGTCGGAGGCGTGGCCGGGGGTGTGGTCGAGGCCAATGGCCGGGGCGAAGACGACGAGGGCAATGGTACCGAGGGCGAGGGCGATCATGGCGAGACGCAGGATCGCAAACTGGCGCGGGAGCGAGAAGCGGGTGGCGAACCAGAGTCCGAAGAGGCCTGCGAGTGCGAAGGGTACGGCTCGGCGGAGGGTGAGGAGCGGATCGAGAGACCAGGCGGCTGAGGCAATGGCGAGGAGGCCGAGCAGGCCGGGCAGAATGAGCCACGGGGCTGCGTCGATGTGGCGGAGAAGCAGGTGCGGGCGGCGGAGAATGAGCGCGACGATGAGGGTGTTGGCCAGGGCCTGGGAGGCGATGCCGCCGATGGTGGTGAGGCCTGAAGGGGCTGCGCCGGTCATTTCAAGGGAAGCCGGAGGGGCAATGAAGGGGATGGCTCCCTGCATGGCGAAGAAAGCGAAGAGGGCGGTGCAAAGGAGGTCTTCGAGGGGAAGGGCGCGGAGGCGAGGCGGATGGCGGCTGAGAGTCATCAGTGGACGGCGTAGATGAGGGCTGAGCTGGCGGCGGCAGTGATGTTTGCGATGCCGAGGGAGACGTTCTTCACGAGGCTGAAGGGGACGTAGAGGATGTCGTTGGCGAGGAGAGGGACGTCGGGTGCGCGGCCGCGTTCCATGTCGCGCAGGGGCAGGTCGACGGACTGGCTGAGGCCGTCGATGTTGCGGACGAGGCGGACACGCTTTTCGCTTGCGGTTTTGGAGGCCCCGGCGGCGAGGGCGATGGCCTGGAGGACGGTGAGCTGCGAGTCGTTCTGCATGACGTAGCCGCCGGGGTGCGCGACGTCGCCGAGGATGTAGACGATGCCGGCTTTGGGGACGAGGACGGTGTCGCCGGGGCGGACGAGAATGTCGGCGTTGAGAGCGTCGTCGGAGCGGTTGGAGAGGAAGGCTCGGATGCGCTCGCCATCTTTGCCGCCGCGTTCGATGACGATGTGGCGGTCGGCGGTTTCGGTGAGGCCGCCCGCCTGGGAGATGACGTCGATGAGAGTACGGGGTGCGGCGAGACGGACGGTTCCGGGATGCGCGACCTGACCCAAGATTGTAACTGTCTGTGTGGCATATTCGTCGACGAAGACGGAGACCTCGGGGTGAAGGAGGAAGCCGCCTTCGCGATATTTTTCGGCGATGCGGGCGGCGGCCTGGGCTGGGGTGAGTCCCTGGACGGAGAGATTGCCGACGAGGGCGATGGTGATTTCGCCGGAGTCGAGAACGCGGACATGCTGGTCGAGCTCGGACTCACGGAGGACGTTGATGCGGAGGAGGTCGCCGGGCCCGATGAGGAGGCTTTCAGGTGGCGTGGCGGGATCCGACGATGGCTGGGTCGTGGTTGCGGCGTGCGGCGGGGCGGAGGTTGGCTGTGAGTAGTCCGGGGTCGCGATGGGTGGGGCGGAGGATGCGGGTTCTTGTGCGTGCATGGTGAGCGGACAGCCCAGTAGCACAAAACCGACCACGAACGAGATGAGCTTAGGCGCGTGCATAGGGGAGTCCCGGAGTTGCGTGTTCGAGCACGAGGCCGAGCACGGCGTGGTCGGGGATTTGGCGGCTAAGGGCGTGCCAGGCGGGAAGGATTTGGTCGCGGGTGGTTTCACCAGCATGGGCGGAGACTAAAACGGCGTCGGAAAGCTGGGCGAGGACGAGGGCGTCAGCGAAGACTGCGGCGGGACTGTGGATGACGATGCAGCTGAATTCATCGCGCCATGCGGCGAGCAGGCTAGCCATACGCTCGGATGCGATGAGCTCGGATGGGCAGGGCGGATGAGCGCCCGCATGAACGACAGAGAGCGAGGGCAAGCCGGCGATGGAATGCGTGAAGGGCAGGACGGCGTCGTCGGTGAGCATTTCGCTGAGGCCGGGATCGGCGGAAGTGCAGACGGCGGGTGCGGAGCGGAGGTCGGCGTCGACGAAGAGGACTGAGGAACCATGCTGCGCGAGGACTGCGGCGAGGCTGAGGGCCAGAGATGGCGGCGCGTTTTCGGAATGGTGTGGGGGTGGGGGGGGTCGTGAGGGCTCGGGCCAGTGATGGTGATGACCTGCGGTGCGCGACCGCTGTGAGAAAGAAGAAGCGATGCGCGCAGGCAGTTCAGGGCTTCGACAAACGGAGTTTCGCGGACGGGGAGGTCGAAGCCGGATTCGGCACTGGCTTCCATGTCGAGAACGGCGCGGTTGGGGAGAGGCAACAGGCGACGGTACCAAGGCTCGGCGAGGCAGTAATCCGGGATAGCGGCGAAAACGGGCGCGTCGAGAAGGGCTTCGAACTCGGCGGTGGTGCGGATGGCCGTATCGGTGAGTTCGCGCGCGACAGCGGCGCTGCATCCGAGGAGGGTGCCGATGCCCAGTGCCATCGCGGCCAGCAGAGGCGGGCTGGGACTGGCAGGGTGGTCGGGTGGTGGGACGAGCGCGGGGCTCACGACGGCAAAGTTGCCGGAGTGCAGACCTTCAAGGATGCCGGTTTGCTGGAGACGGCCGAGCAGGCTGGTGTAGAGGGCGCGGCTTTCGCCGGCTTCCTGGCGGGCGAGACGCAGGTTGACGGCGCTGCCGGTGAGCTGCGAGGCCAGGTTCTTCTGTTGCGTGAAGGCGTCGCGGGCGGCGTTCTCGGACTCGAGAGAGACTTCGTAGTCGGTGTGAGCGCGCTCGCCGAGTCGATGCACTTCTTCCTGAATGGAGTCCTGAATGCTCTCGAGATGGGCGCGCTGCTCGGCGAAGGCGGGCCAGTTTTCGCCATAGCGATTCGCCGATTCGGCGATCTGCGTTTTGATGGCGGATTCCTGGGTGCGGAGAGACTGCAGGAGCGCGAAGGAATTTTGTGTGTTGGGTCCGGCGTTGGGATTGCCGCCGAGCCCGGAGATGACTTCGGGGTCGCCATTTTCCACCGAGCGCCAGATGGCCTCGCGCACGATGCGGCTGGATTCGGCAGCGGAGAGAGTGGCGTTGAGCGCGTCGAGGCGAGCCAGTACAGGATTGTGCGAGTCGTCGTCGCCGTAGTTGCCGGAGGCGCGGTCGAGGGTGGCGGCACGGGCGTCGAGAGCATCGGTCTGCTGCCTGAGTCCGGCGAGCTGCGCGGAGAGCCAGGATGCGGACTGTGCGGCGGCGGAGGAGCGGGACTGGAATCCGTAGTCGGAAAGCGCCTGGACCAGGGTGTTGACGACCGCGGCGGCACGCGTGGGATCGGGATCGGAATAGTCGATGGAGATGAGACGGGTGCCCGCGTCGGTGATGATTTTGCGATGGGTGGCGAAGGTTTCGAGAGCCACGTAGCGGCGGTTGGGCGCGTCAGCGAGAGGTATCGAAAGCGGCTCGAGCGGCTTGCGCCAGAAGAATAGTTTGTGCAACGCGGGGAAGACGCCGGGGTGGGGTGCGAAATAGTCAGGCGTGGTCTCGAGGCCAGTGCGGCGGATGACGTCGAGGGTAAGCGCGTCGGACTGGAGGATGCCGATTTCGGTCTGGAGGGTGAGGTTGTCGTCGAAGGAGTCGCTGATGGCGGTGGATTGCTGATCGCTGGTGGTGTTTTCGAGGCCGAATGCGCCGTGGGATTCCTTCTGGATTTCAATGACGGCGGTCGCTTTGTAGTGGGGCATGGCGCAGGCCCAGTAGAGGGCTGCAAGGCCGAGGTAGAGGGTGAGCGAGCAGAGGATCCAGGCGCGGCGGCGGTTGAAGATGGCGAAGAGGTCGAGGAGGGTCCACTCGACGGGTGGGTCCGCGGAGAAGTCGTGGAAAGCGATAGAGCGCGCGCTCATAATCGCGTCTCCGGGATGGGCACGAGATCACGCATTGCGGAGGAGGACCACCGATCCGTCGAAGTCGAAGCTGAAATCCATTTCGCTGAGGCCGGCGCGAAGCATAGTGTCGCGGAGGCGGCGGCGATCGGGAGTGTGAAGGAGGAGAAAGCCGCTGCCACCGGCGCCGACCAGCTTGCCACCGGTGGCGCCCCCGTCGGAGCGGGCAAGATCGTAGAGGGAATCGACGCGGTTAGTGGACATCGAGCGGCAGCGAGCGCGTTTGCGCATCCAGTGCTCGTGCATGAGGCGGCCGAAGTCGCCGACCTGGCCCGCTTCGAGAGAGCCGCGAATTTCGTGGCCGAGCATGCGCGCAAAATGCAGGCTGTCGAGCATGGCGGGATCGCGGGCTTCGGAGAGACGTTTCTGCTCGCCAAGCAGAGATGAGGCGCTGCGCGTGTCGCCGACGAAGAAAAGCATGAGCGAGTCGCGAAGCTCGTGGAGAGATTCCTCGCTCATGTGCAGCGGAGTGACGCGGACTTCGCCGTCGGGCAGATATTCCTGGCAGAGAAGTCCGCCATAGGCGGCGATGTACTGGTCCTGCTTGCCGACGGGTTCGCCGAGACGGTTCATTTCGATTTCGATGGCTTCGCGGGCGAGGGCTTCGGCAGTGACCGGCTCGCGCTGCAACGCATACAGGGCGTGGAGCAGGCCGACGAGGAAGGTGCCGGACGAGCCGAGGCCGGTGCCAGCGGGAACGTCGGCGACGCTGACGACCTCCAGCGGCGAAGCGGCCTGATGCATGCGGATGGCTTCGCGCATGAGGGGGTGGCGAATTTCGTCGCAGGTGTCGGCGTGCTCGGTTTCGGAATATTTGAGGAAATAGCCGGGCAGAAAGCTGCGATTGACGGTGATGTAGACGTATTTCGTGATGGCCGCCGAAATGACGAAGCCGCCGCCGTTCTCGCGGTAGTACGAGGGCAGGTCCGTGCCGCCCCCACCGATGGAGATACGCAGGGGTGTGCGGGTCATGATCACCTTTACACCACCTGCGTGTCTCGTTGCGGGAGAGGGCCACTGCATCTTGCGAAGGAAAGAAGGCGGCGAACGCGAGGAGAGGAGGCGACGACAGCTTCGGTCTCGCGCATGCCCGCCAGGGAGCCGATTTCGTAAAAGCGCTCGGAGGTTTCAAATCCGGCGAGCAGAGAATATTCGGCGAGCCCGGACCAAACCTCGGCGAGATCGAAGATGGGCACGGTCCAGTGCGCGAGAACGCCGGCGTCGAGAGCATCGAGCCCGTAGTCGATGTGGTGCATGGAGGGGGAGGGATGACGTTTGTCGTAACGAACCACGGCTCCTTTGCGGAACTCGACGTTGCTGGCGCCCCAGCGATTTTGGTTGCAGAAGACGCTCATCAGCGCGGGCTTGCCCGAATCGAGGAAGGCACGCCAGATGGGCTCCATGGGCTCGGTGAGATGAGGCCGCGAAGCTGACGGATCCAGGACAGCGAGAAGCTCGAGTCTGAATTGCGGCCAACCGTAGCGCGCTG
>Ga0302177_10002222_pt1 | contig 13772 bp, 10 predicted proteins | sample I_Palsa_E1_2_FD_198780 | JGI IMG/M metagenome (GOLD analysis project Ga0302177, IMG submission 198780) | Peat permafrost microbial communities from Stordalen Mire near Abisko, Sweden - I_Palsa_E1_2 | ecosystem: Environmental > Terrestrial > Soil > Palsa > Peat permafrost | place: Sweden... | reverse complement strand
AATTGCCGTGGCGGCGGGGCTGACGCAGATCGGCGAGCTCTCGTTCGTGGTCGTGCAAGTTGCTCGATCGGCGGGTATGGTGGCCGACGATGTCTACACCACGGTGATCGCCGCGTCATTGATTTCGATATTTTTAAACGTCTTTATTGTGCGCGGCACGCTCGGATGGCTCGACCGAAAACATCCCGAGCAAGCGATGGCGTGACAAGATGAGGCGCGCGATAGCGTTGGGGCTGTTGTTCTCCGTGTGTGTCTTGTTCGCACGCGCGCAGGAGAAAACTGCGCCGATCCACGCAGAACAGACTGAAGATCCCGAGCTGCTCTCGTTCGACGATCTCATCGCGCTCTCTTCGACGGCCAAGCCGGAGGGGCAATTGGCCGATCGTCTGAGCAGTCTTCTGGCGAAACCTTTCATCCACAATGAAGCGAGCGCTAACGGCGTCGTGCCACACCGCCCCTCGGTGGCAAGTCTTGGCCCGGTCCTTCGCGTAGGTTTATGGAACATTGAACGAGGTCTGAATTTTGAACTGATCCGATCCGCGCTCACGAGCACAAGCGAATTCGAGCATCTGGACGGGAACCGGCAAAAAATTACCGCCGCTCAGAAATTGTTGGTCGAATCGCAGTTGGATTACTTGCAGAGCGTCGATGTCCTGGTCCTCAATGAAGTTGATTTGGGGATGAAGCGAACCGAGTACCGCGATGTGGCTCGCGAGCTCGCTGCCGCTCTCCACATGAACTACGTCTACGGCGTGGAGTTTGTCGAAGTGGATCCCGTGTTTGACTTGGGGATAGAGCAAGTGCATTTGCCGGACGCGCAGCGAGATATGCGGTTGAAGCAGGATTTGCAGGTGGACCGTCAGCGCTACCGCGGTCTGCATGGCACCGCCGTCTTGAGCCGCTATCCGATTCGGGGTGCGCGCATCTTCCGCCTGCCGCTGTGCTACGACTGGTACGGGCAGGAAGCGAAAGAGGCCGCGAAGCTGGAGAAAGGCAAAAGATGGGCTGCTCGCCAGTTGTTTAGAGAGAGAGTCGAGCGAGAGGTGCGCCACGGCGGTCGAATGGCGTTGATCGCAGACTTGGCGATACCTGATTTGCCCGCCGGAGAGGCGACGGTCGTTGCGGTTCACCTGGAGAATAAATGTCCGCCCGCATGCCGGCTTCGGCAGATGAAAGCGCTACTGGCCGAAGTGAATCAAAATCAAAATCCAGTGATCATGGCGGGTGATCTCAACACCACAAGCAGGGACAATACGCCTACGTCTGTTCGCAATGAAATTATGAGCCGGGTGACGGACTATCAATTTTGGATCGGCCAGGCTGTTTCCCACTTCAATCCACTCGGAATTTTTCAGTACGCCTTGGTTCCGGTTCATTATTTTCACGGTTACAACGATCCGAGCGCGTTCCATCTACCGGTACTCTGGGATAATCGCGAGCGTGCGCTCTTCAAAACAGTGGAGAAGTTTCGTTTCTCAGACCGGCGAGCGTTTGATTTTCGCGGCGATCCGGAACACTCGCTGCAGCACAAAGGCAGAACGCTCGCCGACAGCAACGCGCGGGCTCTAAAAGGTTTCGTTCCCACTTATGCATTCGCTCGTGACTATCGCGGACTCGTGGGGCGGTTCAAGCTGGATTGGTTTTTTGTAAAACCATTCATCGAAGATCCACGCCGCAACGGGCAAGCCTATTTGTTTGCGCCGCAATTCGGGCAAACCATGCGCGAGCTGAACGAATCCGTTGATGATCGTATTTCTGACCACCCGCCGATGACGGTGGACCTGCCGCTGCATGAGCCGACGGCGCCGTCCAGCCAATAGCCATCAGCCTCGCGCTTGAATGCGTCCTAAATAGTTTAAATAGATTAGTTGTTTACCACGCGACGGGTAACAGACCGTCTAGAACGCGCCTACTCGAGCCGCACGCCGCGAATTCCCAATCTTGCGCGCGCCTGCGTCGAGGAATAAACTCATCGCTCGAAAAGCAAATGATCAATTTAATGGAACGAATCTGTTCGCAGGAGGGAATCCTCATGGTGCGAGAGTTGCATTCACGTAGGCAGTTCATCCGGCGCGCGGCGAATTTAATGCTCCCCGCCATTTTCGTTTTCGCATTCTTCGCGGCTCCTGCGATTGCCCAGACGCGCCGCGCTGTTCTCGTCGGCGTCAACACTTACATCCCCGAAGGTGTAACCGTTCAGAAAATCGTTGTCGCGGAAGGCGCAAGCTCCGGCGGCGCAAGCTCAGGCGGGCCCAGCAAAGGCCGAGGAAGTTGGACGAACCTGGAGGGCTCGCTGAACGACGTCGGCAGCATCCACCAATTGCTCGTCACTCGATACGGCTTCGAGGAAAAAAACATCCACATCCTCACCGAAGCCGAAGCGTCGCATGAAAATATTCTGCACGCGATTCAGACGTATCTCGCCGACGCTGCATCGCCCGGCGATATCAGTTTCTTCTATTACGCCGGCCACGGCTCGCAGATGAACAATTCGAAGAGCTGGAAAGGGGACAAGAAGGATGAAACCACCGTCCCTTCCGATTCCTACAAGGGCACGACCGATATCCGCGACAAAGAATACGCACGCGCGTTCATGAAAGTGATCAACAAGGGCGCGACGCTTACGGCCATCTTCGACAGTTGCCATAGCGGCGCGGTCACTCGGGGCTATTCAAAATTCAATCGCGTTCGCGCCGCCGATCCCGACCCGCGCGATTCGTTGGACGACTACAGCGGTCCGTTTCCGGAGAAGAGCGGCGCGCTCGTCTTCGCTGCCGCGCAGGATATCGAAAGCGCCGCCGAAGGCCGCGACGAACATGGCGTGGACCACGGCGCTTTCACCGCGGCGCTCATCAAAGTGCTGAACTCTGCGCCAATCAACGAATCGGCGAACGATATTTTCCAGCAGACATTCGCGTTGATGCGTTCGGCCGGCGCGAGCCAGGTGCCCGTCATTTCGGGGACGGAAGAGCGCATCGCCGGGCCGCTCTTTGGAACGAGCTCCGGGAATCTTTCGGGCAAATTCACTTTGCCCGTCGTTGAAGTAGATGGCCCCGAAGCCGTGCAGCTATTCGGCGGGCTCACGCTGGGATTCGGAGTCGGCACGGAACTTGTGCCGGCAGATAAGAACAGCCCGGCTAGCGGCGTGCGTTTGAAAGTGACGGACGAAACGGCCTCGGGTTCGACGGCGAAGGTTATCGCGGGAAGCGCGGACAAAGTCACGCCCGCGACTCTGTTCATTGTGGATCGGTGGGTGCCGTCGGCCAGCGGCTTGCTCGCGCTGTGGATCCCTCCGGTGACTCTTCCACTCGCCGATTTGAAAACTGCGGCAGCGGCCGCTGAAAAAATCAGCGCGGTGCCGGGAGTCACGGTCGTGACGGATCCATACGAAACTACGCCCACGCATGTAGTCACATGGAACGGCTCGGCATGGCTGCTGACGGATCAGGCCACACGCGCCTCTAAAAATCTTGGCCGAAATCCCGACTTTGCCGCGGTCGCGAAGACTTTGCCTTCAGGCAAAACAAAAATATTCGTGAATCTGCCGCTCCCGCAGGAAGCGAGCCAGGCGGCAAAAGCTATAGGAACCGAAGAATCTCCGACGCGGCTGGTGAATTCTCTCGGTGATGCAAACTATATTCTCGTCGGCAGGGCTGGAGCGAATGGCGTCGAGTACGCGTGGCTGCTTCCGGGCGCTTCGAAAGACGCGAGCACGGCTCTCGAGGAAACAGCAAACAAGAGCGGGGCTTCCGGCGAGAAGACGCTGCATGCGTCGAGTTCGCTGCCGCCTGAAACCCGCTGGGTGTCCGCGCAACTTTCGAGCGACGGATTCAATGGCGCCGTCGACGAACTTACCAGACTCGCGGGAAATCTCGCGCGAATCCACGGATGGCTCGAACTTCCCGCGCCTCCCGATGACGGCAGCTTTCCCTATCATCTCGCCGTGGTGGAAGCGGCGCATATCAATGACGGCCCGGAGATCACGACAGCCTATGGCGACGGCCGCAAATACGCTCTCGTCCTGCGCGCGAGCAAAAAGAGCACCGGCGCGGGAACCTATGCCGAGCCGCGGCGCGTTTACGTGTTTGTGATCGATAGCGACGGAAATGGCACGCCACTTTTCCCGCGCGCCGTTTTTGGCGACGTCCAGAATATCCTTCCGAGAGCCGATCAGACTGCGAACGGCCTGCCGGAACAAATTGTCCTGGGCAAGCCAGACCTGTTCACAATCACGCCGCCATTCGCGACCGACACCTATTTTCTGCTCACGACGCAGCCGCAGGACTCGATCAATCTGGCGAGTCTGAATTGGAAAGGCGTGCGCGGCGCCACGCGAGGAATGGGCTCTCCTCTCGACCGCTTGCTTTCAAGCGTCGGCACGCGCGGCGCGTCCAGCGATGTTCCGACGAACTGGTCGCTGCAGCGCCTCGCCATTCAAAGCGTGGAAAAGCCGTAGAGGCGCGCACGAGCAAAAAACTGTCTTTGACTGCAACGGAGCCTTTTGGTAACGTTCGCGGCACCCGTGCAGTTTTTCCCTGGAGGAAGTAGATGAAATTCAAAATCAATCCCATTTTGCAATTCGCGATAGCCTTCGTGCTCGCTCTGCTCGTCGGAGTTGGCTACACGTACGCTCAGGACGACACGATGAAGAAGGACGACATGAAAGCGCCTACCAAGCAAGTAATCAAGGCTGCGGCTCAATCGAGCCGGGGCGGCGGCGCTGATCCCAACATCAAATCCGATGCCAAGCCGGTAAACGATCCGAACGCCAAGACCCCGCCACCACCACCGGAAAAGTCCGGTCAGCGCGGAGCGCGCGGATGTTCGGTGGATGTGAACAACATGACGGCTTGGTTCGTGGACATCTACTCGAACGGTATTTACGTCGGGACGGTCGGACCGTGGGGCAACGGCTGGACATATCCGCCGTTGGTGGGCTCCGCGGTGTACGGCCGCGCCAACTTTACCGACGGTACGTGGAAATATTGGGGCCCGCGGCAGTTCGTTTGCGCGCAGGGCGGTATTTACAGCTGGCAATTGACTCCATAATTTTTTGTAAATCTCCGCAGGGTCTAATCGCCGCTACAGGCCGGACGCTCGGTCTGTAGCGGCGATGCTTGTCTGGTATATACTGCCACGCATCCGGCCCTGAGCATGAAGCCCTCTCTCCTTGCGATCGTTCTGGGCGGCGCGACTCTCTTACTTGTACTTGCGCCCATCGCTGGCGCGGCCACGCCGCCAAGCGTCATCGTTCTCACGTATTCGGGGCCCATCAATCCAGCCAGTGCGGAATATATTGCGCGCGGCATTTCTGAAGCCGAAGCGCGGAACGCTGCCGCGTTTGTGCTCCAGCTCGACACGCCGGGCGGTCTCGATTCCTCCATGCGCGACATCATCCAGCTCGAGATGAACGCGCGCGTTCCGGTGATCGTGTTCGTCGCGCCTCGCGGTGCGCGTGCCGCGTCCGCGGGCTGCATCATCGTTCTTGCCGCGGACGTGGCCGCGATGGCGCCGGGAACCAACATGGGCGCCGCGCATCCGATCTACATTTCGGGCGGTACCGTCTCCGAGAAAATTCTGAATGACGCAGCCGCTTATGCGCGCTCGATCGCCTCGGCGCGACACCGCAATTCCGAATGGGCTGAGCGCGCGGTTCGCGAAAGCGTCTCGGCCACGTCGCAGGAGGCGCTCTCGCTCGGCATCATCGATCTCACTGCAAACGACGTAACTGAACTGCTTTCGAAGCTCGACGCGAAAACGATTCATCGCGCCGATGGCGATATCACGCTTTCGCTGGCGGGCGCGGCGCAGGTGGAAATCGCCATGGACTCGCGCGAGCGAATTCTGGAGACGCTGACGGACCCGACCGTCGCATACGTGCTGTTTCTCCTCGGCGCGCTCGCTGTTGTGATCGAGATATTCGCACCGCACGGATTCGTGACTGGGACCATCGGCGCGGTGGCCGTGATTCTTGCGCTCGCCGGACTGATCAACCTGCCGATTCAAATTTCCGGCGCAATCGTGCTTCTCCTCGGAATGCTTTTGCTCGGGCTGGAGCTGAAGGTCACCTCGCACGGCATTTTGATGTTGCTCGGGCTCATTGCTTTTGTGTTCGGCTCGATCCTCGTGTTGCCGCGCATGCCCGGCTTCCGGATTTCATTTTATGCCATTGGCAGCGTTGCCTTGGTTTGGGCCGTGATGCTCAGCGCAGTGGTGCGGCTCGTTCTTCGCTCGCGCCACCAGCCCGTGCTGATGGGAACGCAGCGGGTCGCAGGTTCATCGGGAATCGCGAAAACGAACCTCGAGCCGCGCGGCGTTGTCCTGGTGAACAGCGAAGAATGGGACGCGCTTGCCGATGTGCCGCCGATCGCGAAGGGCGAGCGAATTTCCGTCGTCGCAGTCGAGGGGCTGACGCTGCACGTTCGAAAGATATCCTGAAGGGAGAAGGCCGAAATGGATTCCACGGTCGCGCTGGTGCTGGTGGCTGTAATTATCATCGGATTTATGCTGCTCCTTGCAAACATGATTCGCGTGGTGCGCGAATACGAGCGCCTCGTCGTGTTTCGGTTCGGGCGAGTCATGGGGCAGAAAGGGCCGGGAATTATTTTTCTGGTGCCCATCGTGGACGTGGCGAGCCGCGTGGACCTGCGCGAGCAATATCTCGAAGTGCCGCGGCAGACGTGCATTACGAAGGACAATGCTTCAATTTCGATCGATTTTCTCGTGTATTGGAAAGTGACCGACCCGGTGCAGAGCGTTGTCGCCGTGCAGGATTTCGGCGGCGCCACGCGGGGAATCGCGATGACCACGCTGCGCGCCGTCGTCGGCGATATTCCGCTCGACGACGTGCTGGCGAAGCGCGAGGAGATCAACACGACCCTGCGCGGCAAGCTCGACGAGGTGACCGAGCGCTGGGGCGGCAAGGTCACTTCGGTGGAAATCCGCGAAATCGATCCGCCGAAAGATATTCAGGACGCGATGACCAAGCAGATGAGCGCGGAGCGCAGCCGCCGCGCGATGGTCACGGCCGCCGAGGGCGACCGCACAGCGAAAATTACCGTCGCCGACGGCGAAAAGCAGTCCACCATCCTCAAGGCCGAGGGCGACAAGCAATCCGCTATTCTACGCGCTGAAGGTTACGCGCTGGCGCTCGGAAAAGTTTTTGAGATCGCAAAGACGCTCGATACGAACACCATGAGCCTTCAATACCTCGAAACGCTCAAAGTGCTCGGCGCCGGCGCGTCCACGAAATTTATTTTTCCGATGGAGTTTGCGAGCTTCCTGAAGCCCTTTACCAATTTTGGCGGCCAGCAACCGCCGGCGGCGAAATGAAATCGCACGGCCGGGTGCCGTAACGTCCCGGCCGCGCCCTGTTGCCAATCCAAGTTCAGCGGAAACCGCTTCTCAGGCCCACTTCTTGCCGATGGCCTCGAGCCCGGCTTTCCCCAGGTCTTCGGGCGTCATCACCGGGCGGAACTCGCACTTCGCGTTGAAGAGCAGGAACCACGGCTCGGCAATTGACGGGATCTTCGAGGAATCGGCCATGTCAAGAATCATCATCGTGCTGCGATGGCCGTCGTACTCCATAAAATAGGTGGCTTCGGGCTTCAATTCATCGAGAATCTTCTTAATTTTTGCGCCAACCGTCCCGTCTTTCACGGCTGCATTGAAAGGATCGTTCGGAATTTTGGCATGAACCAGCATTCGCATTGGTGCCTCCAGGAAAAGTAAATTTGCGGTTCTAGAAAAAGCTAACTATGCAGGCCGAATCACGAGAACACGGCGCGGAGTCTACACCGAAGAGCCGCACGCGTCCAGATTTGGCCAGCGTCACGGCCTGGCTTCTCGCGCTAGTAAATTCCGGGAAGCAGCCGCGCCGTGCACGCCGCGTAGTCGTCGTAGGCGGCTCCAAATGCTTTGCGCAAGTGCGCTTCCTCGAAGGCTACGCCGATTCCGCGCTCAGAAAATCGCGGATGTGCCGGTTCACGATTTCCGGCGCTTCGTGAATCACCCAGTGCGACGCGTTAGTGATGCGCTCAAGGCGAAGATTCGGGACATATTCTTCGAGCCCGTCGAGATTCGCCGGCAGCAGATACACATCCTTCATTCCCCAGAGTACGAGTGTGGGCACATGTACGGTCCACGAGTGCGCGCCGGGAATCATGGCAGAGGCATCAAGAAGCTCACCACTCACAGCATCGAACGGCGCCGCGCGATAATAATTCAGCGCGCCGGTCAGTGCGCCAGGCTGCGACCACGCCGCGATGTAGGCCGCGCGATCTGTTTCCGTGAAGTAGCCGCGCTCGAGGCCCGCCGCAAGGAAGAGTTGCGTAAGCGGTGCAAAGTGCTCGGCCGCAAGCGCCGTTTCCGCGATCGGATTGCGCAGCAACTGGATATACTCACTCGCCTTTTGCTGCGCGGGGTTGCTCGCCAGCTCGCGCTGAAAAATCGTTGGGTGCGGCGCGTTGATGATGATCAGGCGCGCAAGCCAATCAGGGTGCGCCAGCGCGAAGGCCCAGGCAATTACGCCGCCCCAATCGTGCGCCACAAGGGTAAACTTGTTGTCGCCGCCGCAGCCGAAATGCGCCGCGAGGCCGCGAATGTCTTCGACGAGATGCGGAATCGCGTAGTCCTCGACGTTCGGCGGTTTCGAGGACAGATTGTAGCCGCGAAGATCGGGCGCGACGGCCAGATGCGTTCGGCCGAAATCAGCGAGCTGATTTTTCCATTGATACCAGAATTCGGGGAAGCCGTGGACGAAGAGGATCAGGTCGCTGTCTTCAGCTCCCTCAGCGGCGTAGTGGAGTTGGACGGATTCGAGTTGTGCGTGACCGTGGCGCAGCATAATTGGCAATCGGGTCCCGCGATGCTATGTGCATCGAGCCATCGGCGTCAATGCGGCGAATGCATCCATTTCAGAATGCGGCGGGTCTAAGCTCTAGTGTCCCGCAGCTATGACCGCCATCGAGCGGCGGAGGCAAGCACAATGAACAAGCTTCACAAAATAATCTTCGGCGCTTTGGCGATCGCCGGTTGCGCGTTGCCGCTCGCCGCGCAAGTCCAGCCCCACGTCTCTCCGCCGAGCCACGACATCACGCCGCCCGCAACCACGCCGCAATCTGGCACAAAGCAGCCAGAGGCGCCCTCCGCAACGCCCGAATCTCTTGAAAAGGGAAAGACGATTGTTCTCGCTGCCGCGAAAGCGGCTGGCGGCGATGCGCTAAACGGGCTGAACAGCGTTGAAATCACGAGCAGCGGACAAGGCGATATGATGGGTGAAACGGTCGCCATCGGGCTGAAGCTCGCGATTATCTATCCCAATATGTTGCACTCAGACGTCCATCTTCCCGTGATCGATATTTCGCAGGGATCTGACGGTTCGTCCGTCTGGGCCGTCACGCCGCAGGGCGCAATTGACCTTCCGCCAGAATACAGCGGCGAAATCGACCGAGGAATTGCCCTCGCGGGTGGCTGGGGCCTTTATAAACAGGCGATGGCCGGAAAAATCGAGCTGCAATATCTCGGCGACGAAGATCTCGACGGCAAGAAAGCGCAGGCCGTCCAATGGCACGCAACGAACGGTCCTGTAAAGCTTTTCTTCGATCCAGCGACACATCTTCTCATTGGCGCGCACTTTCAGTCCATTACGCCGCAGGGTATCGCGGAGACTGATCATCGCTGGAGCGACTTCCGCGCGGTTAGCGGATTGCAATTTCCGTATCACAACGTGATCTTCCGAGACGGATCGAAATTCTCCGATACGACGGCTCAGTCCGTCAAAGTGAACACGAATCCCGATCGCGCAATTTTTGCAAAGCCCGCGACTCCGCCCGCAAACTGAAACGCCGGCGTTTACGAAAGCTGAAGAAGCATCTTTACGCGATATTCCTGTGCGCAGGGAACCGGCTTCATCGCGCGCCAGTCTAATTCATTGTGTCTTTGCGGCTTGGGAATTCGGTGCGGGTAGCTTAAACTTAAAAATTCGGCTCTGAAAGATGATGCGAATGGATAGAAGTACCTCTCGAAAATCAGTGGCTATCGCGGCGATCGTCGCCGGATTTCTTTGCCTTGGCGGCATCGCCAGAAGCACGCCAGATCCTGCCGCTCCGATTCTTGGTGCGATGCAAGAGGAACTCGATCGCTCAGTAACGGCCCTCAGTAAAGCCGATCCTGCCGCTTATTTTCTCGCGATTACCGTTTCCGATCGCCAGCTCGCTTCCGTAACGGGCTCGAATGGCGCACTGCTCTCGAGCGACCAAAATCGCGGCCGATGGCTCGAGGTTCAGACGCGCGTGGGCAGCTACCAGCTCGACAACACGCACCGCATCGGCGATCGCCCGCCGAATTGGACGAGCCCGGGTACGACCGCAACCATTGACGACGATACGAACGTCCTGCGCCGCGAAATCTGGAGCGAGTCCGACCGCCAGTATCGCGCAGCCGCCGAGGCCCTGATCAAAGTCGAGACCGGCCAGCAGGTGACAGCGCAAACTGCCGAAGGCAACGCGCCGGATTTTTCGCACGAAGAGCCGCACACCTTCGTCGGCCCGCGCGTTGACATTCGCGTGGACCGCAAGCCGTGGGAGGAGCGCGTCCGCAAATATACGGCCATGTTTAGTACCTCGCCGGACGTCCTCAATTCGATCGCGACGTTTACGGCGCAAGCCACCAATCAGTATTACCTCAATAGCGAAGGCACGAAGCTCGCGTTCGGCCAGATTCACTACCGGCTCGAACTATTTGTTCAAAGCAAGGCGCCGGATGGAATGGACATTGACCGCTTCGCGAATTTCGATTGGCTCGATCCCAAAGAAACGCCCGACGACAACACAGTCTTTGCGCGCATCAAGATCATGATTCGCGAAGTCGAAGCCCTCGACCGCGCGCCGCTGGTTGATCCCTATGCCGGGCCCGCATTGCTGACCGGCCGCGCCACCGCAGTTTTCTTTCACGAAGTTTTGGGCCATCGCCTCGAAGGATTCCGTCAAAAGGACATCAATGAGGGCCAGACGTTTACCAAAAAAATCGGCGAGCAAATTCTGCCTGATTTTATCTCCGTGAAAGATGACCCGACCGAAAAGCGCCTCGACGGTCAGATGCTGCTCGGCTATTACCCCTACGACGATGAGGGCGTCCCGTCGCAGGATGTTCATTTGGTGGACAGCGGCGTACTGAAAACCTTTCTGATGGGCCGCTCACCGCTCGTGGATGTTCCGCATTCGAACGGCCATGGCCGCCGCCAGCTCGGATATCAGCCAATCGCGCGCATGGGTAACACAATTGTCAGCAGCACACGCACCGTCACGAACGCGGAGCTGCGCAACAAACTCATCGAACTCATCAAGCAGCAGGGCAAGCCGTACGGATTGATGATTGACGACATCGCCGGAGGATTCACATTCACCGGGCGCGGCCAGCCGCAGGCATTCCAGGTGCTACCGCTGGTCGTCTACAAAGTTTTTCCCGACGGAAAGCCCGACGAATTGGTCCGCGGAGTAGACATCGTCGGGACGCCGTTGATTTCGCTGACGAAAATCGTTGCCACCGGCGACACCCAGGAAGTTTTCAACGGCTACTGCGGCGCGGAATCTGGTTCGGTGCCCGTCGCTGCCGCAGCGCCGGCGATTCTGATTTCCGAGCTTGAAGTGCAGAAGAAGGAGACTTCCACGGACAAGCCGCCAATTTTGCCCCCGCCGGCTCATGATCCCGAAGCGAAGGCGAAGGGAGCGGGCCAATGATTCACGCAAAGTCTCCGCTCCTATTCGGAATCGTTATCGCTTCACTCGTGAGCACAACTTTGAGCGCTACCACGCTTGCCGCGAACCCGCCCGCAGCGAAGAAATCAGCCGAGCCTTCGCGCGCCGCGCAAGCAGCCGACACCGACAGCGACCAAACCTTGCATGCGATGCGCGACGAGATGGCCCGCTCCGTTTCTCGTTTGCAGATTCCCGGCGCCGAAAAGCCCTTCTACATTCAATATCAGCTTCTCGACGTGGATATCCGCGAAATCAACGCTTCGTTCGGCGCGCTGCTATCCTCGACCACCACGCGGAATCGTTTCATGCTCCTGGGCGTGCGCGTCGGCGACTATCATCTCGACAGCTCGAATTTCGTCAGCGAAGACGGCTTCCGCGGATTTCTCGGCTCCGCCGGCCAAGTCGGCATAGACCGCGATTACAATTCATTGCGCCAGGATTTGTGGCTTTCGACCGATCAGGCTTACAAAGAAGCCGTAACTTCGATGTCGCTCAAGCGCGCGTTTCTCCGCAGCTTGACGAAGCCTCCGGAGATTGATGATTTTTCGAAGATCACGCCTGTCGTTCAAGTGGAACCGCGGCTTGAGCCTGACTGGACTTCGCGCAATTGGGAAGACGAAGTTCGCGAAACCTCCCGCTCGATCCGCGGCAATCCTGAATTGAAAGATTCGCGCGTCACCTACTATCTGATTTACACCACGTATTACCTGGTCACGAGCGAAGGCACGGAAATCCGGACGTCGCGCAGCTTCGCGGCTATCGAAGGTTCGATGGATGCGCTCGCCGACGACGGCATGCAGGTCCAAAACTATTATTCGAAATATGTCGCGCGACCCGCCGATCTACCGCCGCCCGCGGAAGTCAGCAAGGCGCTCGAACAAACCGCCAGCGAAGTTGTCGCCCTGCGCTCGAGCCCTCTCGTGCCCGATTACACTGGCCCGATGCTTTTCGACTCACCCGCGGCTGGATCGCTTCTCGCGCAGACTCTCGCGGCGTCGCTCTCCGGCGCGCGTCCACCGCTTTCGATGCTTCCGAGATTCGACGAAATTATGGAGGGCCTGGGCGGCCGCAGCGAATGGACCGGCCGCGTGAACACACGCGTGCTCCCGCAGACCGTCACGCTCACTGACGATCCGACGGCAACGGCATTCAACGGCCAGCCGTTGATCGGCGGCTACGCCGTGGATGACGAAGGTGTGAGGGCGCAGCGCGTTACGATCGTCGATGGCGGAACTCTCAAGAATCTCCTGATGTCGCGGCGGCCCGGCCCAGAATTCCAGCAGTCGAACGGTCACGCGCGCGCCGCGCTTCTTTCTGCGCCCAAGCCGCTTTCGAGCAATCTAATCTTCGAATCGAATGCGGGCTCAAGCGCCGCGGATTTGAAGAAAAAATTTCTTCAGATGTGCAAGGACGATGGACACGAGTGGTGCATCGCAGTGCGGCGGATGGATAATCCCGCGCTCTCGTCAGTGCGCGCCGAAGATTTCAACGAGACGATTGGCGGACTTGCTTCGGGTATCGCCAGCGGGACGCGCCTGCCTTTGCTCCTCTATCGCGTATTCGTATCCGATGGCCATGAAGAGCTCGTGCGCGGCGGTTTCCTGAGCGGGCTTACGCTCCGCTCGCTCCGCAACATTGCGGGCATCGGCAGCGACCCGGCTGTTTTCAATTATCTTCAGAATCCTGCGCAGGGGTTTGCGGGCACGGCGCTGGGAGCCTTCGGGTCGGCGCAGGACGGAATCCCGAGCTCGATCGTTTCGCCTTCGCTACTGCTCGAAGAGGTGGAAGTCCGCGGCTTCCATGGAGAACCGCGCCGTTTGCCGCTCGTCACTGCTCCGCCTCTGCAATAAGCGCGCCGCTCCGGCGATCGTTTAGTTCTGTTTCGTGTCAGGATGAATGGTCAGGAACGTGACTTCCGGCCGGCAATCGAATCGAATCGGAAGCATGGACATTCCCACGCCTCGGCTGACGTACATCTTTGTGTTACCGGATTGGTACCACCCTGACACGTAAGGC
>Ga0302177_10002215_pt1 | contig 13789 bp, 8 predicted proteins | sample I_Palsa_E1_2_FD_198780 | JGI IMG/M metagenome (GOLD analysis project Ga0302177, IMG submission 198780) | Peat permafrost microbial communities from Stordalen Mire near Abisko, Sweden - I_Palsa_E1_2 | ecosystem: Environmental > Terrestrial > Soil > Palsa > Peat permafrost | place: Sweden: Abisko... | reverse complement strand
ACGGGTCGGCGCAGGAGTTCACAATTACTGCAGAGCTGGAGAGTTGACGCAACAACGCTCGATCCATGAAGGCCGCAGCTACTGAGCTCGAATGGCCTGTCCGGGGAGTTCCGTCTCGTTCAATTTGCCGTCGCGTACTACGAACGTGCCGCCGACCAGGACGTAGCGGAAGCCATAAGAATATTGAGCAGGCTGCTGATAGGTGGCTTTGTCGATCACCTGTTCGGAGTCGAAGACGTCGATGTCCGCGTCAGCTCCGACCTTCAGGCGGCCCTTGTTCCTCATCTGCGGAGTGTATGCTTCGAGTCGTTGCGCAGGTGCGAGAGAGGCGCGGCGGATTGCTTCCATGAGTGTGAGCTCTTTTTGTTGCCGGACACAGACTCCGAGAAGGCGTGCGTAGGTGCCGGCGCTGCGAGGGTGGCCGGCGCCGTGGATGAGGATACCGTCGCTTGCGATCATCACCTGAGGATCGGACATGGCGACGCGCACCATCTCTTCCGTGTTCGAGAAGATGATGACCGGTCCTCCCAGTTTGCGGTAGCGGTTGAATGATTCTTCGGTCAAGCGTTCGCCGGTCGCCACCCACATCAGGTCGGAGTAGGTGATGTTCAGTTGCTTCTGCCAGCCGGGATTGAAGACGCCGGACTCGATGTAGGTGTATCCGGCGATGTAGGGATAGGCCTCTGTGGTCACGTCGAGGCCATGAGCGCGCGCTCCCTCTATCATTTTGAGTGCTTCGGGGGTCTTGCTGCCGGCCATGCTGTTGATGTGCACCACGTGCAACGAAGCGCCGGTGATGGCGGCGTCTGCGATCATCTCCTGGAGCGAATCGATGACACCGGGCGTTTGACTGCCGGGGTAGCGCATGTGCACGAAGACGGGTCGCTTCCATTTGGCAGCGAGGTAAAACAGGTTCAATGCCTCCTCAGGGGTTACTTTAGGCGTATAGGCGAGACCCATACCGAGGCCGAGTGCGCCTTGCTTCATCCCTTCGTCAAGGTCCGCGAGGATCTGCGACTGCTGGGCAGGTGTGGCGGACTCGGTCACCGCGGTATCCCTGGGTAGGAATGTGCCCGAGTCTTTCATAACACTTATGCGTGCCGGAATATGGCCGCTGCTGGCGCCGAAGTTGATGAGGGCTTTGCCTGCGCGTGCGTCATACCATTCGCGTACAGGCCAGACGCCTACTTCAAGTTCGAGTGCAGTGGTTACCCCATCCATTGCCTTGAAGCGGTAGTTCTCCGCGTCTTGTCCATGAGAGTGCAGATCGATGAATCCCGGCGCGACAGCGAGGCCGGTTGCGTCCACTAAGATCTTTCCCTTGAGCGGGGTTGTTGAAATTGCTGCGATACGATGGCCGAGAATGCCGACGTTCCGAATGCCGTCCAGACCTGACTCTGGATCGAGCACACGGCCGGTGCTGATGACGATGTCATACGTCTGTGCAACGGCTCGGGGTGGGGAGGTCAAGTTGGTCCAGCAGAGGATGGACGCGACCAATACAAGGCACTGCTTGCTTCGCTGCTGTTTGTGCATTCTTCGCCTGAGGGTTGAGATGGCGTGAGTCTGCAGGATACGAGAAGCCAGGGGTTCTATCAATAAAAGTGGAGATTTGTTGCGGTGGGGAAGAGATGCCTTTGGGGGAGCGGTTCGTCCAAGAGGAAAGCTGAAATTCGTTGGTTGGATTGAGTTTGTCCGACCAGAACCACGGGGCGAACTCGCTAACCGCTGGCCGCTCCCATATAATCAGAACTTCGCTGACTGTGCTGGCGAGCGTCATTTTTAGAGCAGTGAGGGTGTGCGTATCTTTACCGTGAATCGAGAGAGCGGAAGCTCCCTGAAAAGCAAGACCAAGACTGTGTGCACGCGCTCCAGACGCTCCCGCATCGCTTATGCCGCGTACATGATTGCATTTACGGCGCTGGCCGTGTCGTCCCTCTCGGCCCCGTCTCTCTCGGCCCAGACGGGCGTGTCGGGCAATGTGGAGACGCTATGTCAGCCCCAGGTGATCGGTAATCGGCGCATTCCCAAGGAATCCGTACTGGCCAGGCTCTACAGCCGTCAGAACGATCTCTATGACCCGCTGGTGGTGGAGCGGGACTTCAACTCGCTTTGGAATACGGGTTACTTCGACGATGTGCGCATTGAGCGCGTCGATTCGCCCAAGTGCGTGCAACTCATCATCTACGTCAAAGAGAAGCCGACTATTCGTGAGATTAACTACAAGGGTCTGGGCTCGGTGACGCAGTCGGACATTCTCGACCGGTTCAAAAAGGCGAAGGTGCCTCTTTCGGTCGAGAGTCAGTATGACCCGACGAAGATCAAGCGGGCCGAAGTGGTGTTGCGCGACCTGTTGGCCGAGCATGGGCACCAGTTTGCCACGATCAGGACCGAAGTGAAGACGATTCCGCCTGCGGCTGTGGCGATTACCTTCAACATTAAAGAAGGGCCGACCGTGAAGGTGGGCAAAATCGCCTTCCAGGGCAATAACAGCATCAACGATCGCACTCTGCGTGCCGCGATGAAGAACCTGCGGCCGATTGGGATTCCGCACTCGATCATTCTGGAAAACCTGTTTGCGCGGACCTTCGACGCGAGCAAACTCGATGAAGACACCGAACGGGTGCGTCAGGCCTATCGCGATCGCGGTTACTTCAAGGCTCTCACCAGCGATCCGACGACACACATCCGCGACGCGGGCGGAATCAATCCGTTTACACTCCGGCCCTCTAAGGGCAAGCGAATCGATATTTTGATGCCGGTGGAAGAAGGCGCTCGGTACAAGCTGGCGGCCATCACCTTTACCGGCAATACTCACGTGCCGAACACAAGGGTACTCCGAGCCCAGTTTGCGCAGAAGGACGGCGAATACTTCAACGCGACGCTGTTCGGCAAGGGGCTGGATCAGCTGCGCAAGGCTTACGGCGAACTGGGCTACATCAACTTCGTCGGATCACCGATCCCGACGATCGATGAAGCTACTAAGACAATCAAGCTCAACATCGAAATCGATGAGGGCAAGCCGTTCTACGTCTCGCGGATCGAGTTTACGGGCAATACCATCACGCGAGACAAGGTGATTCGGCGCGAACTGCTGCTGGAAGAAGGCCAGGTCTACAACAGCCGGCTCTGGGATCTTTCGATTCTTCGGTTGAACCAGCTGAACTACTTCGAGCCATTGAAGGCGGAGCAGGATTCGGAGAGCCGTCAGAATACCGATGACGGTACGGTCGATCTGCTGTTGAAGCTGAAAGAAAAGGGCAAGAACTCGATCGGACTCAACGGCGGCATCAGCGGATTGTCGGGAACTTTTATTGGTTTGAACTATGAGACCAATAACTTTCTCGGACTTGGTGAGACGCTGTCGGTGGTAGCCAATATCGGCGACCTGTCGCGCAATCTGAGCCTTGGATTTACTGAGCCATATCTACGGGATAAGCCGATCTCGCTGGGCGCACAGATATTCGCCAGCAAATATGACTTCAATCCTTCGAAGAGTCAGTCTGCGACTGGCGCTGCGGCCGGCAATCTGACAACCGCACAGCAGTCGCTGCTGACGAACTATAACCAGTCGACGACGGGTTTGACGGTTTCGTCCAGTGAGCCGCTGCGGCACCTGTTTTCGCGTACCGGAGTGACGCGTGTCGGTCTGTCGTACTCACTGTCGCGGTCTTCGGTGACGACGTTCAACCAGAACACGACCAATGTATTTCAATCGCTGGCATTCCGTTCGGGCGTGGCGGGACAGAATCAGCTGACTGGCATTATCACTTCAGTCGTGACGCCGAGCTTTACCTTCTCGAGCCTCGATCGCGCGGTTGGACCGCATCACGGTAAGGACTTCAACGTCTCCGTGCAGTTAGCCGGCGTAGGCGGCAACGTGAAGTACTACTCGCCGATCGCCAGCTATCGTCAGTTCTTCCCGATCAAGGGCCTCAAGATCGACAATGGGGGCCACAATGTGCTGGGCTATCGTATCCAGCTGGCTCATACGTCGGGCTTCGGCGGCGAGGTTGCTCCGCCGACACACCGTCTGTATAGCGGTGGCGAATCGGATCTTCGCGGATTCGATATCCGTTCGGTCGGACCGTACACGTTTATCCCGAACAAGGTGCAGTACATCCTGACGAATCCGGATGGTACCTCGGTTCCGCGCGATCCGACGAACCCGGCGCTGGGCCCGGTCCAGATTCCGCTGCCGATCTACCGTATGGTGTCGATCGGTGGAGATACTCAACTCGTCGCGAACCTGGAGTATCGGATTCCGATCGTGAATCAGGTGACGTTTGCTTTCTTCAACGACTTCGGTATGACCTTCGATGCGCAGCATGGCCAGTTGCGACAGAGCACGGCGGGTCAGTCCTTGATCGATGGTGCCCAGTATGGATGCCCCACGATCGTCAACGGCGCCTGCTTTGGCGGTCAGTCGGTCAAATTCCCCGACCTGTTGAAGATTGTTCCGGGCACGAACTTCGTTCCGCGAGACTCCCTCGGAGCAGAACTCCAGGTGATCTTGCCGGTCGTCAACGCACCGTTCCGGATCTTCTACGCTTACAACCCGCTGCGTCTTTACAAGACCGTTCCTCAGGAGCTGGCAGTACCGAACTCCGGTCCGGACAATGTCAATACGTTCAAGAGCTACTTCCCAACAGATGGAGCAGGTCAGTTCAGCTATCAGCAGGCGCTTCAGTTCTATGGAGCGGATTACATCCTGCGCGAGCCGAGAAAGACCTTCAGGCTGACGGTTAGTACGACCTTCTAGTTCGGTTCGTATTTTTATGGGCCCGCCTTCAGAGCAACTCGTCTGAGGGTGGGCTCTTTCTCTTTAGGCTTCGATTGCGCTGAAGATTGTCCTGCCGGACGGGCCTCCTGCGCGAAGAGCGCCCACTTCGTGGGGTTGTATACCAGCTTCGCCCTGCTTCCTGATGACCGGCGGAGATATCTGATCGCGACCAACGGGAGCGCCAACTGAAGGGGTATACCCGTCACGAAGTGACCGCTCCGCGCGTAGCGGGTTCTAGACAACAGGTTGATTCAACCTAGTAGCTGCGCTGATACATGTGGGAGATGCGGTCGTGCCAGCCTAAGCCGTCTTCGTCCATCCACGCCCAGAGAAAGCCGATTCCCAGAGGGCAAGCGGCAAGTACCGTGGCGAAGATCCGGCGGCGCATAGCGGAGCGAGTGGGGTTGTCGTCCGAAAGCGTGCAGAGTCCGATGCGAGCGTAGCGCATGCCGGGGGTGGCTTCGCTAAAGGTAAAAAAGAGGAGCTGATAGAGCAAGGTGAGAACAGCCACGGTCCCGGCTGTAGCGATTGCGGCCGACTGCAGGCTCATGGGAACGCTGTTGGCCGCAAGGGTCGCTGGATTTGCTGAGAGCTTGCCTACTGTGAGGGCAAAAACCGCCACGAAGCACAAAAAGGATGCAATGATGATGCAGCCGTCGACGATGGTGGCCATCAGGCGCAGGTTCAGAGGCGCAGCGTCGGGCCTGTGTTCAAGCTGGAAGGGGGCTTCGGCGGTTTCGACTGGAGCGGTAACCGGATGCGCCGCGAGCAGGATCGAGGACCACTCCGGCGCGACGGACTCAACGACCGGGGTGGTAGAGATCTGCGTCGCTTCGACCTCGAAGATACGCAGCTGCGCCGGCACATTGGGAGAGACCTGGTCGGCGTCTTCACGGAGAGGGCCCTCGGCGAGGCGGGGCCGAGCTTTTCGAGCGGCCACCAGCTGACGTGGAAATTCGATGAGGTTTGCCGGGATCTCGATCGGCGGTCCGGACTCCTCAAAGACGGGAGCCTGACGAAATGCAATCTCCTCGTCGAGCGCGAGAGTTTCAGCCTCGTTCGACGCTTCATAGGCCTCGTAGATCAGCGGACGGCTGGGTGTGGAGACATTTTCGTGGACCGGAAGAGTTACATCGTCATAGAGCCGTACGGTGAGGCCCGAAGTGGGCGCCTGCGAGACCGTTTGAGGAGCGACAGAGGCAGCTTCGGTGACGGCAGCGGCATCCTCCGCCGCAAGCTTCGGTGCAGGTGTCGCCGCAGGAGCCGGGGGAGTCAGGGTCCATTGATCGAGCTCCGCCAGAAGCTGGTATTGGGCGTCGGCTATGGCCTGGGCACTGAGAGCGGCAACCTCAGCCGCGGCTTCGGCTTCGCGGATAGCGGTCTGGGCCTGCTCGGCGAGAAAGGTGCGATAGCTGGGGGAGTTGGCATAGCGCTCGGCAACGGCGGCGGCGATGCGGGAGGAACGCGACTTCGCTGGGTTGGGTTGGGGCGCAGGAGTGAGCGAAGGGCCCATCTGCTGGGTGCGTCGGGCCCGGTGGGCAGCGAGCCGCTGAGCTACCTGTTCCTTAAGTGCAAAGGGCTCCGCAGCTTCCGTTTCAGCCGTCGCTTCGTCCAGTGATAGCAGGTCACGCTGTGCAGAGCTCATTGTGCTCAATTCCAAACTCGCTTCCGTAAAATCGTTTAGCCTCAAAGGGTGGCACGTCTGACAAGCTTCAAACCGAACGAACAGGGACCGAAGACCCGTTGGCAGCGCCGACTGCCTTTGCTGACCTTGTTGTCCGGCGGATTGAAACCGGTGTATTCAGCTCCGGAGGGTCGGGGACGTTGCTTCAGAGGCATCCGGACGACTGTTTACCTCTTGATAACTATCATGGTGCCTGCAGCAAGTCATCCACATCTGTGGGGACAGCAGGTGACGAGTCAGGCAACCCCCCTCGCGGCAGACCCGCAGTCGTCTTCGAGCCTGCCCGACGCTCCCGGCGCAACGCAATATCCCGTCGCTGAAGTGCTACCCGAAACCGGCGACACAACCGGAGTGACGATTGATTCGGATAAGCAGTCGAAGGTGGGCAGCCGGTTCCTCCTCGATGGAGCGGTGGTGGTTCATTACCGGGACCGTGTCGTCGAGGCCGACCATATTGAATACGACGAGGACACCGACGAGCTTACGGCAACAGGGCATCTGCATGTAAGCGGAGGAGCGAACCACGAGGACCTCACCGCCAGTCACGGCACGATGAATCTGGCGAAGCAGACGGCGACCTTTTACGATGTAACCGGCTCTGTAGGATTGAAAAATTCAGGGCACACTCTGACATACTCGAGCAGCAACCCATTTCTGTTCACAGGGCGAATGGTGGTACGCACAGGGCCCGAGTCTTATGAGATCTACGACGGCACGCTCACCACGTGTCAGTTGCCGCATCCGGACTGGTTACTCTACGCGGGGAAGTTTTCAGTCGACAGCGAGAAGGCAAAGGCACAGAACAGCACGTTCCATCTGATGAATATCCCTGTGCTGTTTCTGCCGTATGTCACGCATCCGGTTGACTCGGAACAGAGGCAGACCGGTTTCATGATCCCGGTGCCCGGGTACTCATCGACGAAGGGATTTACCCTGGGCGAGGAATTTTACTGGGCGATCAATCGCAGCACCGATCTGACAGTTGGCGCGCAGTATTATTCGCTGCGCGGCTGGGAGCAGTCCGCGACGTTTCGTTATCGCGGGCTGGGAAATAACTTTGCGAAGGCAAGGTATTCAGGGCTGCTCGACCGCGGCATCTACACCGACGGCGTATATCTGAACCAGGGCGGAGAGGATGCCACGTTCGCGGGTCGGCATGATTTCAGTTCGCAGACTCGGGTGGCGGGGAACTTGGAGTATCTAAGTTCTTATGCGTATCGCGTGGCGTTCGCTGAGGACCCCAGCGTGGCAGTTTCGAGCGACATTCTTTCAATTATGTACGGCGTGCATGAGGAAGACGGTTATTCGTTGTCGGCGCGAGTGGATCGGTATCAGGGCCTGAAGCAGACAGCCGTGGCCGCAACGGCGACAACCCCGGCAATCCCTGAAGAGCAGGTGAGAATCTTCCACGCGCCATCGCTGGACTTCAATAGCACGGAACATGAGATCGGCAGGACCGGCTTGCTATGGAGCGTGGACTCTTCCTACGCCGGACTTTCGCGAGTACAGCCTGGCTTTTCTACCGGCGGCTTGACGCAACGATTCGATCTTCATCCGGAGCTATCGTATCGGCTGGGTTTTGATGGATGGCACATCCTGGCGTCGGTTGGAGCTCGCGAGACGGCGTACAGCAGAAGCAGGCAGGTTCCATATAACGACACCGGACTGCCGGTCGAGCTTCCAAATGCGTTGAATCGTTCGGATGCCGAAGTTGAGGCGGATCTGCGAGCTCCCGTTGTCGAGCGGACGTTCGATTCGCCGGGTGTGGAGAAGTTTTTTGACGGCAATGATGTCAAGCACACCATCGAGCCCGAGCTGACCTACCGGTATGTAACCGGAGTGAATAACTTTTTGAGTGCGCTCCGTTTTGACGATGTCGATATTGTGAGCGACACCAACGAGCTGGAATATGGGGTCACCCAGCGGCTCTTTCTGCGGCCTGTGAAGAATAGGCCTTGCAAGGAGCGGCCGGTAAGCACGACGCAGAACCAGAACTGGGATGACGATAACAAGGTGCAGACCAGAGGGCAGATTGGCGATGGAAAAGACAGACTCCCAAGCTGCGGAAGTCACCCCTTGCTCAGCTGGCGGCTGACGCAAAAGTACTTCTTCAACCAGAACTTTGGCGGAGCCGTAATCGATGGGCGCAGGAACATCTTCGATACGACCCTGAACTTCTCCGGGATCGCATTTTTGACCGAGCCGCGAGCAATCTCGCCGCTGATCTCGCGTCTGCGGGTGAGAACCTCGGCGCATATGGACGTGGAGTGGGACTTCGATCTCGATACCGGGGCGAAAAAGTTTACGTCTAACAATGTGCTGGTGGATGTGCATGAGAACAACGTCTTTGCGGGGTTGAGCTACGCGCGGCTGAACGCTCCAGGGCGTTTTTACACGGAAGGCGTAACTTCGGCGGTCTCAAATTTCGACCAGTTGAAGCTGTTGCTGGGATACGGTTCGCCGACGAAGCCGGGGCTGGGAGTAGCGGGAAATGTTGGACTGGATCTGAACGCAAATAACACTGGCCTGCTCCAGTACGGGGCGATCCAGGGCTCGTATAACTGGGACTGCTGCGGGCTCAGCGTTGAGGTTCGGAAGTACGAGTTCGGCGCAGTGCGAAATGAGACCGCCGAAAGATTCAACTTCACGCTGCTGAACATCGGAACGGCAGGAAATCTGCGGCGGACGGCGAGCCTGTTCTGACCTGCTGCGGCGCGGTCATTTGGAGTCGTCCGCGACCTTGTAAAACACCTCTGCGTGAGATAATCGAGGTATTGTGTTGACCGCTGTTAAGCCGTTCCGTGCCCTGATCTTTGCCCTTGCGCTGGCCGCCATTGGTTGCCATGCCCAGACGTCTACCCAGAGTCCTGCTGACGCTTCAGGGAAGCTCTCACCCGAGCTCGTGCGACGGGTGGAGGTTCTGATTCGTTCGCGGGCGTCTATTCCAGCCGGCTATCAGATTGAGGTCGGACCGCGTACCAAAAGCGAAGTTCCCGGCTTTGACAAGATCAGCGTGTCGTTCCTGTCGGACGGCAAGTCGAGCAAACCGTCGGAGTTCCTTATCTCCACCGACGGCAAGACGCTCGCCCAGTTCAGTAAGTTCGATATCAGCAAAGATCCGAAGCTGTTGGTGAATGGCGATGGACGTCCATCGCGTGGTGGTCCGGCGACTGCACCGGTGCTGATCGTCGGCTTCGACGACCTGGAGTGCCCGTACTGCGCAAAGATGCATGAGCAGCTCTTCCCTGCTCTGACGCAGCGGTACAAAGACCAGATCCATATCGTCTATCGCGACTTTCCGTTGGATCAGCATCCATGGGCAATGCGCGCAGCGATCGATACAAACTGCGTCGGTGCTCATAGCGCAGTCGGCTACTGGAATCTGGTGGACTATATTCACGCGCACGCCGGAGACCTCGGCGGCACGGACAAGAGTCTCGCGAAGGCCAACGAAACGCTCGACACCTTGGCGCGCGACGAAGGCAAGAAACAGAATTTGAACGCAGATGCGTTGAATGCATGCATCGCGAAGCAGGACGATACGGCGATCAAGGAGTCGATCAAGCTGGGCGAGAGCCTCGGCGTCGACTCGACGCCGGCGATATTCATTAACGGAGAAAAGGTGGAAGGAGCACAGCCGCTGGAGGATGTGTATCGTATGATCGATAGCGCGCTGATTGCCTCCGGGCAGACTCCGCCACCACCGCCGCCGACACCAATTCAGGCACAGCCTCAAACCCTGCCGGCGACCAAACCCGGCAACTAGCAGAAGAATGCAGGAGATCTGGATGCGGAACACCGAGGACTCGCAGAGCTTGTCGATCGATAACGAAAGTACTTTTACCACGCGCTCCTTCTCTAAGATCTCGGTCCCGTTCGTCCTGATTCTCGCGGCAGGACTGTTTCCGGTTGCAGGATGCAATCACGGACACAGTGCTGACGTCGTCGCAACCGTGAATGGCCACGCGATCATGCAGGCTGATCTCGACAAGGCATACAAGCTGCAGCTTGGAGACTCGTCTCAGCAGCAGCAACAGTTGCCTTCGCAGGAACAGGCAGACTCGCTGCGATTGAACGTACTACGCGAGTTGATCGACGAAGAGATCGTCGAACAGCGCGCCGCAAAGATGAATCTCACCGCGACCAACGAAGAGGTCGATGCAAAGCTGGCCGAGATGAAAGCTCCCTACACCGAGGAGCAATTTCAGGAACGGCTCAAAGCGAGCAATCAAACAATCGATGATGTAAAACATTCGCTCCGTCGAAGTCTCACCATCAACAAGCTGCTGAACAAAGAGATCAACTCGAAGATCACGGTAACGGACGCTGACGTAACAAACTACTACAGCCAGCACAAAGCAGAGTTCAATCTGCTTGAAACCAAATATCACGTGGCAGCCATTCAAGTGACAAATCAGCCGTCACCCCAGCCGGGAAACCTGCAGGGAAGCAAAGCCACCAACGACGTCGAAGCGAAGAAGAAGATTCAGGCGCTGAAGAACCGGCTCGACAGCGGCGAGGACTTTGGCACCATCGCCAGCAACTGGTCGGAGCAGCCCGAATTCGCACCCAATGGCGGAGATATGGGCTTCGTCGGCGAGTCGCAGTTGCATACTGATCCCATGGTCTTCGCTGCAGTGACGAAGCTTAAGGCAGGCCAGATCACCGAGATTCTGCCGCTGCTCGATGCCCAGACGAAGAAGCCTGCAGGCTATGCAATTTATAAGCTGATCTCACGCGACCCTGCCGGACAGCGCGATGTGAATGATCCGCGTGTACAGCAGGCGATACGACAGCAGTTGCGCGATGTACGCTCGCAGTTGCTGAAGAGCGCTTACCTGGAGATGGTGCATGACCAGGCCAAGGTGGAGAACTTCTTCGCCGAACAGATCTTCAAAACCGACGCTCACTAATCCAACTGAATATCGCCACTCATTTTTGGAAGGTCACATGACGCAGTCGCCTGTGCGCTTTGCGATTCTTGGCTTCGGCAATCACGCAATTCGGCGACTGTTGCCGGCGTTTCCAAAGTGCGATCAGTCGACGCTGACGGGGATGTGGCGAAGAGACCACACCGCTGCACTCGCAAACTGCGCGGAGCACAAAATCCTTCACTGCTTCGCGACGCGGGAGGAGCTCTGTTCTTCGCCTGATGTGGATGTTGTGTTCATTACTTCGCCGGATGCAATGCACCGCGACGATACCTTGCTGGCCCTGAAGCATGGCAAGGCGGTGCTGTGCGAGAAGCCGTTGGCGATGAACACGGCCGAAGCCGAGCAGATGAACTCTGCCGCAAAGTCTGCTGGATTGCTCTTTGGAGTCGCACAAAACTTTCGCTATAACCGCAGCCTTGAGTGGATGCGGAAGCAGATCACTGCTGGACGAATCGGAAACCCGCAACTCGCTCGAGCAGAGTACTGCTACCCAGCTACGAACTCTGCGAGAAAGTGGATCACCGACGCAACGCTCGCGTATGGTGGCCCGATCGGCGATGTCGGCGTGCACTGCATCGATGCGCTGCGGTTTGTTCTGGATGAGGACGTGATCAGCGTCACCACGCTCGCTCGGAAGGATGCTTCCTCGGGAGAGCTTGAGGCGATCGCATCCCTCCAGATGGAGATGACGGGAGAGATCTTTGCCACTGTCACCACGAGTGCGCGTGCGCCTTATCGCTCGTACGTTGAGGTCAACGGAAGCGACGGCGTAATCGTTGCCGAGGGCGGTCTTACCGTCGATCAGCCGGTGCAAGTCGTCGTACGTCGAGCAGGTGAAATACTCGAAACAGTCACCATCGACAACGCGGATGGCTACGCGCGAATGTTGGATGGCTTCGCTTCGGCGCTCCGGGGTGGCGAAGATTTTGCGGCCACGGGCGAAGATAGCGTCCACAACATGCGAGCGTTGGATGCTGCAATCAAAAGCTGGAAGAGGGAAGCCGCGAACGGTTGTAGGCGTCCGATCAATAGCTCGCGTTAGCGCAGAGCTGCTGCCAGGGCCGAGGTCCCGCCATGATGCAGAATAGCGAGGTCGCGCTCAGGTGCGGGCGGCAGATACTTCTTGTAGACGCTAATGTGGAAGCATGACTGCTGAAACTCCTCTTCAACATCAACCTTTCCCGCTTGGACAAGAGGAAGAAGATATCCGCGGAGCCACGCAATCTCTTCAAGAGAAAGACCGTGTTTGGCGATGTCAACAGCCTGCCCCGTCAGATGAGGCGACGCGGTATCGCCTTCAGCAGGTGCAGCGTTGCCGTTGATGTGCAGCAGATGCTGTTGAAACTCCACGGTGCGTACGGCTGAGTTGATCTGAAGCGGAGTGTGAAAGCGAGCGTAGTGGGCGCGGGCCAACGTGGTCAGAAACTGCGCTGTCCACGGTCGGCAATATCGACGGTTTCCAGGAAGCCTGTCGTCCACCTGCATAGCCTCATTGTCAGGAAGCGACACGAGCAGCTTCTTACTGCGCATATCGAGAAGATCATCATCGTTCTGAATGCGGGAGAGGCCGTCGCGGTCTGCAACTTCGTTTTGATGGACGAGAATCTCGTGCGAGCCTTTGAGCGGTGGAGGAACGATGAGGCGGCCACGCTTGTTATAGAGGTTCGGCAAAATAACCGGAGTAGATGCGACCTCTTCGACGCTGGCCAGCTGAGGCCTTTCTGCTGCCGGTCTTACGACACTGATCACAGGAACTGGCTTCGCCACCGAGACTGGCTTGGACGTTGGTCTGCGCGCGGGAGCGGCAGGAGTCTCCCGCGTTTCGTTAAGCTCCTCAGGGCGAGAGGTTCCATGGATTGCGATCGCGGCCTGGGTCTCCACCTGGGTCGAGGAGGCGGCTCTCAGAAAGTCCTCTGAGGTAGCCTTCTGCCGTACGGCGTCGTCTGTAAGCTCAGGGGAAGTCGTCCTTGAAGCTGGAGCGCTGACTGTGCGCAACCGTGGGTGCCTGGTCGCCGTATGAGCGTGAACGCGCGTAGTAACGGGAGCGTCGCCTTTCGTTGTGCCATGGTGTTTGGTGCCGCGTGTGGCGTGTATCGGTTTGGCCGTTGGCTTGGCTTTCACCGAATGCTTCTCGCTAGGGGCGGCCACAACCCTTCTGTGGCCAGGAGGATGATGCGTCGGTTTGGCGAGGCTGCTGGTAGAAGATAAAGACAGGGCTGCAAGCGCCAGAAGGGCCGGTATGGGGGCGTTCAAACGCATCATGATTTTGGAGGCGCGGGAACGCCAGAGCAATTTCTACATTAATCGTTGATGAGAGCCGGGGTAAGTGACGAGGTGGGTTCCGTATACTTGTCGATTAACAGGGGGAATGGATGAAGAGGATGTTGA
>Ga0302177_10002211_pt1 | contig 13798 bp, 9 predicted proteins | sample I_Palsa_E1_2_FD_198780 | JGI IMG/M metagenome (GOLD analysis project Ga0302177, IMG submission 198780) | Peat permafrost microbial communities from Stordalen Mire near Abisko, Sweden - I_Palsa_E1_2 | ecosystem: Environmental > Terrestrial > Soil > Palsa > Peat permafrost | place: Sweden: Abisko... | reverse complement strand
TGAACCCACCCCAAGCTTTGCTCATATTTTTTCAGCACCCGTTCGAATACTCTCTCGCTTGCCCGATAAAATTTTCCGTGAGCAGATTTTTTGCTCAGCAACTGCGCGCACATCATGGGCGTCGTCGTGAGGGACACCGCCAACGAGACGAGAATCGTGACGGAAAGTGCTATCGCGAATTCGCGGAACAATCGCCCTATAATGCCGCCCATGAGCAGGATCGGCGTGAACACGGCTACTAGCGAAAGGCTCATGGAAAGAACGGTGGAACCGATTTCGGCGGCTCCTTTGTACGCAGCCTCCTCGGCACCCATTCCCCCTTCTTGGTAGCGTGTGATGTTCTCGAGCACCACAATCGCATCGTCGACGACGAACCCGGTAGAGATGGTCAGTGCCATGAGGGAGAGATTGTCGATGCTGTAGCCAGCCAGATACATGACCGCCAGGGTTCCAAGGATGGAGACCGGCACGGCGACGAGCGGAATCAACGTCGAACGCCATTCGCGTAGGAAGAGAAAGACCACAAGGACGACAAGCAGGATCGAAATGAGGAGGGTCCCCTCGATATCTTTTACCGAGGCGCGGATCGTTACGGTCTGGTCCAGCGCGACGGTCAGTTTGATGGCGGGGTTGATGCTCGCGTGCAGCTGGGGCAGCGCGGCGTTGATGCCATCCACAGTTGAAATAATATTGGCTCCGGGCTGTCGGAAAATAATGATCAACGCGGCGGGTTGGCCATTAGCGAGGCCCAGCGAGCGGACGGTCTGCACCGAGTCCTGCACTTGGGCGATATCCGAGAGCCGCACGGGCGCGCCACCGCGAAAGGCCACGATGAGCGGCCGGTAGTCGACCGCTTTAAGCAGTTGGTCGTTCGCCGTGATTTCCCAGCGCCGACTGGCGGTCGCGAAACTTCCTTTGGCTTCGTTGGCGGTTTGCGCTGCAATGGCCGAACGCACGTCCTCCAATTGCAGACCGTAGCCATTCAGCTGCGTCGGATTGATATTGATCCGCACGGCGGGAGCGGAGCTGCCACCCACCAGTACTTGGCCGACGCCGGCTATCTGCGAGAGACGCTGTTGCAGGATCGTCGATGCAGCGTCGTACAGCTGGGCTGGCGGGAGCTTGTCCGAGGTCAGCGCCACTATCATGATCGGGGCATCCGCCGGGTTCACTTTCCGATAGGTAGGATTGTTGGGCAGGTCGGTTGGCAGATAGCTGCGCGCGGCATTTATTGCGGCCTCAACGTCGCGCGCCGCCGCGTCGATATTGCGGCTCAAATCGAATTGCAGCGTGATGCTCGTCTGGCCGAGCGTGCTCTGGGCCGTCATCTCGGTGACCGCTGCTATTCGGCCGAACTCGCGCTCAAGGGGCGTCGAAACGGAGGACGCCATGATTTCGGGACTCGCACCCGGAAGCGATGCGGACACCGAAATCGTCGGAAAGTCGACCTGTGGCAGCGGGGAGACGGGGAGCTCCTTAAACGCGACCACTCCCGCCAGCGCCACCGCCGCCGTAAGCAGCGTGGTTGCGATGGGACGCTGGATAAAGGGTGCAGAGAAGTTCATTGGGCTTGCTGAGCCGGCCCTGATTGTGCGGCTGGTTGTGGTGCGGCGGCAGGTGTCCTGTGTTTGCGAAGGCCCGCGATCCGAGCGGCCAAATCGTCGAAAAACAGGTAAATGACCGGCGTCGTATACAGGGTCAAGAGCTGGCTGAATATCAGGCCGCCGACGATCGCGATACCGAGGGGCCGTCGCAACTCCGAGCCGACGCCGTGTCCGAAGGCGAGGGGCATCGCGCCCAGCATCGCAGCCATCGTGGTCATGAGGATGGGACGAAAGCGCAGCAAGCAGGCTTCATGGATAGCGTCGTAGGCTGATTTCTTCTCCTTGCGCTGCGCTTCGAGTGCGAAGTCGATCATCATGATGGCATTTTTTTGCACGATGCCGATCAGCAAGACGATGCCGATGATCGCCACGACCGTGAGCTGTGAGCCGCAAATCAGCAGTGCCAATAGTGCGCCAACCGCCGCAGACGGCAGCGTCGAGAGAATCGTAATAGGGTGGATATAACTTTCGTAGAGAATCCCCAACACGATGTAAACCGTCAAGAGAGCACTCAGCACCAGGATTGATTCATTGGTCAGAGAGCTGACAAAAGCCTGCGCGGTGCCCTGAAACGATCCCTGCAATGCGGGAGGTGCAGGCAGCTCCTTTTGCACCTCTTGAATTGCCTTGACCGCCGCACCCAACGACGCTCCTGGGGCGAGGTTGAATGAAACCGTGGTCGCAGGGAATTGACCCATGTGGCTTATCAGGATCGGCGCCGATCCCTGAGACGTGTGCGTGAAAGCACTCAGCGGAATCGGTACCCCTCCCGTCGATTTCAAATAGATATCGTGCAGATTCTCGGGTCCGACTTTGAATTCCGGTGCCACTTCCAAGATAACGTGATATTGGTTCAGCTGCGTGAACAGCGTTGAGACTTGGCGCTGCCCGAAGCTATCGTAGAGGCTGTCGTCGATGTTTTGCGGGGTGACACCGAGACGTGATGCCGTGGGCCGGTCAAATGAAAGTGTCGCCCGCCGCCCCTGTGTCTGCTGATCGCTGGCAACGTCCTCAAGCTCAGGCAGCTGATTCAGCCGATCGACGAAGCGCGCGACATACTTCGAGAGCTCATCCGCGCTAGGGTCCTGCAAACTGTACTGGTACTCGGTTCGGCTAACGATGTCCTCCACAGAGATGTCTTGCACGGGCTGCATGTACAGACTGATGTCGTCCACGTGTCCCAGGGAATTTTGCAGATTCCGAATCACCTGCGAGGCGTCCTTGCGCTTGGCGAGCGGCTTCAGGTTGATTTGTATGCGTCCGCTGTTGAGAGTCGTGTTCGTACCGTCGACGCCGATGAACGATGACAGGCTCTCGACCGCGGGATCCTTGAGAATGTCTGCCGCTAGGCGTTGCTGCAGTTCGGCCATTCGTGCAAAGGAAACGTTTTGCGCCGCCTCGGAGACGCCCTGAATCTCCCCGGTATCCTGCACGGGGAAGAACCCTTTCGGGATGACGATGTAGAGCAGAATGGTCAAGAGGAGGGTGCCGACCGCAACCCACAACGTGAGGGTGCGATGCTCGAGCACCCAGTCAAGAGTGCGTTGGTAAAATCTGATGGTATTCTTAAACCACCGCTCCGAGATTCGATAGAAGCGGCTCTGCTGCGACTCTTCCTTATGGCGCAGGAGTTTTGCGCAGAGCATCGGTGTGAGTGTGAGCGATATCATCGCGGAGATGAGGATCGTCGCGCTGAGCGTTATCGCAAATTCCCGAAACAGGCGGCCGGTGATGTCGCCCATGAAAAGTAGCGGTATCAGTACTGCAATGAGCGAGACCGTCAGCGACATGATCGTAAAGCCGATCTGTTCGGCACCCTTTAGTGCCGCGTCGAGTGGCGCCTCTCCCTGTTCAACATAGCGCGTGATGTTTTCTATCATCACGATCGCGTCGTCGACGACGAAGCCCGTGGAGATCGTAAGCGCCATGAGGGTTAGATTATTTAGGCTGAAACCAAGTGCATACATGGCGCCGAACGTGCCGATGAGCGACAGCGGGACTGCGATGCCCGGAATGACCGTGGCGGCCAAAGTGCGCAGAAAAACGAAAATTACGGCAACCACGAGCGCGATGCACAGGAGGAGCTCGAACTCCACATCCGATACCGAAGCTCGCACAGTAGTTGTGCGATCGGTCAATACCGCTATTTTAATGGCGGGCGGTATCGTCGCCCGCAGCTTCGGCAACAGCGCCTTTATCTGATTGACGACATCAATAATGTTGGCCCCGGGTTGACGTTGAATGTTCACGATTACCGCCGGAACATTGTTCATCCAGGCGGATTGCTCGCTGTTTTCCACACCATCAATCACATTAGCCACATCCTTGAGCATGATTGGGGCGCCGTTTTGATAGGTGAGAACCAGCTGCCGGTAATCAGCGCTCGAGGTGATCTGGTCATTGGCAGCAATCTGGTAGCTCTGCGAGGGACCATCGAAGCTGCCCTTTGCCGTATCGACGCTCGTAGCCGTAAGGGACGCGCGTACGTCCTCCATGTTGAGTCCATAAGACGCAAGCTGTGTGGGATTGACCTGGACGCGCACGGCGGGTTTCTGGCCACCGCTAATGGTTACCGCGCCGACGCCCGGCAACTGTGAGATTTTCTCGGCGAGGCGCGTATCTGCGTAGTCTTCGACCTGCGCCAGCGGCATCGACTGCGAGGTCAGTGCGAGGGTGAGGATCGGAGCGTCCGCGGGATTGACCTTGCTGTATACCGGCGGCATCGGCAACTGTTGTGGCAGATAGCTTTGCGCAGCGTTTATTGCCTCCTGCACATCCTGTTCGGCGATGTCAATATTGAGGCTCAAGTTGAATTGCAGCGTGATGACGGACGCGCCATCTGAGCTCGCAGAGAGCATTTGATTGAGGCCCGGGACTTCTCCAAGCTGTCTTTCGAGGGGCGCAGTGACGGCGGATGCGATGACATCCGAACTCGCTCCCGGGTAAAATGTCACGACCTGCATGGTCGGGTAATCGACGTCGGGCAACGCAGCGATTGGCAGTTGCCTGAAGCCGATGATGCCGATCAACAGGATCGCTGCCATTAAGAGCGACGTCGCGATCGGCCGCAGAATGAACGGTCGCGACGGATTCATCCGGTCTTTTTCACCTCGCCGTTGGGCGTCGCAGTGGGCTGCGCATTGTCGGGCGTCGCGGGTTTGGCAGGCGGCTTGCGAATGACAATTCTCATGCCGTTCTGCAGCTTGTCGAAGCCATCCGTCACGACGTGTTGATTAGGCGCGACGCCAATGACCGCCGAAACCTGAGCTTCCGTCGCCTGGATCTTCACGTTAACCGACTGCACTGTGCTGTCGGGCTGCACGACGTATACGAAGGCGACATCGTTATTGCGCTGAATGGCCGCTTCGGGAACGAGATTAACCTGAGTGAGCGTCTTCACCAGGAGCCGGGTGTTGACGAATTGATTGGGAAAGAGCTCGTTGTGAGTGTTCGAAAACGTTGCGCGTGCGCGCACCGTGCCAGTCGTCGTGTTGATCTCATTGTCTATGGTAAGGAGGCTCCCTGCCGCCAGCTTGCGTTGCCTGGTGCGGTCCAGCGCGTCGACCGCAAGTGTGCGGCCGGTGGCTATTTGTTCGGTCACCTGCGAGAGGTCGTCCTCGGCAATAGTAAAAATGACGGTAATTGGTTGCAGCTGTGCGATGGTGACGAGTCCGGTCGTACCATCTGCTGGCACGATGTTGCCCGGATCGACGGTGCGAAGTCCCACTCTGCCGTCGATCGGTGAAACGATGCGCGTGTAGTCGAGGTTCACCTGGGCAGCAGCGAGGTTGCCCTCATCGAGCTTCAGGACACCCATATCCTGTTCGACCAGGGCCTGCTGCGTTGCCACTTGCTGCTCTGGGACGGCGTGCTCTTTGTAAGAGTTCTGATAGCGCACGAGGTCGAGTCGCGCGTTTTTCAATAAAGCCAGATCGCGTGCCAATTGCCCCTGTGCCTGAAGCACGACAGCCTGATACGGTCTAGGATCGATCACCGCTAAGAGCTCGTCCTTCTTCACCATCTGACCTTCCTTGAAGCGAACTTCGGTCAGTGCTCCTGCGACCCTGCTCGCCAAAGTTACGGTGTAAACCGGAGTGACGGTGCCAATGTTGTCGAGGTATATATTGATGCTGCCGAGTTTGACGGGCGCCGCAAATACCGGGATCGGCGGTGGAGCGGGGGGCTTGGGCTTTGGCTTCGTTAACCAGACGATTAGCAGCCAGACGAGGACCAACACGCAAATCCCAATAAGCGCGGAGATCACCCACTGACGCTTAGTTCGCAAACCTAGCTGTCGGGCGCGACTGCGATGCGCGTCGTGGTGTGCCGGAGTTGCAACGGTATCCGGATCATTCATAGGCTTTCTTCTGGATGCTTCCTGTAGCGGCGTCGCCGCCGGGCGATTCAGGAGTGCATCGCTCTCCGTGCCGCTGGCTTCGACGGTGACCTCGCAGCGACTGGCGGGGCTGCCAATAGTGACTCGGTTTACTTGTCGATAGAGGCCAATACCTCTGGGGTACGCATCCTCCCTGATTCAACCATAAACGACACCGGAATTCGGATGTTCCGACTCAATATCGACGCCGGCCGCTTCACTCGAGTGCATGGAGTACGCGAGGCTCTCGCGCGCCCATCCATAAATTATATTATTTTCAATTACTTACGAAGCAGAACGTCGCAATCATTCGTGGCCGCTTTCGTAAATCAATCGAAGCGACGGGCGATCAACTTTGCGGATTGTGAAGCACTCTTAAGAATCTGCCGGACAGCTTCTCACGGCAACATCCGCGTACGGGAAGACAAAGAGCGACTGGCTGCTCGCCAACGCCCGCTACCGAATGGTGGCGCAGCTCAGCGGTAAGCCGCTCGCCACCGTGTGGGTCGTATGCAGTGGCCGATTCTGCAGTGTCTATGGGATGGTTCGCTACCATTCACAGCGAACCGATTTCCAGCGAGTCAAGATACTGTCTGACAGATTCTCGGAAGCCCTCGCTGCTCGTCACGGTGGTGCCACCGGCAAACGAGGATGGCATCGCCACGCGGAGTACGGCTGATCTCGGTCACATGCCGCAATTTGACCAGGCAGGACCGGCTTATGCGCAACATCGGCTGCGATTGCAACGATTTCTCAGCCTGCTGCAGGGTACTGCGCGCGTGAAGAATCTCGCGCCCCACGGTGATCTTCACGTAGTTTCGATCGGCTTCCACGACTTCGACGTGGGTTACATCGAGAACATGCATGCGGCTTCCGGACTCCGCGAGAATGCGGGGAGGAGTCGCCGTCGTGGCCTGGAGTTCCAACTCTTGCAGAGCGGATGACATCGTCGCTTGTCGGTCCGCCTGGCTTTCCGTCGCGTGTCTGTGACGCATGCGCGCCAGTGATCTGCTGAAACGCTCATAGTCGAAGGGCTTAAGAAGATAGTCGATGGTGCAGACTTCCAAACGCCTCCAGCGCGAAGTTATCGAACGCGGTCACAAACACGATCAAAGGCAGCGTTTGTGCATCGAGTGCACGCGCGAAGGCGATACCGTTCAGCAGATCCATCTGAATATCAAGGAACAGTGCGCGCTCGGGCGGGATGGGGATGCGACCATGTGCGCTCCCCATTCGTCCGAGCCGCTCAGCGCGCACTGAATCGTGCGTCTTCCTCGAAGATGGCAATGCAGTAGTAAAACAGCGAATTTCCCACAATCACGTCATGGAAAGTAGCGGCGTCACGATGCGTTGCAGACGCTCTTGCGTCCACACCGGATGCGGATCCCGCCAGCCGTCGTCAACCAAGCGTCCCTGACGATCGATTGTAAAGCTCACGGGAATGCGCCAGATGCGTCCATAGCCCGGCATTCGCGGGTCTCCGAGCAGTCCAACCTTGAAGGCCAGCTTTTGCGCTACGGCACGCACAGACTCAACGTGATCAGGACCGTCGAGGGCAAATCCCAATATGCGCAGGCCTGTCGTGCCGTGCTGCATCTGGTAGTCCGAGAGAAGCGGCAGTTCCGCGCGGCACGGGATGCACCATGTTGCCCAAAAGGTCAGAATAACGACGTTTCCCAAAAGATCGTGTGTCGCAATACGCTCGCCGTCCAAAGTAGTCAGGGTCGCAGGCGGTGCCGGCTCACCGAGACGTAGCGCACTCGCTTGCGTCGCCCTCGGTAACAGAGTGCTCGCAGCGAGCACTGCAGCTGCCCTCTGCATCAGGGTCCGCCGTGTGATGTGCAATGGAGAGCCACCGCGTTGCAACCCATGTCGACGAATCATCCGCTTCTACCCGCCGCTTGCGCCGGTCACACGCTTGACCGCGCTTCCGTCGGTTCTGCGCACTTCAAATTGAACCGGCAACGATTGGCCGTTGGCGAAGCGCAGGATGAGTAAAACGTGGTCTCCGGGCTGTATGGACCTCTTCGGCTCCGTCAGCATGATGTGGAGGCCCTCTGGAGCAAAGCTCACTTGAGAGTGCGGTTCGATCGCGATGCTGTCGATCCGTACCATTCGTTCCACACCACGTTGATTGCGGCTTGCGTGGAACATGATCGTCCCGTAATCGCTTGTCGATGCAGCGACTAAGGTTGCGCGCCGTTCGCCGACATTGTGTAGGGTTGCGTAGCCGGCCGCCGGCAGATTGGCTGGGAGCCAGCGGATCCAGGCATCGCTCACACTGATCGATGCCTGCAAATCGGCGGTATTGCCGGGCGCTGCCGGGAAAGTGGCATAAGCAAGCAGCCCTGCCATGAGCATGCTCGTAGCAGACCAAGAATTGCGTGGGTTGTGCGTCAAGGCCGAGCCGCTCAAAACGCGTAGCTCACGCCCACACTCGCGGTCCAGTGAGGGAAGACCTGATAGCCGTCTAGTTTGCTGTAGAGCGGCAGTTGCACGAACCCGTAGAGGTGCATGTGCTCTATGGCAGGCACTGTCAGGCCGGGACTCAAATAGACGACCGTGCCAGCGGTGTCAGGCCTGTCAGCGAGTGCTCCCTGGTCTGCACTCTTGTGATACAGATTCAGCTGCACCTGCGGCACCCATCGAGGAGTGGCCTCGTAGCGCATGCCTATACTCATCGTAGCGGAGTTGCCCGGCCGGAAGTCACTGCCCGGCGCGTCCTGGCGCTGCGCGACGGCCGCCTGAAACTGGCCATTGATGAAGGCGTCGAAGTCCTGAGAAATGGCCTGATAATAGTATGCGCCGAGAATGACGTCCGTGCTGCCGGTCCCTACCTGCAAGCTTGCATCAAGCGGCGTTCCCGTGTTCGGACCGGAGCTGAAGTCCACGCGCGTTCCAAATTGGCCGGTCGGCAGTTTAACTCCGAGCTGCAGGCCGAGGTTATGCGTGGCCAACAGACCCTGGTAGCTGCCAATGAGTCTGATGTCCCCGAGCCCCGAGACGTGAGCTCCGCTGATCTCATTCGGGGCAGATTCGAATGCGCTGTACGGCGACAGCTGAACTCCGTAGGTCGTATGGTCGCGATTGACGTAAGGCACCAGCAGATTGAGGTTCCAGCTCGCGCTCGGACTGTAATTGATTCCCAGCGTCAGATAGCGATTGATCGTCTGTTTTTCGATTTCGCCGCCACCGAGCGCCGGATCCGAGGGCGAATTTACGACTTGCGATGGCGTCGCCGTGCCGGTGCCGCTGCGCAGCTGATCCTGATTGATGTAGTCATCCTCCAAATTGATACGCCACCCGGCAGCGGCCGAATAGCCCATGGCCGCATCCGCGCTCAGCGTACAACCGCAGGTCGCACAGGCGAAGCTCAACATGGGGTTCGAGCCCGCGAGCACGCCCGCAAGTGCCAGCAGAATTATTCGGTTGCGCGAGAGTCGCATTTGAACTCCTCCGCGATCGTCGCAGCGAAAGTCGTTTCGCATTCAAAGGACACACGGACGGCGCGGCCGGCACTTGCCGGGCGCGCCGCGTGCGAACGAAGCTCGACTCAGGCGGGTACGGGCGGGGCGCGCGGCTGCTGAATGCGAAACCGCTGAGTTCGTAATGCGAACGGCGCAATGTCAAATAGCGGCGCAAGTGATCTATCGAGCGGTGCGTGCACGCCATGCGCGTGCGTAGCCAGTCCGGTGCCCGCTACCGCGGCAAATACACAGTGCTCGGATCGTGCGGAGTTATGGGAATGCGACGCGGCGCCCGAATGGTGCATGCCGGGCCCATGATCCATGCCGTGATGCAGGAGTTGCGGCGGAAAGCCTTCGGGGCAAATCTCGAGGGATAATGGGTGGTCCGGCACAGGCATGAACCCAGCCGGCACGAGCGCACGAAATACAAGCGCGACCAGCAAGATGCCGGCGATAAGCTTGCGACTGCCTTGACGTGCGAGACCGATGCGCATGTTCTTTCCGAACCTGTCACTCGACGTACTAGTTTAGTCTAGATCAGCGCTGCCATGTGAACCGAGAGCTAGGGCGGGGCACGGCGAGCGGCGGCTTATACATTTGGCCGCGCTTTCTTCCCTGATCCGCGAATTGGACGCAGCAGCGCGCACGTTGGCTAGGAATCGCATTTTCCAGATAGCCCATGTGGCAAGCCTTGTGGCGGCTGTCACATGCCAATAGTTTTTGAGATCGTGAACCGGGCCATGATGGGTTCGAGAGGGTGTTCGTGGACATCGGCGCGTCCGTCAGGATAGGTGGAAACTTCAGTCTTCAGGCGATCGACATACCAGAATTCCGCCGCAGCGGCGTGAGTATTCAGGATGTTGTAGATCCCGACGGAGGCACTCCAGCCTCTCGAGAACGCGTAATGGACGTCCATATTCAGTTCTCCGAATCCCTTGCCGTTTACCTGCCCGGCGAGCGTCGGCGCGGTGGCACAGTTCGGTGTAGCGGGAAAATCCTTGGCGGCCGCCGAGTTGACGCACGGACCTGACGACAGCGGGTAATTGCCGAGATACCGGTACTCCAGGCCGCCGCTCCACGGGCCAAGATTCGTGAGATACAAGGCGAACGCGCCGGTTGCGAGTGGGGCATCGGTGATGTACTTGCCGAGGTGTCCGGTGCCGTCATCAAAGTCACGGGTAAAACGCGTGTGGTCGCCTGAATAGCTGCCATAGAACTCCAACCATCGATTGATCTTGTACGTGATGTTGATCTCATAGCCATATCGGCGGCTTGGAGGGCCTGCGGAATCCATGCCCACGTCCGGATCGATGATGGTTTCGGATTGCTGCCACAAGTTGAAGAGCGCAAACGTCATTGTGAGATTGTGGTCGATCTGCGCACGCACGCCGACTTCCTGGCCTTCCTGCTTTGCAAGCAGGGGTGTTCTTGGAAGGCCTAGATCGATGCTTATGTCCTGATTGACTCCGCGAATATCCGCGCTGTGAAAGCCTCGCCCGGCGCTCAAGTAGAACTCGAGGGCTTCACTGGGTGTATAGATGAGGCTGCCTTTGGGTTGCAAGAGAGACTGATTTGCCGTGCCTCCATTGGTGTAGCCAGCCAATTCGTGCAGCGGCGCGAGATAGTCGACATCGGTCCCGTGCTGATAGTCATCGCGAAAGCCGAGCACGCTACGAAAGGTTGAGCTCCAATGCGTAACCGCCTGGAAATAGGCGGCGCCTGCGAACAGATATACCTGATCGGAATTGAAAAACGACGTAGCACCATTTCCAGACCTGAGAGGAAGGGACGCGCGCCCTTCGCTCGGTACTCGGCCGACACCGAGCAAGTCGTAACGAGTGAGAAACCCGACTGAAATCTCGTTTCTGATCGCGCCCAGGGGTACTGGCAGCGTGTAGTCGGCCGCGACGCCCGTTACGCGGCGGTTCTCAAACTGATCTTCCTGGTCGCCGTGAACGGGATCGAAGAGATAGTGCGTGAAGTCATTATATAAATGCAGTTGGTTATAGATGAAGAATGAACTTGCCGAGAGTTGACCATTACCCAGACTCTCATGATATTGGGCAGATAGGCTTGCGCGCTGCGCGCGGCCGCCATCGGTCGGATCGAGCGTACCGAAGCGATTCGGAACGAGTCCTTCCTCGATCGCCCGAATCGGAATGTCGGTGGTGTTGGTCCACAGCTGGTGATAGTACATTCCGGTGATGGAGTAGCCGTTGCGCTCGTCGCCCTCACTGTAGCGTAGCACCTCATTAACCTTGCGGGCATCATCAGGGGTGACAAACGGACCGTCGTAGTGCTGCACTTCTGAAGCGACGAGTAGATGCCCGTTGGCGAGTGCGTTAGAGCCAGCAATGAGGATGCGCTGGAAGTCGAGCGTACCGCTGGTGGCGCTCAGCTCATCCGGAATCGTATCTCGATAGCTGACATGCAAGGAGCCTACGGCGCCAAAGTCGCCCACGGTTGGGTAGTACGTCCCCTTTGTATACGTAATCTCGTCCGCAAGCTCCGGGATCATGAAGTTAAGATCCGTATAGCCCTGACCATGCGCATGGGTCGGCTGATTGATCGGCATATCGTCGACAAAAGTCGCAAGATCCGTCCCGTGGTCAAGGTTATAACCGCGCAACAGGAGCTGGTTCGCTTTGCCTTCGCCGCTATGCAAAGTGACGATCAGACCCGGAACGGTCTCGAGAAACTGGCCGGGACGATAGGCGGGCGTAAGCTGGATCTCCTCGTCAGCCACTACTCCCACGCTTGCTGAATCAGCCGTGCCCAAGAGCTCAACCCGCTTGGCCGTGACGGTGATTTGATCCAGCGACGAAGAAGCAGCGACAAGTTCCAATTCGGGCAATGACTGCGCCCCGGCCCAGGAGCCGCAGAGCGCACTGCCGGCGCCTATGGCGCATAAGAAAGCCGCAGGCTTGGAACAACGGCGGGCATAAGGACCACCCGGCGTGAACATTTTGCCTCCATGGAAAAGATAATCACCCCGCGTTTTGCACAGTAACAGGCGGTAAGTCTCGTTACCGTTGACGGCTTTTCCCGCAGTACAACCCGAAGCACGGGCGCAGGCGCATGGTTGGCACATCATTGAAATCAAGAATCGTGCAAGAAGGACGCCGGTAATTGAGTCGTCCAGGTCGCGATGGCCATCTGGCTTACTCAGCTTCGGGTCTTATCCGTGCGCATGACAATCGTCGTTAGTATGGCGATTCTACGATTCGTCATACGCTCAGTACGAACGGCAGGCCGGATTGGATGCAGGCGGCGCTAGTCTGCCGTCAGCCGTTCGGGGAAAAGGGATAGAACTCGCACCGACGGGGGCGTGAGGTCCGGCTCAGCACTTAGCCCGCGCAAGGCGCCAGTGCACGCTCGGCGTAGCGGTTCAGGCCAGAATGACACTGGCGATTTTTCGCGAGGTCGTCCGGTCTACAGCCCGGCGTTTTTGGCAATAGTGCGCCCGATCCCGGACCAATCGATGTCCTCCCCTTCCGTTGCGATGGTCTGCAGCAGATGGTCGCGCAGCAGGCTGAGCAGTGGCATCGGCACACGCTCAGCTTCCGCCGCCTGGCTCGCAAGGCGCATGTCCTTCAGACCGAGGGGTGCAGCAAATCCCGCCGGCCGGAATTTTCCCTCCGCGAGAATGGCGCCGTAGGTGCGAAAGACCGGTGCATCGAACAGTGTGCCGGTTAATACTTCCAGCAGCTTTGCCTTTGGGACGCCTCCCTTCTGGCCGAGCGCCATTGCTTCGCCCATCGCTTCGATCGACGCCAGAATCATGAAATTGCCGCAGAGCTTCACAAGATTTGCGGCTGAGGGCTTTTCTCCGACGTAATAGGCCCGTTGACTGATCGCTTCGAACAAAGGTTTTGCAAATTCAAAGTCCTTCGGAGACCCGGCAGCGACCACGAACAATTTCGCCGCCGCTGCCGCCTCAGGCCGACCGAATACAGGCGCCGCCAGAAAATGCTGTTGGTGTTCGGCGTGGCGCGCCATCGCATTTTCGGAAGTGGCGACCGAGACTGTGCTCATCGAGACATGCAGCGCATCCGGCCGAAGACCTGCGAGAACGCCGTCGTTGCCGGACAGCACGGAGTTCAAAGCTGCATCATCGGCCAGCATACTCAAAATGGCATCACTCGATGCCGCAGCTTCCCGTGGACTGGCGGCTAGCTTCGCGCCGGCTGCGACGAGCGGGCCGGCCTTTTCCGCCGATCGGTTCCACACAGTGACATCATGCCGCGCGCGTACAAGATTGGCCGCTATTGCTGAGCCCATTTGCCCGAGTCCCAGAAAGCCGATTTTCATTCGTGTCCCCCGCAAAATAGAGAAGCGCCGCTTAGCCACGC
>Ga0302177_10002209_pt1 | contig 13811 bp, 11 predicted proteins | sample I_Palsa_E1_2_FD_198780 | JGI IMG/M metagenome (GOLD analysis project Ga0302177, IMG submission 198780) | Peat permafrost microbial communities from Stordalen Mire near Abisko, Sweden - I_Palsa_E1_2 | ecosystem: Environmental > Terrestrial > Soil > Palsa > Peat permafrost | place: Sweden... | reverse complement strand
TGACTGGAAGTCGATCCAGAAATACCGCTCTTCGGTGATCGGCGAGAATATAGCGCAATACAATCTGAAGGACGCGCGCGATCTCGTCGTGCTTGCGACTGGAAATACCTACCTGCAGGCGATTGCCGCTGCAGCGCGGGTGGAAACTGCACAGGCGCAGGTCGCGACAGCCCAGGCTCTCTACAAAAAAGCGACGGTACAGCAGCAGGCGGGGGTCGCTCCGGCCATAGACACTCTGCGGGCGCAAGTCGAGTATCAGACGCGCCAGCAGCAATGGATCGCGGCGACAAACGATTTTGCCAAGCAAAAAATTTCTCTGGCGCGGGTTATCGGTCTAAATCCGCGCCAGGAATTTGAATTGGCGAGCAAAACTCCCTACGAGGCCTTTCCTGTCCCGGACCTCGAAACCAGCGTACAGCGGGCGTATAGCTACCGGTCCGATTACAAAGCGGCGCATGACCGCCTGGTTGCGGCGCAACTCGAGCGCAGCTCGGCTACGGCCGGGTATTTCCCCACCCTGGATCTGGCGGCGAATTGGGGCGAGATCGGGGCGGAGCCGGGCGACGTTTTGCCGACTTACGCGGTTTTTGGAACGTTGAATATTCCGATTTTTCAGGGTGGCAAGGTTCATTCGGACGTGCTGAAGGCCGAAGCCAGCTTGCGACAAGCGCAGGCTCAGATGGCGGATGTTCGGGCGCAGATCGATCAGGATGTGCGCAATGCGCTGCTTGATCTGAAGTCGGCCAGCGACCAGGTGGAGGTGGCGCAGAGTTCGGTGAACCTCGCGGAGCAGGCGTTGACGCAATCGCAGGATCGATTCTCGGCTGGGGTTACCGACAACCTGGAGGTGGTGCAGGCCCAGGAAGCGGTTGCGACAGCGCACGAAAATTTGATTTCGAGTCTGTACCTGCACAACCTGGCTAAAGTTTCTTTCGCCCGCGCCTTGGGACGCGCCGAAGAGGGCGTTCTAGAATATCTGAAAGGGAAGTAATTATGGATTCGTCCGGTAGCGTTGTTGCCGATCCGAAACCGCCAACTGAGGTGGTTTCGCCGCCTCAGAATCAGCCTCCAGCCGACAGCGAGGCGCGGTATCAGCGGCGAGCCGAGTTTTTTGGCAATCCGCGCACGAAGTTGGGGCTGGTTCTGATCGGGCTTGTGGTTCTCGTGGCCGTTTTCTTTTTGTTTCGCTACCTCGCAAGTTATGAATCCACTGACGACGCGCAGATCGATGGGCACGTGAACTCGGTAAGCTCGCGGATCAGCGGACACGTGATAAAGCTCAACGTCGAAGACAACCAGTTCGTAGAAAAGGGAACGGTGCTGGTAGAAATCGATCCCGCCGACTATGAAGTCGCGGTGGCACAGGCGCGGGCGGAATATGCCGACGCGCAGGCGCAGGCTTCCGCCGCCGGCATCAACGTGCCGATCACCAACGTAAACACATCGAGCCAGGTGAGCGGCGCCGAAGCCGGCGTCTATGGCGCGCAGGCTGGAATCGCGGCGGCGCGCCAACAGTTTGAAGCGGCCAAATCGCAGGTCGCGGAAGCGGAAGCGAACAATACCAAAGCGCAGAATGATCTGGCGCGCTATAAGATCCTGATCGACAAGCAGGAAATTTCGCAGCAGCAATACGATCAGGCTGTCGACAGCGCGCAGGCTGCGGCTGCGACAGTCGAAGCCGCGCGGGCGAATGCGGACGCTTTCGCGGCGCAGATTAAACAGGCGCAAAGCCGACTGGAGCAGGCGAACGCCGATCTTCGCAACGCCGGCAACCGGGGGCACACGATGCGCGTGATCGAGGCTCGTGCAAAGTCTGCGCAAGCCATTGCCGATCAAAAGAAAGCGCAATTGGACCAGGCGGAGCTGAATCTTCAGTACACAAAAGTGACAGCGCCGGTGAGCGGAGCGGTCAGCAATCGCACGGTTGAGGTCGGACAGAACGTGCAGCCCGGGCAGGTGATGATGAGCATCATTCCGCTCGATGAGGCCAATCTCTGGGTCACAGCTGACTTCAAGGAAACGCAGCTCCGGCGGATGAGGCCCGGGTTGCCCGTTGACGTCGAGGTCGATGCCACGGGCACGACGTATAAGGGACACGTGGATTCGATCGCCGGCGCGAGCGGTGCGCGTTTCAGTCTGCTTCCTCCCGAGAATGCCACTGGCAACTACGTAAAGGTGGTGCAGCGCATACCGGTGAAGATCGTGTTCGATCCGGGCGTGATCAAGAACCATGAGCTTCGTCCGGGAATGTCGGTGGTGCCGAAGGTTTGGGTTAAATAATGGGCGCGGCCGCAATCACCATGAACCAGGCTGCCGAATGGCGTCCGGCGATCAATCCCTGGATCATCGCTCTCACGGTGACGCTGGCGACATTCATGGAGGTGCTCGATACCAGCATCGCCAACGTAGCGCTGCCGCATATCGCAGGCAGCCTATCCGCCGGCACGGACGAGAGCACATGGGTGCTTACTTCTTACCTGGTTTCGAACGCCATCGTTTTGCCTCTTAGCGGCTGGCTTTCCTCCATCGTCGGGCGGAAGCGTTTTTACATGGGGTGCGTTGCGGTTTTCACTATCAGTTCGTTTCTTTGCGGGCTCGCACCCAATCTCGGTATGCTTATTTTCTTTCGCGTCCTGCAGGGGGCAGGCGGAGGCGGCTTGCAGCCGAGCGAGCAGGCGATCCTTGCCGATACGTTTCCGCCGGCCAAACGCGGCATGGCATTCGCGGTTTATGGCATCGCGGTCGTGATGGCGCCGGCGATCGGTCCCACTCTCGGGGGCTGGATCACGGATAATTTCACGTGGCGCTGGATTTTCTTCATCAACATTCCAGTCGGTATTGTCTCGCTTCTGCTGACGTCGCGGCTGATTCAGGATCCCCCCTACCTCAAACGACGCAAGCTGAAGGAAACCCATATTGATTTCACCGGGCTCGGCTTTGTTGCGCTGGGACTGGGAACACTGCAGGTTGTGCTCGATAAGGGACAGCGCGATGACTGGTTCGAATCGCCCTTCATCCTGTGGCTGAGCGTCATTTCCGCGGCGGCGCTGATCTTTGTCATTTTCTGGGAGTGGAACCATAAAGATCCCATCATCGATCTCCATTTATTTCGCGAGCGCACCTTTGCGACCGCGAACTTCCTCATGTTCATGCTTGGTTTTGCATTGCTTGGCAGCACGTTGCTCCTGCCGCTGTTCATGCAGACGCTGCTCGGTTACACTGCCGAGCGGTCCGGCCTGGCGCTCATGCCGGGCGGGTTCACGATTATGATCGCGATGCCGATTGTGGGATTTCTGCTTTCGCGTTACAGCCCGCGGTATTTGATGCTGTTTGGTTTATCGATGCTTTCGTTTTCACTCTTCCATATGACGACGTTCGATCTGGGCGCGGATTTTCGCAGCGTAACGATCGCGCGCGTGTATCAGGCGTTGGGCCTCGCTTTTCTGTTCGTGCCCATCAACACTACGGCTTATTCTTCCTTGCCGCGGGAAAAGAATAACGCTGCATCCGGATTGATGAATCTCGCGCGAAATATTGGAGGCAGCGTCGGGATTTCGTTTGTCACTACCGGACTGGCTCGCCGGGCGCAGTTTCACCAGGCGCGGCTTTCTGAAAATCTGAACTCTGCGAATCCGCAATTTCTGTCGACGCTGCACGGATTGACGAATACTTTTTCCGGCGCCGGACCCGGAACTGCGCAGCAGCAGGCTTATGCGATGATTCAGTCGAATGTGATCCGGCAATCGACCATGCTCGCCTATATCGATAATTTTCGGGTGCTCGGAATCGTCATCTTTTGCCTGATCCCGCTTGTGTTTTTGATCAAGAAGACGAAAAAGGGAGGGGAGATCGTCGCTCACTAAGAAATCCGTGAGAATCGCCGGGAGTGGCGGCCGGCTGAAGGATGAGATGGCCGTCGTTGCATCGTACGATGGGGAGGTCTGCGATGTTTCGAATCATTACTCTGGAGCGCGAATTTGGCAGCGGGGGCGGAGGCATCGCTTGCGAATTGGCCCGCCATTTGGGATGGAAGCTGTGGGACCAGCAACTGACGTGCGAAATCGCCCTGCGTGCAGAGGTATCGGAGTCGGCCGTGGCTTTGTGCGATGAGCGTGTTGACGGCCGGCTTTATCGTTTGGCGAAAGCTTTCTGGCGTGGAAGTTACGAACGCGGAGCGACTCTAGGAAACTCCCGCGCCTTCGACACTGACCGCATGATCGCGATGGTGGAGGAGATCATGCAGATGATTGCTTCCGAGGGCAACGCGGTAATCGTCGGGCGTGGCGCGCCGTTTTTCCTGCGGGATCGCGAAGATACTTACCGTGTCTTTACCTATGCGCCCCACGATGAAAAGATTCGCCGCCTGATTGCCCTTGGCAAAAGGCGCGAAGAGGCGGAGGATCTGGTCGAGAATGTGGACAAAGAGCGTATGGCGTATGTTAAACATTACTTCAATGCCGACTGGCCGACGCGCTCGCTCTATCACCTCATGATCAATACCTCGGTCGGGGACGAGAACGTGATCGCGACCATTCTGGATGGAATGCAAATGCTGGAAATAAACCCCGTCGCGGCGACTTGGGGGGCGTGAGTTGACGGCCGCAAACGCGAAGCTTCGTTTTCCTGGGAACGAGCGAGACCGATGGGAATGGTCAGGCTCAAAGCCATGCAAGAATGCAGTGGCTCGCCGGAGGTAGTGTGAACACCTTTCAGACTCCACGGCCGCCGCCGCATCTCGGGCATCCCGCATTCGCCGTCGCCCACGTTTTGACGCTCGGTACACCGTGACAATATGCGACGTTATAAGATAGGCGCAAAGGATGGAGCCTATTCCTCAAGTGGCAACTTCTAACGTTTATCCGCCGGTGCAGGAGGAAGTGTCGCGGCTCACTGGCTCGCCTGAGGTGCGGGTTGCGTTTGACCGGTTCCGCTCGCAGGAGTCGCAGTTTGCGGTATGGCAGATGGAGGCGACGCGGGTTGCGGCTCCTCCCTTTGGCGAGACGGCACGCGCCGTTTGGCTGGCTGAGCGTTTCCGCGAGCTTGGGCTCGAAGACGTGCACCTCGATGAGGTGGGCAACGTCTTCGGCATCCGGCCGGGCTGCGGAAAACGCCTCGTGGCGCTCAGCGCGCATATTGATACGGTGTTTCCGGCGACGACGCCGTTGAACATCAGGCGGGAGGGCAGTCGGCTTTATGGGCCTGGGGTTTCGGACAACGGGGCGGGGATCGCGGCCATGCTGGCCGTGGTCAGCGTGCTTTCGAGTGCGCGCATTTCACATGCGCTGCCGTTTTTGTTCATCGGAAATGTCGGGGAAGAGGGCGAGGGCGATCTACGCGGCATGCGGCACGTTTTTGCGAATGCGCGCTGGCGCGATGCGATTGGCTACAGCGTGATCGTCGATGGCGCTGGGTCGGACACTGTCGTCGCTGAGGCATTGGGCAGCCGGCGCTTTGAGGTGATTGTTCGCGGACCGGGGGGACACTCATGGAGCGATTTTGGAGCGCCCAATCCGATCATTGCACTTTCGCGAGCGATCGAGCTGTTCAGTCAAACGCCGGTGCCGGCTTCGCCGAAAACAACATTTAATGTGGGCGTGATTCGCGGCGGTACTTCGGTGAATTCGATTCCGGAATCGGCCAGCATGAGGGTGGATCTCCGCTCCACCTCGATGTCGGAAATTGATCGACTGGAACGAGCGTTGCGCACTGCGCTCGAGCAGGCGCTTGCGTCGGAAAATCTGACGGTCGCGGCTCAGTCGGGAACGCGCAGGCAGCAAGGGTTGCGCAGCGAAGTGATCGAGATTGGAAATCGTCCGGCGGGGGAACTGCCCGCGGACTCGCGGCTGCTCAAGGTGATTCGTGCTGTCGATACCCAGTTGGGCAACACCGCCCAGGTGCAGCGGGCATCGACCGACGCCAACATTCCGCTATCGCTCGGCCGCGAGGCTATCGCCATCGGCGGCGGCGGCTCCGGGGGAGGCGCGCACACATTGCAGGAATGGTTCGACTGCAATGGACGGGAACTCGGGCTAAAGCGCATTCTGCTTACCATGCTGACTTTGTCAGGAGCTGGAGAATGACACAGGTCTCTTCGATCCTCTTGTTGTTGGCGGTGTCTAGCGTGTTCGCTCAGAGCGGCGGATCAGCGAGCGCCCAGAGGCCGAAAGCCGACGTGATTTTTACTCACGGCAACATCTACACCGGCGTGGTCAATCCTAATCCCGGTCTCTCGCTCGTGGCGAGCAAGCGCGCTGAAGCGCTGGCGGTGGGCGGTGACCGAATTCTCGCCGTGGGATTGCGCAATGACGTGATGAAATTCAAAGGCCCGGAGACAAAGATCATCGACCTCGGCGGCCGGTTCGTCATGCCCGGGTTCAATGACGCCCACATGCACCTGGCTGACGCGGGGCTCGAGAAGATGAATATCGACCTCGGCGGAACGAAAAGTCTTGACGAGTTTCGCGATCGCTTGCGCGCAAAAGTCGAAACCGCGGCGGCCGGTGAATGGGTTGTGGGTGAAGGGTGGGATGAGACTCTTTGGCCGGTAAAGACCCCGCCCTCGCGCTGGGATCTCGATGAGGTGACGGGCGATCATCCGGTGTATCTCGGGCGGGTGGACGGACATATTGGGGTGGCGAATACACGCGCCTTGCAACTCGCGAGCATTACCGTTGCCACCCGCGATCCGGAGGGCGGAAAGATCGATCGTGACGCAGAGGGGACGCCCACCGGCATTCTGCGCGAGAAAGCAGTAGGAGCGATACTGGCGGTGATTCCGAAACCGACCCCTGAAGGGAGGCGTCGGGCAATTGAACTGGCGCTTGCCGATCTGGCGACTCACGGCATTACATCGGCTCAGGACTTTTCCGAATGGGATGATTTTCTGATTTACGCCGAACTGGAACAGCAAGGCAAGCTGACGGCGAGGATTTCCGAGTGGCTGCCTTTTGATGATTCGATTGCAGAGCTGAATCGCAAACGCGATTCGCATCCTGCGTCCGACAGCATGCTCCATACCGGAATGCTGAAGGGTTTCATGGATGGTTCGCTCGGATCAAAGACGGCTGCGCTGCTTGAGCCTTACAGCGACGATCCCCAGAACAGCGGGCTGCCGCAATATGATGCGGCGAAGCTGAATGCGATGACCAAGGAGCGCGTGCTGGCCGGGTATCAGGTCGGCTTCCACGCGATTGGCGACCGGGGAGTGCAAATGGCGCTCGATGCATTCGCCGGGGCGGAACAGGCGGCCAGGGAAAGCAACGCGAAGGGGCCTGATGGCGGCGGCAATTTTCGGCTCCGCGTTGAGCATGCTCAGGTCACGACTCCGCGACAGATTTTGCGTTTCAGGGAACTCAAGGTGATTGCGTCTATGCAGCCAAGCCATCTGCTTACGGATATGAACTGGGCGGAGTCGCGACTGGGAACCGAACGAGCTGAACATTCTTATGCGTGGGCCGAGTTTTTGCGACAAGGGGTGACGCTTGCTTTTGGCACGGATTATCCGGTTGAGCCGGTTACGCCTTTTCGCGGGCTGTATTCGGCGGTTACACGGCTCAGCGAAGATGGCAAGAAGAGCTATTACCCTCGGCAGAAATTGAACATCGAGCAGGCGATCGCGGCCTACACCACGGGCGCGGCTTTTGCCGAGTTTGCGGAGAAGCAAAAGGGCAAGCTGGAGCCGGGCATGCTCGCCGACTTTGTCGTTCTTGATCAGGACATTACCGCTGCTCCTGCGCCGACGATTCTCGGGACGAAAGTTTTGCGAACCGTGGTCGGCGGCAAGACTGTGTACGAAGCCAGGTAGCATCGGTCATCTGACCATCGGGTCATCGGGTGAGCGAACGGCGTTGGCGAAAACTGGGAGGTGAGGCTTTGGATGACCCAATCACCCGATGACCCGATCAAGCCATGGCGTGAGCGGGAGCGTGCTTTTCTCATCGGCGCCCCACTGGCCATCATTCCGGCTTTGGCTTTCCTTCCCGCGATGACATTCCTGATTGTCTTCCCGCGAGTTCGGCACGGACGCGTGATTGGAATGCTGGTGGTTCCGGCCTGCGCGCTGATCAGTTGTTTCGGGTTGTGGAAGCTGGCTCTCGGCGCAGTGCAGAAACCGTGGGGATTGTTCAACGTCCTGAGTTTTGGGGCGCTCTTGGTTTTGCTGGTCATTGCAGGCTATACCGGAGTGTTTTTGGCCATAATGACCTTGAAATTGTGACCGATCGCTCCCGGAACGAGACGCAAACTGCTTTTCCTGCGTCTAAGTGATTTGGCGCACTTCGACAGGCCCTGCCCGAGGCGAAGGTATAATAAGTGGTTAGGCAATTTTAGGAGGATAGAAATGGATTCGCGCGAGAGCGCTTTCTTGGCCCGTCTCAAGGCCAACCGCTGGACATACACCTTCACGATTCTGGCGACGCTCGCAGTTGGAATTCTGATTGGCACGGTCGTTTCCTATGGAGTGAAAGGCAAAGAGGGACAGAAGTCATCGGATGCGACGCCTCTGACGATCCCGGCTCCACAACAGCTTTCGAACGCATTTTCCCAGATTTCCAAGCAACTTGAGCCTAGCGTCGTAAATATTAATACTGAGTCGACTATCAAGAATCCCCACCATCGTGGTCGCTCCATCCATCCTGATCCGGACCAGGATCAGGGAGGCGACGACGATTCTCCGTTCCAGGACTTCTTTGACAAGTTCTTTGGCGGGCAAGGTGGTCAGGGCGGCGCTGACGCCGGCGCGATTCGTCAACGCTCGCTTGGCTCGGGCGTGATTGTGGATGGGAAAGGCTATATCGTCACCAATCGGCACGTGGTGGAGAAGGCCGATCGCATTCGGGTGAAACTGCAGGACGAAAGCCCGGCTTCTCCGGGACATGATGCCAAGCTGATTGGCATGGATCAGGAGACGGATCTCGCAGTGATCAAGATCGATATGGATCATTCGCTGCCAGCCGCAAAACTTGGAAATTCCGACGGCATGGAAGTGGGCGACTGGGTGCTCGCTATCGGCAGTCCCTTCGGGCTGCAGGAGACGGTAACTGCCGGCATAGTGTCGGCCAAGGGTCGCAACATCGTTCCCGATCGTCAGTTCCAATCCTTCATTCAGACAGATGCGGCCATCAACCCCGGCAATTCGGGTGGACCGCTGGTCAATATGGCGGGCGAGGTTATCGGCATCAACACCGCCATCCTGACGGAGACCAGCTCCTACGCGGGCGTCGGATTCGCCATGCCGTCGAACACGGTCGCGCAGGTTTATAACCAGTTAATCGGACCCGAACACCGTGTTTCCCGGGGATCGATTGGCATTCAATTTCAGCCATCAAGCCCCGCCATTGCCCACATTTACGGATCTGGCGTGACCATATCGGACGTCGTCTCGGGAACTCCGGCCGACCAGGCTGGGTTAAAGGTCGGCGACACAATCACCGCCCTCGACGGGAGAGACGTGAAGAGCGGCGACGATCTGGTGGCAGATATTGCTTCCCGCAAGCCGGGATCGAAGGTGAAAATCACCTTTGTGCGCAATGGCAAGAAGGACGAAGTGACGGTGCCCATCGCCGATCGCGCCAAGCTGTTCGCTGCCCGTCTCGGTGAAGAAGACGAAAACCAGAACGAAGAGGCGCCGCAGGCCAGCAAATTTGGAGTTACGGTGCGCAGTATCACTCCTGATTTGGCTGATCGCCTCAGCATTTCTCCTGGCAAAGGTGTGGTGGTACAGGATGTCAAGCAGGGATCGTTTGCCGAAGATCTGGGCCTGAACCGGGGTGACGTGATCCTGGAGGTCAACAAGCAGCCGGTAAATAATCAGGAGGGTTTTACAAAGATTGAGTCGTCGCTGAAGAGTGGGCAGGATGTCGTGTTCCTGGTGCGTCCACGAGGCGCAAGGGCGCAGGATGGAACGATTTTCCTGGCGGGGACACTTCCGTAACCAAAGAGGAAGTCCGACGAGACTGGCACGCCATCCCCGTATCGGGGACCATTGGGGTGGGCTGGTTTCGCCGGTTTTTTGTTTGGTGTTTCGCAAACGAAGATCTAAGGTTCTAGGACATGCTGCGGGCGGATCTAATCCGACGGTTAAAACAGGCTGGCCTCGGCTGCGTGCTCGGTCTCACGGTTCGGACCGCAGTAACGCAAACTTCGCCTCCTCCGCCGAAACCCGCGCCACCGTCTTCGGCTACAGCCGCAACAGCCAATAAATCCACGAAGCGCACAAAGCCCACCAGCAGTCAGGCGACCGGCAAACGCACTTCGTCCCGCGCAGCGAGAAATACCCGCACCCGAAAGGTTGCGACAAAACGTGGCCAGCAGGGGATTGACTCGCCGCGGGCACGCGAGATTCAAACGGCGCTGATTCGCGAGAACTACATGCACGGCGAGCCATCCGGAATGTGGGACAGCGCGACACAGGACGCCATGCGGCGCTATCAGGCCGATCATGGATGGCAGTCGAAGACGATTCCAGATTCCCGAGCACTGATCGGACTCGGCTTGGGCCCTAGCAGCGATCATTTGCTCAACCCCGAAAGCGCGATGACTGCTGCGCCTGCGGCGAGCGATCCGAAGGCGGTTTCTAAAGCCGCGGGAAACAACATTCCTCAGCAGTAGCGGACCCTTGCAAAGCCAATTCGCAGCATCTCCAAGATCTTCCAGGATGTCCGTCGTGTCTCAGTTTCGATTTGTTGTACAAGTAGAGCGCAATAAAAGAAAATACCGCCGCCGAAGAACATGGCAACGTTCCACCAAAACCGCTTGGGCTCATCGGCACGGGTTACCATGGGGCCGCCGCGCTCTAGGGATTCTCCGGTAAGCGTGAAGACCGCTGCAATGACGAATAAGACGATCCCAATCAGCAGGAATCTATGTTGCCGGTCAATCAGGTATGAATAGTGATCCGGATCCATCTCCCGCCTCGCCCGTGCGTCCATCGCTCTCCGGAGCATGGCGTCGGATCAACGCAATTTATTTCGGCAGCGTGGGGATTTCCTCATGCAACCAAGCGTGATCCGATAGACCAGCGGCCATCGCCGGATTGATTCGCAGCGTCGGCTGGATTCTGGTGAAATTGTAATGCACGGCGTGGATTGCGACCATAGCGCGTGATTCTCGCCTTTCTTAGAGAAGGCATTGGTTATCCGCGTGAATCGCCTCATGCTCATTCGCATGGTCAGGTTATGGCGCTCGACGTCGAAACCGAGACACGACCATAATCTCCATGATCTCGGCTTCATTGACGTGCACTCCACGCCCCGACTAAGATGGCCCGACGACGAGATCGGCAGAAGCGGCTAGCACGGCGATTGGCCGTAACTTCAAACAATAGGAGACGTGATGCAGATGCGCCTGGAGAGCCGTCCGGTTGGCGACGTGTTGCTGGTTCAGTGTCTGGGACGGATCGTGGCCGGAAACGAGGTCTTCACTTTGCACTCTTTCGTGGGCGATTCGTTCGTAAAGTACGGCGATGTTGTGCTGCAACTCGATCAGGTTGAGTTTATCGACAGCAGCGGATTGGGGGCACTGGTGCGCCTGACGCAGACTGCACGCGCCAAGGGTGGAGACCTTAAACTGAGCGGCGTGCCTCCCAAGATCCGGAAGACTCTCGAGATGACCAATCTGCACACGCAATTCGAAATTTACGAATCGGTGGAAGAAGCGATCACGGCCGCCTATCTCGGCTCGCGGTACTCGCGAGCAAAATCCGGCGACGCCCGCCCACGCATGCTTTGCGTTTGCGAATCGACGGACGTGGGCACTTTCATGCGGGAAGTGCTCTGCAGCGCGGGATACAACGCTCTGACGACGGCTACGGTTGATGATGCGCGCATCCTGCTCAAGGCCACGAAGGCGAAACTGGTGGTGATTTCAGCGCGGCTGCAATCGGTGCGCGGCAAACCGACCCGTGCGGCGCTCGAAGAAATTGATCCGGTCATCTCGCTTCTCGTCCTGGACGAGAATTTTGCGAGTTTGGATCCGGGTGAGGCGGCAGAGAAGCTGCTGACGAGCGTCGGAAGCCGGTTAGCGGTTCCCGATTAGGGTGTTTGACCGTTCCGGCCCGATTTTAACCCAGCGTTTTAATCCAGCACCAGGCGCGGGCAGTAAGGGATTGGTATCCCTCTAACCACTGCGCCGGGATTACTCTCGACCAGCGCTCCGGCGTACCCGGTTCCCACGATTTTTTCCGCCACGGCGCGCGCCGCCGAAAGATTTGGTATTCGGCGCTTGGTGTCGTGCGCGTCTGAGGCCAGAAAATGCACAGCGAAACGATCAAGGAGCCAGTGGGCGATGATCTCGGGGCGTTCTCCCCAAAAGCCGAGCAGTGCCGAGGCGGTGACCTGAATCAGACAGCCCTGTTCGGCCCATTCCAGGATGCGTTGCGGCGTCTGTTGCAGGATGGGATTTCGCTCGGGATGCGTCAGGATGGGCGTAAGGCCGCGATCGCCGAGGCGGGTGAAACACTGGGAAAGTTGCGTTGGGACACTGAAGTTGCTGAGCTCGATCAACAAATAATTCGTCTCGCCAATGGTGTAGGTGTGAGGCTCGTCGAGGACCCGCTCCAGATTTTCGAAAGAGAGATGAAAATCGCAGCCCAGGGTTAATTGCAATTTGACCGCGGGGCCAATTTTCTCCCGGAGTTGGCTCAACAGCCCCGAAAGATATCCGCGGTCGTAAGCGTAACGGTCATTGGCGTGAGGGGTGGCTACGGTGTGGGTAATACCGTCGGCCGCCGCCATGCGGCACATCTCGACGGCTATTTCCCAGGATTTTGGGCCGTCGTCGACTTCGGGAAGAATGTGGCAATGGATGTCGATCACGAGGTCTTTTTACGTGAACATTCTTTACTTCACAATACGATTAGAACACATTCAACGCGTAAAGAACGTCGGGTGTCGTGCCCTGTCCCTTGATGCGATTGGCTTCCTCCGGGCACTCCATACGCATCCAACCAAAGTGGCCTCAACCGCGTGAGTTCCGCGCGGCTGGGTAAGCAGTTGCGTTATTCGCGCTTTCTCGTGCAGGATAATGAACACGACATTTTAGTTTCTCACCTTCGATATCGAGGAGCAGGTTCGCAAATGAGCTTTTTTAGGGCGGCGCGTGCCGCACCGAGAGGTCCGGTTTGTCTTCATCGACTTCTTCCGTCCGTTGTCTTTGTCGTCATCATTCTCCTCGCCACCGTTATGCTTTCCTGCAGCGGCGGCGGAAGGTATTCCCGGGACCATAACGCCTATGTAACGCTGCCGAGTACGGGCAACGTGCTTCTGTTGTACATCAACGGTGCCAACGGCGTTATCACGCTTGGACCGGCTACGCCGCAGGTACTTGACGCCACGACCATCGGGCTGGCGTTGGCCCCATCGAAAAAGTTTCTCTACACGGTCAATTCTTTCGCGGATACGATCTCGATTTTCAGCATCGCCAGCGATGGAACCTTGACGCTCACCGCTACTCCAACCCCGGAAGGCGGATCGGGTCCGTATGCCGCGGTGATTGATCCTTCGGGCAAATACCTGTTGGTGACGAACAATCTCAGCGCCAGTGTGTCAGTCTTCTCGATTGATTCGACTACCGGCGCCTTGACTCCGACCCAGGGCTCACCCTTCTTTGCCAACGCAGATCCCACCGAAATCCTGTTCATGCCTTCCACCAACGTCGTTTATGTTTCGAATCCGGGGGTCGGGACGGTCACGATTTTTTCATTTTCGAACGGCGTGCTCACACAACTCTATGGTCTTTCCCCGGTCATCTCGGGAGCGGGGGCTACAGGTCTCGCGGCAGATGCCAGTGGACAATTTCTCTATGTGGCAAACACC